>ERZ1026898.973-NODE-973-length-15125-cov-20.948905_pt1 | contig 15125 bp, 18 predicted proteins | sample MGYA00380178_ERZ1026898 | MGnify/ENA primary metagenome ERZ1026898 (study PRJEB33269, sample SAMEA4719814) | human gut metagenome | biome: human-associated habitat; feature: organic feature; material: feces | place: Cameroon | collected 2013-10 ... | reverse complement strand
ACCGGACATGATACCCAGCTCATCAGAGCCGTAGAGGAAATGATGAAGAAGTAAGAAAAGGAACAAAAAAATCAAGAAGAAGAGGGTGTGCCATAAACCAATGACACACCCTCTCGTATATTTACAGGCTTGGCATCTGAATCTCAGGAATCACCAGATCAGCCTCATCTTCTATCTTGTTGCTAAAGAACATACAATAATATATAGGCATATAAGTGATTCCGTTTTCTGTATAAACCTTCTGCTCATTGCTCAGCACCACAGCCTCATGAATATGATATTCCGGGGTATCCAGGAACTTATCAAGTGCACTATGCACCATATAATCCTTACCCGACTTGATTTCCACAGGCAAGACTGTCAGGTTTCTGTAATCATCTATCAGATAATCCACCTCACCTTTCTGCTTGTTATCATAATAATGAAGCACATAACCATGGGCATGAAATTCCTGAGCTATGACCGACTCATATACAGCACCCAGATTCACACTCCGCTCATCCCTCAACACGGCATTGATATTCGTACCATAAAGAATACTGGTCAATAACCCCACATCGTTCATATAGAGCTTCAGTAAATTCTTGCTCTCCGACTCTATCAGTGGAAAACTAGGATTGCTGATAGCCTGCACCGACAAAGCTACCCCAGAATTCGTAAGATACTCAAATTCCTCAGCATAGTCGCTAAATTGCTTATGCGCCTTCAAGCCTTCAATATTCTTTACGATGATACGCTTTTTCTTATTTTCCATGTTCGATGGAATCATATCATATATCTTTCTGATAACAAGTTTGCGCTCATCATCATACTGCGATGCATCTATCTTATAAAGCGCATGAATATCCCGCTGAATACTGCGCACTTGAGCCATATTTCTATTTTCAAGAAATTTATTGACGGCATCAGGCATTCCTCCCACGAGCAGATAAATCTTAAACTGCTGGAGCATATAGTTATGCATCGACTCATTCAAGGCTTTTCTATCCAGAAAACTATGCTGCATGCTCTCTATCGCCTCCTTTCCACACCCCATCGCCCACAAGAATTCCTCGAAATCAAGAGGATACATCTGTTGGACAGCGATACTGCCGATGGGCACAGAAGGGGTTTGCGACAAGGCGACACCCAGTTGGGAGCCACTAGCCACATATCGGTATTTACCATCCTCGTTGAGAAACTTAAGCATGGTCATCAAATGAGGATAACTCTGTATTTCATCAAGAAAAACCAGGGTATCATCCTTACTTCCGAGATTGTTACCTGCCATGGCACCCAACTGCAAGTAAAAGTCTTCCTTGCTCCTTACTGTTTTAAAGATACCATCTCCCTCTTGGTCTGCCTTGAGATTTATCTCAACAAAATGCTTGAAAAGTTTCTTTCCCACATATCTTATCAGATACGATTTACCTATCTGCCTTGCACCATTGACAAGCAGAATCTTCCGAGGTTCGTGAAGGAGAAATTTCTCCAAATTTTCTGCAAATTTACGTTCTAACATAAACCTTTCATTTAATCCGGTGCAAATATACTCATTTTCAATTAATTACACAAGCTTTCAGGACTTTTTCTTTTATTTTAGACCCCAAAAATAGGAATTATTCCGTTAAAATATGGGGTAAAAAGAGGAATTATTCCGTTAAAATAGGGGGTTAAAACAGGAATTATTCCATCGAAATAGGTATTAAAAACAGGAATTATTCCGAGATTTCGATTGAATCAATCGATTGATTATATGAAAAGAGCGTGATCGCCAAACAAGGCAATCACGCTCTTTCGCTATTAACATTATAATATTCCGATGGATGAAAGAAAAAACTTAGCAAACTTTTTTCTTTCGCTCACAATAGCGTTCGCATTGGGCACAGATATCATATCCCAACATGGCACCCAGGATAAAATCCTCTTCCGGCGTAAGCTGGCATAATGGTTTGGTGACTATCATGCGGATAGCATCCAGGCATTCCTTCTTACCAAAGAAGAGATTCAGACGGTCGTTGCCAACCGGCTGGATAATGTAATCAATGTTCTGACGTTCTAATCTTGTTATGGCAAAAGACTCATATTTCTTGTTGAAGGTGTAGAGCACCAGGCGGCGCACGCCCTTCTTATATTCATATATATGATTCATCAGAACCTTCAAATCTACTGGTGTTGCGATTTCCTGCTGCATACTATCCGAATTAATCTGTTTTTAAACCAAGAATCAGAGAATTCCATCATTCTCTAATTCTTGAAAGATACATTTTTAGAAATAATTATAGCGATGGTTTGATTGCCTCAATCCAGGCATCGATGCGCTCCTCGGTCTTGTCGTCCTCGTTCACCTCATCGAGTGCGAGTCCCAGGAATTTGTCGCCATCAATCGCCTCACTGTCATCATAGGTGTATCCGTCTGTAGATACGCCAGGCAATACGGTAGCGCCAGCCTCAACGGCAGCATCATAGAGTTCCTTCATGCCGCCACAGAATGTATCAGGGTAAGACTCGCTGTCGCCACAACCAAACAGGGCTACAGTCTTGCCAGCCAAGCCGGCACTCTTCAATGTCTTCACGCCATCATACCAGTCATCCTGCATCTCACCGGCACCCCAGGTAGAAGTACCGAGAATCAGATTCTCATGACTTGCGATAGTAGCATCATCGATGTTAGCTACATCTACAGCTTCCACGCCCAACTTAGAGGCGATGGTTTCGGCAATCGACTGGCATGAGCCAGTGGAAGAGCCATAAATTACGATAGTTGTTTTCATTTGTCCTTAATCTCTTTTAGTTACATTTATTTTCGGGTGCAAAGATACATCCTTTTTCCATTATCTGCAATACCTAAAAATGATGGTTTCGCAGAAATACCTAAATATGGGGATAGGAGAAAAGTTTTAGGATGATTGAGCCCAAAGGGAGCTGTTATAGTAAGTACCAGAAATACATGAGGGTGTGTCATAAATCCATGACACACCCTCTTCTGTTATTTGTCAATTTCAGCACGTATAAACATACCATTATAGCTGTAATAGAGGTCGTAACCAGGAATATCAATTTCATATCCGCCAACCTCTTTTTCAATTTTATAAGGCTTCAGATCAGGATACCTCTTTGCAATATCCTCAGCTATGACAGTAGGAATAATGCCTACAGGCATCTCAGAGTATTTGCACTCAACACTCGTCCACTCTCCCTTCTCATTAAACTCCACTTTAGAGCCATCACTGAGCAATACTTCATATTCCCAAGAGCCATTATCTTTCTCCTTTTCCACACGACTGTATGTTGCATCAGCAAAATATTGCTTTACAAACAGCTGTGCCGACATCGGCAATGCAGCATAATCAAACTCGTTATCTTCACTGCTGCATGAAACTGAAAAAACTACAAGTAACATCGCAAAGAATGCAGTAATAAATGTTCGTTTCATTTTCATAATGTTATTGTTTAAAATTACTATAATATATTCCATAATCTCTTGAATCTAGGTTTGTTATGCAAATTCGTATCTGTCGGTTACAAATATAATAGTTTTATTTTAGATAAGAATGATTTCAAACTCAAATTAACTATAATTCAATATTTTTTTATTTTTCCATTTGTCCTACTGCCATAGTTCTTAGTTGTATCAGCAAAGATAGCAGTCACTTGATACCTCAACTTGTTATATTTGGGTAATTCCCCAACTTTTTGGGGAATGTTTCCACATTCTTTCCCCATTTTCCACACCATCCACTCTTGACATAGAAGACATAAATACCTGATAATCAACGCACATCGTTTTTACTCGCCTTTTTGGCACGCAGATTGTGACTATGAATAGCGGGTTCGACAACGAATCCACAAAGAAAGTAAGTAACATTAAATAGTAACAATTTAAAAAAGATAAGATTATGAAGAAGTTTATGTTTGCAGCTATCGCAGCTATGGTAATGGTTTCAGTAAGCAACGTTTTTGCATCAAGCAGAATGGTAGGTAACGCAGAGGTAGCACCAGTTGATACCGTAGCGCCAGAAACACCAGCAGATACATTGGCAACAGGTACTTCTATCCAGCCACAGGCAGGTGTTGAGGATTCTACAAAGCAGGAGAATGCTACTGAGGCTACAACAGAGAATGCTACAGAGCAGCAGACAACTGCCGAGTAAAAGATAAAGAACAGTTCATTTTGCAGCGTTATTCATATAATAGGATTTAGTTTTTAAAGGTAATTAGACTTATTCAGGTTACAATAGATATTGCATAGATAGAAATTACAAGGTAGAATTTTAGGTTCGGTTTTTGAAAGTGAATCCTGCTGGCAGTGATGCCGGCAGGATTCTGCGTTATAATACTCTAATGCAGACTGCGCTTACTTAAATTCTTCAATCTACGGGCAAACTCAGGTGCAACCTCTATCCGATAACTCATTAAGCAAATCCTCTGCAGGAATAGAAAGACACGAAGACTATGCATTCGACGACTTTTTAGACGAACTAGATTAAAGGGAACATGAATGTTGAGTTCTACTCATCATACTTCTTGTGAATTCCACTCTCGCCACACTTCCTCGGCAAGATACTTGTCACTACGGCAATGCAAGTCGGCAACACCCTCCTCCATCAGCTGCATAGTATCAGAATGATAGAACATATCCATTGCCTCATCTAAGGAGATAGAATACATATTACCGATTTCTTCAATGATTCGAGCATACTTTGCTTCCAATATAGCATGATATCCTGCATCATGCTGATTTTCAACAGGTTCTGTCATAATTGTATACTATCTTTAAAGGTTAAACAATTATCTATAACTTTCTGGCTACGAATACACAACTGATCATTAGGACGCTCGTATAAAAGGCGACTCAATGCCTCCAGCTTTGTTATGTCACCAGCAAAATATAAATCTACAGTACGAAACACCTTGTCATTAGCAATTCCACCTCGCACAATATCATAGTCATCCGCCACATTACCTACTCTGCATGCTGAAACATAATCAAGCCATTCCTCATCATAACTGAAGAATTCTTTCAAATTATATGAAACAAAATTATCGTCCAATTCATACTCGTTCAGCCAAGCAGGCTTTCCACGACGCAAAAAACGCTGTGCATATTTTATTGCTTGGTCACGCAATGTTGTAACATAAAATCCCTGACCAAAATCCAAAAATTTTCGAGAATGAAGCACATCTGGATGCTCCACTCTAACAGATGAAGAATGATAAACTCTCATACTAATTCAACACTCCTTTCTCCCTCATATAATCAGTTAGGTCTTCCATCAAATATTCCTTACCAAAAGTATGGAGCACATCATAACTTGGTACAATATACCCATTCAGTATACCAGATGTCTTCAATCTTTCGTATACATCCCTAGCATTCAGTCCTAATCGACGAGACAAGTTACCAATGCAATACGTTGCGAAATCTACTGTATCTTTATCCATACATCAATTGCTTTTTGTCATTATCGATTGCAAAAATAAGAAATAATCTCGAAACCACAAAACTTTTACTTAGAAAAAAACTATGATCTTAGCATATTCAAGCTCTTTTCATCCCTTCCTCCTTGATAGCAAACCTCCAGACATTCTGCGCCTTATCATGGAGCATAGAAGCATAGAGAAGACCATTCCTCCATTCTTCAGGAATATGGCCTATTCCAAATTTAGCACCCAGGATAGCTCCTGCTACTGCTGCATTGGTATCCGCATCTCCTCCTGATAAAACAATCTTCAGGATACCCTCTTTATACGAGGTTGCATGCCAATAAGCCCATAGGGCAGCCCCTAAAGTTCTGAGCGTATATCCCATACTCTTTTCATCATCCAGACACAAAGAATCCAGACCTTCATGATATGCCAAGTCAACAAATGGAACGATTCGTTCATCATATTGTTTGGCAATGCCAATCACATCTTCATAATCTAATATCCTGTCTTCAAAGACAAGAGCATGTATGATAGAAGAAACGATAACGCAAGAGCCCACACAGCGAGGATCATAATGAGTTAGCTTACAGATATTCTCAGCATTACTAGTCACATTGTCCTTCATAAGCCCTACCACCGAAGTTCTCATGACAGCCCCATTAGCTGCAGCTTTTTTCTTTCCCATCTTCCAGATAATCTCTGCAGCCTTCTGTGGATTCGAAGTATAATCACCAAGAGCCATTACATTATATGTATGCCGACCAATTCCCATGCCTCCGTTCATCATCCATTCCTTAAACCTTCTGGCAATATCAAGAATATCTACCTTTTGACAAGCCACAAAAGAATCTAAGATGCATAGCATCATGTCGGTATCATCAGTCCAGTCGCCTCTTTGCCAACGACGACGATGATCATCCTGCACGATTTGTGAATAGTCCTCTATCCCATTAGGATAAAAACGATCCACTTCTTGCTTGGACATAAACTCCGTGCTCAGTCCCAAGGCATCTCCTACAGCTTGTCCGAAGATGGTACCGAGGAATCTTTCTTTTAAAGTTTCATTTTCCATATTTTTTCTATTCATACAACCAACAAATCGTAAAGTCATCCATATCTGGCAATAGTGCTGTACCGATTACATAACTTCACTTTTTAACGACATCACTTATTCCCTTTTATGCTCCTTCAGATACAAATTAAACTCATTAAGAATCTGACGAAGATTATCATCAAGCACATTATTATATACACAACGAGCCAGTTCTTCCGGCATTTCCATCCCTTTGGTTGCAACAGCTATTCCTCCAGCCATGCACGCCATGGTATCAGCATCACCCCCAAGCGAGATTGCATTACGGATAGCCGAAGTATAACTATTAGCTTCTAGATATGAGATGATAGATTCAGGAACACTTGTCTGGCAAGTATCCGTAAATCCATAATCTGGACGAATTTCAGCAAGAGTACGATGGAGATTATAACCTTCGAAATGAGCCTCAACATAATCGCATATTTGCTTCTTGTCTTTTCCCTGACGAGCCAGGAAGATACAAGCAGCAATAGCCTGCGCACCCTTTATTCCCTCAGGATGGTTATGAGTCACCTCTGCAGAAATCTTAGCAAGTAGCAAAGCCTCATCCAATGATTTGGCATAAAAGCCACATGGACTTACTCGCATGGCAGAACCGTTACCATAGCTGTTGTAAGGTTCCGTTTTCCTACTAATAATCCACCGTAAAAACTTCTGCCCATAGCCGGCAAACATATACTTCCGTCCCAATTCTTTCATGCACTCCACGAGCTTCCCGTGGCTATGTTCCGGATCAATCGTCAGCCATTTTGCAACAGCCAAGGTCATAACCGTATCATCCGTAAAACGAGGCTCTTTGTATATATCGAAGTCCCCATGCTTTACTGGATGAAATTCATACGCAGCCCCGAAGCTATCGCCAGCGATTGCTCCAATGATACCAGTTGTAACTACTCTTTTACAAGTAAAATGCCCCATGAATATATTCTACCAGATGGAAATATCTAATTATTAATGTTACTATAAATGCATAGAATCCTGCCAAGGCATCGTCAAGCATGCAGCCCCATCCACCATGAATATTCTGGTCTATCCATCTGCAACCAAGCGGTTTAGTTATATCAATTATTCTAAACAGTACAAAACCTATTGTTGCAAGGGATATAGAGACATAAGCTGGACCATCTACACTAACAGCGGCTAAAGCAGCAACCCATGTACCGAAAAACTCATCAATAACGACAGCCCTAGGGTCTTCGCCCCAATATTTCTCCATCACATTATCTGTCCAGACTCCGATCAACAAAGAACCAACAACCAATAAAATTGTAGCCACCAATAACCCTATAGAAGAAAGGACATAATAAAGACCTATCCAAATGATCAAAGCCAGGAAAGCTCCTGCTGTACCAGGTGCTTTGGGAACAAAGCCTGTGCCCAATCCTGTGGAAATAATTACATGAAGCCAAGGCGCTTCACCTAACTGTTTATTATTGTTATTACTCATATTATTTTCCAAACAAAGCCTTCAGAACCATCTTACCAATTTTTCTTTCCAAGCCAGCCTTTGAGGTTGGAATGCCAGTCTCACGAGCAAACTTTTGTTTTGCTTGCGTGATACCTAAAGCCCGATTTAAGGAGAATGAAACTCCTGGTATTTTAAACTTAGCCATATCTTTATATATTTTAGAAATTGATAAAAAAGAGTTGCGCCTTCTATTTTAAAAGAATAACGCAACTCCTTCTATTTTATTTTAGATTTTCTTCAACAAACTCCAGATTTCACGAATCCAAAGCACAAGTGAAGAACCAACGATGATGATTACCCAATCCTCAAACTTCAGACCAGTAACATTGAAGAAATTCTGTAAACCAGGAATCTCTACCATAGCAATCTGACCAACCAAAATGATAGTTGCAATAATCAACAAGCCCTTACAACCTTTGAAATGAAGCGCACTCTTACCTGTCTCAAATGCTCTTGCACAGAAGAGATAGAAGAAGTGAGTCATCACGAAGATGGTGAAGAATAAGGTCAACTCGTAAGGAGTAAGACCATCAGATGCACCTAACTGAACGTTGAGTAAGTCTGTTAACTGCGTAATATTCGAATGCTCAAAGACATAAAGTAAAACAAGCAGCAACACAAAGAAGAATCCACCTACACCCAAGATGTTCTGATACATCGCCTTATTTAAGATAAAGGCATTTCTATCTCTTGGCTTATCTTTCATCACGCTCTCAGATGGAGGCAAAGATGCCAATGCCATTGCAGCAAAAGTATCCATAATCAAGTTCACCCAAAGCATCTGAGTTACGGTAAGCGGACTTTCCTCGCCCATAAATGCGCCAAAAAGAACGATAAAGCAAGCAGCCACATTCACTGTCAACTGGAAGAGCAAGAAACGTTGGATGTTCTGATAGAGTGAACGTCCCCACATCACAGCCTTACCAATACTACTAAATGAATTGTCGATAATGGTAATATCAGATGCCTCCTTTGCTACAGAAGTACCATCACCCATAGACAAACCAACATGAGCTGCCTTCAAAGCAGGAGCATCGTTGGTTCCGTCACCAGTAACAGCAACGACTTGGTTCTTTCTTTGCAAAGCCTCAACCAATCGTTTCTTATCCATAGGACGAGCACGAGAGATTATCTTCAAATCCAAGACTCTCTTATCCAACTCTTCGTCAGAAAGAGCAGCAAACTCAGGACCAGTAATGATATTCTTATCGTTATCCCTTGCTGTCCACAAACCAATTTGACGACCAATTTCCTTAGCAGTTCCAGGAGTATCACCCGTAACAATCTTCACATTGATTCCAGCGTTCATACATTCAGCAACGGCTGCAGGAACATCCTGACGAACAGGATCACTGATAGCCACAACACCCATAAAGGTCAAATTATCAGCCACGACCTTACCATCCTTGAATACGTCAGCCTTACTATCAAGCATTTGATAAGCGAAGCCGAGAGTACGCATAGCTTGGTTCTGATATTCAACCAACTGATTCTCAATATCGGTTTTAGAAACATTATTCTCGATATTCTTGCACAAGCCACTTACGATTTCAGGTGCACCCTTGACATAGAGAATTGTTTTGCCTTCAAACAAGGAAGACTTAACAATTGTTGCCATATACTTACGCTCCGTAGAGAAAGGCAACTCCTCCAAAACCTCAGCAGACTCACGCAGATTCAGATAATCAACGCCAGCCTTCTTGAGCCAAAGAAGCAAAGCACCCTCCGTAGGATTACCCAATACTTTTACAGCCTCAGCATCTGAATAATCCAAAGAAGCCGTAGAATTGACAGCGATACCTTCCTCTATCAACAGACTTTCCTTATCATTGCCCAACGTCTGAGCAGAAAGACCATAGAAATTGGTATCATGCACTTGCATCTGATTCTGTGTTAAAGTACCAGTCTTATCGGTACAGATAACTGTCGTAGCACCCATTGTCTCACAAGCATGCATTTTACGAACCAAGTTGTTGGTCTTCATCATTCGAGTCATACTATAAGCCAAACTCAGAGTAACAGCCATTGGCAAACCTTCTGGTACAGCCACAACGACAAGAGTCACAGCAATCATCAAGGTATCCAACGTGTATGTAATCAACTTAGCAATTTGTTCACCTGGCATCAAAGTATCATGGAAATAGACTACCATACCCATCAATATCACAAAATAGCCAATGATTGATGGAACAACAGCCTTCCAACTCCAATCATCAAACTCCTTGATGACCATCCAGAAGAAAATGGCTGTAGGTATCGCCAATGTCCAAACGACAGGATTCCAACCGAAGAACACCATCAATTTGAGAACGATAATAAGCGCAGCGAAGATATAGCTCAACTTGGTAATCAAGTCTGCCAAACCATCCAACTGTTCATTTAATGGTGTGCGAACACTATCATCTATCTGGGCTGCCTCAAAGACTTTACCATTTTCCGTTTTGTCACCAACTGCCAAGACTTTGAAGATACCATGACCTTCCATCACCTTTGTACCACGCATCACATGGTTAGAAGGGAATGTTGCATCCTTATCAAACTCTTGTTCATGAATTGTCTTATGGCAAATAGGCTCACCTGTCAAAGATGACTCATCAACATTCAAGGTAACTGCCTCTAAAAGTTCACCATCAGCAGGAATCTCCTCACCTGTATTCAATACGACAATATCACCAACAACGACATCTTTCTTCTTGATAGAAGTTGTGTTCCCATTTCGGATTACTTCTACCATTTCGTCGTCATTAACTTGGTTGAGAACCGAGAACTGCTTATCAGCCTTTAACTCAAAGATAAAAGCGATACCAGTGGCAAGCAAGATAGCCACAAAAATACCAACTGGCTCAAAGAATGTCTCTGCACCTTCATGCAATCCCCAAAACTCATAGCAAGAAATGCCGATAGACAACACTCCGGCCATCAGCAAAATGATAATCAGAGGGTCGCCAAACTTCTCTAGGAATTGTTTCCATAAAGGTTCTTTCTCTGGTGGTGTCAAGATATTGACACCATGTTTACTACGGCTTTCGAGCACTTGGGCATCGGTCAAGCCTGTGTAATGATGTTTTTGTTCCATAATATAATTGTATTTAATTGATTTTTTGCTTATGTGTAATACGCAACACTTTCTTCGTATTGTCTATTGCTATCTTTCCCAATTTACTCAGAACACTTTGTCCTAGAAGCAAAGGGGCTGCCTGATTGCGAACAACAGAAGCCTTGATATTATTCAGATGTAAAGAACCGAGTTTTACATCTTTCAAATTGATAATCGTACCTTCCGTTATGTTTCCATCAGCAGTCTGATAGTTCTGTTTCCCGATAATATCTGAAGAAGACAAGAAGTCATTCTTTGCCATAGATGTAGCCTCAACAGAAGAAATAGAAACATCAGCAGCACCAGTATCAAAGATGAAATGCAAAGGCAAACCATTGATAGCACACTTCACCTTGCAAACACCACTCTCTTGGGTAAATGGAATCTCTTCTACTTTCAATTCGTATGCAGAATCATCCCCATCTGCATCAGCGGCTATCTCCTGCAGATGCTTTTCTTCAAACTCTTTCAGTAAGACCTTAAATTCTTCTGTATTGCGTATATTATTCAAATCACGGTCACGCTTGATGTGAGCAAAGCGTCTATAACCATCCTCCAAAGACTGGCGAAGATACGAAAGAGCTTTTTCTTTCTCTCCCATTACAGAGTAAAGACATGCAGCATCATAACAATTCCCCTTTTTATCTTTATCAAGTATTGTATTCAAAATCTCTATAGCCTTATCTTTCTGTCCCAAGTAATAATAAGCATAAAAAGAGCATTCAGCTTCTTCTGGTATAGAATCCAAACGAACAACTTGCTTGAAATCAGACTCAGCCTTAGCATTTTCACCTTTCAAACGATATAGAACACCCCTATTCAAATACGCATAAGCCACATTTGGCTGCAAGGTAATTGCCATGGTATAATCTTCCAAGGCCCCTTCAATGTCACCAAAATGATCCTTAAACCAACCTCTTTGATAATATCCAGCAGGCTCATCTGGGGTATTTGCTATATAATCGCTCATGGTCTTTATTGCTTCTTGTGTACGTCCTGCATTATCTAGAATATTTGCCTTTTCATACAAATAATTAGTTTTTACAGAATCTAAAGCAATCGCTTGATTGCAATACTCTAACGCCTTATCATAATCACCCAAATCATCATAACAACTTGATATGCGGCTTGCCGTTATGATATTGGATTCTTTTTCCAACGACTCCTTATAGTACGCTATAGCCTTGTTATACTTAGCTGCCCTTTCATACACTATGCCCAAATCATAATCCCAACTTTGCTCATTTGGCTCTTTTATTTTTTGAACCTTTAATTTTGCTACAGTTTGCTCAAAGGCAGAATCTGCTAATTCCTGCAATTCATAAAAAGCCTTTCGATCTCTATCTATACCCAATGCACTTATCACATCATCAATCGCCTCGTTATATTTCTTCAAGCCGATATAACTTTCTGCACGGAAAGAATACGCAGAAGAGTAGTTTGGCACCAACTTGACAACGTAATCAAATTGCTTGATGGCATCCTCATATCGTTTCTGTGCATTTGCATTTCTACCTATGCCCATATACCCCATAACATCCCCTTCCTTCAAAGAAATCATCTTTAGATAATCTTTATCTGCCAAGTCATATTTTCCCTGCTCATAATACACTTGCGCCCTTTGATTATAAAAACGGTCATCATCAGGCACAATGTTTATCGCTTGGCTATAATCTTTTAAAGCTTGTATGGTATCTTCCAAGTTTAAATATACTTGAGCTCTAGTACCATAAGCAAAAGCCTTATACTCCTTATCCTTGGATGGAATTTTCTTCACTGCAACGTTGGCAGCCGTCAAAGCCCGTCCAAACTCTTCGTTATAATTTCTCACCAAAGCTATCCATGCAAAGGCGTACCCATTGTCAGGATGTTCATCGATTTCCTTGTTCAGGTAATCGAGAGCTTCCTCTGCATTATTGTTATTGATAGCCTCCACGCCCCGACTATAATTATAGCTATCAGGGCGTTTGATGTTATCAGCCAACATGACTGAAGAACACAAGACTAATATTGATAAAATAAATTGTCTCATAATATTTTATTTTATGAAATTACAAGCAAACTCTCAAAGTCAAACTTTAGCATTTGTCTCTTCTTCTAATCTCAGTCTATCATACTCCTCTTTAAAGCTACGTTGAACATCAAAGAAGCCAGTAAGCATTGCAACCATATAGTTTTCTATCTGAGGAATTTGAGGAATAAGCAAGCATTGCCGTTTTGTATGAACAGCAAACTTTTGACTCTTCTCATCTATAGAATACATCAATGTCAAATTTTGTCTAACATTGATATTATTTATAGCTTTACGTACACGGCTCACATCATCGAGGTCATCCAAGTCAACAGTACCCCACCATGTATCCCAAATTGTTATCATGAGACCATTTTCCCAAGTATCTACACTAAAGTTTTCTCCTTGATATGTGAAATACATATTATACTCATTTTCATCATCAAACTGAACATCACAGTTTAACTTACGCAAGACTTCGACACAAAGGTCTCGTGTACTTAAATTTTGATTTTCTTCCATATTATTATTGTTTAAAGGTAAAACTTCTGCGCTCACAGTTCCACTTGGCGCATTCATAATACGATCCATTTCTTGATCTGCCTTTTGCTGCTTTGCCTTATAATAGGAAAAGCAGAACAACGCTATTACTACTAAAATAAATGCTATCATAAATGCAAAATTATCTAATTTAAAATGAAAGGCAACGCATATTAATATTACATAGCCCAATCTTTTTAGAAAATCACGACATGATTCATAATCCATATTTATATCACACTAAAACATTTCTGTTTCACTACTCAGTTCTGTATTAAAGTTACCATTACGCTGTGGTATTAGCTCATAGTTAAGACCTTGGTAATCCAAAGTAACGGCATTATCTTTCGAGAAGGACTCATTAGTAATAAAACCTCCAGTATAGCCACCTGCCATTTTCTTGTCTGGGTTCCATCCTTTTCCTCCATAGAAGAACACTTGATAAGTTCCGTTTGGTACAGAGAATTGATAAGAGTCACCTCCTTGTATGTAAGCATTTCTTACAATTTTACCATTATGCTTAATGATAACTACAACATCGTTCTCATCACCTGCTGATGTCTTAACCTCGATAGTCGATTCATTACCAGATAATCTTATATTTTTATAAGGACTATCCCCAGTTTGCAAACGATTATCTATGTAAGGACTATCTTCCTCTACTTGTGAAGAAACTTCGTTCTCATACGTTGGAGTTTGCGAACTAACATCAGAGCCATAGGAAGATGAAGTACTCACAGACGGCATAGACTCTGCATAGTTTTTTTCGATAGTATTGCCTCCCCAAAAGCATAATGCAGCAAATATACCACATATTATAGTTATCAAACACCCAACTCCACTTGCGGAACTTAATCCACAGAAAGCGACAAAAGCAAATATGACTCCTAAAATTCTCAAGAACCATATATAACCAGTTACTCCCCATAACAAGCCAATACCAGCAACAAAAGCGGCAATAATTACCAAAACAACCAAAAATGGTATTAGGCAACTATTCTTCTTTTCTTTCTTATCTAAATTTATAGCCATATCTATATTACTTTGTCCGAGAACTATATTTTACTCAACACTACCGAAACTTTTTAATATCTCTTGGGCACATAAACCTTATTGCCACGGCTATTCACATAATACTGTCCTCCACGGCTACCAGTCTGAACAGTATATCCAGAGCCATAGTTATAAGACTGTGTAGAATAGTCTCTAGCACGACTTCCTATTGTACCTGTATATGGATTGTGATTACCATATGTAGAGTAGTTATCGTGATTGGTACTATTGCGTTGAGTACGAGTATAACCATTTACATAAGTTCCATTACTACGAGTATAGCCACTAACTGTTGCCGTATTAGTGTTCACACCATAAGAATACGTTGCATTTCTACGACTATTGTAGTTATAAGACTGACCAAAAGATACTGTTGATGTTGCAATCATTGCAACCAATGCTACTATTATTTTTTTCATAATTGTTACTCTTAATTTCTTGTTACTTTATTTTC
>ERZ1026898.965-NODE-965-length-15172-cov-15.418800_pt1 | contig 15172 bp, 12 predicted proteins | sample MGYA00380178_ERZ1026898 | MGnify/ENA primary metagenome ERZ1026898 (study PRJEB33269, sample SAMEA4719814) | human gut metagenome | biome: human-associated habitat; feature: organic feature; material: feces | place: Cameroon | collected 2013-10 ... | reverse complement strand
CCATGAACCAGAACTTTGTGCCGGTGGTGGACGACCGCGGCATCTTTATCGGCATTGTGCGGCGGCAGGCCATCATCCGCTACTGCTACGATAAGGCCCGCACGGAGCAGAAGCCCCGCGAAAAGCATGTGCCGGAATATGCCGGTGTACACTAAACTCTATATAATTATGTAAAAAGAGCCGCCCTGCTTCCCGAAACGGAACAGGGCGGCTTTTGCGTGCAGAGCTTTGGAAATCCGTTTTATGGGACCCTTTGTGTGCGATAATACAGCCATGGAACAGAAAACGTTCCAAAAATCCGCAAAAAACAGGTACAGGAGGGAACACGGATGAAGGATTTCGAGATGCGATATGTGGGCAGCCATGTGGAGGTATACAGCGGCAATGGCGTGTTCCTGTTTTCGGCCGATACAGTGCGCGAAGCCATGGAGGAGCTGGCGGAGTAAGCGCAGGCGAACCGGCGGCGCTTACGGCCTGAATGTAAAATACATGTAAAATAATTGAAAAGAACGGCGCGTCAATTTGCTAAGAGACGGAAAAATGTGTAGAAAAAGTGATTTTCTTGTAAAATAAACCTTGTTGCGGCAGGGTGAAAGATGCTATAATAGATCCAAGCGCGGTCTTTGTGCAGTGCCTTTGTGCAGCAGGGCGCAGGGCCGCGGCTTTCTGCCGCAGCGGAACGGGAAAAACGCACTGTAGTGTGTGCGGCAGCAGCAAAGGATCAAAAGGAAGAGCATTTTTAGGAGTATCGTTATGGATATCACACACATTACCTCTCTGTTGGGTGGCATTGCGCTGTTTCTGTACGGCATGTCCATTATGGGCGCGGGCCTGGAAAAACTGGCCGGCGGCAAAATGCAGGGCGTGCTGCAAAAGCTTACCTCCTCCACGCTCAAAGGCGTTATTTTCGGCACCCTGATCACGGGTGTCATTCAATCCTCGGCCGGCACGGTGGTGATCTGTGTCGGTCTGGTCAACTCCGGCATCATGACCCTTACGCAGTCCGTAGGCGTGATCATGGGCGCAAACATTGGTACCACTGTCACCGGCCAGCTGATCCGCATGGCGGATATCTCCGGCGACAGCCTTTGGCTGACACTGATCCAGCCCAAGACCTTTGCGCCCGTGGTGGCGTTTATTGGCTGCATTTTTTATGTGTTCCTGCGCAACGCCAAAAAGAAGAACATCGGCCAGATCATGCTGGGCTTCGGCATCCTGTTCACCGGCATGAGCCTGATGGATACCGGCGTGGCACCTTTGCGTGAGAGCGCGGTGTTCCAGAACCTGTTCGTTACCATGACCAACCCCATTCTGGGCATTCTGGTGGGTGTGGTGGTCACGGTGATTATCCAGTCGTCCTCTGCATCGGTGGGTATTTTGCAGGCACTGTCCAGCACCGGCCTTGTCACCTTCAGCTCGGCCATCCCCATCATTCTGGGTGCCCACATCGGTACGGCCTTTACGCCGCTGCTCACCATTGGCGGCTCCTCCAAGGATGGCAAGCGCGCGGCGCTGATCCACCTGTACTTCAACATCATCGGCAGCGTGATCCTGCTGGCGCTGGTGTACGCGGTGCAGTTCACCATCGGCATCCCCATGTGGAACGATGTGATGAACAAGAGCACCATCGCAAACATCCACACCCTTTCCAGCGTGTGCGCCATGCTGCTGTTCCTGCCTTGCAGCGGTGTGCTGTCCAAGCTGGCCATGCTCACCGTGCCGGACAGCGCCGAGGAAGCGCAGGAACTGAGCATGCCGGTGCTGGACGAGCGCCTGTTCAAGAGCCCGGCAGTGGCTTTGCAGCAGGCCAAGAGCGCTGTGGTCAAAATGTCCCGCCGCGCGGCCTGCAATGTGAATCTGGCGGCGCCGCTGCTGCTGCAAATGGACGAGGATACCGTCAGCGCTATCCGTGTGCGTGAGAACCTGATCGACCGCATGGAGGTGGCCATCTCCAACTATCTGATCAAAATGACCGATCAGGAGCTGGGCGATGACGAGAGCCACGCTGTGACCGAGCTGCTGAACTTTGTCACCGAGTTCGAGCGCATCGGCGACTATGCGGTGAACATCATGGAAAAGGCAGAGGAACTGCAAGAGAAAGAGGCCTCCTTCAGCGAGAGCGCCACCAAGGAATTGCAGCTGCTGGAACAGGCACTGAACCGCATCCTGAACCTGACCAACGACGCCTTTGAAAACAACGATATGCGTCTGGCCGCACAGGTGGAGCCGCTGGAAGAGGTGATCGATGTGATGGCCGAGCGCCTGCGCGACCAGCACATCCGCCGCCTGAAGGACGGCGTGTGCTCCATTGATACCGGCGTTGTGTTCTTGGACGTGCTGAACAATGCAGAGCGCATCTCGGACCACTGCTCCAATGTTGCTGCGCGCCTGATCGGCATGGACGCCGGCGAGGACTACGACTCCCACACCCTCAAGAGCATCATGCATCACAATCCCACCAAGGATTATATGCTGGAGTATGAGGAGTGCCGCAAGACCTACCTTGTGCCGCTGGAAGAAATGGAAGCCTGAAACAAACCAGAAAAATGAAAAGGACCTCCGGAAACCGCATCCGGAGGTCCCTTTTTATGTGATCGTGTAAGCTCAGGCGGATTTGGGGATGGACACCACCAGCCAGCGGTGCGGCCCGTGGAAGCCGTCCACCTTTGCCGCGTGGCTGCATGTGCCGGGACTGGGCGGGCCGAGATGCACACCGCGATCAAGCTGTTTGCCGCAAAGACGGCACTGGTAATGAATAACGATCTGTTCTGACATAAGGCCGCACTCCTTTTCTGCACCCGGCTAAGAAACTTTGCGATCTATGGTCATTATATTATTTTTGTATCGGAATGTCAATAAAAATAAAGCTGCTTTGTAAATAAAAACTGAGCATTTTGCACTTACGCGCCCAGATCTTCCAGCAAAAGGTCCAGCTCCCGTTCGCTGTACACGGTGATGCCGTTCTTGATGCGCAGGGCATCGTTCTCCGGCAGCAGGTTCGTGTAGATGCCGGTAACGGTGACAAGGGCGTCCGGCCGACCGTCCGTGCCGCAGCGGTACACGGCTACGCGCCCGCCTTTGTCGCACAGCCGGTAGCGGCAGGCTTCCAGTTCCGGCAGGCCCTGTGCGGCAAGGCTGGCGGCAGAGGAGGGCGGCGCTTCGCTGCCGGCGTCAGGCACGGGCAGACGCAGCTTTGGCAGCGCCATCCAGAACAGACTGAACACGATGGTGAACACGCACGACCCGTAGAACAGACAGGTACACAGCTTACGCATGGAAAACACGCTCCTTTCCGGCAGAAGTATGCCCCAAAACGGGGACGGGCAGTCAATTTTCACATCGGAATGCTGTACTTTGCCCGGCAGAATGTGTTATACTACCAATATATAGGCCGCGTGCTGTCGAAGATTGGTCCTTGCCCACGCTGAGTGGGCGTGCTATAATATGGTATTGCGTACAGGTCTGTGCGCACTCTGATGGAAAACAACCAGCGCCCTGCGCTGAAAAGCAGCCTGAAATGTTAGGAGGCGATTTCTATCTCCGATATGAGAAAGATCAACCGTGCCGGTGAGGGCAGCTCCCCGGCATCGGCGGGCCGGAAGGTGAATGTGAGCAACAGCCGCCGGGAGCAGCCTGCCCCCAGACGCGGCCGGGAGCCCAAAGAACCCAAAGAGCCGCGCGAGAAGAGCGGCCACCCGGTTTTGCGGTTCATTGGCCGCACCCTTGCGACCCTGCTGTGCCTTGGCATCATGGCCGGCAGCGTGGTGGCGGTGGGTGCTGTCTATTACGTGGTGCAGGCCACGGCCAATGACGGCGACCTGCTGGATCTGGACAACATTGAGCTGAGCCAGTCCAGTGTTGTCATGGCCACCGACCCGGATACCGGCGCGCAGGTGGAGTATGCTACTCTGCGCTCCTCCAACAGCCACCGTGTGTGGGCGGATCTGGAGCAGATCCCCACCAATTTGCAGTATGCGTTCATCTGCACCGAGGACAAGGACTTCTATAATGAGCCCGGCGTCAACTTCAAGCGCACCATCGGCGCTATGATCAACGAATACCTGCTGCCCATCTACAGCTCCAAGCAGGGCGCATCCACGCTGGAACAGCAGCTCATCAAGAACCTGACCGACGACAACAGCGCCAGCGGCATTGAGGGCGCACTGCGCAAGCTGCGTGAGATCTACCGTGCCCTGTGCTTGAGCAAGAGCTACTCCAAAGAGACCATTCTGGAAGCGTACCTGAATACCATCAGCTTTACCGGCACCATTCAGGGCGTGCAGACCGCAGCCAACGAATACTTTAACAAGGACGTCAGCCAGCTGTCGCTGTGGGAGTGCGCCACCATTGCGTCCATCACCAAGAACCCCACGAACTATAACCCTTACACGAACCCGGAAAACCTGATCAACCGCCGCAACTTCCTCATGTACAACATGTGGCAGCAGGGCGTGATCAGTGAGGAAGAGTACCGCAACGCAGCGGCCCAGCCGCTGGTGCTGGCCGAGGAAGAGAACAACAAGAACAACTCTTCCGTCACTTCCTACTTTACCGATGCGCTGTTCACCGAGCTGGTGCAGGACATCATGGCAAAGGAGAACATCTCCGAGGCCGAGGCCCAGAAACTGCTGTACACCGGCGGCTTTACCGTTGAAGCAACGGTGAACACCAAGGTGCAGTCCGCCATGGAAAACCTGATGCTCAACACCGACGACGCCTATTTCCCGGCCGGCTGGCACGAGGAAGAGGTGACTTCCATCTCGGACGACGATGTGCAGGTGATGAACGAGGACGGCACCCCCAAGACCCGCACCGGCGACGACGGCACCGTCTACTATTACCGCAGCGTGCGCACGCAGGCGGCCATGGTCACGCTGGACTATGACGGCAATGTGGTTGCCATCGTGGGCGGTCTGGGCCAGAAGAACAAGAGCCTTTCGCTGAACCGCGCCTACAGCGTCACCCGCCAGACCGGTTCTACCATCAAGCCCATCGGCGCTTATGCACTGGGCGTGGAGTACGGCCTTGTGAACTGGTCCACCATGCTCAACAACTCCCCCCTGTACCAGAAGCAGGATATGGTGATCCGCGATGAGGATTACTGCCGCAAGAACGGCCTGATGGGCCTTTCCGATAAGCAGCTGCGCGCTTACCCCAACGCATGGCGCAGCTGGCCCCGCAACTATGGCGGCAACTACGGCGACAACACCGATATCCCGCTGTGGAACGGCTTGGCCCGCTCGCTGAACACCATTGCCATCCGCGTGGGCGACCTTGTGGGCGCAAGCAACATCTTCAATTTTGTCTATAACACTTTGCAGCTGGATACGCTGGACCCGGTAAATGACGTGGGCCTTGCCCAGATGGTCATGGGCAGCCAGACCCACGGCGTAACGCCCACGGCGCTGGCCGCAGCTTTCCAGATCTTCTACGACGGCCAGTACACCACCCCGCACCTGTACACCCGTGTGCTGGACCGTGACGGCAACATCTATCTGGAAAACAACGCCACCAGCTATCAGGCCTTGACCCCGGATACCGCCTATGTGATGAACCGCCTGCTGAAGAACGTGCTGTACTCCAGTGTAGGTACCGCCGGTGGGCGTTACCCCAACTCCAACGGCATGGAGTCCTTTGGCAAGACCGGTACCGCCAGCGACGAAAAGGACCTGTGGTTCGTGGGCGGCACGCCGTATTACGTTACCGCTGTGTGGTGGGGCTACGATGCGCCCTACGATATGACCAAAACGCTGGGCAAGCAGCAGGCCAAGACCCGTACCTGCGTTATGGCGTGGAAGGCCCTGATGGAGCAGGTACAGGCAGATCTGCCCTATAAGGCATTCCCCGCCTCCGCCGGTGTGGTGGAGCGCCGCTACTGCACCCAGAGCGGCCTGCTGGCCGGGGGTTCCTGCCCCAGCACGGCCGTGGGTTACTACCGTGCGGACGACTTGCCCGCCACCTGCAACTATTCCCATGCGGCAGCACCCGCTGCGCCCGCAGCGGATGCCGCACCGGAGCAGACTGTCATTCCCGCAGATACAAGTAATCTGGATACCGAATGATCTGTGCATGTTCTGCGGACAGAACGGGAAAGGCGTACTTTCGGCATAAACACCGGGTGAATCCGGCAAGGAAACACCGCACTTCAAACGACAAAACTGGATAATCTGCCAAAAACGCATCCGACCTCTTGCATTGCAGGGGGTCGGATGCTATTATATTCACTGCAAGAACACTTGTGTTTGTGAGGTGAACAAGTTGGAACGCCGCTTTTATCTGGTAGATGCGCAGGTGCTGCCTGAGGTATTCCTCAAGGTGGTGCGTGCCAAGGAGCTGCTTGCCAGCGGGGAAGCGCGCAGCATTTCCGCTGCTACCCGCGCAGTCGATCTTTCGCGCAGCGCATTTTATAAGTATAAGGACTGCATCTTTGATTCAGAGAACGGCCGCGAGGTGATCACCGTCATGGCCACCCTGCGGGACGAGACCGGCGCTTTGCAGAGCCTGCTGGCCGGTATCAGCGCCGCAGGTGCCAGCATCGTGACCATCAACCAGTCCACACCGGAAAACGGTGCCGCACTGGTGGCCGTTACCATCCGCACCGATACCATGCAGATGACCCCCGAGGAGCTTACCGAGAAGCTCTCGCGCCAGCGCATGGTGGTGGGCGTGCACTGTGGATACAATCTGTAAGCAGTTTTGAGAAAAACGAGGGAAAACGAAAATGGCTAAAATTGCAATTCTGGGCTTTGGCACGGTGGGCAGCGGCGTGTACGAGGTTTTGTGCCGCAACGCTGCAAGTGTCTCCCGCCGTGCAGGCGAGCCGGTGGAGGTCAAGTACATCCTTGACCCCAAGGATTTTTCAAACCACCCGGCTGCACACCTGTTCGTCAAGAACTTTGACATTATTTTGCAGGACCCGGAGATCAAGGTGGTGGTGGAGACCATCGGCGGTACCCGCTTTGCCTACCCGTATGTAAAAGCCTGCCTCGAGAGCGGCCGCAGTGTGTGCACCTCCAACAAGGAAATGGTGGCTACCTACGGTGCCGAGCTGCTGGGGCTTGCCAAAGAGCACGGCTGCGCCTTCCTGTTCGAGGCTTCTGTGGGCGGCGGCACCCCCATCATCACGCCGATGCACCAGTGCTTGGCGGCCAACGTGATCACCGAGGTGCAGGGCATCGTGAACGGCACCACCAATTTCATGCTCACCAAGATGGTGCGCGAAAATCTGGGCTTTGACGATGCGCTGAAGATCGCGCAGGAACTGGGCTATGCCGAGACCAAGGACCCCAGCGATGATGTGGACGGCCGCGACGCCTGCCGCAAGATCGCCATTTTGTCCTCGCTGGTCTGCGGCCACCAGATCTACCCCCAGAACATCCCCACCCGCGGCATCCGCGATATCACCGCCGCGGATGTGGAAGCAGCCGAAAAGCTGGGCTGCGTGATCAAGCTGATCGCGTGGATGAAGCGCGGCAAGGACGGCAGCGTGGCTGCCGGCGTGGAGCCCTGCCTTGTGCCCAAGGCAAACCAGCTGGCCAGCGTGGACGATGTGTTCAACGCGGTGCTGGTCAAGGGCGATATGCTGGGCGATGTGGTGTTCTACGGCAAGGGCGCCGGCAAGCTGCCCACCGCCAGTGCCGTGGTGGCCGATGTGGTGGACGCCCTGAAGCATGGCTCCAAGGTGCACGACAGCCTGTTCTGGCAGCCTGCCGAGCCGGTGGAGGGCATGCTCACCGATCCCGCCCCCGCCGCATATTATGTGCGTGTGGCAGGCATTGCCCCGGCGGTGGTGGAAGCCATCTACGGCTACGGCAAGGTGGTGGATGAGCGCTACGAGGGCTGCGCCTACTTTGTGGAGCGTGCCGACGACAAAGCACTGGCCGAAGCGGCCCGCAAGGTGGAAGCTGTGGGCGGCAGCGTGAAGCTGGTGCTCAAGCGCCTGCCGGAAGAAAACTGACAACGGAATAAGGAAAGGTGCGGCGGCTATGAAGATCAAGGTTTCTGTCCCGGCCACCAGTGCGAACATCGGCTCCGGCTTTGATGCACTGGGTCTGGCGGTGACGCTGTATAATACGGTCACTTTTGAAGAGAGCGAAGTGCTGGATATCTCGTCTGCGGACGGTACCCGCATCCCGCGCGGCGAATCGAACCTCGTGTACCGCTCGGCAAAGGGCCTGTTTGAGAAGGTGGGCAAGCAGATCCCGCCCCTCAAGATCACCCAGACCAACCCCATCCCCATGGCCCGGGGCCTTGGCTCTTCTTCGGCCTGCATCATTGCGGGCCTGCTGGGCGCCAACCGGATGCTGGGCGATGTGCTCAACACGCAGGAGCTGCTCACGCTGGCTACCTCCATCGAGGGCCACCCGGATAATGTGGCCCCGGCCCTGCTGGGCGGCCTGACCAGCAGCGTGTTTGAGGAGGGCAAGGTGTACTCGGTCAAGCGCGATGTGGACGAAACGCTGTGCTTTGCCGCCATCGTGCCGGACTACAAGCTGCTGACGGAAGCCGCCCGCGCGGCCCTGCCCAAGGAAGTTTCCCACAAGGACGCGGTGTATAACCTTTCGCGCGCGGCGCTGGTGCCCGCCGCCTTCTGCGAGGGCAGGCATGACCTGCTGGCCATTGCCACTGAGGATAAGCTGCACCAACCCTACCGCATGCCGCTGATGCCCGGCTCCAAGGAAGTGTTCGACATGGCGCGCCTGTGCGGCGCAAAGGCCGTTTACGTTTCCGGTGCGGGCAGCACCGTGATGGCGGTGGCCGAAAAGGCCGAGGCCGAAAAATTTTATTCCAAGCTGGAAAAAGGGCTGGAGCTGCTGGAAGGCTTGGACGGATGTGAAGCATTTACATTGCTGCGTTTGGATGCCGATAACACCGGCGCAACGGTGGAATGATAAATGGGATAGGGAAGTGCAAGGTTCTGCCTGCCGCTTCCGCCCGGTGTACCCCTTTTGACAAAGGGACAAAAAGAGGAGAGTGACAAGATATGGCGTTGATCGTACAGAAGTTCGGCGGTTCTTCGGTGAAGGACCGTGACCGTATCTTCAACGTGGCGCGCATTGTGGCAAACACCCACAACGCGGGCAATGACGTAGTTGTGGTGGTATCCGCTCAGGGCGATACCACCGATGACCTGATCGCCAAGGCTGGGGAGATCACCCACAACCCTTCGGCCCGTGAAATGGATATGCTGCTGGCTACCGGCGAGCAGATCAGCATTTCGCTGCTGGCCATGGCGCTGAACGAGCTGGGCTGCCATGCCATCAGCCTGACCGGCTGGCAGGCGGGCTTCCGCACCGACCGCGCCTACACCAAGGCACGCATCAACCGCTTGGAGACCGAGCGCATCTCCTCGGAGCTGGAGCGCAACCGCGTGGTGGTGGTGGCAGGCTTCCAGGGCCTGAACAAGCTGGACGATATCACCACGCTGGGCCGCGGCGGCTCCGACACCAGCGCCGTTGCCATTGCAGCCGCCCTGCACGCAGACCGCTGCCAGATCTTTACCGATGTGGAAGGCGTTTACACCGCCGACCCGCGCAAGGTGCGCAACACCCGCAAGCTGGATGAGATCACCTTTGACGAGATGCTGGAGCTGGCGTCTCTGGGCGCACAGGTGCTGAACAACCGCAGCGTGGAGCTGGCTAAGAAGTATAATGTGGAGCTGGAGGTGCTCTCCAGCCTGAATCCCGTGCCCGGTACGGTGGTCAAGGAGGTTACGAAAGACATGGAAGGTATGCTGATCAAGGGCGTCGCAAAGGACACCGATGTTGCTGTTATCACGATTCTGAATGTTCCCGATGAGCCGGGCATGAGCTTCAAGATCTTTGGCCTGCTGGCCCAGAAAAACATCAACGTGGACATCATTTTACAGTCCACCGGCCGCGACGGCAAGAAGGATATCAGCTTTACCTGCTCTGAGGGCGAAGCCGATCTGGCCCTGCGCGTGCTGAAGGAGAGCGCACACTTCAGCGATGTGAGCGTGGACACCACCTGCGCAAAGGTCTCCATCGTGGGTGCCGGCATGCAGAGCCACAGCGGCGTTGCCTCCAAGATGTTTGAGGCACTGTCCAACAACAACATCAACATCAAGATGATCTCCACCAGCGAGATTAAGATCTCCTGCATCATCGACCGCGAGGACGCCGATAAGGCCGTTTCCGCCATCCATGATATGCTGTTTGACTGATTTGTAAAAATTGTTTTCTCTGCGCCGTACAGTTTTTCGGAAGCTGTACGGCGCTTTTTTAACGACCTCGCCCTCTCAGTCGCTTACGCGACAGCTCTCCCAAAGGGAGAGCCTCTGGCGAAGAGAGAAAGCTTCCCGGTTCTGCCAAGGCCTCCCTCACTGAGGAAGGTGGATGCGAGCGTGCGAGCAGACGGAGAGGGCGAGGCCGCTGACGAGGACGGTCATACTTATTTTACACTTCCGGCGTTTACACAAAATGCAAAGGGGTGTATAATATACACTGTATCTGTGCGGCGCAGCGCGCTGCAAATTCTGCCAAAGGAGCTGCAACGCACCATGGAACCAATCAATCAAAAGGCCCCCAAAACCCGCCTGACCCGCCAGCAGTATATGCGCCGCAAGCGGCTGCGTCTGGTGCGCAACTGGGCCATCCTCATTCTGGTCTGCGCCGCCATTGTGGCGCTGATGACCAAGGGCATCCTCTGGCTGCTGCCCAAGGTGAACGCCGCCCTTGCCGGGCCCAAAAAGTTTGAAGCCGCCAGCTACAGCGGCACCGGCTACACCTTTGACGCCGACGATGCGCGCCTTGCGCTGGTGAACGCCAACCTGCCCTTTGCGGAGGAGCCTGCACCGGAGCTTGCCGCTGCCAATGAGGACGGTACCATCCAGCTGGAAGCCGAGGCCGCCGCAGCTTACCGGAAAATGGCTGCTGCTGCGGCAGAGGAAGGCGTTACGCTGGTGCTGGCGGCAGGCTATCAGGACACCGACGCCCGCAGCGCCGCTTACGAATCGCAGAAGCAGCGGTATCTGGAAAAGGGCAAAACCGAAGAAGATGCTGCCAGCCTTGCCGCAGATATCCGCCTGCCCGCAGAATGCAGTGAGCACGGCACCGGCTATGCGGCGGATATCCTCAGCAGCGACTACCCGGACTGCGACACCGGTTTTGAAAGCACCCGCGCTTACGAATGGCTGACGGCCTATGCCGCCGAATATGGCTTTATCCTGCGCTACCCGCAGGAGCATCAGGCGGCGACCGGCGTGGTGTTTGAGCCGTGGCACTGGCGGTATGTGGGCACCGAGAATGCCCTTGCCATCCGTGCAAGCGGCCTGAGTCTGGAAGAATTTCTTGCCTTGCAGAAGGCGTCATAACAACAAAAGCTCCCTGTGCAAACAGGGCGGAGGAACAAATTGGAACGTACTTTCATTGCGCCGGGCGTGCATCTTTCCTGCGACCCGGCGGAAAAATTCAACCGCTGCCGCATCAGCATCCACTTTGCCTTCCCGGCAAAGCGGGAAACGGCCACGGCCCACGCGCTGCTGCCGCTGGTGCTGGAGCGCGGCTATGCCGACTGCCCGGACATGACCCGCCTGACCAAAAAGCTGGCCAAGCTCTACGGTGCAGACCTGACCGTGGACGCCCGCCCCATGGGGTGCAGCCACAACCTGTGCGTCAGCGTGACCGGCATCAAGGACAAATTTGCGCTGGAAGGCGAAGCGCTGACGAAGGAATATGCGTCCATTGCGCTGGGTGCGGCCTTCCACCCCTATTTTGTGGGCGGCACCTTTGACCCGGAAGCCGTGGGCATCGAGAAACAGATGCTCAAAAAGGCGCTGGAAGATGAGATCAACGATAAGCGCCTTTACTGCCTGCATCAGGCCAACCGTGAATTTTTTGGCGACAGCCCGGCGGGCGTGCGGCAGGAGGGCTATCTGGAAGAGGTGGACGGCCTGACACCGGAAAGCCTTACCGCCGCATACCACGAGATGCTGCGCACCGCCAACATCGAGCTGCTGGTGCTGGGCTGCGATGCGGCGCAGACCGCAGCGGTAAAGGATGCCTTGCTGGCAGAGCTTGCCGCCATTCAGCGGGCACCGCTGCCGCTGGCCGAGAACATTGCCATGCCGCGCCGGGAGCCGCTGCACAAAACGGAAACCTATGATATGGTGCAGGCAAAGCTGTGTATGCTGTTCACGCTGGGCGAGCCCATGCGCACCGAACAGCTGGCCGCCGTGCGCCTTGCCATGGCGCTGTATGGCGGCAGCGTGACCAGCCGCCTGTTTTTGAACGTGCGCGAGCGGGACCACCTGTGCTACTACTGCTCGTCGGCGTTCCAGAGCTTTACCGGCAGCATGGCCGTGAACAGCGGCGTGGAGCACGCCGATGCGGCCCGGGCCGAGCAGGCCATCCTGAAGGAACTGGCCGACCTGTGCAGCGGGCCCATCACCGACGACGAGTTTGAGGACTGCCGCCGCGGCCTTTTGAGCGGGATGCAGGGCGTGGAGGATACCTTGGGCGGCATCGAGACATGGTATTACATCGAAGTGCTGCGCAGCGGCGGCGACCCTGCCAAGGTGCAGACGCCTGCCGAGGCCCGCGCCGCTTTGCAAGCCGTGACCAAGGACGATGTGCGCGCCATCCTGCGCAGACTGACCCTCTCGGTCAGCTATCTGCTTACAAAGGAGGAAAATGCCCATGCCGCAGAATGATCGGGAGCTGCTGCAAAAGACGGTGGCGGACCAGTGGCAGACCCTGCCCTCCGGCCTGACCGTGGTCGTGCGGCCCATGCCGGGTTATTCCAGCACCCACGTTATTTTTGCCACCCGCTTTGGCTCCATTGACCGGGATTTCCGGCTGGGCGGCAAAGAGGTGCACCTGCCCGCCGGTGTGGCCCACTTCCTTGAGCACAAGATGTTCGAGGATGAGGACGGCGATGCCTTTGCCAAGTATGCCAAGACCGGTGCCAACGCCAATGCGTTCACCAGCTTTGACCGCACCTGTTATCTGTTCACTGCCACCCAGCAGCTGGACGAGAGTCTGGATGTGCTGCTGGGCATGGTGACCCACCCCTATTTTACCGAGCAGACCATTGCCAAGGAACAGGGCATCATCGGGCAGGAGATCAAAATGTACGACGACAGCCCGGACTGGCGGCTCATCACCGGCCTGTTCGAGTGCCTGTACCACGAGCACCCCATCCGCAGCGATATCGCGGGCACCGTGGAGAGCATTGCGGAAATTACGCCGGAAATGCTCTACGACAGCTGCAAAGCGTTCTATGCGCCGGGCAATATGGTGCTGGCAGCAGCGGGCAACACCACCATGGAGCAGATTTTAGCCGCCTGCAAGCGCCATGGCCTGATGGAGCCCCGCACCGCCGAGGGCGTGCAGCGCCTTTGGAAGCCGGAGCCCATGACGCTGGCCGCAACAGAAAAAACGCTGAAAATGCCGGTGTCCAAGCCCTGCTTCGGCGTGGGCTTCAAGGAAGAACCGCTGCCCTTTGGCGACCTGCGCACCGAAGCGCTGTATGACCTGATCCTCAGCTGCATCAGCGGCGGCATGTCGCCGCTGTACCGCCGCCTGTACGACAGGGGCCTTGTGAACCCGGGCTTTGGCGGGGAAGTGCTGCGGGTGGACGGCTGCTGCTGCATCCTGTTCACCGGCGAGAGCGATGCCCCCGACACGGTAAAGCAGATGCTTCTGGACGAAATCGCCCGGGTGCGCACCGAGGGTGTGGACCGGGAGATCTTTACCCTGTGCAAGAACGAAAAATACGGCCAGCTGATCGAAAACCTTGAAAATGTGGAGGATTCGGCCAGCCAGATGGCAGATTTTGCCCTTTCCGGCCAGACGGTGGCCCAGCAGATCGCCATGCTGGCGGGCCTGACGGCCGAGGATGCCAACGCTGCGTTGCAGCACATCCTCAGCACCAGCCGCATGGCCGCCATGCAGATCCAGCCGGACGGCACCGCACCGCTGGCGGAAGATGAGGAGGAAGCAGAATGACAAATCTGGTACAGTTCCCCGGGCTGGGGCTGAGCTTTGAGCTCAACCGTGTGGCCTTTTCCATCGGTGGATTCAACATTTACTGGTACGGCGTGTGCATCGCCTTCGGCATCTGTCTGGCGCTGGTGTTCGCGTTCCGCCACAGCGTGGAGTTTGGCGTGGACGCCGACAGCATGGTGGATGTGATCCTGATCGGCATCGTGCTGGGCATTGCCAGCGCCCGCGCCTACTACGTGGCCATGGCACCGTTCAAGTATGAGAGCATCTGGGAGATGATCGCGATCCGCGACGGCGGTCTGGCCATCTACGGCGGCATCATCGGCGCCTTTCTGTTCGGTGGGCTTGCCTGCAAGTGGCGCGGCGTGCCGGTGCTGCCCATGTTCGATCTGACCGCCATGGGCTTTCTCATCGGCCAGTGCTGCGGCCGCTGGGGCAACTTTTTCAATCAGGAGGCCTTTGGCTGCAACACCACCCTGCCGTGGGGCATGTACAGCGAGGCCACCAAGGCGTACCTGATGGGCAGCACGGTAACGGCCCAGAGCGGCATGACCATTGACCCCAACCTGCCCGTGCACCCCACCTTCCTGTATGAGAGCATCTGGTGCTTGGTGGGCTTTGTTTTGCTGTTCCGCTACATCAAAAAACGCCGCTTCAACGGCGATATCGCCCTGCGGTACATGGTGTGGTACGGCGCGGGCCGCTTCTGGATCGAAGCGCTGCGCACTGACAGCCTGATGCTGGTGCCCTCCATCGGCCTGCGCGTCTCGCAGCTGGTGGCTGGCATCGCCGTGGTGGCCGGTGTGGCGGCAGAGATCTACTTCACCCGCAAATTCAAAGATAGGCCCCTGATGGTAAAGCTGGCCCTGACTGCCGACAACAAGGCAGCGCTCAATAAGCTGCGCAAGGAAAAAGGCACCATTGGCCTTGTGCTGGATGCGGACACCGAGCTGGTGGCTTCCAGCCCGCGCAAACTGTTTGTGGAACGCACCGAAGCCTACAATGCCGAGGTGAAACGCACCCTTGCGGAAATGGGCGGGGCAGAGCACTGAAAAATCTTTCGGAAAGAGGAAATTTCCTCTTGCAATCCCTGCGTTTTTTTGCTATACTATTCTAGCCGCGTGGTGTGGGCGCCTGAAATGGCCCGGTGTAAGGGCCTGCCTTTACGACCAGCGAGTACAACGAAAAGGAATGAACAAAATGTACGC
>ERZ1026898.963-NODE-963-length-15202-cov-29.805374_pt1 | contig 15202 bp, 16 predicted proteins | sample MGYA00380178_ERZ1026898 | MGnify/ENA primary metagenome ERZ1026898 (study PRJEB33269, sample SAMEA4719814) | human gut metagenome | biome: human-associated habitat; feature: organic feature; material: feces | place: Cameroon | collected 2013-10 ... | reverse complement strand
TGTGCCGAAGATAGTTCGCTGGAAACGGCGCGTGAAAATAGGTAGTCGCCGACTTTTATATGGCCCGTTGGTCAAGCGGTTAAGACAGAGGCCTCTCACGCCTTTAACATCGGTTCGATTCCGGTACGGGTCACCATATGCACCTCTAGCTCAGTTGGTAGAGCAACTGACTCTTAATCAGTGGGCCCAGGGTTCGAGTCCCTGGAGGTGCACCAAATTTTGAACGTCAAATCGTAAGATTTGGCGTTCTTTTTTGTTATGTAACCCCGAAAATTCGGGGTCTGCACGGTCAATGCACGGTTTTTGCACGGTCGGCTTTTTCGTGGGAATCCTCTGCATGGGTTGGAATTGCCTTGAAATGCGTGGTAAATTTTGCATCAGGTCAGCAGAGCCAGACGGAGCTGCGCCTTTACTTCGGGGTCTGCATTCTTCAGAAGTTCCAGCAGAGCAGTCATAGAGATGGTCGGTTCGCCTTCGGCGGGTACAGCCTGCGGGCTGGGACTCTCCTGTTTAGCATAGAACCCTTCCTCAAACTTCCTACCCAACTCTACACGAGAGGACTGCTGAATATGGGCGTAGGTGTTCACCAGCATATCCGCCGTAGCGTGTCCGGTGGTTCCCTGAACAGCTTTCACATCGCCGCCGGAGATCATCAGCTGATAGGTGGCACTGGAATGACGCAGACCGTGAAACACGATACGAGGGAACTCCGGGTGTGCATCCTGCCATTTGAGGAACTTCTTGCGGATCAGTACAGGCTCCACAGCCAGACCGTTGGGCAGACGGAACAGCATTCCGCTGTCACGGTAGCGTGTCGGGTCTTTCATCTCGTCTGCCGCCAGCTGACTCAGCCACTTCTTCAATTCCTCTTTCAGTGCAGAGGTCATAAAGATGGTGCGGCAGGAGGACGCCGTTTTGGTGCTTTTCAGGATGAGAGAAGTGGTGCTGCGCTCCAGCTTGTCCGGGAATACCTTGATGATGCAGCCATCGTCCACTTGGTTCAGGGCTTCTTTTCGCACCCGCTGCATGGACTTGTTGATACGGAATGTTCCGATACCGTCCGCAGCATCAAAGTCGATATCCTCTGGGGTCAGGCCTACGATCTCACCCTCTCGCAGTGCGCCCACCAGCGTGAGGTGGACTGCCAGATGCAGAATGGGGTCGTCCATGCTGTCCAGAGCCGCCCTCATTTCCTCTACCGTCCAGATGGTGCGCTCCTGCGTGGATTTCTTGGGGCTGTCCACGGGAACAGGACTTTTGACGAGAATGCCCCACTCTACGGCATACTGAAACGCTGTACCCAGCAGCCGATGCACCTCATGGATCGTTGTGCCGGAAAGGAACCGCTGCTTCTGTTTTTCGGTTAATTCCTGCTTCTTTCCCTCGATATACGAACCGCAGGGCGTTTTGCTCAGGGTCGTGTAGAGGTTCTCCATGTGGTAGGGCTTGAGCTTCTGCATCTCCATGCTGCCGATATAGGGGATAATCAAGTTCTGAATGGTGGAAAGGTTGGATTCGTAGGTTTTGGGTGCCCACTTGTGTTTGCTGCACTGCTTGGGCAGCCAGTCCATGAGGAACTCTGCTACCGTTACCGAGGACGGGATCAGGAAAATTCCAGCCGCCAGCTCATGCTCGATCTGTTTCTTTCGGTTCGTTGCCTCCTCTTTTGTGGGAAAGCTCTCCCATTTGTCGCAGCTCTTGCCGTGTTCATCTTCGTAAGTGTAGCGGACGCTGTAAGAATTGCCACGTTTCGTAATATATGCCATACTGTTGCCTCCTTATCAAGCTGCCCGGTAGAGCCACGCATCGAAGCTGTCCTTCGGTACACGGATGCTTCCGCCTACCCGCAAGACACGGAATTCGGTGGTACGGTTGCACAGGTTGTAAGCAGAGCGCAGGCTGATGGCCAGCATCCGCGCAATATCGTTCACCGTGTACACCAGCTTCGTGGTTTCCGGGCTGTCAGTCGGAGACTTGACGGCATTGGTTTGAGTGACCACCTCCATTGTAGTGGGATTCGAGTCCTTTTGCAAGAACTTTTTCGTATAATCGGAAGATTGCACAGGGACGGTCATAGAATTACGGTCAAAATCCATAAGCATTGCTCCTTATATTGTCATATCATCTAAAAATTCAGCTTAAAGTTCTACATCCTGCCCACGCTTGCGGTTTCGCTGCGGCACATTCATGGTGCGCTCCTGCTTGGGGGCAAGAATCTTTTCCAGAAAGCCGCGCACCAGTTCGGGCGCACGGTGGAGAGCGTCCAGATAGGGCTTTACATCGTACCACAGGTCGTGGTACTTGTTGCTCCAATGAATGGCTTCCTTCTTGGCGGTGGAAAGTTCTTCTTTCAGGCGGCGGTTCTCCACGTCCATCATATAGCCGTGGTCGGCTTGCTTTTTCAACTTGGAGAATTCTTCTTCGGTCAGCGAATAGTTGCCAAGGAAGGTGCGCTTGCCAATATAATCCAGATCGCGCGCATGAATGAGGGCTTCTTTTGTGAGCGTGGCCTTTTTCTGGACGGCGGCAAGTTCTTTCTCCTTTTTGGAGAGAGTCTGACAGGTTTTAGCAAGCGATTGTGCCTGCTGGTCGGCTTGGGCGGTGAGGGTGTCCAGACGTTCCTGCTCCCGCTGGACTTTGAACTGGGTGACGGTCAGGTGTTCTTCGGTGCTGCCACGCTCACCGCGCTCTACATCCGTATACCCGGCGTTGCGCATATAGTGGAAGAAATCGTCTTGCAGGACACTGTACGACTTCTTCAAGACAGGCTTGCCGTTCTTTTGAAGGACAGGCTTTCCGGCGTCGTCCAGCAGGGGCTTGGATGCCCACTTCTTGCTTCGACTGACCTGCATGACGGTCTCTTTGATTGTGCCGATCAGTGTCTTATCCTTGCAGCGTTTCGACCAGAGGATCTGCTTTTCCACCACAGGCACATAGACCACATGGAGATGGTAGTGGTAGACCTCCCGGCCTAGTGCTTCGGTCATGGCACGGTTGATCTCATCCGCGTGCATGACAGCCGAGAGGATATACTGTTCACCGCCCACGATTTGCACGGCAGCTTTGTAGGCATCCTCATAGAACTGCTTGGCAAACTCATAGCCGCCGTGGTTGTCAAAGTAGGCCGAGTTGACATCAAAGACCAGCTCACAGTAGTGGGTAGCATCCGGCTTCAGGCCGCGCGTGGAAATGGTTCCAGCGGCTTCCAGTTGGGCGAACAGGTCGGTATAGCTGGCAGAGGGCTTTTTGAAGTGGATGTTCCATGCGGTGCGCTGGGGGATAATGTCGGGGTTCCGATAGCTGTCCTTTTCGCGTTCATTGTGCTGCTGGGTGTTGCCGACTGCCTTGTCCGAAACGGCGAGATTTCGGACGCTGGTGCGGTCAATGCCATCGTTTCTTGCCAAAGGGCATCCCTCCTTTCGAGGTTCATCGGGAGGTGACGGGGAACGGAGATGCACTTCTGTGGAAGTGTAATAACCCACTATGACACTTTCATCCCTGCGGTCTGCAAAGTGTAGTGGGGTCCTGCCGGACCGGCTCCCCCTTTGTCGCTTTGCGACATTTCCCCCGCAATGCGGGGGAATCTACCCCTCGGGGGAACGTCTCCTGCGGGAGAGTTACAATCAAATTCGCACAATGCGAACTTGATTGCTCCGTACGCATCCGAAAAAATTGCGTACGGAGTTCAAATAACCTGTACGGTTCGTACGGTGTGCGGAAATCTGAAACATGAACGATAACACGCTTTAATTTATCTTGATTTGCCGTACAGGTTCGTACAAGTACAGACCGTACAGGTTGTACGAACTTCTTCCGTGAAAAAATGCACTTTTTACGGACAGGGGTGGACAAGCGGCTCGATGCCCACGAAACCGCGCACCCTGCGGCCACCGGCTAGATAGATGTTGTTGGTGGATTCAAGGTTATAGCGGCGGTCATTCTGGCGCAGTTCTGCGCTGAAACGGATAGCCGATACGCTGTGACAGGCGTTGTCCTCGCACCACAATTTGTAGATCTCGTAGAAATCCTTGGAACTGATGGAATAGTCCGCCTTGAAGCGGAAATAGCCCTCGGATTCCATGAAGTCGATGACATTGTTGCTGCTGCGCTTGATGGTGTCCACGTTGGCGGCAGCTTTGGGGCTGACCGTGAAACGGAAGTTGTTCTGCACCAGCCGGTGCAGCCCGTCCAGACACCACAGCAGGATGCCCTCCAACTCGGCGCACATCTTCTCGACAAGGAAAGGATCATCCACGCGGTCAGTGGGCTTGTCCTTGGTGGTCAGGATGAGCTGGCGACGGAAGAAGCCATCCGAATGGTCGTACAGCGAAGTCAACGCACCGTTGCCGAAGCAGAGAAACCGGGCGTAAATGTCGCGCTGGTAACTCTGGACACCCTTGCGCTCCAAGTCCAGCTTGGCCTCAGCGGTCACGATGGTCTTGATATAGTTGGTCTTGGGGAGGGCATTCATGTCCATGTCATCATCGATCATGAGCAGGCGGCGTTCCAAATCGGCACGGGCAAAACGATTGTTTTCCACTTTCTGGACACTGCCATTGCTGGCGGCATCTCCCATGAGCCGCTTCAGTACCAGTCCGATACGAGATTTGCCCTCGCCGCCCTTGCCAACAATGAGCATCATCTTCTGACCTTTGGTACTGGGGATAAGGCAGTAGCCCAGATACTCCTGCAAGGTGGGGATGTCAGCATCGTCCAGCAGGTCGTGCAGGAAAGTCAGCCAGCGTTCCGGGCTGGCAGCTTTGGGGTCATACCTCACAGGTAAGCGGTTCTGGCAGAACAGTCGGGTCTCCTGAAAGGTTCCGTCTGCAAGGTGATAGACCCCGTTCTGGAGATGGATGCAGTCCTGCTCAATGGGGAACGGGTCGGAAAAAGCCAACAGCTTGATGGTCTCCAGAATGTTGGTGACCTTTTTGGACAGGCCGGAGGTGACATATTCCTCGATGTTTTCCAGAATCTGCTGCTTGACCTCGCCCTCGTCCTCGATGGGACCATCCAGCGTGTACAACGTGCCATTGACACATTTCAGCGGACGCTGTTCGAGAAAGGCGCGGCCAAACTGAACTTCATCAATTTTCTTGCCGTTGTACCAGTCCGGCCATAAGGGATTGTGGGCAATGTTTTTCTTCATGTGGTGGTTCTCCTTTAGAAAAGTAAAGTGGCGGGTCTCACAGTGAGACCCGCCACTTCAGGTGAATAAATTGTTAGGCGCACTTCGCCAGAGCAAGACGGTCGGTGCGCTCTTCCAGCATCAGCAGGTACGACCCGGACAGCAGCCGTGCGGCGGCATCAGCCTTCTGCTGGGGTGTCCCAAATGCAACGCAGTCCGTCAGGTACTCGATGGTCTCGGTCGCGTGGAGGGCTTCTTCAAACCGTGGGTCATGCGGCTCCTCCGGGGTGGCAGGCTTGTAACGCTTTCGCCAGTCGTGCAGCAGGTCAAGATAGTCGGTCAGCACCCGAAGGCAGTAGGCGATGTCTGCCCACTGCTCGTCTGTCAGGCTGCGCTTGGGCAGCGGCAGGGCGATAGCATTAGCGGGGGGCTTGTCCGGGTCAAGCCCGAAATCGTATGCGAGCTTCTCGGCGGCTTGCCGGGGATTCAGGCCGAACAGCTTGGCAGTGAGGTCGATGGCATCGCCGTTGGCTCCACAGCCAAAGCAATAATAATAGTTGTCGTTCAGCTTCATGCTGGGGTCGCTGTCGGAATGGAAGGGACAGCACACCATGCCATGGCGGTCGGGTCCCATGCCGTACATCTCTCCCACTTGCCGAACTGTGATGGCGGACTTGACAGTTTGATACAGGCTCAAGGGCATTCCTCCTTTGTGTTGTGTACTGCACCAGAGACCTCGTGTGGGAACTCTGGTGTTTTTTTGCTTCCTGCCTGAATATACGGAGAATTTTGCAGAAAGGGCGAAAAAGCGGCAAAACTGCAACGGAAAAAGAAAAATGCCCTTGCTGGTTGCAGGGCTGCAACAGCAGGGGCGGAGAGAAAGCCGTATATTGAACAAAACGGCAGAGCGTATTATAATGAGAAAAAACGCCAAAAGGAGGGCCGACCACATGGCACAGGAATATCTGCCCGCACCGTCCAACATCCGTCTTGCGGACTTGATGAAAGAGCATAATATCAGCCAACCGGAGCTTGCCAAGGAGATCGGCTGCTCCAAAAGCACCATTAACCGCTTTATCAGCGGCGCAAAAGGGACCCTGACCCATGAGCAGGTGCTGAAAATTGCAAGGCTGTTCAACGTGTCCACGGATTTTCTGCTGGGAGAAACCAATATCCCTGACCGCAAGAACTACGATATTGCCGAGTTAGGCTTGTCCGTAGAAGCTGCAAAGAACCTCTACACAGGGAGTGTCAATGCAGAGGTGGTCAACCTGCTGTTGGAAAACGCCCGCTTTGCAGAGCTTACATACCGCATAGCGCAGTATTTTGACGATACTTTTGCATCCGGCATCGCAGCACAGAATGCCATGCTCACGACATTGAGCACCCTGCTGCGCACAAAGGTCAAGACCCCGGAAGCAGCCAAAGCCGCAAAGGACATCAGCCTTCGGAGAAAGCCGGTGTATCAAGGCGACCTTGATGATATTGAAATGTACTTCATGGCGGCGGTCAAGGAAATCAAAAAGGGCATCGGGAGCCATTACGCCGAGCAGGAAGCCATGAGCAAGAAAGTGGCAGAGAAAATGTTCACCGAATTGACCAAAGGGCAAGATGTGCAGCATCTAACAATTACGGCAGAGCAGTTGGCAGATGCAATGCTGGACAGCGTTTCGGGTATGGAGGGAGCTACGCCGGCAGCACTGGAACAGTTGCGGAACGGTCTGCTGGGAATCTTGCAGTCCGCCGCAGAGCAGGAAAACGCCCATGAAGCAGACGAATGAACGGCTTTGTGCGCTGGCACAGAAAGGCGATGCTGCCGCGCTGGACAGCCTGATCGACAACAACAAGTCCTTTATTGGCAAGGTGGCAAATGACCTTTTCCGCAGCATGAATCTGGCACAGTCCGGCCTGAACCTTGACACGGACGATTTGAAACAGGCAGGCAATCTGGGTTTGTGGAAGGCCGTGCCAAAGTTCGATGCAGCGCGCGGCATGAAGTTCCTGACCTATGCGGCTCCTGCCATCCGCAACGCCATGATGGACATGGTACGGGATGCCTTTGCCGCTTTTGAGCAGCGGATGGTGACGGAGGATAAGGACGGTATCTGCTACCAGCGCGTTTCGCTGGACGATGTTCTGCCGGGAGAAGAGCAGCTGCGGCGCATTGAAGCTATAGCTGACCCCTACGCCATGCAGCCGCAGAGCATTATGGAAGAACAGGAATCGCGCCGGGAACTGTACGATGGCCTGAAACGGCTGACCCAGCGGGAGCAGACCTATCTGCTGTACCGCTACGGCTTTACCGATGGCGAGGAACATCCGATGATCGGCACGGCGATATACTTTCACCTGACAAAAGGCCGTGCCAAAAAGACCGAGGAACAGGCCATGGATAACCTGTGGCTAGAACTGCCGTGGTGGTTTGACTGAATGGGCAGAGAGGAATTGTGTCAAATTGACATAATTCCTCCCGATAAGAGGGATGTGGGCGAAAATGCTGGCAATGTATCTGGCAGTTCTGGATGACCGGAGCAGCGAAGAACAATTTATAGATGTATATAATACCTACAAGCGGCTGGTCTACCATACCGCTTACAAAATTATGGGCGATTCGTATCTGGCAGAGGATGTGCTGCAAGAGGTGTTTTTATACGTTGCCAAAAATTTTTCTAAAATTCATCGAGAAAACTGTCACGAACTCGCCGCTTATCTCGTTAGTTGTAGTAGAAGCCGTGCATACGATATGCTTCGCAAGCAGCGAGAAGAACCGCTGGAAGAAGTCCCGGACGCACCAGATGATGCCCCTGTGCCGGATGATGCAGCAGTCAGCACCGATAACATCCAACACCTGACGGAACTGATCAGACAGATGAAACCGATGTATCGTGATCCTCTTCGCCTTTTGGCAATGGGCTACACCAACCGGGAGATTGCCGAATCGCTTGGCCTGACGGACGAAGTAGTTCGGATGCGGCTTTTCCGTGGAAGAAAACTATTGTGGAAGGAGCTGAACAGCCATGAGTGAGCGGACAGAAGTTTCTTTTGATGCAGCGTTGATGATGGCACTCCGTGCAGATGCACAGAAAGAACTGGATGAGCTACCAACTCCGGCACAGCTTAAGGAACGCTACCCGGAAACTTCCCGATGGGATGCTCGCCTGCAAGCGGCGTTGCATAAACGCCGCTCTGTGCTGAAACGAGTGCTTGTTGCAGCCCTGACGCTGGTAATTTTAACTCTCGGCGCACTTGCAGTAAGTGCGGACTTCCGCAAGGCAGTCTATACGATGATTCAGAAGTTCCTGCCCATTGAGATGCAGCTGACGTATCAAGTGGACGGCGAACCGTTGGAACGATTGCCGGATGGATACAGCGATCATTATGTGCCGGACGGCTTTGAAATGGACGATGCGCAGAAATTTGAACGAGCAGAAAACTTTTTACATGTTTACTCGTCAAAAGAAACAGAGGAAAGCTACACTGTCCGTTGTTCAATTATCCAGCCGGGGCAGCAGTCCCTATTTGATAATGAGCATACAGTGTACGAAACCGTAAAGGTCGGAGAAGCAGATGGAGTACTTGGAATTAGTACGGATGAACATGGAAAGAATGTTTATCCCCCAAAACATAAGACGTAGTAATTATTAAATGACACCGACAAGATATTTTTTCTCCATATTAAAAATAATAGTATGCTCTTGACTTTAGAACAAGAGCGTGCTATTATTTTCCCCGAAGGAGGGCGAGCTATGATGAAAGAAGAACGGTGCGCTGTGTTGATTAAACAGATTCATACTGAGTTGGAGAAGAACGCCAATAATACACTCCGACAAGATGATCTAACAATGTCGCAGATCAGTGTTCTGGCCGAATTAGACAAAGCGACCGATAAACAGTTGGAATTAAAACGTTTGGAACAACTACTCCATGTTGCACAATCCACCGCAGCCGGTATTGTCCGTCGCTTAGAACAGAAAGGGTTTATCGAAGGCTTTACAAGTCCTGAAGATAAGCGCGTTAAGATGGTTCGGATTACACCAGAAGGTTTGGCTTGCTGCCGTAAAGCCGAAGCGAACGCACAAAAAGTTGAAACAGATTTAACCGCTGCGCTGACAGATACAGAACGTGCTATTCTAACCAGTCTGTTACAAAAAGTGCGTGACTCATTTTCGTGAAGACTACTTAATCGTTGATATGTGCCCACCTTGCGGTGGGCATTCACAAAGTTGAATCAATAGTATGCTTTCAAAATTACACTTTTGCAAAAGGAGTATGAGGTATGACAAAAATTATGAAATACTTGACCAAGCGTCAATGGGGATGGATTGGAATATGCGTTCTGTTTATCGTAGGGCAGGTTTGGCTGGACTTAAAAATGCCGGATTATATGTCTGCAATTACTACGTTGGTACAAACCGAAGGCAGCTCTATGCACGATATTCTGATTCAGGGTGTTTATATGCTGTTGTGTGCCTTTGGCAGCATGATGTTCTCGATAATCGTAGGTTACTTTGCTGCAAAAACAGCAGCAGGACTTGCACAGACACTTCGAGGAAAAGTATTCGATAAAACAATTAGTTTTTCACTGGAGGAGATTGATCGTTTCTCCACTGCCAGCTTGATTAGCCGTAGCACCAATGATATTACACAGATTCAGAATATCATTGCAATGGGGCTTCAAATGGCTGTTAAGGCTCCGATTATGGCAGTATGGGCTGTTATGAAAATTGCGAGTAAAGACTATTGGCAATGGACTGCTACAACTGCTGTTTCTGTTTTTATCCTGATGATCGTTTTGGCAATTATTATAATATTTGCTCTTCCGCGTTTTAAGAAAATTCAGGGTCTTACCGATAATCTGAACCGTATCACCCGCGAACATCTTACAGGTATCCGTGTGGTTCGGGCCTATAATGCAGAACAATATCAGGAAAACAAATTTGCAAAGGCAAATGATGAGGTTACGGAAACGAACATGACCGCCAACCGCGTTATGGCGCTGATGTCCCCGACAATGACCTTGATTAGTTCTGGTTTAACACTGGTCGTTTATTGGTTTGGTGCTTATATCATTGAAGCCGCAGGAGTTACAGAGAAACTTGGTGTATTTTCTGATATGGTAGTGTTCTCCAATTATGCCATTCAGGTTATCCAGGCATTTATGATGCTGAACATGATTTTTATTATGCTGCCGCGTGCTCAGGTATCCGCACGTCGAATCTGTGAAGTTTTGGAAACCAGAAGCCGCATCCAAGATGGAGTTGGTCATCCGTCCACTGCAAAACAGGGCTATATTGAATTTAAGGATGTAAGTTTCCGCTATCCCGGTGCATCTGCCGACACTCTGAACAATATCAGCTTTACTGCTGAAAAAGGTGAAACCGTAGCACTTATAGGAGCAACTGGATGTGGCAAAACAACATTGATTAATCTGATCCCCCGTTTTTATGATGCAACACAGGGACAAGTACTGGTAGATGGTGAGGATGTGCGGGACTATCCGCAGAAAGAGCTTCATAAACTGATTGGTTACGTATCGCAGAAGGCGGTGCTTTTCTCTGGCACAGTTACCTCAAACATTGCATTTGGAGACAATGGAAATGGGGAAATTCACGCCGAAGATGTTCATGAAGCAGTCTCCGTTGCACAGGCCACAGAGTTTGTTGAGCGGATGGATGGAACCTATGACGCACCCATTGCGCAGGGTGGCACTAATGTTTCTGGTGGACAGAAACAACGGCTCTCGATTGCGCGTGCTGTGGCAAGAAAGCCTGAAATTTTGATTTTTGATGATTCCTTCTCTGCACTGGATTACAAGACAGACAGAACACTGCGAAGCACCTTACAAAAAAGGACAAAGGATACCACAAAGTTGATTGTCGCACAGAGAATCAGTACGATCAAAGATGCGGATCAGATTTTAGTATTGGATCACGGAAAAATCGTTGGCAAAGGCACACATAAAGAACTGCTGCGGAACTGCCCGGAATATTTGGAAATTGCACAATCCCAGCTTTCAAAGGAGGAAATCGAAAATGGCTGAAAAGAAATCCGTAAATTTGAAAAAGTCCTTTAGTGACTTCTTTTCCTATATTGGTAAACATAAAGTCGCATTGTTTGTGTCTGTTGCGCTCTCTGTCATCGGTTCTGCATTAACCTTAATCGGTCCCGGAAAAGTCGGTGATATGACCAATCTGATCAAGGATGGGTTGACTGGCATAATGGATGTTTCTGCAATTACGAAAATTGCGGGGCTCCTGGCGGTTCTGTACCTTTTGGGTTTTGTAGTGAATTATGTGCAAGGCTTTCTGATGGCCACTGTTACACAGCGTGTCACCCAAGGTATGCGCCGGGACATCTCTGAGAAGATTGACCGTATGCCTTTGAAATATTTCGATTCCCATACGATCGGTGACACCCTGAGCCGTGTCACCAATGATGTTGACACGGTTGGTCAAACGATGAACCAATGCTTTTCTACCATGATTTTTTACATCGCACTATTGATTGGTGCAACATTGCTGATGCTGCTCACAAACTGGATCATGGCACTGTGCGGTATTGCGGCTTCTCTGGCTGGCTTTGCCGTGGTGGTGATGCTGATTTCCAAGTCACAAAAATACTTTATCCTACAGCAGCAGGAATTAGGTGGTATTAACGGCTGCGTTGAAGAAAGCTATACCGGATTACAGGTCATCAAGGCTTACAACGGAGAAAAAAGTGTTCAAAACGATTTTCACAAACGAAATGAACAGCTCTATGATAGTGCATGGAAGAGTCAGTTTCTTTCCGGCTCTATGCAGCCACTGATGACGTTTGCCGGAAATTTTTCCTATGTAGTGGTTTGTATCGTAGGTGCAGTCCTGGCTGCGCAAGGCAAAATTGAATTTGGTGTCATTGTTGCTTTTATGCTTTATATCCGCAACTTTACATATCCGCTTCAAAACATTTCTCAAGCTTTACAAAGTGTTCAGAGTATGGCTGCTGCCTGTCAGCGTGTCTTTGAATTTTTGGATGAAGAGGAAATGACCGACGAAAGTGAGAAAACGGCACTCCTGCAAGAAGTCAAAGGAAATGTGACCTTTGACCATGTACGTTTTGGTTACAATCCCGATAAAATTATTATTAAGGACTTCTCTAATCAGGTAAAAGCAGGACAGAAAATCGCAATCGTTGGGCCAACAGGCGCAGGCAAGACTACGATTGTTAATTTGCTGATGCGTTTTTACGAGGTAAATTCCGGCAGTATTTCCATTGATGGAATCCCCACAACGTTACTGACGCGAGAGAATCTGCATGACCTGTTTGGCATGGTATTACAAGATACATGGATGTTTGAAGGAACTGTGCGTGAAAATCTTGTTTACAACAAGCTAAATGTTTCGGATGAAAAGCTGGACGAGGTTTGTCGCGCAGTAGGATTGATTGATTTAATCGACCAGCTCCCCCACCGCTACGATACTATGCTATCTGATAACGCCAGTATCTCTGCCGGGCAAAAACAGCTATTTACCATTGCCCGCGCTATGTTGGAAGATGCGCCGTTGATGATACTTGATGAGGCAACAAGTTCCGTGGACACCAGAACTGAACTTCATGTACAGCAGGCAATGGATTTGCTGACACAAGGTCGAACCAGCTTTATCATCGCTCACCGACTGTCCACTATTAAAAATGCAGATTGTATTTTGGTTATGAAAGACGGTGACATTATCGAATATGGCAACCATGAAACTCTGATGGCTAAGGGTGGCTTCTACGCTGATCTGTATAACAGCCAATTTGAACAGGCATCATAAAGGGAGGCAGGCAATCATGAACGAGGAGTTAAAAGGGAATGGAAACATCAACTTCCCGGATGAGGAACAGTTTGGTCAATTTATATCACAATATAGGCAACTCATGTTGCTTTATGAAAGTGCGGTTCAGTGTGTAACTGTCCGGCTTGATACCATCGGAAAAGAAGTAACAATTCGGGAGCAGCGTTCTCCCATTCGCACTGTTACCAGTCGAATTAAAGAGCCTCACAGCATTTATCAAAAACTGCAAAAGCGTGGATACCCTTTGACATTGGATTCAATAACGGAACACTTGAATGATATAGCTGGTGTTCGAGTTATCTGTGAATATCTCCAAGATGTTTATGCAATCCGCGATGCCTTAATCAACGGTGACTTTATTCGTTTGGTTCAGGAAAAAGATTACATCAAGAACCCAAAGCCTAACGGCTACCGTAGTTTGCACATGATTGTAGATGTTCCAGTTATGCTGTGTGAAGGGGAAAAATATGTTCGTTGTGAGATACAGATTCGCACGACTGCTATGGATTCATGGGCCGGATTGGAACACAATCTGCGATATAAAAAGTATCGTGCGCAGGATAACAATACAGATCAAAAGCTAAAAAAATGTGCGGCACTTTTAGCAGAAAGTGACACGCTGATGCAGGAAATCGCAGATGCTCTCGGCTTGTTTTGGAATATGTGAAGAAATCCATTGACGGTAAACGCACTTTGTTTGAAATAGTGACTGAGCCGCACAGCAATGTGCGGCTCATAGTATTTAGAAAGTAAAATATAAATCTTAGAAAGGAGAATCCGCATGGCTGAATCAGTTCTTGTGGTTGGTTATGAATATGATAAATTTAGAGAATTACAGGATGCTGGTACAACAAGTGGAATTGTTTGTGACCGTGCGGATTCTCCTACGGAATTAGTACAGTTGGCTCAGAAAAAACGATATAACTGTATTTTTTGTGATATAAGCGTATTGGATTCCATCCCATACATCCATGCGATACGAAAAATCCATGTTACTCCTATCATTATCGGAGCTATTGAAGAATGTAAAAATATCAGCATATTTAGTCGCTACATAAAAATCAAAGATCAGGTTGCAGCAATGCCACGTCTTGATCCAATCAAGGTTGGAGATTTGCGGCTATATCCCGAATACCGTTTTGCCAGTATCCATGACCGCGAGATCACGCTGACAGCAAAAGAATTTGATATTCTTTCCCTGTTAGCATCCAATCCGAGACGGGTGTTCACCTATGAAATGATCGTTGATCTTGTTTGGCATGAAGATTATACATTCTATTCAAGGAAAGCCATCAGTAACCATATCAGCAATATTAAAAAGAAAATTCGTTTCATATCCGATTCCCACGGATATATCATTTCTGTATATGGTATTGGATATAAATTTGATCCTGATCTTTAATCTTGGAAATCTCTTGGATATTGCGAGGAGGTGTTCAGGAATTATCCCGGTATAATCCCATCAAATGATGAAGCGAGGCCGGGCAAAGACCCCACTTCACCCGGCTCTCTATGGGAGATACGGGTATGTTGTTAGGATCAATACAAAAATCGCGTTTCCATTACCGAAGTTTATATATTTATTACGCCATAGTCTTTAGGTGGACTATGGCGTTTTTGCGTGTATCTGTCCCAAAAAGTTCAAAAACCAACGATTTTTGTGCCCGCACAGCATCATGCTGTGTGGGTATTTTTATATGCTTGCACCTTGAGACATTTTGTCCCAAGGTGGCCTGCCCCGGCTGTCGTTCTCCGCCGTTACTCTATTTCGTTTCCGACCAACCCCGAACAAACCGAAATGGAGGATTTTACGATGACTACTATCAATCTGAAAGATTTTTATTATTGGTACACGCAAGATCAGCTTATCGAAGTTTCTGACGAGGTGGCCGAGGTATTCAAGGCCGATGCCCGCTATGAGATGGCCTACCAGCGGCGGCTCTCCCGGCACAAGGCGCAGTATTCTCTGGACTGCGATGACGGGATTGAATATTCCGCTTGCCTGCATGAGCCGACCCCGCAGGAGCTCCTTGAACGGATGGAAACCTTTCTTCGTCTGTGGAACGCTCTCAGTTCTCTGCCGGAGATCCAGGGCCGCAGAATTGACGCACATATCATTCTTGGCAAGTCGATTAAGGAAATCGCCGAGGCCGAGGGCGTACATGAGGAGTCTATTCGCCAGTCGATCAAGCGTGGCCTTGAACCTGTCCCGCTTCGCACGAAATTATAGCGATGCCGGAAGTTTGATCGACAACCT
>ERZ1026898.959-NODE-959-length-15240-cov-3.248271_pt1 | contig 15240 bp, 8 predicted proteins | sample MGYA00380178_ERZ1026898 | MGnify/ENA primary metagenome ERZ1026898 (study PRJEB33269, sample SAMEA4719814) | human gut metagenome | biome: human-associated habitat; feature: organic feature; material: feces | place: Cameroon | collected 2013-10 ... | reverse complement strand
GTGTCGTGCAGCGCGAGTTGTGCTACATCCGCCAGCAGCAGTTGGGCGGCCAGGCATACTTCCGCAGCCAGTTCCTCACCGACAACACCAAGGGTATCTACGACTATCTGCACGATTCCTATTACCCCTATCCCGCACTCACCCCCGCGCTCACCTGGCTATGCTGCACTCCGCCAGAGGCTCCCAAGGTGACCACACGAGAGCGGGTGAATGGAGTGAAGGAGCATCTGGTATGGAGCCAGGTGAAAGGAAGCCAAGGTGAAGCATGCCGCTACGTACTCTACGCCGGCAAGTCGTCGCCCGTGGATATCACCAACCCTGCCAACATAGTGACAGTGACCGAACAGACAGAATACACCTACAACCTGCTCTCACGCACCCTCTACGGTCTGCACATGGCGGTGACAGCCATCGACCGGTTTGGCAACGAGAGCCAGCCAACGGAATTCTGATCGCATCTTACACATTATTTATATATAAGGAATATGAGCAAGAAGACAATCGTTGATGTATTCGAACACAGTGTGAAAGCTTATGCCAACAACACTTTCCTCATGGAGAAGGTGGGACAGACATGGGTCAACACCACATACAGGGAAGTGAAGCAGATGGTCTATTGGCTTGGAGCGGGCCTGCAGGAACTGGGCGTGAAGAAAGGCGACTGTATGGCTTTGCTGACAGAGGGACGCAACCTGTGGATAGTGAGCGAACTGGCCATGTTCTATGCCGGTGCCATCAACGTACCCCTGAGCATCAAACTGGAGGAGAACAACGACCTGCTTTTCCGCATGCAGCACGGCGATGTGCGCTACATAGTGGTGAGCGGAACGCAGCTCAAGAAGGTGCGGGCTATCCGCAAGGAGCTTACTGCCGTAGAGCGCGTGATTGTGCTCGACAAGCAAGACCAGTGGGAGGAGGGCGAAATAGGACTCGAAGAGGTGATGGAGATGGGCCGCAAGCGCCTGGCAGAATGCACTCTGGACGAGTTCAAGAGCGTGGGACTGAGCCTGCAGAACTCCGACATCGCCACCATAACCTACACCAGCGGCACTACAGCTGACCCTAAAGGCGTGTGTCTGACACACCGCAACTACACAGCCAACGTGGAACAGTGCCTCACCAGAGTGCCTATCGACCAGACTTGGCGCACGCTCATCATACTGCCCCTCGACCATTGCTTTGCCCACGTGGTAGGCTTCTATGTGATGATGATGCAGGGTGCATCGGTGGCTACCGTGCAGAACGGACGCTCGCCCATGGAGACTCTGAAGAACATACCACTGAATATCCGCGAGGTGAAACCGCACTTCATCCTCTCGGTACCTGCATTGGCCAAGAGCTTCAAGAAGAACATAGAGCAAAGCATACGCAAGCAGGGAACCAAGGTGCAGCGCCTCTTCGACATTGCCACAGAGGTGCGCAGGCTCTATTATGGCGAGAGCTGTCTCGACGGCAAAGGACTGCGTCTGCTGCTCAAGCCGCTTGTGGCGCTGTTTGACAAACTGCTGCTGAGCAAGGTGAGAGAGAGTTTCGGAGGCGAGTTGCGCTTCTTCATCGGCGGAGGAGCATTGCTCGACAAGGATCTGCAGCGCTTCTACATCGGCATCGGACTGCCTATGTATCAGGGCTACGGCCTCAGCGAAGCCACTCCCGTCATCAGTACCAACACCCCCGAATACTATCGTCTGGGCAGCAGCGGCAAACTGGTGCAGCCCATCCAGCTACGCATCTGCGACTCAGAAGGCAAGGAACTTCCCCTGGGCGAACAGGGTGAGATAGTGGTCAAGGGCGAAAACGTGATGGCCGGATACTGGAAGAATCCCGAGGCTACAGCAGCCACCGTGCGCGACGGATGGCTCTACACGGGCGACCTGGGATATATGAGTTCCGAGGGACTGCTTTATGTATTGGGCCGCTTCAAGAGTCTGCTCATCAGCAGCGACGGAGAGAAATACAGCCCCGAAGGCATTGAGGAGGCTCTGGTGGAACTCTGCGACACCATCGACCAGGTGATGCTCTACAACAACCAGAGTGCCTACACCACTGCCCTTATAGTGCCCAACCGCGAAGCACTCAAGCACCGAGGTTGCAATCTGAATACTGAGGACGGTTGCCGTGCGGCTCTGCAGGAAATCCAGAAGGATATCATGCGCTTCCGCAAGGGAGGTGACCAGCAAGGTATGTTCCCCGAGCGCTGGCTGCCCACCACATTCGCCGTGCTCAAGGAGCCTTTCACCGAGCATAACCAGATGATAAACAGCACCATGAAGATGGTGCGTGGCAAGATAGAGAAGGCTTATGCCCAGCGCCTGGACTACATCTACACCAGCGAAGGAAAAGCCATCGACAACCCGCAGAACATAGATGCGCTGAAAGCATGACAAGCCTCTACACCCCCTAAGAGTAGCCCAGACAGCCCACCCAAAGCTGCACTGGGCTACCACAGACCTACTCTCCGAGTCACCAAAGGACAACATCGGAATACCCGAGATGACAAGAGCAAAAGGCTACACATTACATTCAACATATTATAAAACCTTACTTTAATTGATTATGAAACCTAAACTACTGACCCAAGGACTGGCCTTCATCGCCATGTGCATGATGGCCATCGTCCCCATGAAAGCCGAAGAGAGGAAAGCGGCATTGGTGGTCTGGAATGGAGAATCAGAGCTGTACAGCTTCTTCATATCCGACAAACCTGTGCTGAAAGTGCACAACGGAAACGCCATCATCCAGTCCGACGGTGTGTGGGAGGAGTATGTCAACCTGCAGCCTGTAACCTGCAAGTGCTATTACAGCATCCCCATGTCGGAATCTGCCGACTATAAAATCACGCTGGAGCAGCGTGACTATATCGGCACATTTGGCCGCGAGGACGAGACCAGACTACAGGAAATCACTTCCACTACGCTCAAACCCTCATTCTCGTTCCATGACGGCACGCTGCAAGTGGCCGGGCTGAAGGCTGGCACCACAGTGACGACCGCCACCACGGACGGAAAAATCACCGCACAGACCAGCGCCGACCAGAGCGGACGAGCATCAGTCAGCCTGCGCGGACAGTCGGGAACCATCATCGTAAAAGCAGGGGAAGTCTCATTCAAGGTATTGGTAAGATGAAACAGATGAAATATTTGTTGTGTCTGCTGGCGGTGATACTGGCAGCCAACAGCCTGCATGCGCAGGGACTGGGATTCTATCTGGGTGGCAAAAGGGTGGAACTCACCGAGGGAGACTCCATCAACTTCACCGACAACAAGCAAGGAGAAGGGGAGGTAAAGGTCACCAAGGAAGGAAACGTAGAGGTGTACAAGGGCGAGGAGATGACTTTCTTCGGCGACCTGGAGCGCTATCTGCTCGATTTGCCCAACAGCATACACTACATGAGCGACCCTGACCAACATTACAACTTTGGTTACGGAGGCATCATGCACATCCGCGACATCCTGACAGCCGACATGTACCGACCTGACGATGGATATAACTGGTTCTCCTCATGGGCCGAGAACAAATATGGAAGTCCGCTCCATGCAAGCACGCGGAGCGTCTGGCGCTTCTATGAAAACGCAATCACGGCAGTAAACAAACTGATAGGAGCCATCGATGAGAGCAAGGCCAACGACCAGCTGAAGGAATATCTGGGAGTGGGCTATGCCTTCAGAGCCATGTACTATCTGGATATGGCACGTATGTATGAGTATCTGCCATGCGATGCCACCCAACCTTATTCCTACACGGGAAAGAATCTGACCCACCTCACTGTGCCTATCATCACCGAGAAGACCACACCTGCACAGTTGGCCCAACTGACCCGTGCCAGCCGCGAAGAGATGAAAGCATTCATCAATAGCGACCTGGCCAAGGCCGAGAAATACCTCGCCAACTACAAGCGCAGCAGCAAGCTCCTGCCCGACCTGGCCTGCGTGTATGGTCTGCAAGCACGCCTGTACATGTGGGTAGAGGACTATCCCACAGCTGCCGACATGGCCGGCAAGGCCATCACACAGAGTGGAAGCACTCCGCTCAGCGAGGCCGAAATGCTGAACACCGAGAATGGATTCAACAACACAGCACCCTCCTCGTGGATGTGGGGAGCACAACCTCACGAAGACGATGCGGTCGTATTGACCGGCATTGTGAACTGGGGTTCGTGGATGTGCAATGAGAACCAGATGGGATATGCACCACATGTGCCAGCCTGCATCACTCCATCGCTCTTCAAGGAGATTTGCGCAGGTGACCCACGCAGCAAGCTATTCCTGACAAGCGATGACCACAGCGAACCACATCTTGTTGGCAGCATCGTGGAGCAACTTCCCAAATACGCATCACTGAAGTTCCGTCCCTACAAGGGAAGCATCAACGACGTAATAACAATGGCTCAGGCAGCCTACCCACTGATGCGCGTAGAGGAGATGTACCTCATACAAGCAGAGGCCATAGCGCATTCATCTGCCGTAAATGGCCTTAAGATGCTGAACAGCTTCATGCAGAAATACCGCACGGCCAACTATAACTACCCCACCCAAGGTGTCCAGAAAGAGGTGGCCATCAACGAGATAGTGAAGCAGAAGCGCATCGAGCTGTGGGGCGAAGGCCAGTCCTTCTTTGACTACAAGCGACTCAACATGTCGGTCGATCGCACCCAAGGCGAGGATGCACAATACATCCCTGCCAACCAGCAGCTGTCCAATGCCGGCAACGGACGGCCTGCCTGGATGAACCTGGTATTCCCCCAACGTAACCTCATGCAGTATGCCTGGAACTCCATAGGGCAGGAAAATCCCGACCCATCAGAATGCTACTGGGTGGGAGGAGGCATGTGGGCTGACCATAGCTCCACCTACGATGTGACGTTCAACGACGGCATTGTGCGCGAGCTGTTCAGTATAAAGACACCCGCAAAGTATGTCACACTCACAGCCGAACCACTGACCACTGCCGAGGGCCTCATCATCAAGAACCCCTTTAGCCAGATAGCCGACTCCATCATGGGCTATACAGGCTCCTCGCTGGTCATCAGATTCCAGGGTGCAGAAGCCTACATTCCCGAGCAGAAACTGGGGTTCCGCATCGACGGGAACGATGTGATGGTGCAGAGTACCGCCAACGCCACCCTGCAGGACGGAGTGATTACCTTCCCCCGAAACGGCATCACAGTCACCTATGGCAGCCAGCTGAAGGTGGTGAACAGTCTGACGCTCACCGAACTGCGCATTCCTGGCAGCAACCCTCCCGCTTACGCACTCATCACCACATTCTATGCCGATGCCCAGTGCCCCGCCAGTGTGATCAACGCTAACGGCAAGAAATACCTGCGCACGTACCTCTACATAATGCGTGAGCTGGATGAAGTGCGGCTGGCATGCGTACCCGACAGTCTGGCAGAAACTGCGCTGGCCAGGCTGGAGGCAGATGCCGGCTACGGCACAGCAGTCAAGGATACCGGATGGGTACAAATACCCATGCCGGATGATGCCGGCAAATTTACAGTCGTAGGTGTTGGTACGCACCATGGAAGCATCATCGTCAGCAAGACGGAGCGAACCTTCATGTATCCCGACTACAGCTGTATCGTCACCGACGGCAAGGCGGTACAGGACAAGAACGGCAACTGGAATGTGCAGACGATGTACTATTTCGGTCCGCACACCGAGAAGGGGTATGTGGCTCTGGTGGATAAGTATGCCACTACAGCCGACATCAAAGCCATGTTCGAGGCTAAGACTCTGCCTGCCTACGTTGCTGTCCGCATCAACCCCAACAATCAAATGCGGGTGGCAACCATCCCCTACCCCAAGCGCAGTGCCGAGTACAAACTGGCCTGCCTGTCTGTAGTGGGCAACAAGGTGGTGAACGTTGGCCTATGGAGCCAGGACGGAAAGGCGCCCAAGACATATGAATGCCCAGTGAGAAACCTCTCGGTATCACTCACCGACAACACTGCAACCGAGGACGGAGGCACCCGTTGTACCGTCCATTATGATGCTTCAGAGTTTGACGGAGCCTACATCGCACTCCTGCCCGACAGCATGCTCCAGGGAAACATCTGGACCAACGTGCTCAACTCACCCATCAGAATCAAGGTGACAGGCAGCGGTTCGGCTTCTCTCACCATCCCCCGCGAGCAGCAGGAACTCAATTACACCCTGGTCATTGCCGGCTGCGATGCCGACGGAAAGATACAGAAGGATGTGAAGAGCGACCGTGTGCTCAACCTCTCAACTGCCCTGAAGTGGTACAACACCAAAGCCGAATGGTTGACCGACGGTCATAAAGCCGATGAATGGCCGCTTTCGGAAAGCGGTTCGACGTGCTCGTACAAGTTCAACATCATATTCCAGGTAACACAGGAAAACATTCCTATTTACTACCGAAAGTCGCCCACATCCAGCCGAGGACAATTCCAATTGGGAGGGTGGGCCGGTGGCACCGGCCTAATCATCGACTACAATCCCGATGAAGGCATGTTCAATTGCAGAATACATAAGCAATTCGTCACAGTGCTTAACGAAAGCGAGAGAATCTACGTAGCAGACCCGAAGGCATACCACAAATCTGACGAATATGACCAATATCCCTGCTATTACGACAGAAGTACAGGAACCTTCACCTTAAATCTCTCTTACTTTACTGAGAAAGGCTATTTCCCACAAGGAGTGGAGGAAGCTGTAGTGGACGGATTTGGCAACAGCGTCAAGGGCGAGAGCACGCCCAAGAGCCAGGCAGAGCCGCACCGGTCATGGAAGCCCAGCCTCAACATCAGCGCACACAAGCTGATGCCTGCCCACGCCACCGGTGCCAAGAACCTGAAACAAGTATTCTCCACCGAGGAATAGACATCCCACCGTATCCTATCATCATGGGGCGTGCCATCACCAGTTGGCACGTCCCATTTTCATTTCCGCCCTGCAGCTCCACCCTGCCCGGCACACTCCCTTGCCTCGCCATGAAGCACCGCCTGCACATCTGCTGCCATTCTGTATATGCTCTTCGGCAACGCCCGCGATGCTTCGCTGGTGCTCCTCAACGTGCCTTTTGCCGCAGTGGGAGGCATTCTCATACCGCGAACAAGCCACAAAGTGTATTTGAACACATTTGCAAAGCAATCAAAAATTCTGAGGGGAGGACTGAGGGGAGTATTGGGAAAATGTGCGACCTTTGCAACAGTATGCAGGAAACAGAGAGTAAAAGGGAGATGCACATTGCCATCATTGGCGGTGGAGCGGCAGGATTCTTCGCTGCCATCAGAGTGAAGGAGAGGTTGCCACACGCCTCGGTGGATATCTACGAACGGGCGCAGAAGGTTCTGGCCAAGGTGGCAATAACAGGTGGCGGACGATGCAACCTGACCAATTCGTTTCGCGAAGTGACTGACCTCAAGCAGGTATATCCGCGCGGGAGCCAATTGATGAAACGTCTCTTCCGACGCTTCGACTATCAGGATGCCTATGAATGGTTCGAGAACCAAGGGGTCAAACTGGTGACGCAGGAGGATGAATGCGTGTTCCCACGCTCACAGGATGCCATGAGCATCGTGCGCAGTCTGACCTACAGAGCCAAGGGACTGGGCATACAGGTGCACACAGGGCACTGGCTCACCGCCCTCGAGAGGGACGGAGAGAGCGGGGAGTTCACGCTCACCTTCAAGAGTGGCAACTCCATCCAGGCCGACAGAGTGGTCATCACCACCGGCGGTTCACCTCGTGCCGATGGTCTCAGTTATCTGGAAAAATTGGGACACAGCATAGAACAACCCGTACCATCGCTATTCACCTTCAACGTGGAAGAGGCTGCATTCAAGCAACTGATGGGCACGGTGGTTGACCCTGCCACGGTTTCCATCCCCGCCACAAAGTTCAAGGCACAAGGTGCTTTGCTCATCACCCACTGGGGGATGAGTGGTCCGGCCGTTCTGAAACTGTCATCGCATGCCGCCCGACACCTGCACGAGCGCAACTATCACGAGACTGTGAGCATCAATTGGATAAACGAGAACGACCGTTCCTGCGTGGAAAGCGAACTGCAGGAGACTGCCTCACGCAACCCACAAAAACTCCTTACAAGCACCCGTCCCTTTGCCCTACCCTCCCGCCTATGGCATTACCTGGCCGAGAGAGCAGGCATTGCGCCCGAAAGGAAATGGGCCGAAGTGGGCAAGAAAGGCATGAACCGACTGGTGGAGACACTCACCAACGACTGTCACAGCATCTCGGGCCGAAGCTCCTACAAGGAAGAGTTCGTCACCTGCGGCGGCATCTCCCTCAAGAGCATCGACTCCAACACCCTGGAGAGCAAGCTCTGTCCCGGCCTCCACTTCGCTGGTGAAGTTCTGGATATAGACGCCGTCACCGGTGGCTTCAACCTCCAAGCCGCCTGGACCACTGGCTTCATCGTGGGAGAAAGCATCAACCTGTGATGACGAGCAAGTTATATGCTTAGACACCACAGCCGATAAGTCTTCCCAGATGATTTCGGCAGATTATTCCAGAAGCCTTACGCTTCATTCGATGCGGGCAAAAAGGAAAGGAGGAAAAAAGAAGTAGTACTGCATAGGCGATAGAAGTAGTACTTCGTTGGCAATAGAAGTAGTACTTCATGTGCAAAGTAAGTAGTACTGCTTGAATTCAGATGAACTATAAAAGCGCTTCCCGCTGGAAAATATTCAGGGCAGAATGATGAACATGAGTCCATACATACACCTCCTTTTGGTACAATTTCTCCAATATTAGGACTGATTATCCAAAACTTTTGTTCTATTGCAATACTCCTTAAACTCTTTCCTTGTCATAGCAATACCTTTGGACGCGTTACTGTCAAGTCCGTAGATAAAAGGAGTGGATAGCAAAGTGTATTTGCCTAATTTCAAGCAAATGCGGATTGGCTTGTCATAACCTTTATAGTTCTTGGCTTGCCCTTTTGCCTCCGCCTTTTCTTTCACCAGTACTTCACTCATATTTATCGCTTCTACCGAGAGCACCTGATAATATCCTTTCACCAAGTGGTTATCCACAGGCGCAAAGTATTTTATCTTTTGAAAATCAACACCAGACAGAATGGATTTATAGCCAGAGAAGAAGATTTTGCCTTGACCATTCAGCACCTGTTCTTTGTTGACATTCACATGGCCATCTACTGATGCAATGTAGAATGTTCCTTTGTTAACAGGTTCGTCCGAGTATTCCAATCCTTTTTGAGGTATGCTTTCTTCGAGCAACCGCTCTCGTCCGTTTCCATCTTCAAGCCAGTGGCGTATCTGCCTGCGCAAGGCTTGCTCAGAGCTGTTGGCATTTACAATAATGCTTCCGTCATTGGCATGCTTCTCTTGATCAGGACGCAAGGGGAATGCACCGATGCCAATCAAGCGGTTCGACTGCTGATAGTAGTAGTCGCCATTCTCTGCGTCAAGTGCCTCCAACGGTATGCGACCAGGGAATAGCACATAGCCTGCTATGATTTCTTTCTTCAAGTGTTCATGTTCATGTCCTTCTTCCGTGTAGTATATGGCATCACGGTAGCGGTGCATCTGGTCAATGGCATCTGCTGGCGGCACATCATAACGTCTGTCATATCTGCTGCCGTTCTCATCCGTGTCAGCTATACGATATTTTGCATCAAAGAGGTAGGTGAACTTCATGTTACCTTCTGCCTTCTTACTCAATCTTAGCACAATATCGGGACGCTGTACCGTGGTCATGGTATTTGTACCACTGATAGCAGAATTTGAATAACCTTTATGCACCTCGGCATTGTAGCATACGCTTGCCAACTCAATGCCAGCTTGGTTGATGAAACTCACCGAACCGCCATATACAAGTTGTGGAATAAAGTCGTTGGTAATGTCTCTGCCGTTCACCTTGGGTTTGGCATCCTTGCCCAATTCCTTCATCACGTCCTGTACAATGTTCTTCACTTTGATAAAGCACCATATCTCATACAGGTCGCAAATGTCCTTCACCTCCAGTTTTCTCATGCCTTCCTCCAGTTCGTAGCCCTGTTGCAGTTCCACCCATTTCTCCATGATGGTCTTGTACCCCTGGGCCTGTTTCATCACGAGGTTATCTTGCGTAAAGCCCTTGAACTGTCCTACGCCTCGGAAAAAAGCATTGTTCGAGAGTTGCATCAGCTCATTCTCCATATCGCAGAGCGAAGTGTCTATGCGATTGGGGTCATCAAGGTGCATAGCGGTCATGATATGTTCCTTCACCACGGCAAAGCGGCGTGTCATTTCCCGAATGGCATATTTCAGGAAACGGTTCTCTATGGTGTCGTGGCTCAGCGTAAGTTCCTCTGTGCGGTACAGATGGGCAGGATTGTCCTTGTGCATCTGATATTCATTTTCCAGTTCTCTGGGGATATATGCCATGCGTTCTGCTCTCTCATACTTGGCTACGGAGCGCAACCGCCGCTTGGGGCGGTCTATTATCTGGCGTGCTGCCGTCATGATGTCGGCATGGCACGATTTGAATATCTGCCACCATATCAATGGGTTGTTCTCGCCTGCGCCTTGGCGCATGCTGAGATAGGTGTCCTTCAGAAACGATGTGCTCAGCATGGCATATTCATGCTCTATGTCAGAGATGATGGCCTTCAAGTCTGAGCGGTAGTCCAGCTTATAGCTCAATACTTCGGTCATGAACTTCAGTTTCTTGGTCTGTTCTTCTCCTTTCACCCTGTAGGTGATGCAGAAGTCGGTCATGCCCACTTGATTGTGAAAGTTCAGCGAACCGTATAGTTCATCGCCCGTGCTGATGATGGTGCTTTTGTCCTTACCGTCTGTGCGCAGATGATCGTTGATGGCAAGCGACAATTCTTCTAAGTTCTTGCCCTTGCCACGTACAATAAGCGGATATTCTGTATTCTCGAAGAACACAGCCTCATGGCGAATGTCATTCCCCTCCTGTGCGCTTCCGTCAAAAGAGAACTTGACATTCTGTGCTTCCGACGTGTAGCGGCACAACAACTTTGCGGCACTGTCTTGTTCGTCAGTGTCAATGCAAAGGTTGCGGACAGTCTCAGCTATTCTCCGCTCATGATTGGGACAAGAGAACCTTAACAATATGTCCTCATTTGTCACTTCAAAGTTGAAAACGCTTGCCATGCTTTTTGAATGTATGAGTGTTTAGTTCCAGAAAGAAACGAAATGGTCACGTTTCAGTTGACTGAGCATGCTGTCTATCTTCTTTATGGACTGCAACTCTTTCTTTTCCTGCTCTGTGAAAATCATTTCCTCTCCACTCTCTGTTGCCGTTTCTTCGGTAACATTACTCTCTACATCTGCATTACCCGATTCGCCCAACATTTGTGTGATTATATTCCGCAACGCCGTGAGTATGTTCAAGTCACCATATCGCTTGGCTTCGTCTATGTTTACACCAGCATTGGCTATGCGTCCTTTGTCTGCTTCCGAGTCGGTGATTTTCAGTTTCGATTCATCGCCCTCTATGCGTGAGAGAATCTTCATCAGCGTAAAGTTGTCAAGCGCAGCTATGCAGTCGGTCTGACCGAACTCCTGCGATGCTTGCAGATATATCAACGCTTCGTTAGCGGCACGATAGCCCAGCTTGAAAGGAGTGCCTTCAAGCAGAGCATTGATACGTTTCAGATAGTCAATAGCAAACTTTGCATCATCGCCCAACTCATCTATGATTTCCTTTGCTTCGATGTGACGATCAACAAGCAGAGCGTTCAAGTCGGCATCATCGTTTTCCTCAAATGCTTGTACAATTGCTTTAAGGTCATCGTCTGTCGTGTCGGTCAAGAAACTGTCGTAGTTCACTTCATTCATCTCTACCGACATGGCCCTGTCAAGCACTTTGCGTGAGAATGAAAAAGTTGTCTCGTCCATATTCACAGTACCTATGACCATGAGGTTCTTCGGCAAAGTGAGACCTTTCGTTTCAAGATGATCAACAATCTTTCCTAAGAAAGAATTTTTATCAGCAGCCGTGAAGTTCGGAAACAGTGTGTTTACCATCATTTTCGCCACTTCTTTTCCAAACGAGTTGAATGGCTTGATGATGGGGTCAGTCATGTATTCTCCTCCCCCGAAGCTGCGACTCTCGATGGCACTCAAAAATTCTGCGAAATATTCCTCCACAGGAGCAAGATTCATCTCATCGAGACACAGGAAGAACGGCACTTCGGGGTGTTGCCATGCCTTGACGATAAACTCAATGAAAGGTGTGAATACATAGTGCGGACTTGGAATGTTCGATAAATAACCGATAACGTCCATTGAGTTGTGCCAGTTCGGCTTCACTTGTATCAGTTCAAAGTTGGCTGGAGAATGTAACGTCCAACTGTCATTGGCAAAGTCTTCGCCCGTATAACCATTAGCCCTTTGCAACTCCTCGGTAATTGTCGCTTGTGCTAACTTACGCACGATACGGCTCTTGCCGGTACCACTGATACCAGCAAGAAGCATGAAGGGCTTGGTACGAAGGGCTGTGAGATAGTTTAAAAAAACACTATGTACAGTATTCATTATGTTTTTATGTACTGTCTTCTTAGAGAAGTTCATCCCGAATGCCTTTCTGCTTATAGCTTCATACAACGACTTTCCTGTATTTATTGTTCCGTCTTGGGCATGGTCGATGTTTACACCATTATTGTTGGCGGCATCAATAAGTTCTTTGGCCTTGTAGCCATTTGCTATTATTGCTTTCCCATATTTTAGGCCAAATGCGGCACAAGTCGCGACAATGCCGATTTTGTCGTCTTGCCTAACCATATAGGCAAGAAGGCGTCCCAACTCTTCAATAGAGTAATTGGCTCTTAGTTCTTCCTCTTTAATGGCCATAAGTGGAGTATTCTCATCTGGTGGCGGTGGCAACTTTTCGTCATCATTCCATATTCCTTTCTCACCTACAGGATGCGGTTTGCTCGGAATCCATACAATGTTTTTATTGCGGCCACGTTTTATGCTGTAAAATTCAGATGTCCGGATTAAGGCACCTTCGATTGCGGAGCGCTTGTTGCCGCCATTTACTAAAGCTGCATCAATAGAAATTGGCGAATTTTCTTTTATAGCATTCGCCATTGTTTCCATTGCAGCTTCTGTTAAAGGAACATCTTTATTGGAATCTATTTCATTCTCATACAATGTAAAATGTACTTCATCCCCTTCAATTGGTTTCCTTCTTACAGAATAAATGCCTGGATTTACATAATCACAGCTTATATCGACTGGAAGTTGTCTAAACAATTCCAATATATGCTCTTTCGTAAGTTTCATAGGTCTTATTCGTTATGATTAATGTAGTCAAAAATAGAATTTGCAATACCATTAGCAAGAACAAACGGAACACCATTCCCGATAGTCTTGAAAGCATCTGTCAATGTAACATCATGCGGAATTATGAAATTTGCCGGCAATGATTGTATAGCAAGAGATTCTGCAACAGATATACGGCGAGGAAGATAAGGATGTATATGCACTTCATTATTGCCATATGCTGCAGTAGGGGAATAACGCCAACGATGTAAACGCTTGTAACATTTTTTCTCCACATCTCCTTCATCTTTAGTTCTGAAACGAACTATTCCTGCACGAGGTTTAAAGAACATGTCCTCATTAGGGTGATGTGCTACATCGTTTCTTCTCCACCAATGTTCAACAGTTATGTCTTCTATAATATTTTTAGGCATTTCTGTTTCTATACCTTCATTGTATGGAGTTTTGTCAGGCCACTTGATATTTTTTATTTCATCAAGCTTATATCTTTTATGTACTTCCCAAGGGAAGTTTATAAGACACCCATTTTCAGTTTCAAGGTTTAACTGGTCAGCTATATCTTGCCGGAATCCTATCAATATAATTCTATCTCTGTCTTGTGGAGCACCAAATTCCAGTGAATTTACTAATTGCTCAGTCAAACAATATCCATTTTCTCGGAATTGTTGCTTTAGTTCTTCGAAGAAAGCCCGGTGTCTTGCCGTTCTGTATAATCCTTTTACGTTTTCAAATAGAAAGAAATCAGGTAAAGCCGTACATATCAATCTTGCGTATGTTTCAGACAATTTGCCATTTTCACCGTCACGTCCTCTATTTTTACCGGCAACTGAAAAATCAGGGCATGGAGGACCACCGATAAACCCAGTAAGTTCTTCTTCCTTTGATTCTTCAACCCAGCCTAAAAGTCTTTGCATCTTATCCTCATGTGTTCCATCGACATACTCTGTTATATCTTCAACATGATGACCATACCGAGGTTCTGTTATGCCTATGTTTTGACGTGCGTATCTATAAATCCGGTTAAATACCTCATGAAATTCATTCACGAAAACAATGTTATAATGACCTTGTAGTTCAAAACCTAAATCGAGGAATCCTGCACCAGAAAAGAACGAAAATATATTCATTATTACTATTTGTTTTTTTATTTCTTTCTCCTCACTAACCGCCTTTATCTCGTCAGTAAGTATTCTATATTATTCAACCTTCTTTGGCAATTTGTTTGAAGTCTTTTCTGTTTTCTTCTCGTTGCTTGCCACTCTGCGTTCCACTTTCTTGATGTCCTCAGCAGGAGGAAGGTTTTCGGGTTTTATGCCTCGTTGCCCCAGCATCTGCCTTACGCTTACATTGTTCTGAATGTGTTCGGCAGTAATGCTCTGTTCACCATAAAGGTCTTTCTGCTCCACATTGTAATTTGTCATTTCTGTCGCGAGGTTTTTTGCAGCAATGGTCAGCGTAGGAAGAAAGTCAGCCAATGGGCGTGTTGACTTGATACCGAGGCGAAGTTTCATGTCTTCGGTGGTATCTTTCTTTGGATCACCGTTCTGGGCTATGAGATAGCAGGCAAAGCGAGTAAGCATATAGTCCTTGACTTCACGCTTAGCACCTTTTGCCAAGCTTATCATTTTCGTGACCTCACGAAAATGATCATCCACGTTGATATTCTGCGATTTACATGATTCTACGGCTCTACCTATAGCTATAGTGAAATTCTCCCAACGTACATAGCCAAGAACCGACTGAAGCTCGCGTGCAAACCATACTTCAATCTTTTCTTTGCCATTATCGCTCTCAATGTAATGCGTTATATCGTTGAAAGCGGATGTATGCTGATTTATTCTTTGAATATCCATGTTACAATATTTCTTTGTCCCCTTTTTCCTCACTAAACGCCTTAATCTCGTCAGCAAGGACTTTCTGTAATTTTTCTTTCGGTACTATCAACTGATAATCCGCCACTTATTCATTGTTTTCGGTAATCAGCTTTCGCATTTCGTCCA
>ERZ1026898.958-NODE-958-length-15252-cov-16.065013_pt1 | contig 15252 bp, 31 predicted proteins | sample MGYA00380178_ERZ1026898 | MGnify/ENA primary metagenome ERZ1026898 (study PRJEB33269, sample SAMEA4719814) | human gut metagenome | biome: human-associated habitat; feature: organic feature; material: feces | place: Cameroon | collected 2013-10 ... | reverse complement strand
CCCTTAATATCAATAAATTACACACATATATTGCGATATTTTTAAAGGGTCGCGTCTCAGTAGATATATAATAGATATATAGTATTTCTGTTACTATTTTGTTACTCGTATTTAACTTTTCTCGCTTTTTTCTTGCAGGTAACAAAATAAATCCTTATCTTTGCCTCCGAAATACAAAACATCGTAGCTTATGAAAACAAAAAACGTGAATAAAGAACCAGTCACTATCAGATACAAAGAACTGGCTAACGGAAACCAAAGCATATATCTGGACATCTACAAGGATGGAAAGAGAGCCTATGAGTTCCTGAAGCTCTATCTCCTACCCGAAACTGGGAAGGATAAGCAGACCAACAAGCGCAAGAATGCTGAGACAATGGCTGTTGTCAACGTTATCAAAGCTCAAAGGATCATAGACATCAAGAACGGCATGGCAGGGATAGAAACCAAGACCAAGGGCAAGATGAAGTTGTTCGATTACATAGACAAGTTCATCACATACAAGAAGAAGACCAACCCGAACTATCTGGATTCATTCCTCAGGTGCTCCAAGAACTTCATCCGAGATTATAAAGGAGAAAATGTACTGATGAAGGACATAGACAAGAAATGGTGCATAGGATTCATTGATTACCTGAACACAGCCAAGTCGCACCGAGGAAAACAGCTAAGCAAGAACTCCATCCACACATACTACAGATACTTCGGCTCTGTTCTCGCCAAGGCTGCAAAGGACAAAATCATATCTTCCAACCCTATGGATGATGTAGATACTGAGGAAAAACCTAAGTCTGTACATGATGCAGAGAGGGTATATCTTACCATTGATGAGGTCAAGATGCTGATTGATACCGAATGCGAGAAGGAGATCATTAAGAAGGCTTTTCTGTTTGCGTGTTTTTGCGGTCTTAGAATATCGGACATCAGGAGCCTGAAATGGAACGAGATAGAGCAGGAGACTGACAAAGATGGAACCATCCATTATCGCCTATGTAAGGTTATGCAGAAGACTCAGAAGAAGATAGTCTTCCAGCTTCCATACGAGGCTGTCAAATGGTTGCCGGAACATGGTGATGATGAGTTTGTTTTCCATAATCTGACCAAGAAATCTAAACTTTGTCAGGTTGTTAGAGACTGGGCTAAGGCTGCAGGAATCAAAAAGTATGTAACCTTCCACACTTCTAGGCATACTTTCGCCACAATGATGCTTACCCTAGGTGCAGACATCTACACCACAAGTAAACTACTGGGGCATTCCAAGATACAGACTACTGAGATTTATGCCAAAATCATCGACAAGAAGAAGGATGAAGCCGTAGGACTCATTGATAAGTTCTTCGATAAGGACTAGACCCGCTCCGTACCTTCTCCGCACCCGCTCCGTACCCGCTCCGTACCAAGTCTTAGTCTCCGCAAGGTTTGCAACGTTTGCTGCAAATTTTGCGGAGATTTATAGTTAAACTATGTAATTTCCTTCTGATTCTCAGGAGAAAACCGTAACTTTGCCTCATAAACTTTTAAATTATTGGCTTATGAAAGAAGACATTAGATACATAAAGATATTACTGAACATCATTATTGTTCTACTGGCTTTTGTACTAATTGGTATAACCACGCTAGGAAATATATTAACGTGATTATTGCCGTAACTACAGACTTTGCCTCTATGAATAAACGGATAGAAAACATATTGATGTGGATAATAACCCCCTTCTTCATTATATGGGAGGTTATTGCTAGATTGGTAACTTGGGATTTACCAAAGGAACCAAGTATGCGCTTACCATACATCAGCCTTCTCGTATCTTTACTTTCGCTAACTACGTCTATCCTAATCTTTATAATATGCAGCGATTGACATTATAGCCGATAACAGAGATACTATTAGACTAGCATAGCTTATCCACTTACTCTTTACAGCATTACCATAAACGCTAGTTCTCCAAAGAACAGGAATCTGTTCCCTGCCCTTTGGAGTTATTCTAATATCGCCTACCCCTACCTTTTTCACTAACACATCATCTTTGCAAGCATCAGCAGCTTCTAGATATTTTCTAGAATCCTCAGGTATGGAACGGACTGCAAACCATCTTATACATCGTTCCTCAAATGTTATGTGTTCCTCCTTCTTTAATTTATCCAATAACACTAACAATCTATAGTCATTCAAGTTTTCCATCCTATTTTACTTTTCTAGTTGGGAAAATATTTTTTCCTAGTTGGGAAAGTTAATAACATATCTTGCAGGGAGTTCTGCCCATATCCTCTGCTTTCTCCTCGCTTACCTCTTCTATTTCTCCTGAACAGCGAGAGAGACCACGACAATCTCGGTCGCAATGATAACGCTCGGACGATTCGCCAGTACAGATAAAAACATTATCACTAGAGCCAGCCGATCTTACGGAAGACTCCTTCTTCTCAGGTTCTACGTCAGCAGACTTCTTGGAAGAACTGCTGCATGAAGCCATCAGGATGATGGCGAAAAGTAATACTATATGTTTCATTATTATTCAACCCATTTTACTCCTGTTATTTTTTTCTTTTCATGAATACTAAATCTACTCTTTGCAGAGACACCATATTGCATAAGAAACTCATACATGTCATCATCAATACATATATGACATGATTTTTTCAGCAAAGACTTATCCATATCATTTAATAGTATTCTCTTTACGCCTGAGCCACATTTAATGCTTCTTGAAACCTCAACATCATCACCATCCTCATCTGTAGCATATCCGCTAAGAGTTCCACCTTCGTTTATTGCACCACAACGTAAGTCTGTATGCAAAACTCCAACTTGGTCAACATAAACATATTTACCAACTTTATTGCAAGGCTTTTGACTTTCTGCATATTCCTTTGCTTTTGCTATAGAATCAGCGATCTCCTTCTTGCGTTCTGATGCTTTTTGAGCAAGTTCTTCTCTCTTTTTATCTTCACATGATACAAAAGCAATAAAACCACAAAAGATGAAAAATGCAGTTGCCACCAATACATACCCGAAATGATTGTTCTGTTTATCGTAACTTGTCATATCACATTTTTAACTATTCAACAATTTATCTAAAAGTTCAATCAACTTACTATGCTCTTCACATTTTGTAACAACCACACCGAAAGGGAAACCGCAAAATAACCCATATTGAATTATTTTCATTCTCTCCGTATGCTTTTTTACGTATCTATCTATTGTTTTAGAATACGACAAGATTTCAGTCAATAAGCCAAAAGCGAAACTTCCAACAAAAATAAATCCAATAAAACACATTGGGTAAAATAAAACATACCCAACCAGTAACAATAACAAATCTCCTATCATACCACCACATTTTAATTATCCTACATTTGCTTTTCTCATACCACCACCCAAGATAGATAGTAGCTGATCGTAGCGTTTCTCCAACTCCTCATATTTAGCTTGCCAAACAGAATCAGATACGGCATCATTATAATGTGGAGTCTCTGCTGCATAATCTAGCTTAGTCCTTTCCGCTATAGTTTCAGCGGTTTTGCATAACTCACTTGCGCCTTCTCCACGCATCAGCCACTCAGCAGAAACATCTGGATAAGCATTTAGGAAGTTCTCTACTAAGGTAGAAGACAATGTTTGCTCACCCTTAACTTGTCTCAGAACAGTGGATTGATTCATATTCAGAGTCTTAGCCAAACCATTTAATGAAATCTGATTATCATCAATGTATTGCTTAATTCTTTGATACACAGTTGTTTCCATAATTTCACATTTTTAAACCATACTTAAACTATGCAAATCGGGATAACTTTTTCCCAAAATTATTTGGTTGTTTATGCAGATTTGCTTATCTTTGCACTCGAAAACAATGCAGAAACGATTTTAAAACATTCTTTATTCGTTTTCGGTGGCAAAAATAAACAAAAGAAATGAAATATGCAAGTAAAAATGCAAAAAATCATCTCGGTTTCTATAAAAAATCGGGAAGAACTTAAAAAGAAGTATCAGTGCTCGCTAACAACTTTGTATAATGCGTTAGCATATAAAACAATGAATAGACGAGCTGATGCAATCCGGCAGGATGCTCTAGACAACTTCGGAGGTGTCGAAAGCGAAAAGCCAGTGTTGAACTAATAAAAAGAAGGAGGCAATATGACAGGCTTAGTTTACAGAGGACGAGACAACCAACCTCTAACGAATAGCTTATTGGTTGCAGAAACATTTGGTAAAGAGCACCGTAATGTATTAAGAGACATTAAAAATCTCATTGAAGGGGGAGTGCTCAAAAATGAGCAGACCCCAATGTTCGAGGAAACGACCTACATGAGCGAGCAGAACAAACAGAGTTATCCTTTGTATGTTATGAACCAAGATGGTTTCACTCTGCTTGCGATGGGATTCAATGGCAAGAAGGCGATGGAGTTCAAACTGAAATACATCGAAGCCTTCAACGCTATGAAGAGACAGATTGAGCAATCCAAGCCATCCGTTCCTCAGAACTATCTCGAAGCTTTGAAATCTCTGGTCAAGGCTGAGGAAGAGAAGCAGCAGCTCGCTCTAGAGAATAAGCAGAAGGATGAGACGATCATCACTATCAGCAAGGCGAACGTGGAGCTTGGCAACAAGATTACTGAAATGCTGCCGAAGGTGAGCTACTACGACAGAATCCTGCAGAGCACAGCCACAATGACCATCACCCAGATAGCGCAAGACTATGGTATGAGTGCTATCGCTATGAACAAAGAGTTGGAATCTATGAGAATCCAACATAAGGTGAGAGGTCAGTGGATATTGTTCAACCAGTTCCTGAAAGGTGGCTACGTTCATAGCAGAGCGGTGGACATCATCCGCAGGGATGGCAGGCACGACGTGAAGTACAACACGGAGTGGACAACGAAGGGAAGACTCTTCCTTTACGAAGCACTCAAAGGAAAGGGCATTCTCCCCTTGATAGAGCAGGAGAACACTCCCAGAGATAAGGGCACTGGTGGAAGAGAGCCTTCCAAGACAACTGGTGCCAGTCAACAAACCATTAACTTCGAGTGATATGATAGACTCAGAGATAAAGGAGCAGCTCAACCGCATCGAGCAGTATTCGATGATAGCTGCAAAGACCATGCTCAACATCAATGAAGCGGCATTCATCCTTGGTATGAGTGTAGAAGGTGTCAGGTTCAACGTTAGGAATCACACCCTACCCTGCTACAAGCCGAACGTCAACCGAATCTATTTCAAGAAGAGCGAGTTGGAAGACTGGATGATGCAGAACCGCAGCAAGAGTATGGCAGAGATAGAATCAGAGGCAGCAGCCTATTGTATAACCCATTAAAACAGAAAGATATGTTCGCAAATGTTATGTTGGTGGCAAGTATCGCCACATTCGCTATAGTAGTTAAGGAAATCCACTCTTACTTCAAGGAAGTGAACGAGTAGATATATATGGAGCTGAATCCGGCATAAAAAATTGTTTGATATTAATAAGTTTAAAATTTTCGTTTTATTTATCTCTTCAAGATAAGGACAAAAGTCTGATTCGCAAGGATTTTTTGGAATTTGCTATTCCCAGCTCCACAACTGTTGTATAGGTTCAAGATTGTTTTTAGTTAGTATTTGTTTGAATCGGCATAGGTAGCTCAGATGGTAGAGCGGAAGGCTTCATCACCTTCTAGGTCGTAGGTTCGAGTCCTACCCTATGCCCCATATCGCCCGATTCCGAGGAGTCATATCGGATAGGATAAACCTTCCTAGAGAGGTACACGTACCCAAAAGGAGCATCATTAACCACAGATGATGCTTAGACGTGGAAGTGGCAAGTTAATACATACACCTACTGGGTGGAATTTGGAACGCTTGGAGTTCACTTGTGAAGATGCAGACCTGATGCCGTGACCCTTATATATAATAAGGTAGCATCAATAGGTAGAAGCGCACAACTACAATGGTTCTAATGCAGCCAGCACGACTTTGTCATAGATAAAATATTAATATTTCCATACTAGTACAATGTATGCGATTACGAGTGCTGGGAGTCCTAAGCCTCCATAAATGCAGAAGGGAACTTGGAGCGATTATCACCATCCGCCAATTATGTTCTGATGTCGCTCCTCGGAGGGGTGCTTTATTACTCCCACCCCTCCTTTTTGATAGACACATTTTTCAAACCATATAATACAAATTATGTATCTCATTTACGACTATCGCAGTAGCGACTGCACATTGAAGATTTTATCATAACTCGTATCTCCTCTGTTCGTGAGAATCGAGGGGATTTTTTTGTAGAACATTTTAAAGCAACAAGATATGTTATTCAAACCGAAAAGCTGCCACGACTGCTTGTTTGAGCAGATATGTGACAACCCGAATAAGAAATCGGATGGCACTTACAGATGTAGGGGCTATGAATGGAAGTATCAATAACTATTAATATAATAAGGACATGAGCAATTTAGAGTATTACAACAGACTAAAGGTTGTTCCTCCCGAAGCACTCAGAATAATTCAGTCTGGAAGACTAAAGGGAAAGAACGACATCAATCCGATGTGGCGCATCAAAGCTATGACCGAGAATTTCGGTATGTGCGGTATCGGATGGAAGTATGTAATAACCAAGCAGTGGACGGAAACGTTTGGTAGCGAGGTTAAGGCATATTGCAACATCGACCTTTTCATTAAGGTCAATGGCGAATGGTCAGATGCCATTCAGGGAACAGGAGGTTCTTCGGAAGTTACAACGGAGCGCAATGGTGCTTACGTATCAGATGAATGTTACAAGATGGCACTCACAGATGCTCTGTCTGTTGCAATGAAAGCACTAGGAGTTGCGGCTGACGTGTACTTTGAGAAAGGCAAGTATCTTATAGATCACGATAGCAAATACGACTTGGTTGACAGTCAGGCAGCGCAGCAGTATGCACATACCCAGCAGCAATCTCAGGCAACCGCCCAGCAAGCGCAACCTCAGTATCATCCCGACAACCTAGCCGAAGCCTTGGATTGGGTGAAGCGTTGTATGAACAGAGATAATCTCAAATGGGTGATGAACACTTATATGCCGCTCAATAGTAACCCTCAGTTTATGCAAGCGTTATCCGCTAAGAGAAAGGAGTTAGGAATATGACACAGAACATCAAGCTGAATAAGCCGAAGGTCACCTTCATAGAGGAGACCCACCAATACTTCCTTGGCAAAAAGCAACTGAAAGGTATCACTGGTACGCTGGTGAGAAAAGCATTCCCCGACACCTACAAGGATATTCCTGAATCTGTACTGATGAAGGCTGCAGAGCGAGGAGGAATGATTCACAACTCCTTCGAGCTGTTCTGTACCGTCTTCGATTCCGACATCAAGATGTACCCGAACCCGACTCAGGAGATTCAGGCATTCAATAGTATGCTGATCTCCTACGGTCTCCATCACGTTGATTCCGAGTATCTCGTTACCGATTCTGAGAACTTCGCTTCTGCCATTGATGGAGTCTTCGCTGACAGCGATGGCAACATCTATCTGGTAGATTACAAGACCACCTCCACCCTGCACTACGACAACGTATCTCTCCAGCTATCCATCTATGCCAGATGGTTCGAGGAGCAGAATCCCGACTTGAAGGTGAAGGAACTGGTATGTATGTGGTTCAAGAACGGACAGAGCCGATTCCAACCGCTGCCTAGGGTATCGGAAGAGAAGATTGATGCTCTTATCAAGGCATACTTGGAGGATGATCCTGACTACAAGTATGAAGCAGAAGTGCCGGAAGCCTTCTCTTCTACCGAGCAGCAGTACCGACTCGTCACCGCTAGGATTGATGCCTTGAAGATAGAGCAGGATGCCTTGAAGGAGAAGCTGATGAAGATGATGGAAGCCAGCAAGCAGAAATCCATCAAGACTCAATATGGCTCCTACTCCTATGTGGCCGCATCCACCAAGAAGACCTTCGACACGAAACTCTTCAAGGACACCGAGCCGGAACACTACGAGTACTATCTGAAAGATACTACTACAAAGCCATCCATCAGAATCAAACTTAATTAAGTATAGATATGAACGTAACATTTACAGGCAAGATTATTGCAGCAGGGCTGGTTCAATCAGGAACAAGCCAAAACGGAACTCAATGGAGTTCGTGTGAATATGTTATCGAGGAGTTGAACCAGCAGTACCCAGCAAGAGCCGTGATTCAGGTCTATGGCTCTGACAAGCTGCAACAGTTCAATATCCAAGTTGGTGAGATCATCACCGCTCACATCGGATTGAAGGCACATCAGTCTAAGGACGGACGATGGTTCAATCAGTTGGATTGCTGGAAGGTGCAGCGACCAACCGCCCTGCCTCAGCAGATGCAGCAGCAGGGTCAGGTGTACGCTAGTCAGGTAGGGCAGAACTACCAGCAGGGTGCCCAGCAGGGATTCCAGCAGAATCCTCCGCAGCCAGCTCCTATCCAGCAGCAGATGCAGAACTTTCCCCCTCAGGTTAACGCAAGCGGTCAACCTATTCAGCAGGACGGTCGATATGCAGGTGGTCAGCAGCAGGGTATTCCCTTCCCAGCCAACAATTAGTTGATATTAAAAACAAAGGTTATGGAAATCCATCTTGTGCGTACTTCTCTTGGTCTTCAAGCTTATGCAGACGAGGACTATGAGCAGTTGAGAAAGATTAAGGTTGGCTCTGTTGTCAATGCAAACATCGTCCGCCCACGCAACGTTAAGTTCCACCGCAAGTTCTTCTCCCTGATCCGAGCCGCTTGGGATTGTCTCACCGAGCAGCAGCGCATCAATCTCCGTTCGGTAGAGACATTCCGTGAACAGCTCCTGATAACATCTGGATTCAGCGAACCACTCTACGACCTGAACGGACAGAAGTTCTTGGAGCGAGCCAAGTCTATCTCATTCGCCAAGATGGATGAGCCAGCCTTCAATGAAGTTTATTCCAAGGTCTTGGACACCATCCTAACCATCATGGTTGCCGATGGTGTATCAGAAGACGAGTTTAATAACATTCTAAAAAATTATACATAATATGACACGTAGAAACGATAAGCGCAATAACAGACGTAACCGTCAGCGCAACAACCAGCCAGAGTTATCACCATTCGCCCAGATGCTTTTCGGAGCAATCCTCGGCAAGGGTGCAGAAATGATTGCCAATAAGATGATGGAGAAGAATGAAAATACTCCTTCCATCCATGCAGAGGGTATCACCGACAAGGATATTCAGAACATCAACGAAGGTAATGCTTCCTTATCTAAGTTGTATATCCCGAATGATGGTACGGCTGTAGAGTACCCTACCCCTGAGAACCTAGAGTTCTTCTTCGATGAGGAAGGCAAGCTGATGGTGCGTAAGAAGCAGGATGGTGAGCCTGCTCTTAATGAGGAGACTCAGGAGAAGCCTATCACTTATGATGATGTTCTCAAAGAACTCTACTTGGGCAAGACTGCATACTGGATTTATGACAAGAGCATCGAATCTGAAAAACAGTCATCTTACAACTTCGAAGATGCCGTAAACTGCACCAGCGTGGCTCAGGCGAAACGCATGGCCGCTTTCAATAAGCTGCAGAACATCGCCAAGTATCTCAACAAGGGATGGCAGCCGAACTTCAGAGACAATAGTAAAAAGTGGAGTATTTGCAAGTATATATGTTATGGTACACAATGTACCATTGAGACAAATGAAGGAAATGTTTACTTCAAGAGTGCAGACCTTGCCGACGAAGCCATCCGCCTGATGGGTGAATATTCTCTCAACGACCTTTTCACAACAGACTGGTAATGGCTAGCTACGCTGAAATCAAGGCAAAGCTATTGCAGGAAGGCAAGAAGATTCGCAAGCGTTCATCCTACGATGAGCACAACTTGCAAGCCGCAGAGGTCAGGTATATCCGAGGGGTACATCCTGACCTCGAAGGTGTCTTCTTTGCCGTTCCTAATGGCGGCAATCGAACCTCCCGACAAGCCGCTTGGCTGAAAGAAGAAGGAATGAAGCCGGGGGTATCAGATATGATCCTCCTGAAAAGCACCTCCCAGTATGGTTTCCTCTGCATCGAAAACAAAACTCCGAAAGGTAGGCAGGAACCCGAACAGAAGGTATTCCAGTTTGAAGTGGAACGACATGGCGGCAAGTACATCATCGTCCGCTCTATAGATGAATTTATAAAAGCAATCGACAATTATCTTAATGGTGAACTATGACAGACGAAATCAAACAAGCCATCCTCCTCCTAGAGGAGAACGGCTACAAGGTTATTGCTCCTCCAAAGGAAGTCAAAGATGAATATACCTTTGCGAGAGCTTGGGATTTATATCAGAAGAAGGTGGGCTGCAAGGAGAAGCTGGAAAAGAAGTGGAACTCAATGAGTCAGAAAGACCGCAAGGCAGCTATCGAGTATATCCCACTCTATGTTATCTCCAAACCTGATAAGCAGTATCGCAAGAACTTTCAGACCTTCCTCAACCAGAGAGCTTGGGAAGATGAAATCATCGGTGGCACTCCACCGCCAGTTTCAACCAATGAGTCTGCATCTGAAATCAGTCAGCTTATCGCCAAGACAAAGGTAGATCAGGAACAGAACACGGAAGATGCCAAGAACCACGCTCTTCGCCAGCGTATCTATGGTATGATTCAGGTTCTTCACAACAATCCTCAAAGCTTCTGCCGTAAGCAGTTGGAGATTTATCGTGACAACGGAACCTTGGAACACTTGGGTATCCAATGGAATCCATAACATCATTAACTCTATGATACAAATCAGCAAATACAACAAGCAGCATCCCCTCAGAGTCTTTGAAGCCTTCGCTGGCTATGGCAGTCAGAGCCTAGCCTTCAAGTACCTCAAAGAGAAGCACCATGAGTTCGACTTCAAGGTAGTGGGCTATTCCGAGATAGAATCATCTGCCATCCAAGCTTATGGACTCCTGCACGGAAGAGACATCACTAACTATGGTGACGTGACGAGGATAGACTGGAACGAGGTTCCCGACTTTGATTTCATATCTTGGTCTTCTCCCTGCCAAGACTTCTCAAACGCAGGACTTCGCAAGGGAGCAGAAGAAGGTAGCGGTACACGTTCTTCCCTGATTTTCCAAGAAAGGAGAATGTTGGAAGCCAAGCATCCTAAATATGTGATGCTGGAGAATGTGAAAGGTCTTCTCTCAAAGTCAATGAGAAAGTACTTCTTCCAGTATATCCGAGACCTCGACTCCTATGGCTATACTTCCTTCTACAAGGTTCTGAATGCCAAAGATTACGGAATCCCACAGAATCGTGAGCGTATCTTTGTCATTTCCATCCTCCGCACCGAGGATGATCCGAACCCAGAGTATCACTTTCCCTCTCCTATCAAGCTGGAGACTACGGTTGAAGACATCTTGGAAGATGATGTATCTCCTGAGTATTACCTCTCCCAACCGCTCCTAGAAAAGTATCTCACCAAAGCAGACATCAATGAATCCATCCAAAAGCTCTACCCCGAAGATTTCAATACCCAAAACGGCTGATGGTTGCTCTTCTGCAGTTACCGCCAGCTTCTCTATGACAAGCGTAATGAATCTTCTGAACACCGCCCATTTTCCAAAAGGTGGAGTATTAATCATCAAGAAGTTAAGCTAATGTGCGACAAAATTATAAAGCTGGCAAGCTTACAGATACCGAACAGATTTGAATCTGAAAATCGGGTCTATTCCGTTAAAGGTATCTCGCCAACGCTGAGTGCTGCAATCGGTAACGGAGGCAACAATATTCCATTATTCTTAATCATCAAACGAGTATGATAACAGGAGGAAAACGAATGAAATCCCTGCTCCTTTCGGGGAAGGTTAAGCCTGATATGGGGGGGGCAAGTCTTAGACTTATATAACCAGCAAGTCTATCAAGGCATCGCCCCTACCATGCTTACCACAATAGATTCATCATCAATGACATTCGTAACAATCATGAATAAAGAAATCATTCATACCGCTCCAAACGGCAAGAAATACTCCATCCAAATCAGGAAGTACACTCCTAGAGACTGTTTCCGGCTGATGGGAGTACACGAAGCCGACCTAGACAAGCTCCTGAGCAAGGAGAAGTCGGGAGCCAGTATCATCTGCAAGAGCAAGCTCTATGCACTGGCAGGAAACTCAATAGTCACCAACTGCCTGACTGCTATGTTCGATGAACTGATTTTTCCTTCGGGTAATCACTACCACGACAAGACGGGTCAGCTATCACTCTTCTAGCTTATGAATATTTTCGGATATATTAAGGTAGGCAAGCGCATCAGTAAAGCGCACAAAGCCCTCTTTACCCACAAGACCATGGTACTCTGGTACAAAGGCAAACCTATCATCGGAACGATGCACGATGACTTGTGGTATCAACAAGATATGAACGGAATGTGGGAACTATTAATGTTCCAGTCCGAAGTAACCCACGTCTCATTCTTACCTTCGCCAAATGAAGACAGAGAAAGAAAAAATCCTAGCCATCATCGCTGAGATTCAAGCAAAGAGAGAAGCCGCTCACATCGTGCCTCCTCACGTCAGAACCACAGAGATTATCAATCGGGGATTCCACAAGCCATATCAAGCCCTCAACGAGTTAGTCAGAGAAGGCAAGATTGATTGGTGCAAGACCCTCAATGATATGGCATTCACTATCAGATCATAGCCTAGCTATGTGGATTGAAACACAATCAGAAAACAATAAATCAAATCAATATGGAAAAAGAATCAAGAATCATTTTAAAGGAGGAATTGGAAGTTTTATCAAAGCAAGCTTACGAGTCTGCCAAGAAGAAAGGCTTCTACCCAAAGGATGTTAATACAGCATTTATTCTGATGTTCATCATCGTGGAAATGAGCGAGGTGTTGCAAGCCGACAGAAAAGGCAGACACGGCTCCATCGAAGACTACGAGAGCGAGATTGATATGGGCAGGGATATGCCTACCGCCTACAAGAACACGCTGGAAGGTACGGTAGAGTCAGAGTTTGCCGACATCGCCATTCGTATTCTCTCACTCTTGGGCTGGATCATAGAGGGAGACAAAATAGAGCTATCAGAAGATGAAGACCTCATAGGTGAGTACAAACTGGCAAGATATATCTTCGGATGGGATTTAGCCGGAGACTTATACCGCATCATCGAAAAGATGGGAGTCTTGGACTTGGATAGTTCTCCAAGCTGGTATCTCGCCAAATACCTTCAGGAGCTGCTGATGGACATCTTTGCGATTGCCAACAACAACAGCATCGACCTGAAAGAGCAGATCAAGCTGAAAATGAAGTATAACGAAACTCGTCCGTATCTTCACGGATATAAATACTAGGAGGACAGCCGTATGTTTGGAATAGAACAAATGAGTAGAAGGTGTCTCATAGAATTGTCGGATGGCAGCAAGATTCTTGCCATCCTGACAATCCCGAAACCCACCAAACCCATCTTCTCTGAGAAAATGGAAAGAGAGTTTATAGAGAGATTCAACAAACAGCAGCCGTATATGGTTAACAAGGTTGTTAAGTGTCACATCATGAGAAATTAAAGTAATATGGAAGATTTACCTATTGGCTCTGAAATCGTGTTGAAGGTGGTTGAGACAAAGGAATATGATTGTACTGGCTGTTTCTTCGATGAGATTGCAAGCAGTATTAATATGGATACGTGCAACCGAATCAAGTGCGCCTCAAACGAGCGAAAAGACGGAAAGAATGTTCAATTCAAAAGAATTAAGTAGTTATGATAGACGATAAGAAAACAGAAGAAGCTGCAAGACACAATGCTGATAAATACAGATATTATCCAACTCTGTCCGATGAAGATAGAGATAAAGTTAGCATAGGCTCTTTTATGGATTGCGCCAAATGGATGCAAAAAGAGTTCTTGAAGGACTTGTGGCATCCTGCTAGCGAAGCTCCTAGAAACGACTATACGGACATCTTGATTGTATGCAAAAAACCGCAACACCCTATAGTTTTGTCCCTTGAAGATATTCTTGACGGAGCACCAGATGATATTGCATCTTACAATGATATGTGGATGCATCTATGTGATGTTTACAAAATTACCAAATACTGCTACATTGGCGATTTGCTATCAAAGAAAGGAGGTGAGAATGAAAGAGCTTAAAGTTGTAGAAAGAGTAACCATTACTCTTGAAGTTGTCAAGGCAAGAGGCTGTCGTGGATGTATCTTTAATAAAGCTAGTTGTATCTCAGGTGAATTTGGACTTAATTGTATTCTTCCTGATGGTACTGGCGTAATCTTTAAAGAAGTTAAGGAGTAAAGCGTATGAGCAGAAATTTAATGAGAATGGCGTTAATGATGGCTGCTACGGCAGCTTATGCGCAAGGTGATATTTTTGGAAGTACAAGTCCTAGACTTGATATATCGAAAGGCAACATTCCTTCTGATAAACAGAAGTGTCAGCCAAAGGCGTTGCATGAGTTCACCATCAAAGGTGTTAAGATTATGGCAGCATCAAAGAAGGATGCCATCAAGAAGTATAATCATCGTAAAAAGTAAAGCGTATGTTGACAATATTATCAATAATATTCATAGCTATAGGCATAGCATTTATGTATGTAGGAATAATTTGCAGAGATTTATTGTATGCTCATGAATGGCTGCTTGTTTTTGCTATAGGCTTGTGTTTTGTTTTTTGGCTATAAAACAATTAATAGGGGTGTAGGTATGGGTAATGATAAGTTATTGAGAACAGATTTTGTTCGTCTTAGAAATATGTTGGCAATATTTAAAAGACGATATGCAAAAACCAATTACGAAGCAGATTCTATACAGGAAGTGATAGAAGCTGTAGATAGAAGATTAGGTTATTAACAGCCTTCGGGCATAAATAGATATAACATGAGTGAAAATGTAATCACATCGTACAAGGGATTCGACAAGGATATGAAATGCCGTGGATTCCAGTACGAAGTTGGAAAAGAGTATGAAATGGACGGAGAAATCAAGTGTTGTAACCGAGGTTTCCATGCTTGCAAGTCTCCTTTGGAAGTGTGGGGCTACTACGATATGCTTAACTCTCGCTTTGCCGAGGTAGAGCAGTCTGGCAAGATTGACGAAGAAGAAAAGTCAACAAAGGTATGTTCTTCTCACATCAAGATTAAGGCTGAGTTGAAGCTGGCAGACATCATTAATATCGGTGTCGAGTGTCTGAAAGATATTACTTCACCATCAAAGGCTAAGACGGATGGAGCATTGAACGACAACGGAGACAGAAAGATGCAGATTGGTTCAAGCGGTGACTCTGCTCAGATTGGTTCAAGCGGTGACTCTGCTC
>ERZ1026898.953-NODE-953-length-15358-cov-5.577272_pt1 | contig 15358 bp, 26 predicted proteins | sample MGYA00380178_ERZ1026898 | MGnify/ENA primary metagenome ERZ1026898 (study PRJEB33269, sample SAMEA4719814) | human gut metagenome | biome: human-associated habitat; feature: organic feature; material: feces | place: Cameroon | collected 2013-10 ... | reverse complement strand
TAAACAGATAAGAGAGCTCCTTTAGGAGCAGTCAGGAGATAAAAGCAAGTTGGCTAGTAACGCGGGCTTATAGCCCGCATCCCGAACCACCCGTTTTACGGGTGGAGGCGATTTTGTCGAAGAGCTTGAAGTTATTAAATAGTTATTCTGCCAGTATTAAATTGACGCACTCCATTTGCCAGACAATTCCGAGCAAACGGGGTGCTTTTTAGTTCGTTGCTTTATACTGCCCTATTCTCACTCTTCTTTTCTAACGGTCCGTTATTATTATGGACTTCTCTAATCTGAAAATCTCCATAGTCCCGGTAATGAATCTCCATTACCTGTCCCTAAGATCGTACCGTCCCTACAGTTAAACTTGTACATGTCAGGAGCCAAACGGCTCCGAAACTCCGATCCTTGAAAACTGCATATGCATTCTTCAGGTACAGCCCTGTGACGGGGAGTTACATCAGCGGAAAGCGCGAGGATCGTCAGAAATGACGGGAGCGCGGACCGGCCTGTAAGCCCGGACTGCTTCCGGGTACAGCTATGATCCGCCGCAGCACAATGATACTTCTGTACGCAGCTCGGTGAGAACCACGGAGGGGTTAGAGTCCCATGATGCCGTTAGCAGACGGATGCCTGAATGGATTCCCGCTGACAACGGAACTTAAGAAGTTGAACCAGCCGACACATTATGTGCTGCAAAAGCAGCGCGGACTGGAACAGATTTCCATGAGTGAGTCGGAGTAGCCGGTAACGATCAATAAGACGCAGGTAATCAGGTATCTTGGAAAAACAGATCAGGCGCATATGAGAAAAATCGATGACTGCCTGAGAATCAGCCTTCACCTGAATCCGGAGGGCACTACGGTCGTGACGAAGCCGGTCCTGAAAGGCCCGGAGCTCTAACGCGAAGAGGCAGCCGCGTGGGCTGCCTCCGTACATAGTATTATAAATCAATCGCTTAGAACTGACTGCAGTTTATCCGGATTCAGGACTTCAATGATCTTGCCCGTGTACCGAATGATTCCATCCTTTTCCAGCTTTTTCATTTCCCTGTGAAGAGACGGCCTGGATACATTCATGATCATTGCCCATCTGGACATGGAATCCGGGATTTTTACAGCAGTTTTTCCCGTTTGCCTGATCTGCATCAGCAGCCAGAACGCAGCTTTCTGGGCGATTCCGCTGTAGGACAAAAGCTCCAGCCTCTGTTGCAGCATATAGGTTGCGGAAGCGATCTCTGTCGTAAAGTTCTGCAGGATCCGTACATCCTTTTGCATCAGAGAAAGAAGATCTTCCTTCTGAAACACCATCAGAGTTGTCGACTCCAGAGCGACAATATCACAGGGATAGTGCTGGATTTTTGAGAAGACGGCGGCTGGTCCGATTAATTCACCCGGGATACGGACGGAGACATTCACCTGGCTTCCGTTCGGGAAGGATTTCTGAGCTTCCACACGCCCTTCCAGGATAATACCAATCTTAAGTGCAGGATCCATCAGGTGAAAGATCGTTTCTTCTTTATCGTAACACTGAATGTGATGGGGCGTCTCTTCCAGATATGCCCGGAGATCTTTTGCCGTCACGCCCCGAAACAGTGTGCTGTTTTCCAGTACAGTATAGTCCATTGCGAACCTCCCATTAAGGATCTTTAGCTCCATTGTACACCAAAAAGACCTGATCGTGTATCTTGGGATACAGAATTCTTTATAATCTTTGTGTATGCTGATGCCAGAACAAGAAAGAGAGGATTCCAAAATGATTCGCAAAATCATCCATATAGACGAAGAAAAATGTAATGGCTGCGGGCTGTGCGCTGAGGCCTGCCACGAAGGAGCTATCGACATCGTAAACGGTAAGGCGAAGCTCATGCGGGAGAACTTCTGTGATGGCTTCGGGGACTGCCTGCCGGGATGTCCGACCGGCGCGATCACTTTCGAAGAGCGTGAGGCTCCGGAATACGATGAATCAGCAGTAAAAGCAGCGAAGGAGAGAAAGACGATGAACGAAATGAATCACGAACACCACGAGGGCGGCTGCCCTGGGTCGAAGATGATGCAGTTTGCACAGAATGAAGTGGAAAATGCTCCAGTTAATACCGGGAAGCCGGTATTCCGTCTGGCACAGTGGCCCTGTCAGATCAAACTGGTGCCAACACAGGCACCCTTCTTTGACGGAGCGAAGCTGCTGATCGCGGCGGACTGTACAGCTTACGCTTATGCAAACATGCATGAGGAGTTTATGCGCGGCAAAGTGACGATCATCGGATGCCCCAAGCTGGATGCAGTGGACTATTCCGATAAGCTGACGGAGATCATCCGGAATAACGATATCAAGAGCGTGACGATTGTTCGTATGGAAGTGCCCTGCTGTGGCGGTCTTCAGAGAGCGGCAGAAAACGCACTTAAGACAAGCGGTAAATTCATTCCGTGGCAGGTCGTTACGATCTCCCGGGACGGCAAGATCTTAGACTAAGGAGAAGAACATCATGAGCTATACAGAATGGAAAGATAAAACGACTGCGTTTAAGACAATTGATGTAAGAGGCATTCAGGGCAATTTCTTTCAGGGAATCAAGAAGCAGGCGATGCAGCTTCTTGCAGGAAACGGACTGGAGATCATCCAGAATTTCGATCCTATCCCCTTGTATGAAGTGATGGAAGGCCTTGGTTATGAGCATTTTACCGAGCAGAAAGGAACTGCAGAGTTCCACGCTTACTTCTATCGCACGGAAGTGAAGCAGGAGGAAAAGGATATTCCGATGCGTCCGGCGGCGCTGACCAACATGCCTCTGATCGATGAGAAACTAGGAAATATCGCTGTGAACTTCTGGGATCTGACATGGAATGACGAAAACAGATATTTGCCCTATGAGACCCGGCTTCTTCTCTCCCTGACTAATGCTGTCGGTGTCGGCCGGATGCGTCAGGCGACAAGAGAACTTGTGAAGGCATATATCCACGGCCTGGACAGCGCAGCGCTGGACGATGTATTCGAGCTGTTGGCCTGGAACCAGGGTATCGGTTATTTCAGTTCTGAGATTGGTCCGTCCACACTGTTTGCCGCATACAAGACCATCAAGAACATGGAAAAGCAGGGCAAGGAACGCGGTGAGATCTGCGAAATGCTCAAGGAGAAGTTCGGTGAAAAGAACCCGGATGTAAAAGTATGAGGTAAAAATGATGAAGCACGAATGCAAAGTCACGGTAATAGATAAAAAGTGCTTTGCTGATTTTCAGGAGCAGTATCTGGCAGATAAGAAATCCTTTCTTCAATGTAGGGGATACTTTTCTTTTAAAGCGCACACCTAAGCAGGATGATTTTTACCACTTGATGAACGGCAAGTTCTGCGGTGAAGTCTGGAACGCTGTCAGCAGATATGTGTATACTGCTCTTCAGGGCGGGGCCATCATGAAAGGCTGGACAAACGATGACCGTATGATGAGACTGGCATCTCTTTACATAGCGCATTCGGATCACCCCCGGATGCGCTATTCTTTTGCCCATTTTCAAAAGAAGGAGGATGCACGAATGAAACTTGTTATTGCCGAGAAACCATCGGTTACCCAGTATCTGGCGAAGGTCATCGGTGTTAGCGTCGGCTGGCGATTATCAACCGACGCTAACAGCTCCTCTTCCGGAAGCGGCTGCCCGCTATTATTTATGGCAGTGAGGAGAATGGTACATAACATTCTCTAACATTGACAAATTCTGCGATAACGTATATATTAATAAACATTATTGCGGAGGCACATAAGATGAAGAAGGCTGCATATAATATACTTCCGGGAACTGAGGAAATACTGAAGACCATGGGCGAGCAGATTAAACTTGCCAGACTCAGGCGCAGTCTGTCGGCAGAGCTGGTGGCAGAACGTGCAGGAATCAGCCGTGCTTCCTTGTGGAAGGTTGAAAAGGGTGATCCATCTGTAGCTATGGGAATCTATGCAGCGGTTTTGCATGCGCTGAACAATCTCGACAAGGATCTTCTGCTTGTTGCAAAGGATGATGAAATGGGCAGACAGCTTCAGGATCTGAATCTGATCACAAGGAAACGAGCACCAAGGAGAAGTAACTAATGGCATCCAATCAGAAAACCATCTTTGTCTACGATGATTTCAGTGCAGGAAGTCCGATCCTAATGGGAACTCTGTATGTGAATATCATCAAAGGCGGGGAATCCTATTCCTTTGAGTACGATAAGGACTGGCTTAAGAAGACTTCACTTAAACTCACATTGGATCCAGAACTCATGCCATATTCCGGCAGACAGTATCCAACCGGAAAAACCATCTTTGGTTTGTTTGCGGATGCATCTCCTGATCGCTGGGGACGCGTTCTTATGAATAAACGAGAAAGAATCCTGGCAGAAAAGGAAGGACGCAAGCCATCTAAGCTATACGACAGCGACTATTTGCTGGGAGTATACGACGAAACACGAATGGGCGGCATTCGATTTAAAACAAATCCGGATGGCCCATTTCTTTCTGATGACAAAGAAACAGCTGCTCCTCCTTGGGCAACGCTTCGCACATTAGAGGAAGCTTCCAGAAATTTCGAAAGTGACGAAAGCGGTTTGACCGAAAAATGGCTGAACCAATTGATTAAGCCCGGCTCCTCTCTTGGCGGTGCAAGACCTAAGGCAACGGTAGTAGACACAAAGGACCAGTTATGGATTGCAAAATTTCCGTCCAGAAATGATGAAAATGATACTGGTGCATGGGAAATGGTGGCACACGATCTGGCAGGTCTTTGCAGGTTAAATGTTCCGGAGGCTAAGCTTGAGAAATTTTCCAATCTTGGAAGTACGTACCTGATAAAGCGATTTGACCGTGTTTTGAATAAGAGGGTACACTTTGCTTCTGCCATGACATTGCTCGGCAAAACAGATGGGGCATCCGCAGCCGATGGAACAAGCTATCTGGATGTGGCAGCCTTCATTAAGTCCTATGGCGCTCAGCCCAAACAGGATTTGCTTGAGCTTTGGAAACGAATTGTCTTCAATATGGCTGTTACCAACACGGATGACCATCTGCGAAATCATGCGTTCATTCTTACAGAGCGGGGGTGGATACTATCGCCTCTTTATGATGTAAATCCGGTTCCCTACGGCGACGAACTATCCTTAAATGTCGACGAGGAAGATAACAGCATCAGCATCGAACTTGCCATTTCCACCGCAGTCCGATTCGGAATTTCAGAGACTGACGCGAAAGATTATGCAAAAGATATCCTGACAATTGTCAGAGAAAACTGGGAGAAAACAGCTTCCGGTTATGGAATCAACCGCAGGCAGATAGAAGAAATGCGACCTGCTTTTAGTGTTTGCTATGAATAGGCGAAAATATAATATCAGTCTCATACTGAGATGCCATGAAAAACGGTAAAATCCGCTCACTCTTTTTACCCGGCACCGGGGATCTACCATTTACGGGATTAAGGGCGGCTTCTGAATAATCCTTTTAAAATCGACAGTTCAGGGAGAACAGATGGTGCATAAACGCTGCCGACGTGGATTACTGCCCGTGCAGCATCATCACGGAAAACAGGTCGGGAGGCGGGGAAATTGAACTACAGGTTCCATGACAGGCGGTGTGATGTCAGTTATAATGGGCTGAGGAATATTCCGGGCAATTGCCCTTAAAAAGGAAGTGTGAGTCATGACTCCAATCATTGACAAAGAAAAAACCGGCAGGCAGATTAGAAGAATTATGGAGACGCGAGGATTAACCGTACAGGATATGCTGGTCGTTGGAGATCGAAGGTATCATCCGATCAAAGAGCCGGGAACATGCCCGTGCCGGCTTCTATCCTACTACAGGCTGATGCAGGAATGCTGCGCAGCTTAGCATTCCATCGTATCAAAGAATCGGATATAAGCATTTCCCCGGTATGCCGCAGAACAATTGCGAGAATACCGGGGATTTTCGATTTTATTACACGGAGAAGATGGAAATGAGGAAGGCTGATTAACATGAAAGTGCTTGTAATACCCGATGTACATTTGAAGCCATGGATGTTTGACCGGGCAGCGGAATTATTGAAAGATGGCGCCGCAGACAGGGCTGTCTGCCTCATGGATATCCCGGACGACTGGCGGCAGGAATTCAATCTGGATTTGTACGTTCAGACATTCGACGCTGCCATTCAGTTCGCGAAGGATTTCCCTGAGACACTCTGGTGCTACGGCAATCATGATACCTGTTATCCCTGGAACCAGAGGGAGACCGGATATTCAAAGATCGCACCGTGGACTGTCTGTGAAAAGCTCCGGAAACTGCAGGAGGCTTTGCCGGATGAAAAACAGCTGACCTTTCTGCACCGGATCGATAATGTGCTCTTCTGCCATGGCGGCTTAACGGATAAGTTTGTCCGGCAGTATGTGCCTGCGAAGTATTACAACAACGTTGACGCGGTAATCGGAACGATCAACGGCTTCGGAGCGGGGGAACTCTGGCAGGATGCCTCTCCTCTCTGGTACCGTCCGCAGTATTATGGTGGAAAGATGTACAAGCCCCGCAAGCTGCTGCAGGTGGTAGGGCACACACCCGTGGAAACAATCATGAAGGAGGGGAACTTGATATCCTGCGATGTTTTCTCCACTTATCGGGACGGGAAGCCGATCGGAACGCAGGAATTCCTGGTGTTGGATACAGATAACTGGGACTATAAAGGCATTCGATAAAGACTGGGAAATGGAGTCAGAAGATGATTAAGACATTATATCCGATCTTTCAGTACTGGTCAGAAAAGGGATCCGTTTACCTGCTTTCAGATACTCATTTTGCAGACAGTGACTGCAAAATGATGGATCCGGACTGGATCTCTCCGGAAGAACAGGTCAGTATCATCAACGGTCTGGTAAAAAAGAATGATACATTTATCTGTCTTGGGGATGTCGGAAGCAGGGAGTTTGCCGCTCAGATTAAGGCCGGTCATAAAGTGCTGATACTGGGCAACCATGACCGGAAGAAAGACTATAAAGACATCTTTGATGAGATCTACGACGGGCCGCTGTTTATCGCAGAGAAGATTCTGCTCTCCCATGAGCCGGTTTCCGGGTTGTCATGGTGTTTAAATATCCACGGGCACGACCATTCCGGGATCGAAGATTATGCAGAAGGCTGCAAACATCTGAACCTTGCAGCCAATGTATGCGGCTATACGCCGGTGAGTCTGGGAAAACTCATAAAGGACGGCATTCTGGCAGACATCGACAGCATTCATAGAATTACGATCTATAAAGCGACTGCGAGAAAGGATAAGGATTGGAAATATACTTTATAAACAATCCTCATCGGGGACATGCTGAAAACTCAATGACCGATTATCTACAATCGAGCAGCCCGAAATATATATCGGCAAAAATAGAAATAATTGCCAATATATATTGACTGGTTGACTGATCGGCGGTAGTATACATATCGGCAAATATTCTGATAACTGCCAATGTGTATACAGAGGGGGTGAAGGCCGTGTTTCATAATGAAGACGTTGAATCGGGTATCACAACAAATAAGGTTTACTCCAGACAACAGATGATCTCACTGCTTCGGGAGGCTTCTCCGGAATACAGCAGCAATTCCTGCCAGTGGAAATTAGGAGAAATGTTAAAGTCGGGAGAGATTGTCAGAACCGGATATGACCAGTATATGATATCCACCGGAAAAGCCAGGCCTGTCTATTCGCCGGATTATTCAGAGACGGCATCAGCAGTGATGGCCAGGATCGCTGAGAAATACCCATATATAGCGTTTACGGTTTTTGAGACTGTTCTGATGAACGAATTTCTGAACCATTTGGTGGCACAGAATACAATATTCATCCAGACGGAAAAGGATATCGCATCCTTTGTTTTCCGCTATTTACAGGAAGAAGGCTATCGAAACGTTATGCTGAAGCCGGCTAAAAAGGATTTTGATTTGTATTGGTCCAAGGATACGATCGTGGTAACCGACCTGGTATCCGAAGCGCCCATGCATGCGTCAGACCCGCATAAAATCACGATGGAAAAAATGCTGGTAGATATCTATTGCGATAAGCTGATCAAGGGTACATTCAGCAGAGCAGAATATCCATCCATTGTAGAACAGGCATTTGATAAGTACAGGGTAGATCGCACAAGGATGCTGCGGTATGCAAGACGCAGGAACAGAGAAATGGAAATAGCTCATGTTCTTGATGCAGACCTGAATCAGGAGGAACGGCGATGCTGACACGTGAGAACTATACAGAACAACATATCTATGATCTGTGGAAAGAAACCGGTGCTGACCCTTCGATTCTGGAAAGAACTGTTTTCGCATTCGGCTTGCTGGAAGCAATCCGGAGTGTAGGTCTTCCGTTTATTTTCAAGGGTGGAACCTCTCTGCTTCTTTTACTCGATGAGCCACGACGATTAAGCACGGACATTGATATCATTGTGGAACCGGGAACGGATGTAGAAGATTATATTCAACGCGCAGGAAAGATTTTCCCGTTTCTAAGTGTCGAGAAAAATGTCCGAAATGGCAGCAACGACATCGAAAAACGGCATTTTAGATTTCATTTCCAATCTCCGCGGACCGGAAAAGAGATCAACATACTTTTGGATGTAGTTTTTGAGCGAAACCCGTATAAATCGGTCGTTGAGAAGCCAATTCATAGCAGCCTGTTGATGAGTGAAGGGAAAGATCTTCTTGTCACGGTCCCTGATAAAAACTGCATTTTGGGTGATAAGCTGACAGCGTTCGCACCACGTACAACAGGTATTCCCTTTGGCAAGGATAAGGAGTTGGAAATCATTAAGCAGATGTTTGACTGCTGGACGCTTTTCCGGGAGATGGACGACTTCCAAACGGTTTCGTCTGTTTATCGCGAGGTAGTGCAGATTGAGATGGGCTATCGCGGCCTTGACTGTTCAGTTTCAGACGTCCTCTTAGATACCATACAAAGCTGTATTTGTATTATGGGGCGTAGAGGGATCCGGCCGGATGACTACCAGAACTTCCTGGCGGGAATTAACGCAATTCAGGGTCATGTATTCCATGGAAGGATCAATGGAGAGAACGCCGGGATCATGGCATGCGAGGTCATGTATCTTGCAACCTGCCTACTTACTGAGCAGACTGACATTCAAAGGATTGCTGAAGTGGAGCCTTACAGAGATGTTACTCTTCATATGAAGGGGGCAAAGAAGATTTCGTATATTCGTAATGCAGATCCAGCGGCATATGCATACCTGGTGAACTCTTTCAGGCTTCTTGAGCCTGCAGGTTATTTCACAGACAGTATCCTATAAACGACTAACTTTAATTTCAGACCGTTATGGGTCAAATTTGAACCATAACGGAGCTTACTGGAGAGATGAAAGATATGAAGAACGCAGGCAAGCATATTGGAAATGCTTTAAAAGAAGAACTGGAGCCGTCAACTGTCACAAAGTTTGCGACAGTTCAAAACGCTGTTATGGCACAGTAAAAGCCGAATCTGATGAAGGGTGAACCATACCCTTTCAATGATTCGATTTCGACGGTGCTTTCCCCTCTGGATTGGACTGCCTTGAGTATGGTACTTTCACAAGTACAGGAAGAGTACCATGAGCAAGGCCAAGTTCACACCAGAGCAACAACAGGTATTACACAATAACCCCTATACCATCCGGGTAACGGAGAATGTGCTTAGTCTTTCGAAAGAGTTTAAAGAACTCTTCTATAAAGAGTAAGCGGCTGGCAGCTTAGTTACCTTCTCATAGAGTTTTTCAAATTCAGCTGGTGACATATAGTCGCAATGGCTATGAATTCGTACCGTGTTATAAAACGCCTCGATGTATTCGAATACGAGTCGATAAGCATGATGATAGTCACGTATACTGAAGCGATTCAACCATTCCCTCTTAATCAGAGCGTGGAAAGACTCGATGCAGGCGTTGTCGTAAGGATAGCCGCTATGTTTGCATTTGAGGATGATCATGTAGTAATTAACTCACAAAAAGACGCGGCTGCGTTTATAAAAATGCTTAATGATGATATTGTACGATCGGAGTTGACAGGGCAGGAATATGATAGCCCGAGCAAATCCGCATTAGAACCACAGGAATGAACATTAGTGTAGGGAGAACATAATGCGTATTCTAATGCTTGGCAACAGCTTTACATTTGCCAATGATATGCCTGCTATGCTGGCAGAACTCACCGGCGCGGAAGTCGTACATCACACCCGCGGCCGCGTCGTCCAGAAAGGCGTTTACGCCAAGATGGCCCGGGGCGAAATGGTCCGGTTCATGGCCGGCATTCATGCGGAGGATCCAGAGCAGATCAAAACGTTTGACTGGAGTGGCTATCATTTTGACGAAGACCGCTCTTCCACTGACGAATATGTTTTTATCCGGACAGAAATACCCGGGAAGCCATCTCGGAGGTGACTACATTTGAGCGAAGCGTTTGTAAAAATAGACCTGCACGGCCTGCGGCAGGAGGAAGCGATGAAGGTGATCGATAAGGCCATTGCATCCGCAGGACCGACAACCTACCAGTTGCAACTGATTCACGGATATAATAGGGGGACCAGTCTCCGGTCGATGATTCATGACTGGTATCAGTACGAACCGAAGGTCAAGCGAATCATGCCCGGCGACAATCCCGGGATCACCGTGCTTGTTTTGAAGGAGCTGTACTGATCGTGGCAAAGAAGAAACAGATAAAAAATGAGGTGGTTCATTTCGATCCATGTCCTGATAAGGATGGCAACTTTGCCTATATTGCCGGGTATACACCCGGCGGTGCACCATACGGAGTGAGATGGGAGGATGTGGGCATTGATCCCGAACTCCCTTTTGAAGAGAAAGTCCGACTGTATATGGATCAGATGAAGAACCGGGCAGATACGTTACCGGTGGATGATGTGGAAGAACTGCCTTTTGACTGATCAGACACGTTATTGAGATGGAGGAACCTACGTATGAGAGGCACACCCGGTGTAAATGAGAAAGACTGGAAGCTGTTCCGGAGCAGGATCCCTGACTGGCAGGAAGCCTATATGGACAGGCTGAATCATGAATATATTGAACTGCTCAGCGGTGAAGGGAATCCGTCAGATAAGTTCTGGGCGCTGGAGGAACGGATCCGTCAGGATAAGAAGGACAGCGGCGTTCAGGCCGAAATGAGCCGTTCTAACATGAAATTCATCCTGATGAATCTCCTGGATGAAGGTGCAATTACTGCAGCAGATTTGGATGGATTCAGTGATGATCTGCGGGATTCGCTGCTCACTTACATAGAACTCCGGAAGAGACGTGAGAACCAATAAAATGCTGGAAACAAAAAGACTGATCCTGCGCCGTTGGGAAGAAAGCGACGCGGAAAACTCCATTCCATCGGCATTTCCAACTATTACACGAAAGAGCAGGTCGATGAAGTGCTTTCGTTCGCGGAGATCACGCCTGCGGTGATCCAGAACGAGAATCATATCTACTATCAGAATGCAGAACTTCGTGATTACGTGAAACAGTATGGGATCGTAATGGAATCGTGGTATCCGTTTGGCGGCCGGGGACATACACAGGAAAGCTTTGAAAATGATGTGATCCTGGATCTGGCCAAAGTTCACGGAAAGACTGCAGCCCAGGTCATTCTCCGCTGGCATCTGCAGGACGGGTATATTGCCATACCGGGCTCAGCGAATCAGGATCATATCGCGGAGAACTATGATATCTTTGACTTCGAACTTTCGGAAGATGAGATGGACCGGATACGCGGCATTGATGAACAGAGAAGGTATGAGCATTGGTGACGGGAAGGGGTACATATATGAGCGAATGCAGAAACTGGTATAACGGGGATCCGATTCTGGAAGAGTACCATGATCATGAATGGTGTAAGATCTGTCATGACGATGACTTCCAGTTCCAGATGCTTTGCCTGGAAGGGGCAAGCGTCGGTCTCTCCTGGCAGATCATCATGCATAAGAGAGCAGCATACCTGACCGCGTTTCACGGTTTTATCATCGACGAATGTTCTGCAATGACCGACGAGGAGCTGGAGGCGCTGCGGTCAGATCCGGGAATCATCCGGAATAAGAACAAGATCTGCAGCGTCCGGAAGAATGCGCAGATCGTAAAAAAGATTCAGAAGGAGTTTGGCTCCTTTGACGCGTATCTGTGGAGCTTTACGGACGGCAGGCAGATCGACGGTCACTGGAAGACGCCACAGGACATTCCAACCGTCTCGGAAGTCTCCATCGCCATGAGTAAGGACATGAAGAAGCGTGGAATAGGGTTCGCAGGCCCGGTGATCACATACTCATTCCTGCAGTCGATCGGGATCGTAAATGATCATTTGGATGACTGTGAATATCGATAAGGAGAACCGCATGATGTACACGCAGGATGATGCCCTTCATCGTTCGCCGTTTGGCAAGCCGCCTGTCGTGTGCAACTATTTCTATCATGAAGAAGTCAGAAAGTCTGCGAAGAAAGGAAAATGATCTGCAGCACGAATGCAAAATCACAGTGATAGATAAGAAATGCTTTACCGATTACCAGGAGCAGTATCTGGCGGATCCCAAGTCCGGCCCCTGTCCCTTCTTCAATGTGGGAGACGAATTCATTCTGAAGCGTACGCCGCAGCAGGACGATTTCTATCATTTGATGAACGGCAAGTTCTGCGGCGAGGCATGGGATGCCATCAGCCGGTATGTCTACGCTGCCCTTCAGGGCGGCTCTATCATGAAAGGCTGGACGAATGATGACCGCATGATGATCGCCTGTTGTAATGACGGTACGCGGCCGGTCATTTTCAAGATCGAACGGATCGACATTCCCGAGAATGACGAGGAGTGGGAATGGCTGGAGAAGCAGAATTTCAGAAATACAGTCGAGGATGCGTATACAGGCTAATACATTTTTACGGAGATGATGCAGTGAACGAATCGGATCTTTATAAAGAGCTTGGAACACTGACGAAGGACAGGGAGCGATGTGGTTCAGGATATTGCTTCTTTTTGCAGCAGTCCGGTCTCGCTTCTGAGGGAACGTGCGGTGAATGCGCTTGGCAGGATCGGGCGCGGCGACTATCGCCTGATTGAACCGTTTTGTGAAGACTTATTTCGTTTTGCTTCCGATGAGGATCCAAAGGTCCGGCTGAGTTTTATTTGGGCGTCAGAGAACATCGCCACGAACACACCTGATATATATGAGAACTATATGTCTGTCTTCGCCGGATTACTGGACGACACAGATGACAAGGTCAGGATGGAAGCGCCGGAGATCTTCCGGGTTCTGGGCAAACGCAGACCGGAGTTCGTCAGACCGTATTTAGAACAGTTGCAGCGAATGGCTGAAACAGACCAAAACCGTGTCGTAAGGATACATTGCCTTGGCGCAATTAAGGCGGCTAAGAGATAGACAACTCGCAGTTGATCTAGGTGGTACCCCCATGACAGTATGCCCAAGAAAGATAGCAAGAATCCGGACCGGCGGCCAGAGCGGTGTTGACAGAGCCGCCCTTCGGGACTATCCGGAATTACAGGAGACTCCTATATCCGGGACGGAGCAGCGGACCAGGTGGAATATGCGTGACGCCGGTGTGATTCTGACGATCATTCCGGAGGGTTCTGCCAAGTCACAAGGAACTCAAGTCGGACTTGAGGAGAGTGAGCATTTTGGCAAACCGATGTTTACAGCTGCCGGGCTGAAAGATGTACCGGAAATTCTCCGATGGATCAGCACGCTGCCAGATGGGACAGAGTTGTGTGTGGGCGGTCCCAGGGCGAGTGAATGTCCGGAAGTATATGAGACGGCAAAAGCAGTTCTGGCAGAATATAGACGTAAAAACTGAAAAATCAAAGCACTTTTTGGCGGGTTGTCGGTCGCGGCTGACAGCCCGTTTTAAAATGCGATTTTTCTCTTGTACGCCGAACGTACGTTCAATATGATGAGTTCACAGAAACAAGAGCAGTCTGCTCACGATAGAAATCTGAAGAGCTTGGAGGTGCCTTATGCGACACAAAGACCCGGAACTGATGAAAAAGATCAGGACTTATATTGGTGAATCAATATGTTCTCTGATGATTATATCAACAGTATTGAAGAAAGAAGTGACGAAAAGTGAAAACATATTTTATCAGTGACCTGCACCTGGGCCATGCCAACTGCATCCGGTTTGACAAGCGGCCCTGGGAGACAGCAGAAGAAATGGATATGGAGATCATCCGGCGGTGGAATCGTAAGGTCCGAAAAGAGGATCACGTTTATGTCCTAGGGGATTTTGCCTACAGGAACCGCACAACAATCGCGGATTACACAAAGCAGATGAACGGTCACATTCATCTGATCCGCGGCAATCATGATAAGCGCAGCGAAGCATATGAAAGCTGTTTCTATGAAGTTGTGGATTATAAGGATATGGTAATCATGGCTGACGGTGTAAAATGCCGTCTGATCCTGAGCCATTACTTTATTCCATTCTATAACGGTGCGCGTCATATGGCTTTTATGCTGCACGGCCATACACATAAGACAGAGGAATCGGTCATGGAAGAGCGGATCAAGGAGGACATCCGCCGGAAGGGACTGCGCTGTGAAGCTTATAATGTCGGCGCTATGTGGCAGAATTATGAGCCGCAGACATTTGAAGAGATCATTGCAAGGCAGGGAAGGAAAATCTCGCTGATATAACATGGGAAAGAAATTCTTTATGGATCTATATGCATATCTACAAATTGAGGATTATGATGCACTGGCAAAGGCAAACGGAATCGAGATTCCGAGACTGCGCGGCTATCGATGGATGGAAAATGAAAAATGCCTTTCAGAGGAAGATATCGAGAATTGTCTGAATGAAGCACGAGCACGGGCATACGAGCACGTACTGACTGCCGATCCGCCATTTTCCATTAATCCGGAAGGCAAATCTTATACAACGACTGTTATAAAAGGGTTCAGATGGGACCTGTTGCATGGAAAAAGAAGAAAAGCTGTAAAGTATTATCTGAAGAAGGAATTGAGATACGAAAAACACCAGTTGGCTGTCTGGAACAAGTATGCAGGACAAAAAAACGTTTTGTATATCCATGCCCGTCTTGGAACTTCAAACTGGAGCAATGCTACGTGGGAAGATTTCAGGAAATCTTCGTGGTTTCTGGATGGATGTGATGACGCCAGTGATCGCAGCTATTGTGATATTTATGCAAAGATTGATCCTGAGTCTATTTAAACGACTCCCTGTTATCACTCTCGAGACCTGATGATAGTTTTGCAATGAATGGGACTGCATATACTGGGAATACGCTGTGAGGTTGAGAAGGAGAATATATCTTACGCAAAAATAGGGCAAAAACATGGCTCTTCAGGCACCCCTGTGGGTAGGAAATGCCACTTTATCCTGTGATTAAG
>ERZ1026898.949-NODE-949-length-15417-cov-9.084039_pt1 | contig 15417 bp, 12 predicted proteins | sample MGYA00380178_ERZ1026898 | MGnify/ENA primary metagenome ERZ1026898 (study PRJEB33269, sample SAMEA4719814) | human gut metagenome | biome: human-associated habitat; feature: organic feature; material: feces | place: Cameroon | collected 2013-10 ... | reverse complement strand
TCTGCAAAGATACATATTTTATGCGAGAAAGACGTTACTTTAAAGGTTTTTTCGTACTTTTGCACCAAAAAGAGCGATATTTTTATGGAAAATAAGAAACCTTTAATATTAATATCCAACGATGACGGCTATCATGCCAATGGCATCAAGACGCTTGTTGGATTTCTGAAAGACTGGTGTGAGGTGCTTGTGGTGGCTCCTGAGAGTGGACGGTCGGGCTATGGATGCGCCTTCTCGGTAACATCACCACTGCTGTTGAAACGCAGACACAACATGGGCGAGGAGGTGGAAGTGTGGTCGTGCTCAGGAACGCCTGTCGACTGTGTGAAGATAGCTCTCGACCAGTTGCTGGATTCTCGGGTTCCCGACCTGATACTCAGTGGTATCAACCATGGCGACAACTCGAGTGTGAACAATCATTATTCGGGCACAATGGGCGTAGCCAAGGAAGGCTGCATGAAGTATATTCCCTCGGTGGCGTTCAGTAGTTGCAACTATGATGTGAACGCCGATCTGTCACCCTTGCGCGACGGTGTGGTAAGCATCGTGAAGCGAGTGCTTCGTGAAGGACTGCCCAAGGGAACTTGTCTTAATGTCAACTTTCCCGTCAATCCTCCTTTCAAGGGCTTTAAGGTTTGCCGTATGACATGGGGCTCGTGGATCAATGAAGTGGTGAAGGAGCATCATCCTCGGGGATATGACTATTACTGGATGGTGGGCGAATATCGCAATGATGAGCCCGAGGCTGTAGATACTGATCAGTGGGCGCTCTGTCATGGCTACATTGCCATTACGCCTACAAGAATAGATGTGACCGACTATGAGTGGCTTGAGAACAACAGGTCGCTCAACACGGAAGTTTCTGAACTTGACGATTAACTAAGAATATTCGACAATAAGGATGAAATATTATCTGATAGTAGGTGAGGCGAGTGGCGATCTGCATGCCAGCAGATTGATGCGCTCGTTGAAAAAATATGACGAATTGGCTGAATTTCGATTCTTCGGCGGCGACTTGATGGCTGCTGAGGGAGGAACTCGTGTCAAGCATTATAAGGAACTGGCCTATATGGGCTTTGTACCTGTGTTGCTGCATCTGGGCACCATCTTCTCGAACATGAAAAGATGCAAGGAGGATATTGTGGCGTGGAAACCCGATGTTGTGATCTTAGTCGATTATCCAGGCTTTAATCTCAATATAGCCAAGTTCTTGAAAAAGAATACGTTGATACCTGTCTACTATTATATTTCGCCTAAGATTTGGGCCTGGAAGGAGTGGCGTATTAAAAGCATCAAACGTGATGTGAGCGAGATGTTCTCCATACTGCCTTTCGAGGTGCCTTTCTATGAGCAGAAACATAAGTATCCCGTTCACTATGTGGGCAATCCCACTGCTCAGGAAGTGGCAGAGTTCAGAGCAGGATATCATCAGACGCATGAGGAGTTTTGTCAAGAAAATAATCTTGACAGTCGTAAACCGATTGTCGCTCTTTTAGCTGGTAGCCGACTACAGGAAATTAAGGACAATCTTCCTGCCATGATAGAGGTGGCTGAACGTTTTGAAGATTATCAAATGGTGTTGGCTGGAGCTCCGTCGATAGAGGATGAATATTACGATAAATTCCTGGAAGGTACTCCTGTCAGAGTGGTGAAGAATAAGACTTACCAGCTCTTGTCTCACACCACGGCGGCTCTTGTAACCAGTGGAACTGCCACGCTCGAGACAGCCCTGTTTAATGTTCCGCAAGTGGTGTGCTATGAAACTCCCTTGCCAAAACTGATTCGTTTTGCCTTCAATCACGTGCTGAAGGTTGACTATATTTCTCTTGTCAACTTGGTGGCCAATAAGGAGGTGGTTCCAGAGATGTTTGCCGATAAGTTTACGATAGACGGAATAGCCAACGAACTGTATAAGATTATGCCAGGGCAGCCTGCACGCGAAAGAATGCTTGCTGAATATCAGGAAGTGCTGAGAGAGTTGGGAAGTAAGGTGGCGCCCGACGAAGCTGCTTCTATCATGGTAGATTTGTTGAGAAAGCATCGTGCTGAGTTGATACGTCTGGCTAAAGAACGTGCTGAGGCCGTCGCCAAGGCTGCCGCCAAAGCTGCAGAGCTAGCTCGTGTCAAGGCTGAACAGGAAGCTGCCATCGCCCGGCAGAAAGCTGAAGAGGCAGAGCGGGTGAGCCAGCAGGAAATAAATGAGCCGTAGTAAAATATGAAAACTTGCTATTGATTATCAATAAGTTACTAAGACAAAAAAAAGTTTCTAAAAAAAAGGCTCATGAGTTAAAGGGGAAACTCATGAGCCTCTTTTTTATACGAAAAGCTGCAGTGTATAGAGATAGATGACAGCTGCGGGAATGGCCATGAGCGAAGAGTCGAAACGGTCGAGCATACCGCCATGTCCTGGCAGCAGTGTGCCGCTGTCCTTTACTCCCAAAGTGCGTTTGAAGAGACTCTCTACCAAGTCGCCCCATGTTCCGAAGAACACGACAACCAGGCCCAATCCCATCCATCCGGCAATGCTGAGTCGGTGAGCCTCGCCGTCATTTGCCAAGTAACCAATCACGGCAGCTGCAATCAGAACGAATATACCTCCGCCTATGCTTCCTTCCCAACTCTTGGCAGGACTGATGCGTGGGAAGAGTTTATGCTTGCCGAAGAGCGAACCGCTGCAGTAGGCTCCGGTATCGTTTGTCCAAAGGAATATGAAAATACTCAGTGGCAACAGCGTGTCGTAGTGTATCTGGCCGTCGAAAGCTGAGTATTCGAAAGCCAAAATATTGATCATAGAGAAGGGCAGGGCGATGTACATCTGCGAGAGCATGGTGTAGGCCCAGTCGTTGATGGCGTCTTTGTTGCCGGTATACAGTTCGCTGATAAACAGGTAGACGATGGTGAGCAGATAGGGAACAAAGACAATGAAATTGCCTACGATGCCCATTCGCAGTCCTGCCACGGCCAGGAAAAAGTATACTCCGGCAATGGTGCAGATCAGACGGTTGACGGTGACGTCTTCCTTCTCGTTGTTTACCAGTCCGCAGTATTCCCAGATGCTGAGTCCTGTAATGATGGTAAAGAGGAAAATCATGGCTCTTGGGTTGAGGAAACAAGACACCATGCACACCACGAACAAGACGCCCGTGATAGACCTCACGATAAGATTCTTTTGTTTGTCGGTCATTTGTGATTCCTTATTTTATTTGTTGTTTGTTTCTTCTGAATTCTCGTCGTTCTGCACGTCGGTATCATTGTTTTCGGTGTTTTCAGACGAGCTGTCTTCTTGTTGTGCCTGTTCGTGAGCCTTGATGGCTGCCTGAACCTCGGGCAGTTCCTTCAGCTTGTCGTCAATCTTGGGCTGTTCGTCCTCCATGATTTCCTGTGAACGGCTTAGCCATGGACGCTTGCCGAAGATCTTCTCTACGTCTTCTGCCATGATCACCTCTTTCTGGATGAGGAGTTCGGCAAGGGCGTTATGGCCTTCCTTGTGCTCTACGAGGATGTTCTTCGCACGTGTGTACTGTTCGTTCACCATCTTGAGTACTTCTTCGTCTATCATGCGGGCAGTGGTGTCAGAGTATGGACGCTGGAAGGAATATTCCTGGTTGTTGTAATAGCATATATTAGGCAGCTTGTCGCTCATACCTAAGTAGGCTATCATGCCATAGGCGCTCTTGGTGGCTCTTTCCAGGTCGTTCATGGCTCCCGATGATATATGGCCCGTAAAGAGTTCCTCGGCAGCGCGTCCTCCCATGAGCGAACACATCTCGTCGAGCATCTGTTCCTTGGTGGTGATCTGTCGTTCTTCGGGCAGATACCAGGCTGCTCCGAGAGCCTGTCCGCGTGGTACGATAGTTACCTTGATAAGTGGATTGGCATACTGGCAGAACCATGAAATGGTGGCATGACCAGCCTCGTGGAGTGCGATGCTTCGCTTCTCCTCTGCTGTCATCACCTTGGTCTTCTTCTCCAGTCCGCCTACGATGCGGTCTACGGCATCGAGGAAGTCTTGTTTGCTTACGCTCTTCTTGTCGTGGCGTGCTGCTATAAGGGCTGCCTCGTTGCACACATTTGCGATATCGGCTCCCGAGAATCCTGGTGTCTGTCGTGCCAGCAGGTCTACGTCTACACTCTTGTCTACCTTTACAGGTTTTAGATGAACCAGGAATATGGCTTTTCGTTCATTCAGGTCAGGAAGGTCGACGTGTATTTCACGGTCGAATCGTCCTGCACGCAGCAAGGCGCTGTCGAGCATGTCCACACGGTTGGTGGCTGCCAGGATAATGACACCGCTGTTTGTTCCAAATCCGTCCATCTCGGTAAGCAGGGCGTTGAGCGTGTTCTCGCGCTCGTCATTGCCTCCCATGGATGGATTTTTGCTGCGGGCACGTCCTACTGCATCAATCTCGTCGATGAAGATGATGGAAGGTGCTTTCTCCTTAGCCTGACGGAAGAGATCGCGCACACGTGATGCACCTACTCCGACAAACATCTCTACGAAGTCGGAACCACTCATCGAGAAGAAAGGTACGCCAGCTTCGCCAGCCACGGCTTTGGCAAGGAGCGTCTTACCAGTTCCCGGAGGTCCTACGAGAAGGGCTCCCTTAGGTATCTTACCACCTAAGTCGGTATATTTGTTGGGGTTCTTCAGGAAGTCTACGATTTCCTGTACTTCCTGTTTGGCTCCTTCCTGTCCTGCCACGTCCTTGAAGGTGATGCCGATGGCATTGCCTTTCTCATACATGCGTGCTTTGCTCTTGCCTACATTGAAGATTCCTCCGCCTGAGCCGCCCATGCCGCCCATACGTCCCGACATCCACCAGATGAAGACGAAGAAAAGAATCAGTGGGAAGATATTCCACAAGATTTTGAGGAAACCGTCCGTTGACTCGTTCTTATAACTGAACGAATTGATTTTCTTGGCTTGCACCATGGCGTTGGCAAACCTGTCCACCTCATCGACCGAACCAAACTGCACCTCCACATAAGGGTTGGTGCCTAAGTTCTTGGCAGAGGTTTTGTACACCTCGCGTGAGTACTTGGGGTTGATATACAGTTTCAGGGTGTTCTCGGTCTTGTTGGCTACTACGCTCAGCACATAACCTTTTTCTACGTATTGCTTAAACTGTGTGTAGGTGGCTTCTTGTGTGGCACTTCCTCCTAAAGAGTTTGTGCCTCCGCTCAAGTAGGCTACCATCAGTCCGACGATGATAAGTATATAGAGCCAGTTCATGTTGAACTTAGGCATCTTGGGTGGCTGAGGCCCGCCGGGATTGTTCTTGTTGTTGCCTTGTTCCATATTGAATGTTTCCTTTCCTTTTCTGTTTTTAAAAAGACTTTTGTTTCTTTCTTATGTATCTATATATAATAATGTTTGTTTATATATAATGTACATATAAATAATGTACGCGCGCGACTGTTACATCACGTCTGGCACGGTTGTCAGCTTGGCGTCTTCCCAGAGATGTTCCAGATCATAGAACTGTCTTACCTCAGGCTGGAAGATGTGTACGAGTACGTCCACAAAGTCGATGGCTACCCATTGGTCGTTTCCCAATCCTGCAACGTTGACAGGTTTCTCGCCCAACTTCTTACGGCAGAAGTCGCCTACCGATTCAGCTATAGCCTCTACCTGGGAGGGTGAACCGCCTTGGCAGATAATAAAGTACTTGGCTATGGTGCCGTCTATCTCGCTCAGGTCGGCAATGACGATATTGCTGCCTTTTTTCTCTTGTATTCCTTCTTTAATTGTCTCTACTAATTGTTTTGCTGTATTCATTGAGTTGTTGTTATGTTTATTCGACTACAAAGATAGTGCAAAAAAATGAGTATGCGTTACTTTCTTCCAACTTTTCTGTTTTTTTAAGGTTGGTATGGCGCAAAACCAAGCGGTTTAGGACGAAAAAAGCATAAAAATGAAAAAAATAACGATTTTCGATAAAAAAGTTGAGAAAAATTTTGTGGGTTCAGAAAAAAGTGTTACCTTTGCACTCGCAATTAAGAAATGACATTGCAACAACAAAAAGACATTGGGATATGGTGTAATGGTAACACTACAGATTCTGGTCCTGTCATTCCTGGTTCGAATCCGGGTATCCCAACCAAGAGCATCTTTCTTTTTAGAAAGATGCTTTTTTTGTTTTAGGGAGTTTTGTGGATGAACCATTTCCTGTCTGTTCATCAATATTCTATGTTTTTCCTGTTTTTTGCTTTCTCGTCAATAAAAAAGCCGAAGTGCTTGGGTTGCACTTCGGCTGTTCTTTCTTATTTGTTTTCGGCATCGATAGCCTTAATTTTCTGTTTTACGAGTTCGAGATCGTCTTTGAGTTTCTGCACCTTTCGGTTCATCTCCTCTACGAGGCTGTTTCCCTTCTTGCTGGCAGCATTGAGGAAACCAAGGTTGTTCTCGTAGGTAGTAATCTCGGAGCGCAACTGGTCGAAGCGGCGCAAGAGGCGTCCGCGCTCATTGTCGAGAGCATCCGAACCCTTTTCTGCCACGTTCTTCAAGTTGTTCTTGAAGTTGTCGAGGTGGCGCTTGGCGTTGCTGATATGCAGGTTCTTGTATATTTTGTCGAGCACATCGTGGTACTGCTTGTAGATGGCATCCTTCTCCTTGAATGGTACATGACCTATCGCCTTGTACTCATCGATGAGTGACTGTACCTGCTGCTGTACGTTGTCGCCAGCATTCTCGAGCAGGGCATTGAGCTTTGCCACTACCTCTTTTTTCTTCTCTAAGTTGGTGTGCTCTGTGCTGCGTGTACCGGCATTAGCCTTGTTGCGAGCCTCAAAGAACTGGTTGCAGGCATTGATAAACTCCTGCCACAGTTGGTCGCCCAACTTGCGGGGCACTACACCAATCTGCTTCCATTCCTTCTGCAGGTTGATGAGCTTGTCGCCCGTCTTGCGCCATTCAGTACTTGTAGCGAGTTCTTTGGCCTTTTCGATGAGAGCTTTTTTCTTTTCGGTATTGGCAGCATATTCTTCTTTCAGTACCTTGAAGTATTCAGCTTTCTTGGCGAAGAACTCATCGTTGGCAGTGCGGAAGCGCTCAAAGATCTTCACGTTCATCTTCTGTGGAGCGAAACCTATCTTCTTCCATTCGCTCTGCAGCTCGATAACCTCCTTGGTGACTTTCTCCCATTCGGTAGCGAGCTTGTACTGCTGTTGGTTGATGGCTTCTATCTTCTCGCAGAGTGCAGTCTTCTTCTCGAGGTTTTCCTCCTCCTTGGCACGCAACTGCTCGAAGTGCTGCTGATGCTTCTTGTTGATAACCGTGCTGGCAGCCTTGAACCGGCTCCAAATCTGCTCACGCAACTCCTTGGCAACAGGGCCTATTTCGCGATATTGTGCGTGGAGTTCCTGCAACTGGTGGAAGGCAGAGATAACATCTTCTTCCTCGTCGAGTTTCTCAGCAGCCTCGCAGAGCTTTGTCTTTGCCTCAAGATTCTTCTTGAAGTCGTATTCACGAGCCTCGTTGTTGAGCTTCAGCAGGTCGTAGAACTGCTCTACGTAGAGCTGATAGCTGCGCCAAAGTTCGTTGGCCTTGTCGGCAGGAACGGCCTTAATCTCTTTCCATTCTTGCTGCAGGGTTTTAAATTCCTGATATGATTTGTTGACCTCGTCGGGCGACGTTGCCATGGCTTTTATCTTTTCGATGATGTCGAGCTTTTTCTGCAGATTGGCCTGTTTTTCTTCCTCTTGTGCGAGGAAAATCTTGGCTCTTTTCTCCTTGATGATCTGCATCTCCGCCTTGAAAGCCTCCTCCGCCTCGTCGGGCAGGAGAACATACTTCTCGGGGTCACCGCCACCAGCCAGATACTCTTTCATCTGTGCATCTCTTTCTGCGAGATGTAGTTTGTAGAAAGTAGTCTTCAGCAGGTCGAGCTCGTCTTTCTGAGGAGCTTCGTCGCTGTGCGCTATTTCCTTTACACGGTCGAGTACTTCCTGTTTGGTAGCATAGGTTTTTGTCTCGGCTTCTGAAGTGTTCTCTACTGCAGGTGTCTCAGCCACTGTGGCTTCCACCTGTGGTTCTTCAATGGTACCCTGATTGAGGGTATTTTCTTGAGAGTCCATCATGTCACTTGATTTAGTTTATGATTCGAGTTCCTTGGGGGTGGCTCTGTCGTAGAGTCTGCCCGCCACACAAAATGTTTGTATTATAAGTTGCAAACTTAGTCAAAATAAACGACAAATCCTAATAAAACGGTATATTTTTAATAAATTTTGTGTTTTAGAGCAGTCGTTTGTAGCGCAGGAAGCCCCAAGTGAGTCCTGATACGATGAATGAGATGACCAGTGCGAACATAAATCCGTAGGGACTGTTCTCCATTCCGTTGATGAGGTTCATACCGAACAGAGAAGAGATCAGTGTAGGCAACATCATCACGATACTGATGGAGGTCAGCGTACGCATGGTGGTGTTCATGTTGTTGTTGATGATGCTCGAATATGTGTCCATTGTCGATTCCAAGATGTCGGAATAGATATTGGTGGTTTCACGAGCCTGTGTCATCTCGATGTTGACGTCCTCAATGAGGTCGGCGTCCAACTCGTCTACCTGCAGTTTGAACTTCAGTTTCGACAGCAGGTTCTCGTTGCCACGGATGGAGGTGATGAAGTAGGTGAGCGAGTCTTGCAGACGGCTCAGTCCTATCAGGCTCTCGTTGTTGACCCCGTGGTCGAGGTTGCGCTTAGCCTTCTCTATGAGCGAGTTGATCTGTTTGAGTCGTTTCAGATACCATACGGCAGACGACAGGAACAGACGGAAGATCATGTCTACGTAGTCGGTGAATCCTTCTCCTCGTTTCTGCTGATAGCTCACGAAGTCGATCATCATATTGGTCTCGTAATAGCACACAGTTATGGTGACGTCACGCTTGTGTATGATGCCCAAAGGGACAGTAGTGTAAGGAGTTCGGCTTCTTATCTCCTTGACATAGGGAATACGCAGAATGATGAGCATCCAGCCGTCGTCATATTCGTAGCGGGCACGCTCATCGGTATCGCTGATGTCGGAAAGGAAGTAGTCGGGAATATTGAATTTCTCTTCCAGCAGTTTCTGATCCTCGTCGGTGGGACAAGTTACTTGTATCCAGCAGTTGGGCTGCCACTCATTGATGGCAGTAAGGTTCTTTTCGATGTTCCAGAATGTTCTCATTGTGCTAATCTCCAAAAAAAATAATAAACTCTGAGCTATGGAGATTGGCATGAGGCTGCCTGTTGGTGAGGCTTTATCCTATGAATCTCCACGCTTGAAATTGGTTATTTTCCGCGTGATAATCGTCCATTTTTGTTTTGTTTTGATTTGACATGTGCCAAAAGAAATACACTCTATTGGCAAATTCGCGTGCAAAGGTAACTAAAAATATTGAAATAGTAAACGAAATAGCCGAGAAATTTCTTCCTCGGCTATCTTTTTATCATAAATGTAACAAAAGTCAGGTGGAAAAGAGAGAACAGGTCTCCCTCTTCTGTCCTTACTTCTCAGGAATTTCGGTAAGCAACTGCTTCATGAGGTTCCAGAAAGGAGCCACACAGCTAATCTGGCAACGCTCGTTCTGGGTGTGCGGACTGAGCAGGGTAGGACCGAATGAAACCACGTCGAGATGAGGATACTTGCCCAGGATGATAGAGCACTCCAGTCCGGCATGTACAGCCTGAACCTTGCCGTCTACACCGTTCTGCTCCTTGTAAACCTTGAGTACATGCTCCAGGATGTCGCTCTCTGGGTTTGGATTCCAGCCGCCATAGCTTCCGCTAAACTCTACCTTCATGCCAGCCATAGAGAAGCAGCTCTCCATCATGGTGGCGATGTACTCCTTGTAGCCGTCGTGTGAGGAACGTGCCAGAATCTTGACAGAAGCCTTGCCTTCACCTATGGCGATGATGGCCAGGTTGGAAGATGTCTCTACGATGTCGGGCATGGATGGAGCCATGCGCAGTACTCCGTCGTGACAAGCATAGATAGCATCAATGAGATTGTCTTGTATCTCCTGAGGAACCTCCATCTTAGGAGTTTCTACGTTCTCAGCAAAGAATTCTATCTTCTCTACATCCTCGATGCCCTTGAACTCGTCCTTCAGCTCTTCCTTCCAGTCGGCAATCATGTCGTTCAGTGCCTCAACATTCTCCTTAGGCAGGGTGAGCACTACCTCAGCCTCGAATGGGATGGCGTTGCGCATGTTGCCGCCCTGCCATGAAGCCAGGCGAGCATCGAGTTCGGCGACAGCCTCGCGTACAAAGCGAACCATGCACTTGTTGGCGTTGGCGCGGCCTTCGTTGATTTCTATACCGGAGTGTCCGCCCTTCAAGCCTTTCAGCGTAACCTTTACGGCTGCATCTTCCTTGTCGGTCTCCACCTCTTTATAGTCGAGTGTGGCAGTGATGTCAATACCGCCGGCGCTACCTATCACGAACTCGCCCCATGACTCGGTGTCGAGGTTCAGCAGGATGTCGCCATTGAGCTCACCTGTTGGCAATTCGTTGGCACCATACATACCAGTTTCCTCATCGCGGGTGATAAGTCCTTCTACCGGACCGTGCTGCAGGTCTTTGGCCTCCATCACAGCCATGATGGTAGCTACGCCCAAACCGTCATCGCTGCCCAAAGTGGTGCGGTTGGCGCGTACCCAGTCGCCGTCGATAATCGTCTCTATAGGGTCGGTCTCAAAGTTGTGCTTGCTGTCCTTGGCCTTTTGTGGCACCATGTCCATGTGGGCCTGCAGGATAACTCCCTTTCTGTTTTCGAAACCAGGAGTAGCGGGTTTACGCATAACGATGTTGCCTGCTGGATCCAGGAAAGCCTCTACGCCAGCCTTCTTGGCGAAGTCGAGCAAGAAAGCCTGTACTTTTTCAAGATGTCCTGATGGACGTGGCACCTGTGTGAGTGCGTCGAAGTTGCGCCAGATTTCTTCTGGCTTAAGATTCTTAATGTCAGCCATAATATGATTATTTAATGAATGTTGTTTGTTTTCTTAGTGAATGCCAGGGCCAACCAGGCGTATATGCCCAGAAGGATGACCAAGAGCGTCTGTACGGAGTGAACGATGAGCACAAAGAAGAGCGCGTCGTCCGACTGTATGCCGTAGAGTATGAGCATTGTCTTCACGGCGAAATGCCATGGACCGGCACCATTCGGTGTGGGCACTATCACGGCTATGCTTCCCACGATAAAGGTGACGAGGCCGCACGTCAGCCCTAAGTGCGAGGTTGCCTCGAAGCACTGGAACGTGAGGAAATAGTGCAGGAAATAGCAAACCCAGATGCCCAGGGTGAAGGCGACAAACAGCGGTACGTTGCTGACACCTTTCAGCGAGATGACACCTTGCCACAGTCCGCCAAGAGTGGCTTTCACCTTATTATATATAGAGAGCTTCTTGAGCAGCACATGCAACAGGATGAGTACGGCAATGCCACAAATCCCGCATACCAGATAGCCTGTAGCGCTGAACTTGGACAGAATGCTGTCGAGACTCGTTCCTGTAGTATTGAAGAAATTGAGGAATACCGGAATCTGCATCAGAAAAACCAGTATGGCAATGATCATTACCAAGAGCGAGTCGATGGCACGTTCGGTGACTACGGTGCCCAACGACTTGGGGAATGACACATTGTCCCATCGCTTCAATACTCCACACCGTGCGAACTCGCCTATGCGGGGAACGACAAGACTCAGCGCATAGGAAAGATAGATGGAGTTGACGCATACGTTGGTACGAGGATGCTCGTCAACGGGTTCGAGAGTCTGCTTCCATCGCCAGCCACGAAAGAGCTGTGCAAGGATGCCGAAGGGGAACGACAGTAGCATCCAGGTCCAGTTCATCTTGTGGAACAGCACGTGCTCCACCTGTTTGAAATCGAACCCACGATACATCCAGTAAAGAATGGCACCGCCCAAAATGAGCGAGAAAGCCACCTTACATGTATTGTTTACTATCTTTTTTATGTCCATAACTCATGCAAAGGTAATCATTTTATCGGCAAAAGTGTATTATCTCGGATTTTTTTAGCATAAATAAACGATTGAGGGTTTCTTTGTAATTCAAGTTTCGCAAGTTTTTCCCCACACGCCTGAAGGGGCAGAAGCTCTTAGTCCAGGCAGCACGCCCTGAAGGGGCAGAAGCTCTTAGCCCAGGGCATCGCCCTGGGTAATTACGGCAGCAAACCTGTCGCCCTGTAAGGGCAAAAGCTTTAAAATACCGCACAATATACAAAGCTTTTGCCCTTACAGGGCGCCTTCCTGATTGCCATTGTACCCAGGGCGGTGCCCTGGGCTAAGAGCTTTTGGGCCTTCAGCCCGTACTTCAGTTACTTAAGCAACTTGAGTTCTTTATCCGTTTTTAAATAGAGGTGGCGTGTGGTATACAAGGGTAAAAACTTGACTTGAGTCAAGAAAAAGAGTAGAATTTACACTTTATTGTTCGGAATGTTTGCGCACACACAGAAAAGCCGTACCTTTGCATCGTCAAAAGGATAATAAAGCATTAAGCTCTATATATTCAATAAGTATTAATTCAGTTTAAAGGTAAAAAGATTATGGTATTCATGATGACTTTTGCCGTTGTGGCAGTAATGATTGCCCAGGCAGTGAATGTGGAGAACAAGCTTGACTAAGCACTCCACCTTTTTCTAAAGAACAATTTATTAGAGAGATTATAGAAATGGAAACGGGTTTTGGCTCACGAGAGCTGAAATCCGTTTTTCTATATTTAGCCGCTTGGCATCTTGTGGCATAATATCTCCGAAAAGGTGTGATCAGTTAGTCTTTTTTCCCCCTTTTGTTTGCAGTTTCATGATATTATCGTAACTTTGCAGGGTCTTCGATAAAAAAGATAAGATTAAACAACTCAACTTTCGCAAATGCGTCACTAAACCCATTTATTATGATGCGTATTAAATTTATTACATCCTTCATGTTAGCCCTCGTATGTGGCTTGCCAATAACGGCTAAAGTATATACGATACAATCATTATTGGGAGATTTGGTTGTCAACGTCCATGTGGATAAGTCAATAACATGGGCTGTAGCCAAGGGAAAAACTCAGGTGCTGCAGCCATCAGTTATCTCCTTACAGACTGATAAGCAGACTTTTGGTGTGAATCCCAAAGTGCGTAAAGCATCTGTCACCAACTGGAAAAACGATGATAATGGTGGTTATCAGCGACTGCTCCTTTCCTGCAATGGGTACGATGTGGAATTCCGAGCCTTCATGAATGCAGCAGCTTATCGCATCATCCCTAAAAAGATGATAGACAAGGTACTTAATGAAACTTCGGAATATCGATTTGCTGGCGACTATCAGACTTTTGTTCCCTACGTGAATGATAACCGGGGAGGGGAACGTTGGTGTTATTCCTTCGAGTCTTATTATGACGAGGCTCCACTGTCTGAGATGTATAAGGATTCCCTTGCCATCACCCCTCTTGCAGTTTGCTTACCTGACGGAAAGAAGGCGGTAGTGATGGAAGCTGATGTGGAAAACTATCCTGGTATGTATCTCTTGAAGGGTACTTCTTCTTCTTCGGTAGCTTCAGGTGTCTCTTCTTCTGATGCATCTACGGATTATTCGATACATGCAGCCTTTCCTCCATTACCCTTAAAAGAGGAGATAGGAGGCTATGCCCGTCTGAACTTAGTGCCTACTGAGCGGGCTAATTATATTGCAGAAAAAGTAACCAAGTTGCCTTGGCGTATAGTCCTTGTTACGGATGAGGACAAGCAACTGGTGGGTAATGATATTGCCAAAGTGCTCGGTCCTGCGTGCCGTGTCAAGGACACCTCGTGGATAAAGCCAGGAAAAGTAGCTTGGGACTGGTGGAATAATACCAATATCACAGGTGTAGACTTCCGTGCGGGTATCAATACAGCGACTTATAAGTACTTTGTGGATTTTGCCAGGAACAATCATCTGGAATATATCATCATCGACGAAGGATGGAGTGATCCAGAAGATTTGCTGCTATTCTCAGACAAGATGGATATGGCAGGCATCATCAATTATGCCAAGGAAAACGGAGTGGGAGTGATTCTCTGGTCTTCATGGCGTAATCTCGTACAGCGAGGACATGATAAGATGGAGGCAATCATGAAGCATTACGGCGACATGGGTGTGAAGGGATTCAAGGTGGATTTCTTCGACCGTGATGACCAGAAAGCCATCAATTCCGTTTACGAAATCGCAGCATGTGCAGCAAAGCATCATCTTCTGCTCGACCTGCATGGCATGCGTCCGTTTGGCGTACAGTTCTCTTATCCCAACATCGTGAATTTCGAGGGAGTGAAAGGCTTGGAGAATTCCAAGTGGGAACCTCGTACAGGTGATGGTCCACTGCATGATCAGCCAAGATACGATGTGACGATTCCTTTCCTCCGTGCTCTTCCTGGTTCCTTCGACTATACCCCAGGAGCTATGGTGAATGCCGTCCGCTCGCAGTTTTTTGGCAACAACGACCATCCGATGAGTCAGGGTACGAGAGTACATCAGATGGCGATGTACACCATCTTTGATGCACCTTTGCAGATGCTGGCCGATAGTCCTACCAAGTATATGCAGAATCAGGAGTGTACCGACTTTATCTCGCAGATACCTACTGTTTATGATCAGGTGGTTCCATTGGATGGAAAACTCGGTGAATACGTGGTAGTAGCCAAGAGGAAAGGCAATAAATGGTATATAGCCGCGATGAACAATTGGCAGGCTCGTGATCTTACTGTCGATCTTTCCCATTTAGTAACACCGAATGACAAAACAAGAAAATTGGAAAAATTGAATGGCACGGCCAATATCTTTGCCGATGGTATCAATGCAGACCGTGAGGCCACAGATTACAAACATACTTATCGACAGGTAACTTCTGACGATAAGCTCCAGATACATCTTGCACCAGGTGGTGGCTGGACAGCTATAGTAGAATAATGTCGCAGAACGACTTATATAAGCGACAAAACGGCAGGATGGCTGTCGGATAAACCATCGAAACACAGAAATTTACTTTGTGATCATAGGGAAAAGCAGTAACAGCAACAAAATGAAGTTGTTACTGCTTTTATTATATAGGTACAGAAGTCTCGCATGAATGGAAGTTATAGAAGTAAAGGGAAGTTATCACTCCCTTCGGTCGTTCGGGAAATTAAGGGACAACAGCCTTGAGAGAATGGGGATGGGTCAAGTCCACAAAGGCATTTGTCCCTTAATTTCTCTTAACTCCCCTCTGACTTCCCCGTTTGCGAAAGTTGAGTAGAACAGTTTTCCTTATAGGTTGGATCTTTTCAACAAGTTTTAGTCTTGTCTTCTCAGTTCTTGCTGCTGATAAATTTCTTTCCTTATTAGCATGTCAAATAGCTTATAGAATCGTTGATAGGAATATATAGAGACTGTCTCTTATACACATCTGACGCTGCCGACGACTCCTTAC
>ERZ1026898.947-NODE-947-length-15426-cov-59.656236_pt1 | contig 15426 bp, 7 predicted proteins | sample MGYA00380178_ERZ1026898 | MGnify/ENA primary metagenome ERZ1026898 (study PRJEB33269, sample SAMEA4719814) | human gut metagenome | biome: human-associated habitat; feature: organic feature; material: feces | place: Cameroon | collected 2013-10 ... | reverse complement strand
TGTGTATAAGAGACAGATAAAGAAATTATTTTATATTTTTTTTAAGGAATTATACCCTCCATTTTTTTTATTTTTAAACACAAAAAAACGGGGGGGTGAACACACAAAATGGTATCAGACAATCTCGTGAACATAATCATCAAAATACAAGATGAAGCAAGTAAAGTTTCACAAAAAGTAGAAGAACAAATGAGCAAACTAGGTGACACAAGCAGAAATGCAATGAACATTTGGTCAAGAGCAGCAGAACAAGTATCACAATCAATGGATACAGTTCACAAAGCATTAGACCGAACACGAGAAAAATTCCAAACCTTAAAAAACAAAGGAGCAGATGCCTTTAACATGATAAAAAATGGAGTTAATTCTGCTGCAACTAGTTTTAACAATTTGATATCAAAATCCAACACTGCAACATTGATGATGGAAAAAATCAAAAGTGTTGGAGAGCGTGTGAAAAACACTTTAAACACTATTAAATTACCTTCAAGCTTACAATCAAGCATTTCAACTGTAACACAAAAATTCGAAACATTAAAAGGATATGCAAGCAATACAGCTGAAAGTATTAAAAATCATTTTACAAGTGCTGCTAGTGCATTATCACAAAAATTCGAAACAGCTAGTAATAGTATTAAAAATCATTTTGAATCTTTAAAAGGGCATGCACAAATATTAGGCAACCAAATCAACACCACATTAGGCTCAGCTTTTGATAAAGTAGCTTCAAAAGTAACTACTGTATCTTCAACTATCAAAACAAAATTATCATCAGCAGTAGACACCGTAAAAGGAAAAGTAGGTCAATTAGCACAAAGTTTTCAAGGAATGGGAGGAATAGTATCCTCACTATTCGGAGCAATGGGAATGGCTGGAATAGGTCAAATGACAATTGGTTTAGCAATGACTCGTGAACAAATGACAAACCTTATGCAAGCAACAATGGGCAGTACTCAAGAAGCACAAAAATTTGTGAAAACATTAGATGAAATGACAAATAATTCATTAGTAAGCCTTAACGATCTTGGTCAAGCAATGAACACTATTAAAATGTCTACAGGAATGAGTAATGATCAATTACAAGCTTTTGCAAGTACTGTAAATGATGTTGGTCAAAGAGCAATCCTTATGGGTAAAGATTCTACTGAAGCAATGACTATAATGCAAGCGGCAGGTAGAGGATTAAATGGTGAATTTGATATTTTACAGACTAATTTTGGAATTACAAAAGACAAATTAACAGATCTTGGTTGGAGTGGAGCAGCAGACGATGTAGAAGGATACATAACAGCTATCGATAAATATCTTGAACAATCTGGAAGCATGGATGACATGATGAAAACCACCACAGGTTTAATACAAACTGTAAAAAAGAACTTCACCAGTGCGGGAAGACAAATCGGAGAAGTATTTATCCCTTACATTCAAGAATTATTAACCTGGATGGGAAGTCTAGGCAAAACCTCCCCTGAGGTTTATAAAATGTTAATTTTAATTGCTGGAGCAGTAAGTTTATTTGCAACTGCAGCACCAGCATTATCACCAATCCTAACTACATTCTCAACATTATCTAATTTATTAGGCATTTCTGCAGGAAAATTGCTATTACTCAGTGGCATACTTGTAATAGTGGGAATGGCAATTTATGAAGCAGGCAAACAATTTGGTTGGTGGAGCAATGCAACCGAAATGGTTGGAGCAGTAGCTGATGGAGTACGTCGTTTATGGGAAGCTTTCAGTAACAGTCCTAATGTTAAATTATTTATTTCTGATATTAATGGGGCTTTTCAAACACTTCTTGGAATTCTTGGAGCATTAATTTCACCTCTTGTAGCAGTATTAAATCGTGATGATAATGGAACTGTTGATGTTGTTTCCAGTATTATCGGATTTTGCAGACAATGGGGCGAAACAATAGTCAGAATAGCAGAAGCTATACTTGCATTATCAGCCCCAATTATGGGTTTGCTTGCTTTTGTAAGTGTTGTTAATAAAATTAAAGCAGCACATGATGCTTTAAAAAATAAAATAAAAGAAGTTAAAGATGCAATACAAACAGTGAAAGATGCGTATAATAAGTTAAGAGACATTTCTGCAATTGATAAGTTAAAAACTGGTTTTCAAGGATTGAAACTTAAGATTAGTGAAGCAAAAACAAAGTTGTTAGAGTTGTGGGCTACTATGAAAGCAAATGCTGCTGAAAAAATAGCTGGAATAACTGATAAATTCAAAACATTAGCAGCAAGCATCAGCCTTGCAGGAATCAAAGCAAAATTATATGCTGCTTATCAATGGTTAGTGAATGCGGCTACTGCAGTATGGAATGTATTATTATCAATGAATCCCGTAATGCTAATTGTTATAGCAATTATAGCATTAATTGCAGCATTAGTATATTTGTATAATACAAATGAAACTGTTAGGAATGCGATTAATGGTTTATGGGAAGGCATGCAACAATTAGGCCAGTATATTTATAATGGTTTGATTCAGGCATGGGATGCTCTTGTAAGTGCATTACAAGGAGTTGCTAGTTTCCTTGATGGATATATTGGTAATGCTATTCGTGGAATTATTGCATTATTAAGTGGTGATACTCAGGGAGCATTACAATACTTCACCAGTGCATGGAACACATTAATGGACGCATTAGGTCCAGTTGGTGATTTCATACAAGGAATATTCTCACCAATAATTCAAGGATTAATGGATTTATTAAGTGGAAATGGTGATGTTAATCCAGTTGAAAGCATTACTCAAGGATTCATTTCACTTATGGAGGCATTAGGTCCTGTTGGTGATTTCATAATGGCAGTATTTGCTCCAGCATGGCAACTTGTACTTGATATTGTAACTCCATTATTCAATTTATTCATGCGACTGGCAATAATTTTTAGCCAGTTGATTACTGGTCAAATAAGTCTTCAACAAGCAATTGCTTGGGCTTGGGCAGCTATTCAATCAACAATCAGCACAATATTATCAAATGTGATTAATCGTGTTGTTAGTTGGGCTCAGTCAATGTGGAATAATGCAGTTAATACTGGTAGAAACTTCCTTACAGGTGTAGTTCAATTTATCCGACAATTGCCTGATAAAATAAAAATGTATCTTTTAGCAGTTGCTGTAAGAGTAATAACTGCTGGTGCTCAATGGGTAAGTAATGCTAAAACAAAAGCATCACAAGTAGTGTCTGGAGTTATCTCACATGTTGGTCAATTGCCTCAAAAAGTATACCAAGAATTCTTGAATATTGGTGCAAGAATAATGTCTGCAGGTTCACAATTAGTTGAAAAAGCAAAACAAATTGGTAAAAACATTGTTGATGGAATGCTTTCAGCTATGGGTATTCATTCACCAGGTACAATTCAAGAAAGCGTTGTACTTGAATTTGTAAACATGATTACTCGTGTGAAAGATCAAGCTCGTAGTGCTGGTGAAGCAGTGAAAAATGTTGCTCAAAATATGATTGATTCCTATAAAAAACAAAATCTTGATAAGGAATTAACTGCACCTGATTTGGTGAATGCTCAAGGAGGTTTCCTTGGTGATCCACTTGTAGGTACTGCTTTAGATGAGTATGATACTACTCATATTGGCCAGGAAATGGATATTACTCCTACTATGAATATGGGTGAAAATAATCAAATAATGGATAATTATGCATTAATGGGTCAAAATGTTACTGGTATCTTTGATTTAATGAGTACAGATTCAACTAATGCTTTAAACAGTTTGACTTCTGCAAATACTTTAGCTTATGATACCATAAGTGCTACTGAACAGCAGAAAATGAATTTCATGAGCAATCATATCAGAAATAGTATGAATCAAATCTTGTTAAACACCCGTATGGGTATGAATAATGCTTTAAATACTACCCGTACAAGTTTGACAAATATGCAAAACAGTACTACTCGAACTACTCAAGCTATGACTCAAGCTTGGAATACTATGAAAACTAGTATAATTGCAGCTGCGAACAAAATCAAAACAGATGCAACAGCCCACTTCAATAAATTAAGCAGTACTATAGGAACATTCTACCGCAAACTCCAAAATCCAAGCAATTGGGGTGCGGGAGGAGGCACAGGTACTCCATCAAGTGTTCGCAGAGTAGGACATCGCACAGGAACAATGAAAAAAATAAGGGACATTATACGGGAAGAAAAACTTCCTTCAGCAATGACTTATTACCAAGCGAGAAACTCAGCATACAATAATCCAGCAATTGGCGATTATATAATCCGCGATTCCACTACTGGAAAAATACCTACTGCAGATTTAATCCGTAGCAAACTTGAAATAGGGGCTGCGGGAAGCTGGGGAGATACAGTTGCACCTAATGTAAATCACATTAAAAAGACAGCTGGAAACTGGGATATGAAAGGACCAGCAATAAAAACTGGTGCGGGAATAGCTCAAACTGGATTAGCATTTAAAGTTCGTGATTTTGAAACTGGAACACCAAACATTAGTTTTGACTCATTTGTAAAAATGGCAGAAGCAGTATTCAGCATAGTACCATACGATCATTATTATGATAGTGAAAAATATGGTTCATGGCAAAATGCTATTGCTGCTGGAAGCTGTAATTGTAGTGATGGAGCAGATGCATTATTAGCCTTAGCTGCAACCTGTGGATTTAGCGGCAGTAAAGTTCATGGATATTGGGGTAAAGAAGGTCACTTTTGGACAGAAATCAACGGTAAACATATGGATACAACAGCATTCCAAAAAGGTTATGGTTGGAGCAGTCCAAAAACACATGCTGGACCATCAAGTGTCGGGCATCGTGCTGGAAGAGCATCTCCAAACAGTTTGCTTGAAGATTTTGATGTTGTTAAAGAATTAAACAAAAACAATAATGAATCCAATAAAACGGAAACTAATGAAGAAAACCAAATAATCATCGTATTATCTGGTGAAACAAAACTCAAACACGAATTCATCGATTTACCCGACACAGTTTCAGAAGAGGAAATTGTAAGGTTAATCAATGAAGCACCTGAAGATGCAGGTTGGTTAAAATCATTAGTGCAAAATATGGATTTCCAGGAATTGGATCGTAAAATTAAATCTAAATTACAATTCCGTGAAAATCGTGCAAATGGAGTATAATTATGAAGAAAATAGAAGTAAGACCAGAAAAAGTAAGGGGTATGGGTAACCTTATCCCTCCTTTATCTGTTTCTGATTTTGAATTAAGTGACTGTATGATTCATGAAGAAGACCCATTTAAAATTAATGGGCATTTATTCAATCATTTCAGTATTGATGTACCTGTTGTCCCTGTGAATCTTGTGTTAAGTACGGATGTTGCAACCATTTATCCTGATGCAACTACTCCGAATACTGCAGTTATAACTGCAACACTTACAGACAGTTCAGGAGCACCTGTTTCTAATGTTGATGTGTATTTTCAAGAGAATAATTCCCGTATTGGTACTGCTTCAACAAATGCTCAAGGAATATGTACTTTTGAGTACAGTAGTAGTGTCGGGGGAACACATACAATCAGAGCATACACTACAAAACAAGCAAGATATAATAAAAGTTCAGCTGAAATCAATGTAAATGTATACATACCAACAAGTTTAACTTTATCTCCTGCTTCAAAAACTGTTAATACTGTTGATGTAGTGTCTTTAACTTCAAAAATAACTGACCAAACAGGATTACCAGTACCTAACAAATTAATTAATCTTTATTATTTAGATAAAGTGATAAAAAGTGCTAGAAGTGATAATCGAGGAGTAGCTACCTTCAATATAACTTATCAAGAGTTAGGGGGTGCAAAAACTAATACTATCCTATCTGTATCTTCGGATAAAACAATTTATGATGTAGGAGATTATCCAAAAGTAACTGTTACCTTAAAAGATGCTAATGGAAATCCATTATCAGGTAAAACTATTACGGATAATTTAGCTACTCCTCAAACAGCAATTACTGATAATAATGGGCAAGCAATATTTACCTATATCTTCACAGCAGCAACAACTGTATTTCAAAAATACACTTTTGCAGGGGATTCTAATTATAATGAATCTACAACAAGCATATTACTCAAAGCTGAGGAACCCGCACCATCACTAGAATTAACTGCTAACTATGGTTTAGTTGGTGAGTCAGGAGATAATATACCATTCGTACTAATGAGTGAGGGTTCTTTAGAGAGGGTTAGTGTTTCTCTTATAAATTCTGATGATGGTACGGTATATGATACTGCAACTATTGAAAATGATGGTGAGGCTTATTTCACATATACTTGTACTGGTGCTGGTGATGTAAGTGTGAAGGTTAAGTATATTAGTGGAACGAATGTTTATTATTCAAACATACTACAAATTGAGGATTGTATTAAACATGGTTTTAAAGCTTCTGACACTTGGATTAATCCAAGTGGATACAGTAGTACGAATAATACAAGTAATGGAGTATTCTCAAGCACCAGTAACAGTAATAAAGGAGATAGTATACTTCAATTAGACATTACTGGGGATTTCATAATCACATATGAAGCACAATGGCAAGCCAGTACAAGGTGTGGAATTGGAGCAAAAGACACTACTCGTACAACACATTTCGATAGTGGAACAGACAGTAACTTCCGAACTCAAAAATACATTTATTGGAACGGCACTAAAGAAACAGAAACACATTACTCCGAATCCACTCAAACAACATATTGTCCATGTAAAATTATTAAAAGTAATGGGCATTTGAAAGGTTACATGAACGACACATTAGTTTGTGATTTAAATTATGATTGGATTAGTCAATGCAGTGCTTGGAATCTCCATACTACAATTTGGGGTAGTGGCAGGACTATTAATATTAAGAATTTGAAGATTAAACCTTATTCAGAATAATAATGTTTGATTTTAAGGTTTTTAACTTTCTGAATCCTATTTTTGTTTGTGTAAAAACAGAAATATTGAGTATCACAAGTTTTACCTTGATGTTTAGTTAATATTAATTCTCCATTTTGGTATAATTTGACATTATCGGGTTCTACAATCCATTTCAAGTGGTCATTTGGGTTAATGTTTCGTGTTATGTTTGCTTCAGTTTTACTGGAGCTTGTGCTTGAAGGATATGTACTTATAATGAATTTGTTTGCTTCACTATCCCAATGACTACTATACCAGTGAGTATCTCCAGAATATTGAGTATCTGGCCATAATTCGAAACCCATTTTTTGGTTTCCCCCACCCTTTACCCAATCAAATTCTATACTGTATGGTGGAGTGAAGTATTTGCTTGGTAATCTATATTGTTGTTCGGAATTACTGTTTGTACTGAATTTAGTACCTTCTGAATCAATATTTACAATAATGTCGCTTGTTCTAACCCATCTGTCTGATTCACTGGTCATAGTATCATAGAATAAACAATCCTCCACAGTTAGTATATTAGAATAATAAACATACGAACACTATATAAATAAAAAATTAAGAGGTGATTTTTTAATGGCTGATTATGCTCTTAAAACAAAATTTGAAAAAGATAATAAACATTTAGGAAGTATTAGTAATGAATCAAAAGTAACCTTCCAAAAAACCACTCCCGCATTAAACATTTCCATTCCCGCGGGAACATATAATGCTGAAAGCAATTTCAACATTCAAGTAACTCCAAAAAATCCTGATGGAACTGCAATTATTGTTCCACGGATTCCAATCAAATTTTATATTGATGATGTTTTGGTAAAATCTGATACAACACAACAAGAAGGTTACTATGGTACTTTAACAGTACCATCAGGAGCTACTGGAAGTATTAATATAAAAGTGGTTCTTGAAGAAGACAGTATGGGCTATTATAATAGTGCAACTAAAACCGTAACATTAGTCTTAGGAACACCTACAAGTACTGCAGTAGACACTACAATGATATTATCCGCACCTTCTACTGCAGAAGTGGGAAGTAATGTGGAATTAACAGCAACTCTCAAAACAAAATCAGGAACTCCATTAGTGAACAGGCAAATAATTTTCAAAAAAGGAAACACTGAAATTGATGCAATTTACACAAATAATAATGGAGTAGCTGCAAAAACAGTGAACATCACCAATACTGGAGCAAACAGTTTTAATGCTGTTTTTAATGGTGAAACAAATAATTATAAAAGTTCTTCAGCAAATATTATTGTTCAAGGAATTGTAACAACCATACAACCAGTATTAACAATGGTTTCCAGTACAAACATCTACAAAGGCTGGAATCTCAAATTATTATACTGTGACAATAATAACCAACCATTAGCTGACAAAACAGTTAATATCACTATAAACGGTGTAACTTATCAAAGAACCACTGGAAGTAACGGAATAGCTAAACTAAACATCAAATTAAATGAAGGTAACACATACTCATTTTCAGCAAATGTTGCTGCAAACGGAAAATATTTATACACCAGCATGACTGGAAGTATTAAAGTAATAAGTCCAATAACAGTTGAAAGAAAACCTGGTTGCGTAAGCTGGGATGCTGCAGCAATCCCACGAAAAATCTGGGATAAATCACATCAATATAGTGATGCAGATGTATACAAAGAACCAACTGATGCATACTACTTAAGTTCAGGGACAATTGCTTCAAAAGCAGGAACTTGGCATGCAATACAACCATTAAATCAAGCTTGTTTTGGATTCAACATCCCAAATGGAAGTATTATTCAAAAAATGGAAGCTATTTGGCTGCACAAATACTCCCGAAACAACAGTAACCCAAATATGGGTACTGGAACAGTATATTTAGATGCAACAGGACAGGACACAATAATATTGCAAGGAGCAAACAAACCTGGAAACAATACATGGACACAAAATAATGCTTCAACAACAAATGTAAGCCAGGTAAGTGCAAATGCCCTAAATCAAAATGCATTCCAAGCAAAAATAGTCTACGATGCCAATTCAAATTACAATACTGGAGAATTACACATTGGCTGGTTCAGTATCAAAGTAACATATGTCCCACCTCAGGAGTGATGATTTTTGACAAGTATTAGAAAATATGCAAAAACAATAACACAAAAAACAGGACGCTATGCAATACAAAAAAGTTACTCAGAATTCACCAGCATCAACAATATCAAAGATGAAAGTAACACTTTTGCAACAAGCAACATCACAGCAGCCAGTGGAATACGAAACAGACCATCAACATTAATTTTAACTGATTTTGATTTCCAAATTCCAGGAGGATCAACAGTTACAAAAATCAGAGTTCACTACAAAATGAAAAAAACAGCTGAGGGTAATGTTGATGTGAATTTAGCTCCTGTGATTTTCCGCGTGACTGGTGCAGGTGCTGAATTTGAAATTCCTGGAAAATCTCCTACAAATGTTGCATCAGATTTCACTTCAGAAATTGACACATTATCTTTTATCGGAGTGAATACTGAAAATATTAACCGCAGTTTCCAGTTAGAAATGGATTTCCCAGCCAATACTGGTGGTGCGGGAAGTATTGATTTGTATTATGTTGTTGTTGAAATAATTTATGAGGAAGGAGTGTATGTATTATCAGCTACAACTGACAAAAATCAGGTTGTAGAAAAAGATACTTTTGATATTACATTATCTCTTTCAAATATAAATCATACAAATAGGTATCATACGCCTGTAACGAGGATAATTATTCCAGAGGGTGTGACTTATCAGGGCAGTACTAATGATAATTTTGTTAAAAAATCTGGAAACACTTTAGAATGGACGAGTTTATTCATAAGTGAATGGGTTGATACAGTTACATTAACTTTTCAGGCGGTTAATACTGGTGATAAAACATTTAAAATGCAAGGAACGGATAATCAGTATAATTATCAGTTAGTTTTAGGTGTTGTTCCGAAACAAGTTGTATTAGATTTAGATTTGCCTGAGTATGGAGTTGAAGACAAATCATTTGATTTCACAGCAACAAGTACAGATTGGGGTAGAGAACGTGGCCAATCTAATTTAGAAGCAAGAACTATTAAAATAGAATTACCTACACAATTTAATATTACTATTGATGGGGATAATAATGCTTCAATTGACACTTCAAGTGAAGAAAAAACAGTTATAACATGGCATATTGCAGAAAATACTCCTAGTGAAATGTTATCCTGTACTGTTACACCTTTACAAACAGGTATATTCACTTTTAATGGGTATGATGAACATAAGGTGTTAATTGCTTCAAAAGATATTAAAATTGCACCGTCATCATATACTACTCCTTTTTTATCAAAATTCAAAATCCCTGATAATGTACTTGATAAAATGGAGCATGGTCGAATATATTCTATTATCACGTATATGCGAGTGAATATAAGTGAAGAAGACATTGACAACTTCGAACACTATGAATGGAATTATCGTTTCAGCATTTTCCATGATTCAGGAACACCTGAACAGTACGAGGACAACCAATATCTCCTCAACACATTAGGATTAGAAAAAAGCATTAACCAACCTAATGAATGGGTTAAATTTGAATTAAGTTTTTACTATGATAGTAACTATCCCATATGGTTGTTCTGGACTGGAGAGTACTTGGAACGTAGCCCAACTCTTTTTAATATTGAGTTTACAAATCCAATTCTTGAAGAAACACCCTATTATTTTGAAAAAGGAGTAGAACCATATGGATTATACTTCAATCCATTAAAAAATGTTATTTCACCAATAAACTATGGTTCATGTATTATTCCAGCAATGAACAAAGCAAATCCTTTCAGAGTAGCAGGATTGTCCTTTGGAGGTGTTGAGAATATTAAAAACTTTGTACTTCAAGGAATTACCATACATTTTGATGCAGTATCATCAAGTAGCTGCTCATTAGTAGCAAGATTGCGTACAAGTGATAATCGTATAGGTGAAAGAAGCATAATCATACCTGAAGGTTCTAAAAGCCTAGAATTAGGTGGACCATTTGACCTATTCGGAATAAAATACACAGATTTCATAGACCCTACTAGGTTAGAAGTGGAATTTGAAGCAATCAATAAGTATAATCACGATGTAAAACTTGAATTAAGCAACATACGTTTCACAATCAGATACTCCATACTTGGAAACAGCAATTGGCTTAAATTCTGGATAGATGGTGAATCAAGTGAATATTACAATGTATTCCTCAAAAAATTAACTCTTGATGCAGGAACTGAAACAACTGTAACTTATTTCAGTGCTGAAGGATGTGACACAACAATAGCAAGCAGGCAAAATATAGATCCAAAAACTATTGAAATGGAAATTGAAATTGGTGAATGTAATCTTGATGAATCAACATTATTGTTCCGCCGTGCTGCAAAATGGCTCAGTAATAACAGAACGAAACATAACAAACCAATATTGAAAAATATTGAATTTGAACATATTCCAGGTCAAATTTATCATTACATTTTAGAAGATCCCTTGGATGGGAAACTTGAAATTACAGAGTATGATTCAAAGGTGAAATTAAAAATTCCTGATGGTGTGAGTGTTGCGAAAGAAGCAACTTATACTGCAGAAGTGGGGGTTGTAAATGGAATTACGAGAGTAAGACCAAAAATTCGGGCAATTGCCTTAAGTGATGAAATCACCATCACGGAGAAATATAGTAGCCAATCATGGAGTATTTATAGTGATGCATTAGATGCAGGGGATATTTTAACAATTGATTGTGATAAAAGAACTGTAATGCTGGATAAATCAACTACAACAGGGCAAACTGATATTAATATTACTCAGGATGTTGATTTGGACTGTGACTGGTTCAATATTAAAGGAGAATTTGTATTTCAATCAAGTTCATGTAGTATTCAATTTGTTGAATATAAGGAGAGAGAATTATGAGTGATTTAAATGTAATTGTCTTATCTCCTGCTGAAAAACCAATTGTCTGGTTAAATTCAGATACATTGAACATTACATATACTGAGGAATGGGATAAAATCCCATCAATCAGTATAGAATACCCTATATCAGAAGATAACAATGACTACACAGAAATTTTCAAACAAGGAAATAAAATCTATGTAGGGCAAACACCAACCACCCGTCCACGGTTATATGTAATCAATGAAGAGTATGAACTGGATTTGTGGAAAGAAAATACCATTACAGTAACTGCAGAGGATGCAATTACTGAACTAAATTATGTTGAACCTTTTTATTATGCAGGTAATGAAAAAATCGAAGTAACTCAATCATTTCTTGAAGAGGTATTTCAGCCGTATTGGAATATTACGAAATATCATGAACCATTAGACAGCAGCCTTAAGTATATTCATCCATGTGGTTCTATGACTAAAATGAGTCTTTTAAGACTTATTGAAGAAGAAACAGGTAATGTTTTTGTCTGGTGGTATATTAAAAATAAAGATGATAATAGGATTGTACGCCATTTAGATTTCATAAAACCATCTCACAGAGGTTATACTCGTAAATCTGTACTTGATGTAGGGTATAATATGGATAACATTCAGTATAGCGTAAGTGAAACAAATACCTATAAAGCGATGGCTCCTATTTTGAAAATGAGTGAAACAACTGTGGATACTTCCACATCATCAACAACAAGTGGGGCTACAGGTACTACTGGGATGTCAAGAGATGAAATGCAAAAAATATTAAATGGATGGGCAGATTGGAAACCAAAGGAAACTGGAGATATAAATCCTTATGGTTGGTTGGATCTGGCTGTGAAAAAAGGTGAAACAATTCCATGCAGTGTTGAAAAATATACTGAAAACTCAAATACGGGGAGTGATGCAACTGCAATAAATGAATCAAAAGAATATTATCGCATATTATCATACTGGAAAGCACCTTTTGATAAGAACAAAGGAGATTTCTTCATATTTGATAATAGTGATACTGATGTCAATTACACGAAAATAGAACCTCATCAAATTGGTGGGGATATAGTACCAAAAATTGGTACAGTTTCAAGCAATAATATTCATAAGTATGCAATATATGCCGATTGTGCAAATCAGTTGATCCAACAGAGATATCCTGATGTGGAGTTGAAAGTAACGGCTTCAGATTTGGATTCAGAAATAACTCCCGAATCAAGTTTCAATGTTTATGACAAAGTATGGATTCGTTTAGAAGGATATAAACAACTTATTTTTGCCCGCATCACTAAAACAGTTAAAAACTTGCAAGACCCATCAAAAAACAAGATAACGGTTTCTAATATTAAAATCGGTTCTAAAATAGAGCAGAAAGGCACCTTCTTTGTTGTTGATGATTGCAAAGTAAAACAAGGTGCTGGAGAATATTTCAAAGGCACACTACATTACTATGAAATATCAAATGCTGGAGATATTACAGCATATCCTTTAAAAAACACAGTAATGAGCATTACAGTAATAAAAAAAGATGAACAAGTAGTTACATCATCAGAAGTTACAGAAACAGGAAGTACTGGTGGAGGATTTGACAGATTAGGTATTTCTGCAGATAAAACACAGATAATGGCAATTGGAAAACCTTCAGCAGTAGGAGAATCACACTACGGATATAAATATTACAAATCAGTATTCAAACGAAAATGTCCTTTCTGTGGTTCTACAGACCTGATATGGGCATGGCATTGGGCCTCAGGAAACTGCGGACATTTACCCGATTACACTAGATTTTACACAAAATGCGGTTCTATCGAGGGACATATTTTCTGTCGTAGTTGTGATGCTGACTTTTCATGTATTGATGGAAAAGACCACATGAGTCCTCCTAGAGCAACATTAACTCGTATTAGTGGCCCTGTAGCTTCAAGTGAAGCAGAAGCACAATCTTTAAAAGATGGTAAAATGGCAAATTCTGCAACTGCAACAGGAAATAAGAATGTTACTGCTAGTGTTGAGTCAATTATGGCAAAAGCAAGAGGCTTCAGATATGGAGGTAATGCTTCAAGTATTAACATTAATGATGCGAAAATCCTGTCAAAAAATCAGGAAGCACATGATTATGTTGAAAAATACCATCAATGTGATTGCTTTGGAATGACTGCATATTTATTTATTGAATTTAAAAATGCAGGTTATAAAGTACGTGCGGTAAAATATTACAGTCAATATGCTGGAAGTGGAACACATCGTACAGTACAAATCTGGCAAAACAATGACTGGGTAGATCCCTCCTATGCAGGGTATGATACTCGTTTTAAAGCTATGAAAACGAAAAAAGATTTTGTAGAATTGATTGTAAGTGATGGTTCAGGTGTAGGAGGGGATTCTTCACAATCAAGTACTTCATCAAATACTACTGTTCCAGGATATAAAAAAACATATGTGCGTACTACTGATGATGATGGGGGATTTAAACTTCAAATAAATTTAGAAGCCTATAGTCAAGATTACATACTTGTATGTAATTTTGGTGGAGATTTAGAGCATGAAGCATGCTCACAAACAGTTAATTTAACAATAACATAAAAAAATGGAGATGAAAATTATGGATAGTGATCATATAAGTTTCACAGAATACACTTATTTAATGTGTAGAATTGCATACTGGCTTGTTAATAATAATAAAAAATTCAATACAAGAAATGTATATGGATATATGAACCGTAGTGCAGATTACGGTACAATAATTCGTGTGATTAAGGAGAGAGGTACTAATTATCAACCAGACAGCCTTATTGCAGAGTTTGTAGAATGTGCTATATACGACAATACAGACCTTAGTTTTTTACCAAACTATGTGGTTGGTCGTAATGGTACAAAATATTTCAAACAAACGTATGTGAATATGGCTCAAAGAGTTTCAGCATATGAAGTATTAAACGGAGTTAGTCCAGCTATTGTTTACTTGAAAAAAGAAGAATTAACAAGTAATAATAAATCAAGTATTTTAAATGAAGCAAGGAAAATATTTGGAGATTTTAATACTTGTGATGGATGGTTAGGTAAAATACAAGGTAAAGGATATAGGAAATACTTTAACAATAAGTATAGTAATAAAATGACATTAAATAGGATAAAAAATAGACAAGGAGTAAATTGTACTGATTCAACAGAGTTAAGCTATCAAATCCTTGTTGGTTTGGGGTATACTGTGCAAATTATTCATATTATGTGTAATTCTGGGACTGGGCATGTTCGTTTAAGATGTAAGCATCCTAAACACACAGATAATCGATGGATTTATCGTGACCCATCTGCTGTTCTAAATGGGGAGAGTATAAAGTCTAATTGGTGTACTAATGGACGTCTATTAGCCTATGACCCAAAATGGATAATGGATACTGTGAATTGGTAAATTAAAGAGAAGTTAAGGTTTATCAACTAATGGTTGATAAACCTCTTATTTTTTTTAATGGTTTTTTTATAACATTGTTAATAATTTTTTGCATATAATGACTTAGGATTAAATTTAAATAATTATTGGATTCAAATATTATAATTGTGCGAAAAAAATCACATAATTTTAATAA
>ERZ1026898.941-NODE-941-length-15530-cov-19.635929_pt1 | contig 15530 bp, 12 predicted proteins | sample MGYA00380178_ERZ1026898 | MGnify/ENA primary metagenome ERZ1026898 (study PRJEB33269, sample SAMEA4719814) | human gut metagenome | biome: human-associated habitat; feature: organic feature; material: feces | place: Cameroon | collected 2013-10 ... | reverse complement strand
GCACCGATGTGAAGGTGGGCAAGGTGAATGTGGACGAGCAGCCGGAGCTGGCCGGTGAGTTTGGCGTCATGAGCATCCCCACCCTGCTGGTGTTTGAGCAGGGCAAGCTGGTGCGTCAGGCCGTGGGTGCCCGCCCGAAGGCCGGTGTGCTGGACCTGCTGGGATGAAAACAAAAAAAGGAGCCGCTGCTCCGGGAAAACTTCTCCCGGAGCAGCGGCTCCTGTGCATTTTAGTTGTTTTCGGTACGCTTGCGGTGGTTGCGCAGGTGCATATAGATCGTATTGCGGGAAATGCCCAGCTGCTCGGCCACAAAAACCACCGAGTCCTTCAGCCGGAACATTCCTTTCTGATCCAGTTCTTCTACGATCGCTTTGTTTTTGTTGGAAGGCAGAATGGAATCGTCTGCCATGACCCGTGCGCGCACAGGTTCCAGCGCCGAAACAATCAGCTCCTTCGCATCGGCGGCAAAATTCTCCCGCGCTGCCATGGCCTGAACGGTGCCGGGCGTCAGCCCGTCCAGAATGTCGCACAGAGAAGTGTTCAGATACAGATTGATGCAGATCAGGCCGATGATCCGGTCATGTTCGCCGCGCACAGCGATGGTAGTGGATTTGAGCGGTTCCCCCTTTTTGTTCCGGCTGAAATACACTGTGGAGGTCTTGCCGCCCGCAGAGAGCTCGTCCAGCATATCCAGAGCAAGATCAGTAATAGGGGCACCGATCCTGCGGCCGGTGTGCTCGCCGTTGATGATGCCAATCACAGAGTGATCGTAATCTTCCAGCGAGTGCAGCACGATCTCGTAGCTGCTGCCAAGATAAGCGGCCAACCCTTGCAGAGTGGGGATATACGATTTGAGGATCTTCTGATCTGCCCGTGTCAGTTTCACGGGGCCAATTCCCTTTGCCATTGTTCTCTCCTGTCCTTGCCTAATTTCTTACTACCTTTCATTTTAGCACGACACAGGGGAAATTGAAAAGGGGAAAGCGCGAATTTATTTGCGGGGGTAGGCCAAAAGCGCGTCCCGAATGCGCTCCAGCGCATCAATCACCTTCTGGTCGTCCTTGTAGACGCCCAGCACGATGCGCAGGTGCCCGGCACCGCCGGGGCCATAGTTGATACCATCGTTCAGCGAGACGCGTGCATGGGTCACCAGATACTGTGCGATCTCGGTGGAATCGCCCAGTTCCGAAACATCGATCCAGCCAAGGAAGCCTGACTCTGGCAGCGCCATGTGGACACCGGGCACGCAGTTCAGGATCTCGTAAGCCTTCCGACGGCGCACCTCATAGGCCCGGGCAAACTCCTGCATGAACTCCGGGTGCCTCAGTGCAGCCAGTGCAGCCTTCTGGCCGGAGGTGGAGGTGGCACCGATCACGCCTACGGCGTTGGCGTACATGGGATCCATGATCTGGTCTGAGCAGACGATGTAGCCCACACGCATCCCGCTCAGCCCCATGCCTTTGGAAAAGCTGAAAACGGTCACCGTGCGCTCAAACATGCCCGGAAGAGCCGCCGGGGTCAGGCATTCAGCACCAAAGGTATAGTCCTCAAAAGCCTGATCCACAACAAGGATCAGGTCGTGCTCCTGCACAAAATCGGCCAGCGCCTGCAGCGAGGCACGGTTGTAAATTGTGGTGGTGGGGTTGTTGGGGTGGGTCAGCAGCACCATGCGGGTGCGGGCAGTATATTTGGCTTCCAGCTGTGCGCGGCTCAGCTGATAGCCGTCCGCAGCATCTAGTTCCACGGCAACTGGCACGCCGCCCATGATTTTTACGTCCAGAAAGTTGTTGGGGTAGCTGGGTGAGGGAATGAGCACTTCATCGCCCTGACCCACAAAAGGCAGGATCGCAAAGTACAGGCCGGAGTCTGAACCGGGCGTGATCAGGATGTTGCGCTCCGGATCCACGGTCAGACCGTTCTGCTGCTGCAACTTTTTGGCCAGTGCAGCTTTCAGCGCCGGGTCGCCGATAGGTGCGGTGTAGTGCGGTGCGCTTTCGGCGCTCACTGCGTCCATCCAGGCAGCTGCTACCGGTTCCGGCAGCGAACGATCCGGCATAAAGGGATCGGCCCAGCCCATCAGGGCAACACCTCGCTTTTCCAGATCCTGGTATGCGCTGCCCACATCGGCCTTTTCCACGGCCTGGAACAGGCCGCCGTTTGCCTCGCGGAACGCGGGAATCATCTTTTCTTTTATCGTTTGCATAGCCTTCTCCTATAACCGACAAAACGGGAGCAAACACCGTTACTCCCGTTTTGTTCTGCGTTTTATTCAGCCTATCACAGAAACCGGAAAATTTCCAGTGCAATCAGGCCTTTTTCTTTTCGTCAGGGTTCCAGAATAACACGGTCAGCACGGCAGCCACGATAAAGGCGATGACAAAACCGGCCATGACCAGTGCACAGTTCAGGAAGGGGTTTTCGCCGCCGGTGAACATGCCGAAGCTCAGGAAAGACGGGCCACCCATTGCAAAAGATTTCAGGTGAAGGGCTGCGGCAAAGCCGCCGCCAACTGCGCCGCCGATGCCGGCAAACAGGAACGGCTTGCCAAGGGGGACCGTGACGCCGTAGACAACTGGCTCCGTGATGCCAGTGCAGGCAGCAATGCAGGCAGAAAGGGCGTTGGCCTTCTGATTCTTATCATGGCTCTTGATCCACACACCAAAGGCAGCACCGGCTTGGCCGATGTTGGCAGCGCCGGAAGTGGGAGATACATAGTTGAAGCCCTGTGCGGTCAGCATTTGGGTCAGCACGGGGACCATACCGTGATGGATGCCCAGCAGAACCATGGAGGAGTAGATGCCGCCGTAGACGATACCGGCGAATACACCGCCGTTCTCAAACAGCAAGTTGACGCCGATGGCCAGCTCTTCGCCCAGCCAATAGGTCAGCGGGCCGACGGTGATCAGGGTGACGGGGGTGGCGATCAAGATAGTCAGTGCGGGCACCAGGATGATCTTCAGTGCACCGGGGATGATCTTGTCCAGGAAGCGCTCGATATAGGATGCCACCAGAACGGCAAATACTACCGGCAGCACAGAGGAAGAATAGTTGATCACGCGGAAGGGAATGCCTAGGAAGCTGTAGGTGGACACGCCGTCGGCAATTAGACCGGACCAGGTGGAGGACATCATGCCTGCACAGATGGTCATGGCAACGAACATGTTCATCTTGAACACCTTGGCTGCACTGGCTGCCAGCAGGAAAGGCAGGAAGGTGAAGATGGCCATGGAAATGGCAATGATGGTTTTGAACGTGGGGGCAGAGGAGTCGAAACCCAGCGCCATGAAGATGCAGATGAGTGCGGACAGGAAACCGCAGCCAGCCAGAGCGGGAACGATGGGATTGAAGATAGCGGCGACCGTCTCAAAGAAGCGGGTCAGCAGCTTGCCCTTCTTGTTTTTTAACTCATCCTTCAGGTCCAGGTTCTCATTGATGGGGGCTTCTTCGTCCACACCAGCCTGCGCAATAAAGTCCTTGTAAACGTTGTTTACTTCGGCACCGATGATGATCTGGGTCTGTGTACCGTTGTTCACAACGCCCAGCACGCCGGGGATCGCTTTCAGAGCGGCTTCATCGATCTTGCTCTTGTCGCGGGTGGTCACACGCAGACGAGTCGCGCAATGAGTAGCCTGTGCAAGGTTCTCTTTGCCGCCAAGAGCCTGTATCAGAGCCGGGATGGATACCTTTGTTGCCATATTGTTGCCTCCTTATGATTTTGCATTATTCCCAAAAGGCTTTGTGCCTTTTTTCGCTTTAATGAGAAGCAATGACTTCAACTTCAACCAGTGCGCCCTTGGGCAGAGACTTCACTGCCACGCAGGAACGGGCCGGCTTGCCGGTAAAGTAGCGGGCGTAGACCTCGTTAAACACAGCAAAGTCACCCATGTCTGCCAGGAAACAGGTGGTTTTGACTACGTCCTCAAAGGTGTAGCCTGCGGCTTGCAGTACAGCGCCGATGTTCTTCATCACCTGCTCTGCCTGTGTGGCGATCTGAGGCTCGGCCAGTGCGCCGGTAACGGGGTCGATGGGCATGGTGCCGGACAGAAACAGCAAGCCGCCAGCCTGAACTGCCTGAGAATAAGGGCCGATGGCAGCCGGAGCTGCCGGGGTGGAAATGATCTGATTCATCGCAATGCCTCCATGTGTATGAATGAAATTTATTTCATTAGCATCAGGATAGCATTGCAACGGAAAAATGTCAAGAGAAAATTGAAAAATAATGAACAAATTTTTGCTCCAACAAAAAAATTAGATGAATCGATAAAATATATTGCATTTCATGCGCGCGCGTGCTAGAATAAAAATGATGAGCCTAGCAGAGGCAGGCTGGATTTAGTCAAATTTATTTTACTAAAAAGGAGCTTTGATATGGAACAGTGTCGTAAGAGCTTTCCCGAAGGATTTCTCTGGGGCGGTGCAACGGCGGCCAATCAGGTAGAAGGTGCCTGGGATGCGGACGGCAAAGGTCCGAGCCTGGCTGATGCAATGGTAGCCGGCACCCATCAGCTGCCGCGCCGCATTACGCTTGAGATCGACGAGAGCCAGAACTATTATCCCAGCCACAGCGGCACCGATTTCTATCACCATTATAAAGAGGACATTGCGCTGTTTGCAGAAATGGGCTTCAAGGTGTATCGGATGTCCATCAATTGGCCGCGCATCTTCCCCAAAGGGACCGAGACGGAGCCCAACGAAGCGGGTCTGCAGTTTTACGATAAGGTATTTGCAGAGCTGAAAAAATACGGCATTGAGCCGTTGGTCACCCTGTATCACAATGAGATGCCGCTGAACATGGTCACTGCGATGGGCGGCTGGGTGGACCGCCGCAGCATCGACTGCTATCTGCGCTTTGCGGAGGTGCTGTTCCGCCGCTATAAAGATGTGGTAAAATACTGGATCCCCTTCAACGAGATCAACGACTTGACCACGGCAGTGGGCAACTGGAACCATGGCGGCATCCTGAACCGCGGTACGGAAGATTTCAGCCATCAGGTGGACGACCCGGATAAGCGCTACGCAGCCCTGCACAACCAGTTCGTTGCCAGCGCAAAGGCTGTGCTGCTGGGCCGGAAAATCAACCCGGAGTTCCGCTTTGGCACCATGATCTGCCACATCACAGTTTATCCGCTCACCTGCCGCCCGGAGGATGTTCTGCTGACCCAGCAGGAGGATCAGCTGCGCAACTGCATGTCCGGCGACGTGCAGTGCAAGGGCGCGTACCCTTACTATGCAAAACGGTACTTTGAGCGTAATCACATCCACTTTGATGTGGAGCCGGGCGACGAAGAACTGCTGCGCCGCGGTACAGTGGATTTCTATTCGTTTAGCTATTATATGACCAACTGCGTGACCGCACAGAAGGACGCAGCGCAGGTATCCGGCAACATCATGGGCGGCGCAAAGAACCCCTACCTCAAAGCGACCGAATGGAACTGGCAGATTGACCCGGTGGGTCTGCGCTACACGCTGAACCATGTCTACGACCGTTACGGCCTGCCCATTATGATCACCGAAAACGGCATGGGCGCCCGCGATACCCTGCAGGATGGCCGGGTGCATGACGATTACAGAATCCAGTACCTGCGGGAACACATCGAGCAGATGCGCCTTGCCATCGATGACGGTGTGGAGCTGATCGGCTACACACCTTGGAGCGCAATGGATCTGGTGAGCGTTTCGACCGGCGAAGTGGAGAAGCGCTATGGCTTTATCTATGTGGATAAGGACAACGCGGGCAGCGGCACGCTGGAGCGCATCCGAAAGGACAGCTTCTACTGGTATAAAAATGTGATCGCGACCAACGGTAGTGAATTGTAACACGATTGGAGGCCTTCTCTGACCATCTCTCTCCATCTGGCAGCAAAAGCCGGAGCGGTGTAATGCCGCTCCGGCTTTTGCTGTCTGGAGGGCATTGGAGACTTTGTATGCGACGGGAAGACAAAAAGGAACTGCGGAAAAGCCGCCCTCTGTACAAACGCACAGAAAAATCGTAGGATAAAAGGGGAAACACTGTCACTTTCCTACTTTACAACTTTACCAAGATAAAGTAAAATAACAATGGGACCAAAAAACAAACATGCGCGGAGCGTTCCGCGCCAAAGGTGCAAAGTGCCGGGCAGTGGGGCCCGGACCTGATAGAAGAGTGGAAAAGTGCCGGAAGGGCCTGCGGGTGCCGGCCAACACCAATGTGTGTAAGAAACGGGGGAACCGACAATGGAATTCAGCCTTGCAAACCTGCAGCCCAAGGAGCGCGCCTCCTTTGCGCTGCGCGCGCTGTACGAAGCGGCGGGCTGCCGCAAGTACCACATGGGCCGTTTTGAGGAGTACGGCCTGTATCAGGAGAACCGCAGCTTCCTCTCGTCCGAGCAGGTCATCACCTTTACCGATCTGGATGGCCGTCTGCTGGCCCTCAAGCCGGACGTGACCCTCTCCATTGCCAAGACGGCGCAGCCCGCCCCCGGCGAGACCCTGCGCTACTACTACCACGAGAATGTCTACCGCCCTTCCGCCGAGAGCCACACCTTTAAAGAGATCAGCCAGATGGGCCTTGAGATGCTGGGCGCGGTGGGCGAAGCACAGGTGCAGCAGGCGGTGTGCCTTGCGGCGCGGTCGCTGGATGCGCTGGGTGCCGAGTGGGTGTTGGAAGTGAGCCACATGGGCTACCTGTTCGGACTGTTCGACGCGCTGGGCGTGCCGGATGCCGCCCGCGCAAAGCTGCTGGAAAAGCTGCGGGAGAAAAACGCCCACGAGCTGCGGGCCGCTGCCGGAGCCGCCGGTCTTGCCGATGCCGCCGCCGACATCCTGTGCAGTGTGCTGAGCCTCTGCGGCAGCTATGCCGATACCCTTGCAAAGGCCGCTGCTCTGTGCCGCAACGACGCCATGCGCGCGGCTGTGGCCGAGCTGGAAGCGCTGGCTGTGCCGCTGGAAAAGGCGGGCGGTGTCATCCGTCTGGACATGACTCTTGCGGGTGAGATGGAATACTACAACGGCCTTGTGTTTCAGGGCTACCTGAAAGCCCTGCCCCGCCCCCTGCTCAAGGGCGGCCGCTACGACCTGCTGATGCAGAAGTTCACCCCGGGGGCCGGTGCCATCGGCTTTGCGGTCTATCTGGACGAGCTGGACCGCCTGAGCGCCCCGCTGCCGCCGGTGCAGAAGAACAGCACCGACAAGGTGATGCTGAACGTGGCCCTGCCCAAGGGCCGTCTGGGCGATAAGGTGTATGATCTGCTGGCGGGCATCGGCTACGGCTGCCCGGAGGACTACAACGCCACCCGCAAGCTGGTGGTGGAAAACCCGGAGGCGGGTATCCGCTACTTCCTCGTCAAGCCCAGCGACGTTGCCATCTATGTGGAGCACGGTGCGGCGGATGTGGGCATCGTGGGCAAGGATATCCTCACAGAGGCTTCCGCCGATGTATACGAGCTGCTGGACACCGGCCTTGGCAAGTGCCGCATGTGCGTTGCCGCTCCGGCCGATTACAAAGACGACCCCAGCCGTCCGGTGCGGGTGGCTACCAAGTTCGTCAACATTGCAAAGAGCTACTACGCATCCATGGGGCGGGACATCGATATCATCAAGCTGAACGGCTCCATTGAGCTGGCCCCCATTCTGGGCCTTTCGGATGTCATTGTAGATATCGTGGAGACCGGCACCACCCTGCGGGAGAACGGCCTGAAAGTTGTCACCGAGTTCATGCCCATCTCGGCCCGGTTCATTGCCAATAAGGCCAGCTACCAGTTCAAGCACGCCGAAATGGACACCATGCTGGAAAAGCTGCGCGGTGCATTGAAAAACAAGGAGGAAGCAAAATGATCAAGCTGTATAACTTTGACGAGCTCAGGCCCGAAGAGATTTTGAACCGCGACATCCGCGCCGAAAAGAACGTGGAGGATGTGGTGGACGGCATCATCGCCGATGTGCGCGCCCGGGGCGACGAAGCCCTGAAGGAGTATGCGCTGAAATTTGACGGTGCAAAGATCGAAAATTTGCAGGTGACGCAGGCTGAGATCGACGAAGCCTTTGCGAACATGGACCCCTACTTCCTTGAGACCCTGCGGGAAGCCGCCGCCAACATCGAGAGCTTCCACCGCCAGCAGGTGCACAAGAATTTTGTGGTGAACGACAAGCCCGGCATCGTGCTGGGCCAGAAATATACCCCCATTGAAAAGGCCGGTGTCTATGTGCCCGGCGGCACGGCGGCCTACCCTTCCACCGTGCTCATGGACGTGATCCCGGCAAAGGTGGCAGGCGTATCCGAGATCGTCATGACCACCCCCGCCGGCAAGGACGGCAGGGTGAACCCGGTCATCCTTGCCGCCGCCGCCACCGCAGGCGTGACCAAGATCTTCAAGACTGGCGGTGCACAGGCTGTGGCGGCGCTGGCCTACGGCACCCAGAGCATCCCCGCGGTGGATAAGATCGTTGGCCCCGGCAACATCTACGTGGCCACTGCCAAGCGCAAGGTGTTCGGCAAGGTGGGCATTGATATGATCGCCGGCCCCAGCGAAATTCTGGTGCTGGCAGACGGCGGCTGCAACCCCGCATGGGTGGCAGCGGACCTGCTGAGTCAGGCCGAACATGACAAACTGGCAAGCCCCGTTCTCGTCACCGACAGCCCGGAGCTGGCCAAGGCCGTGCAGGCGGAGCTGGAGGTGCAGATCCCGCAGCTGCCCCGTGCCGCCATCGCCCGCGCCAGCGTGGACGACAACGGCAAGATCATCCTCTGCACCGACCTGCACAAGGCCATCGAGGCCTGCAACATCATTGCACCGGAACATCTGGAAGTGTGCGTGGAGGACCCCTTCGGCGTGCTGAACGAGATCAAAAATGCAGGCAGCATCTTCCTTGGCCGCAACGTGCCGGAAGCGCTGGGCGATTACTTTGCAGGCCCCAACCACACCCTGCCCACCAGCGGCACCGCCCGCTTCTCAAGCCCCTTGGGCGTAGACGACTTTGTAAAGAAGTCCAGTTTCCTCTACTACACCCGGGAAGCGCTGGGCGAGGTGGCACCCCGCATCGCCGATTTTGCCGAGCGCGAGGGCCTGCACGCCCACGCCCGCAGCGTGACCATCCGGTACGAAAAGTAAAGGCAGCTCGCCCTCTCCGTCATTGCTTCGCAATGCCACCTTGTCCCCTTCTGGCACTTCGTGCCACCTCCCCCGGCCGGGGGAGTCTGTCAAAGGGAGAGGCCTTGGCAAAGAGATGAACTTTGCGTGGACTGCCAAGGGCTCCCACTTTGGGGGAGCTGGCGCGTAAGCGCCTGAGAGGGCGAGGCCGTTCGCCATAACAAAATAAGCCGGAGGAATCTATTATGAGCCGTTTTCTTTCTCCCACGCTGGCCGCTGTCACCCCCTACACCCCGGGTGAGCAGCCGCAGGATCAGCAGTACATCAAACTGAACACCAACGAAAGCCCCTATCTGCCCTCCCCGGCGGTGATCGCCGCCGTGAGCGAGCACGAGGTGGAAAAGCTGCGCCTTTACTCCGACCCCGCCTGCGCCGACCTGCTCAAGGCGGCCGCAGCCCACTTCGGTTTGCAGCCGGAGCAGATCATGCCCGGCAACGGCAGCGACGAGAACCTCTTCTTTGCGCTGCGTGCCTTCTGCGATGCAGACCACCCGCTGGCCTATGCCGATATCACCTACGGCTGCTACGGCGTATGGTGTGGGCTGATGCATATTCCCAGCCATATCATCCCGCTGAAGGAGGATTTCACCCTTGACCCCAAGGACTACTACGGCCTGAACCAGACCATCGTCATTGCAAACCCCAATGCACCCACCGGCATTGCACTGCCCCGGGCGGAAATGGAGGGCATCTTAAAGGCGAACCCGAACAATGTGGTCATCGTGGACGAGGCCTATGTGGACTTTGGCGGCGAGAGCTGCGTGCCCTTCATCGACCAGTACGAGAATCTGCTGGTGGTGCAGACCTTCTCCAAGTCCCGGCAGCTGGCCGGTGCGCGGCTGGGCCTTGCCATGGGCAATGCAAAGCTCATTGCGGACCTGAACCGGGTCAAGTTCAGCCTGAACCCCTACAACATCAACCGCCTGACCCTGAAGGCCGGGCAGGCCGCGCTGGAAGATACGGCCTATTTCGATAAGACCCGCGCCGCCATCGTGGACACCCGCACATGGACAAAACAGCAGCTGGAACAGCGCGGCTTTGCCGTGCTGGACAGCCGCTCCAACTTCCTGTTTGTAAGTACCAACCGGAAAGACGGCGGAACACTCTACAAAGAGTTGAAGAAAAACGGCATTCTGGTGCGCCATTTCGACGCGCCCCGCATCCAAAACTGGCTGCGCATCACCATTGGCACCTCGGAACAGATGAAGATATTCGTGAACACACTGGATAAGATCATGGAGGAATGAACCATGCCGAACCGAATGATCTCGCTGGAACGCAACACCAATGAGACCCAGATCGACCTTACCCTTGATCTGGACGGCACTGGCCGCTACGAGGTGGACACCGGGTGCGGCTTTTTGAACCACATGCTGGAGCTGTTCGCCCGCCATGGCCGTTTTGACTTAGTGCTCACCTGCCACGGCGATGTGCAGGTAGACTACCACCACACCACCGAGGATGTGGGCATTGCGCTGGGTCAGGCCTTTGCACGGGCGCTGGGCGATATGCGCGGCATCCAGCGCTACGGCAGCTTCTACCTGCCCATGGACGAAGCACTGATTTTGTGCGCCGTCGATCTTTCGGGCCGCTGCACCCTGAACTGGGACGTCCATTGCAGCACCGAAAAGGTGGGCGATTTTGATGTGGAGTGCGCCAAGGAATTCTGGCTGGGCTTTGCCCGCAGCGTGCCCGCCACTGTCCACTTTGTACAATTTGCGGGCGAAAATACCCACCACATCCTCGAGGCCTGCTTCAAGGGCGCAGGCCATGCACTGGGCGCGGCCGTGAAGATCGACGAAGCCCACAAGGACGAAATTCCGTCCACGAAAGGACTGCTGGTATGATCGCAATTATCGATTATGGCGTGGGCAACCTGTTCAGCCTGAAATCCAGCCTGAAACAGCTGGGGCTGGAAGCCGTTGTCACCGCAGACGCGGACACCATCCGCAAAGCCGACCGGCTCATCCTGCCGGGCGTGGGCGCTTTTGCCGACGCCATGGCAAAGCTGGAGGCAACGGGCCTTGTACCGGTCATCAAAGAAGAAGCCGAAAAGAAGCCGCTGCTGGGCATCTGCCTTGGTATGCAGCTGCTGTTTGAAAAGAGCTACGAGTACGGTGAGCACGAAGGTCTTGGCTTTGTGAAGGGCGAGGTCTGCCCGCTGGAGCCCGACCTTGCGGATAAGAGCCTGAAGGTGCCGCAGATCGGCTGGAACGCCTTGCACATTGTAAAGGACGACCCGCTGCTCAAGTACATCCGTGAGGGCGAATACGTCTATTACGTCCACAGCTACTACGGCAAGAACTGTACGGAGAGTACACTGGCTGTGAGCGATTATTCCATCCCCGTCACCGGCGCAGTGCGGGCAGGCAGGGTGTACGGCACCCAGTTCCACCCGGAAAAGAGCGGCGATACCGGACTGCGGATCTTGAAGGCGTTTGCGGAGCTATAACCCTCTCAGTCAACGCCTGTGGCGTTGCCAGCTCCCCCGAAGGGGGAGCTTCTAAAGAGTGAACCGTAAAATGCAAAAAGCTCTCCCTTCGGGAGAGCTGGCGAGCGAATGCGAGCCTGAGAGGGTTCGTTTCTGAAGGAGATTTAAATGCAATTATTTCCAGCCATTGACCTGCGGGGCGGCAAAGTGGTGCGCCTGACGCAGGGTGATTACGACCGCATGACCGTCTACGGCGAGGACCCCTGCGCACAGGCGCGGGCGTTCCTTGCGGCGGGTGCCAAAAACCTTCATGTCGTCGATCTGGACGGCGCAAAGGACGGCACCCTTTCCAACTACGATACCATTGCCGCGCTGGCAAAGCAGGGCGGTTTGTACATTGAGGTGGGCGGCGGCATCCGCACCGAGGAACGCATTGAAACATATCTTTCCCTCGGCGTGGGCCGCTGCATCCTGGGCAGCGTGGCGGTGACGGATTTTGACTTTACCGCCCGGATGCTGAAAAAATACGGCGATAAAATTGCCGTGGGCGTGGACGCCAAGGACGGCTATGTGGCCATCCATGGCTGGAAGGAGGTCAGCGCCGAGCCGGGCGTGGACTTCTGCCGGCGTCTGGCCGCTGCCGGATGCACCGCCATCATCTACACCGACATTGCCTGCGACGGTGCCATGAAGGGCACCAATCTGGGCCTGTACCGCCAGCTGGCAGAGGAAGTGCCCGGCGTGGCCTTTACGGCCAGCGGCGGCATCTCGTCCGAAGCGGAGCTTCTGGAACTGAAAAAAATGGGCACCGCCGCTGCCATTCTGGGCAAGAGCCTGTACACCGGCGCGTTGGACCTTGCGCGCTGCGTGCAGCTGGTGCAGGAGTGAACGGAGGGGAGACGACATGATCACCAAACGCATTATTCCCTGCCTTGACGTGCGCAATGGCCGCGTGGTCAAGGGCACGAACTTTGAAGGCATCCGGGATGTGGCCGACCCGGTGGAAATGGCCCGCATGTACAACGCTGCCGGTGCCGACGAGCTGGTGTTCTACGATATCACCGCCAGCTTCGAGGGCCGGGCACTGTTCACGGATATCCTGACCCGCGTCGCCAGCGAAATTTTTATCCCGCTCACGGTGGGCGGCGGCATCAATACGCTGGAAGATTTTGACCGGGTGCTCAAGTGCGGTGCGGACAAGGTCAGCGTCAACTCGGGCGCACTGAAGGATCCCGGCCTCATCCCGGCGGCGGCACAGCGCTACGGCAACCAGTGCGTGGTGCTCTCTGCCGATGTGAAGCGGGTGGACGGCCAGTTCCGGGTGTTCGCCAAGGGCGGGCGCGAGGACACCGGCCGGGATGCACTGGACTGGATCAGCTGGTGCGTGGACCACGGCGCGGGCGAGATCTGCCTGAACAGCATCGACACCGACGGCGTGCGCAGCGGCTTCGACCTTGAGATGCTGGATGCGGTGGCGGCGCGGGTGAATGTGCCCATCATTGCCAGCGGCGGCGCAGGCAAAAAGGAAGATTTTCTGGAGCTGTTCCACCACAAGGGCATCGATGCAGGCCTTGCGGCGGGCATCTTCCACCAAAAGCTGCTGAGCATCCACGACTTAAAGGAATATCTGAATGAAAATGGTGTGGAAATGCGGCTGTAAGCTCTTGCGTTTGCGCACCGAATACGCTAAACTAGTAATATCCCCATCCGGGGAGGGAGAACCGTTATGAATCTGAAATTTGATGAAAAGGGCCTGATCCCTGCCATCGTGCAGGACCACTACACCAAAGAGGTGCTCACCCTCGCGTACATGAACGCCGAGACGCTGGCACTCACCATCGCCGAGGGCCGCACCGTGTTCTGGAGCCGCAGCCGTCAGGAGATCTGGCGCAAGGGCGAGACCAGCGGCAATGTGCAGCGGGTGGTGTCCATCACCGCCGACTGCGATGCCGATGCGCTGGTGGTGGAAGTGGTCAAATCCGGCCCCGCCTGCCACACCGGCGCCGAGAGCTGCTTCTTCAACGAAGTATATGTCTCGCCGGAGCTGAAGCAGTTCAGCTGGCAGGGCCTGTATGAGCTCATCAAGGGCCGCAAGGATAGCCCCAAGGAGGGCAGCTACACCACCTACCTGTTCGAGAAGGGCAAGGAGAAGATCCTGAAAAAGGTGGGCGAAGAGTGCACCGAGGTCATCATTGCGGGCGAAAAAGAGGATAAGGAAGAGACCGTTTACGAGATCAGCGATCTTGCCTACCATGTTCTGGTGCTGATGGTCAGCGCCGGAATCACGGTGGAGGATGTGACCCGTGAACTGGAAAAACGTCACGTCATTGACCACAAGGTCAAACAGGAAAGGATGCAGTGAATTAACGATGGCAGATTATAAGAAGTCCAGTGTCCATTGCCACTCCACCATGTGCGATGGCAAAAATACCTTGCAGGATATGGCAAGTGCTGCATGTGCGCAGGGCTTGACCACGCTGGGCTTCACCGGCCATAGCTACACCCAGCGCGACCGCGAATACTGCATGAGCCCCAGCCGCACCGCCCAGTACAAGGCCACCATCGCTAAGCTCAAGGCCGAGTACAAGGGCAAGGTGGATATCCTGTGCGGCATCGAGTGGGACATCCTCAGCGAGGACAAGCGCACCGGCTACGATTACTGGATCGGCAGCGCACACCACCTGTACGGCAAGAACACCGGCAAGTATTATGAGATCGACTTCCGCCCGCAGGACCTGTGGGACTGCATCAACGACGACTTTGACGCAGATCCCCTTGCCGCTGTGGAAGCCTACTTTGCCGAGGTGGAAAAGGTGGCCGCCCTCAAGCCGGATATTCTGGCCCACATCGACCTCATCAAGAAGCTGAATGCCAACGGCGAGTTCTTCGACGAGGAGTCGCCCCGCTACAAGGCCGCTGCCCTCAAGGCTCTGCAAGCCGCAAAGGCGAACGACTGCCTGCTGGAAGTGAACACCGGCGGCGTGTACCGCGGCTACCGCAAGGACTTCTATCCCGGCCCGTGGCTGCTGGGCGAGTGGCAGAAGATGGGCGGCAAGGTCATCATCACGTCCGATTCCCACGACATCAACAGCCTGACCTTCGGCTTTGACGAAGCCGCCGCCGCCATCAAGGCTGCGGGCTTTACCAGTGTGCAGGTGCTCACCGGCAACGGCTTTGAGACACAGGAGCTGTAACGATTTAGAATTGCCTCCGCTTGCGCTCTGGCAATAAATAGCGGAAAATTAGTTTATCTTTGCAAATCTGGAAAATCTGCGGATTTTCCAGATTTGTCTTTTCACGAGAAGAGCCCGTGCGGGCAGCTTCATCGGAAAAAGCAACAGCATCACACGGCAAAACAAGGGGCTGACTTTTGTGCAGTCCCTTGTTTGCGGTAAAAATAGAACTTTGGAGGACCCCTATGACCCACGCGCAGCCCCAAAAGAAAAGTTTATGGAACATGAATGTGGACCTGATGCACGGGCCCATTTTAAAGAGCCTGCTGCTCTTCATGCTGCCCATTCTGGTTTCCAATCTGTTCCAGCAGCTCTACAACACGGTGGACACCATGATCGTGGGCAATGTGCTGGGCGATACAGCCCTTGCCGCCATTGGCTCCTGCGGCTCCATCTACGAGCTTCTGGTGGGCTTTGGCATCGGCATCGGCAACGGCCTTGCCATCGTGGCAGCGCGCTCCTACGGCGCGCAGGACGAGGACCTGCTCAAGCGCACCGTGACCGGCTCCATCGTCATTGGGCTGATCGCGTCGCTGGTGATCACCACGGCGGGCTTTTTGGGCCTGCGCCCGCTGCTGGACCTGCTGGACACGCCGGCGGAAATTCTGGAAGATGCCTACAGCTACATCATCGTCATTGATCTTGGCGTGATCGTCATGTTCCTGTACAACCTGTGCGCCGGTCTGCTGCGCGCTATCGGCAACAGCGTGATGCCGCTGGTGTTCCTGCTCATCAGCTCGG
>ERZ1026898.940-NODE-940-length-15542-cov-5.697165_pt1 | contig 15542 bp, 15 predicted proteins | sample MGYA00380178_ERZ1026898 | MGnify/ENA primary metagenome ERZ1026898 (study PRJEB33269, sample SAMEA4719814) | human gut metagenome | biome: human-associated habitat; feature: organic feature; material: feces | place: Cameroon | collected 2013-10 ... | reverse complement strand
GCACAAATTGTGGTACAATAGCCATGACAAAACAAAGCAGGAAGGAGGTAGACCATGCTTTGGCAGGAAATGAGCTATCAGGTATATACTCAAACGCTGGAAGATACAGAGCCAGATATTTGGGATGATATATATGAGCCGACTTTAGAAGAATGGATTGGATGGATTAGTGAATGAGCTTGTCAAGACAAGTATTTGCGTTTTCTGTTGGGACAGATGCGTTTTATGAGCCACAGGAACAGTATTATCACAAACGTCTGTTGAAACTTTATAAGGCACGAAGCGAATATAAAAAGGATTTAAAAAAACAGCCACAAGACAAATGGTGGCAAGAATCAAAAGATTGGCGAAAATCAGTTATTAACCGAGTGCTGACTAAAGAGAAAGGCAAGTTATCTGACATCCTTGATAAACGGGCAGAAGATAGGGCACTTAGGCAGCTAAATCCAGAAGCTTTGAATACCAAAAACGTCATTTCATTATTTGAATCAAGTTTGACCAGAGCCTTGAAATTAAAGACTAATGAATTGACTGACCTTGTAATAGTAGTTAATGTGTTTTTCTTTCAGGTATTCAAGAATATTATTCTTGACGGATTTATGTATAAAGGCGAAAAATATATCTTTCTTACTGCTTCAGCTGGCCAAATCCGTCAAAAAAAAGCGGTTTTTATTAAAGAATCTGCTTATGCTGAGGTTAAAGACCGTTTAACTTGCGGCCTTGATTTCGATGAAATCAATTACGCCGGAGGTGTAAATCCAAATAAATATCTTGCTTATCTGGCACTCAACAATTCCGCTACGGATGTTTGGGAAGATTTTGATATTGATAAAGCTATTGTAGTGGATGATTTTGAAACTGATGTCCCTGACCTTGTAGATTACATTAGTGACATTACTTATGAGATTGAGCGCAAGCATATGGGTGTTACTATTCCGCATATGGACGGTTGTGGCATCATGCTCGGTGAGAAAACTCGCATGGTGAGGGGGCCTTGGTTCAAGGGGTTGTTGGTCACTTTTGCGTTTGATGAGTTTATTCGTGAGAAATGTGGAGGCGAGGCTGTTGTTTGCGACATTTACGGCAATGAACACCACATTATTGCCGAAAAAGTAAAATATATCTTCACCAAGAGCCAATTCAAGATGGCCAAATATTATGATAGCTGGGAGTGTTATAAAGCCAAGTTCAAAAATTATGGCTGTGAGTTCTGTTATTGTAATATCGAAGAAGATTATATCCCCAGGGCCAGAATCAATTATCAAATGCTTCAGACTTTGACTGATATAACTGATGATGAGATTGGCCGGATTACCAAACAAACGGTTGAGGAGATTGATACCATCGGGGCTGATTACCAGACAACTATGAGATTGCTTGGAGCTACAGATTATAACACAGATAAGAGTTGGTTCCAAGAAGCTCTGATGATTTATCCTGAGTTGTTCAAAGACCAGTATTCTCGTGATGTGCTCAAGCAGACAAAGAAGAGTTTGGTCAAGCAAGCCAAGGCCGGAAGGCTTAGGGTAAATGGGCATTATACCTTCCTTAGCCCTGACCTCTATGCGTTCTGTGAATGGCTGTTCTTGGGCGAACAAGACCCCAAGGGATTGCTTGATGACGGCCAGGTGTATTGTCGAGATTATCAGGATGAGGATGAGTTGGCTTGTTTGAGAAGCCCTCATTTGTATCGTGAATGGCCGATTAGGAATAATGTGCGGAATGAAGGGTTGGATAGATGGTTTGGTATGACGAAGTGCGTATATACCAGTTGCCATGATACGATTTCCAGAATTTTGCAGTTCGATGTTGATGGGGATAAGACGTTGGTAATTAAAGACCGCACACTAACCAAAATCGCCAAGCGCAATATACAGGATATTGTTCCCCTGTATTATGAAATGAAAAAGGCCAAGGGCGGTCTATTGAGTAATGAGGCTTTATATGACGGAATGACTAAGGCATATACAACTGGCAATATCGGGCCTATAAGTAATAATATTACCAAGATTTGGAATAATGGTCATGTTGGTGAACAAGAAATCAATGTTGTTAGATGGTTGTGTATGGAGAATAACTTTGTTATTGATGCGGCTAAGACGTTGTACACGCCAACTCGTCCCAAAGAAATCGATAAAATCATCAAATCTTATACCAAGGCCAATGCTCCTTATTTCTTCCAGTTTGCCAAAGATAAATTCCCCTACCAAACTGAGAAGCCTAATGAATCAGCCATGAATCGGTTGTCTTTGTCTATCCCCGATAAAAAAATCAAGTATTGTAAGACTATTGGCAAGTTTGATTATCGGATGTTGATGAATCAGGGCGTGGGGCTGGATATTAGAGAAGATAGTAAAATCATCGAGCGGTACAGGTATTATAATACTCACCAGAACTTCTTGTTTAAGACAGATGATGAAAACCACGCCAACCAAGAAGACTTGTATATGTATGCGTTCATTCGTGACAAGATTCTTGAGGAAACTGGGGCCGAGATTGATTATGTTGTTAATACATTGGTAAGCTATTTATATACTGTGCAGAAGGCCAGTACAAAGAAAATGCTCTGGGCCTGTTTTGGGGATGTCATTGTTGCTAATCTTAAGGCCAATGTTAGTGGTAAAGTTTGCCCGATATGTGGCCGGAGGTTTGAGTTTAATAAATTTGTTCAAGATAGACAGGTGTGTTGTTCTAAAGAGTGTAAGATTAAATATGATACTCAGAATAGGAAGATAAATGATTAGAGAATGTATTATATGTGGTAAGATTTTTGAGACAAATACTCATGCAATTACTTGTTCTCCCGAATGTCGAGTTAAAAGGAAACAGGGGTACCAAAGATGTCCTGTTTGTGGGAACATTTTTAGTGTTCGAGGTATCAAATGGGAATATGGTAGGCATAAGATGAAGAAAAGAAAATATTGCTCTAAGGAATGTGCTCAAAAAGCAACTCGTCAAAGACAACGGGCAAAAAGTAAAGAGCGATATGCAAACGATGAAGAATATCGAAAGAAAATAAGAGAACAACAACGTAAATATAATCGGACAGAAAAGGGCAAAAGCATTTTACAAGCTAATAAGCTAAAGAGAGATAAACGAATTAAAAACAAGGAAGAAATAGACGACATTAGTTTGCAAGATTTGTATGAAAGGGACAAGGGCGTATGTTGGCTTTGCGGGGAACTATGCAATTATAATGACAAAGAATATCGGGTGTCTAAAAATGGCCATGGTTATTTGGCAACAGGGCCGAATTATCCGTCTGTTGACCATATTGTGCCTTTGTCAAAAGGTGGGACTCATACTTGGGGTAACGTAAAACTTGCACATAAACGATGCAATAGTAAAAAGCGCAACAAAATAATTTCTACTGTGGAGCTTTTGTGAAAAAAGTCAATAATATCAAGGATTTGTAAAACTACCCCCGTCTTATAAAGATTTCTATTAGGGAGCAAAGGAGAAAATCATGGGATTTTATTCAAAAAAACCAAGCCTTACATACCGTGAAGTCGCAGACCAGATTTTTAAGCGTAGCGGTATCCCGCTTGAGATGATAAAGACAGTAATGGACTTGTACGCCGAGATTACAGAAGAAGCCCTTTTAGGCAATGTAGAAGTGCCATTTGGTAGGATTGGGTATTTTAGTTGGAAACAGATAAATCCCCGGCCTAATGTTGTGACATGGAATCCGCAGGAGCATAAGTACAATGAGCCTATGGATATTCCGGGTTTCCAAAAAACTGTGCTTAGGGTCGGGTCTAAATGGGCCAAGGTTCTCAAAGATGCATCGTATTTTGAATTGGGTGAAGATAACCCAATGAAATTCGGAACAGCTGATACGGCTGTTTATGAGGAAGAAATGGAAAATGATGAAGTAGAGGAAGATAACAATGGCGAGTAAAGCAACAACTAATGCCATGATGATTACCAATAAGGAGTTCTTCAAACAAGCCTGTAGATGGAAAGATAGTAGTTCTACCCAGACGGCTGCTGAATGGTGGTCAGCTTTTCAAGAGGTCATCATTCGTGAGGTCTTTTATAATGGCAAGTGCAGAGTACCGGGTATTGGGACGTTTACGGTACGACAGGAAGATGGTTATACTCAAACTCAGCGGATGAAAAACGGCAAAATTGTATCTTATAAAGTCCCGCCAAGGGTCTATCCTTTGTTTGTGCCAGAGGATGATTTCATCAACGACATCAATATGCAGGGCGTGACTAAGACTTATCGTAAGCGGCTTAAAGCTGGTGAATTAAAGGCCCGAGATTATGAACGTGAGCTTAGGGCTGAAACTGTGAATATGGTCGATATTGTTGATGACATGGTGGAGCAACGTCGTGAAAAGGCGCAGCAAGAATTACAGGAACTGCTAAAGGTGAAAAGACGATTGAAGATTGAGGCCAATGAACGAATTGTTGACAAGGGCTGTAACGCCCAGCCCGTTATTCAGATGGATTTAGCAGGGCGTTATATTGCACAGTTTGAATCTATGACAAAAGCCGAAGAGGCTACTGGTATTCGTAAGATTTATATATCTAACTGTTGTGACCCGTTGCGCAAGCAGAAAACTGCCGGAGGATATAAATGGAAATATGCTAATAAGCAGGAAGAGGAAAATGTAAATGACGTATCTAAACAAAGCGAGGTTGGCGACACAGAACCTTGAAGATAAGATAATTGACTATCAAGACTGGGCTGAGGAAATCCTTGGCCCAGACTATAGAGATGTTTTTTCAGGGGAGTATCTGCGTAGGGCGAGTAAGGTATTTAGTATCTTTTTGAAGAACGCAGAAGGTCAGGTGGCTGATGGAGACGCTGATGAATTGCACGACCTTCTTGATGCAAAAGAGCAACTGATTAAAGAGCGCAAAAAGCTACAAGCCGTTAATTCTCAGGCTCAAGAGTATTACCGCACATTGGGCAGAAGCGAATTGCTTGTTGAGCAATTAAAAGAATCTATTGAGGAGCTTGAGCCTGTTAAGATTCAGCATATTATCCACACTAATCCTACTGAAAAGGTAGGGCTGTTGGTTGTCGCTGATGCTCATTATGATAGTAATTATACTGTTTCTGGTCTTTTTGGTGAAACAGTTAATTCTTATAACCGAGATATTTTTAAGACTCGTATGTGGAGCTTATTGGCTAAGATTGACGCAGATGACTTGGATATTGATAAGTTAAAGATTGTATTTAACGGGGACTCGCTCGAAGGGCTGTTACGAATGAGCAGTTTAACTAAACTGCGTCAGCCCGTAGTTAAGTCTACCGTTGAGTTTGCGGAGTTTGTGTCTCAATGGATTGTTGAGGTTCATAATCGGCTTGGGGTGCCTATCGACGTTGCGTTCGTTCCTGGTAATCATACTATTTGCCGGTATCTTTCTCAAAAGCAGGAGTTTCCCGAAGAGAACTTGGAGTTTATTATCCACGCTTTTGTTACAATGCGGTTAGAGGACTGTAACGATATTAAGGTCGAGCCTTATGATGATGTGTATTTTACTACCGTCTTTAATGAGAATTTGTTATTTGCTCATGGTGAGACTCGTGACCTTGAATCTTTGATGAAATATTTTGAAGATTTGTATAATGTTACCATTGACGCTTGTTATGGCGCTCATTTTCATAGTGAAGCAAGTAAGGCTGTGGGCGTAGGGAGCGTAGGCTCTAAGCGTGTCATTAGAGTCCCCTCTATTTGTGGCACAGACCCATATGCCCGCTCTATTCAAAAGAATAATCGGGCCGGTGCTTATTTTGCTTGTTTTGATGAAGATGGCGAATGTTTCAATAAGATTTATTATCTGAATTGATTCAACATTTGCCCCTGTTTAAGTTGATTACGTTACAGATGCTTGTGGGGCCTGTGACGGGCAGGGGTAAGTTTGAATATATCTCAACTCTTTGATAAAGTGATTGTGTTTAAGAAGTCTGTGAGACCTTAAACCTGAGTTGAGACAACTGAAATTGTCAGCCTTCGGGTGAGACACTCAACTTTTAGGTTCCCGTGTGCATGGGATGAGGGATTAAAGCTGGCCAAATTGGTGATAACATCAAGCGAGTCAGTGCCTCAAACAAAACCAACAAAGATTGCCGACCTGTCGTGTGGCGGCATATAAATTAGCGACTTGTTAGCTCTAAGAGCCTTAAAAAAGATGTCTTGAGCACAGGCTAAAGGCTCGTCCCTACTAATCAATAGGGGCTGGAAAATTCTCTTATGAGAGGAGGGTCACTACCTTGTATCCAACTGTCTGCATTTTACAGACTAAAGTATAAGAGGGAGGTGATTCTAAGGGCTATGCCCTGTATCTCTGATAAGCGGTCTAAAGCCGAACTGTCAGTATGTAAAAACAATTGAATATTGAACAACTGAATAATGGAAAATAAGGGTTTCTCATACGGTTAAGTGGGGTCGAGATGGTATCTTGGCCCTGCTTTTCTTATGAGTAGGAGAAAGAGGAAATATGGCAGAATTTAACAGAAACACTCAATCGTGGTGTGTGGGCTGTATGAGTCCAAAGGAAAATAGATACTTTATCCAAAGCCTAAACCCTCGCCATCATAAATATCTGCCTTTGTGCCGCTCTTGCTTGACGGCCAGATTTAAGGAATATCAAGAAGCCTTAAAGTCTGATGGTGGGGCGTTGTGGTGCTTATGCGCTGAGATGGGCTATCCTGTTATTAGAGAATATTATGATATAACAGCTAAACGGAACTTTGAGGCACCCAAGGGCACCACCTTGTTTATGTCTTATCATAATACTCTTAAAGATATGGGGTTCCAGATTGAGGGTTTTTGGCAGAGCGATATGATGCTTGATGATTTTGTTGAGAGAAAGATTAGCCAAAGCGCTGTGGCGAAGAGCGAAGAAGATAGAGTCGCTGACTTGGCCAGACAAAAGAAGATTTGGGGCGAGTTTGAGCCTGAAGATTATGATTTACTAAATGAACTATATGAGGCATATACTCAGAATTTATTCTCTATTGACACCCCAATGGAACTTAGATATAGAGACTTGTGTAAGGCTGAGTTGAGAAAACGACAGGCTGATAAAAGCAAGGATATTAACGAAATCGCCAAGGCCCAAGATAATATCAAGAAAATCCTTGAGTTGTTGAAGCTGGATAAATTTCAAAGCAATACCAAGACCGATGTTGAAAAGACGATTGAATATCAGATAGCAATGATGGAGAAATACAAGCCAGCAGAGCTTGAAGATATTAGTGCTTATGAGGATTATTGTGGATGCCACCATCTTGAGAACCAACTTATGCGGCCTTTGCGGAATTTGATAGCTGGCACACGGGATTATCCGTCTATAACCAAGGAGGGATAATATGCCCTTTGTTTCAGATGCAAAGAAAATGGCCTCTTTCCAGCAATATAAATTGGCCGATGACAAAGACGGTAAGGAATTTCTTGGCTATGCAGACAATATACAAGAAGAACGACAGATAGAATGGACTACGCTGTTTAGATATAACCCGGGCATTTATGCTGAGTGGCGGTTGAAGATGAAGCTCTTGCCTTATCAGCATTATATGCTGTGGCAAATGTTTAATGCTCAGGTCACGTTTGATATGTGTAGTCGTAACTCAGCTAAGACTTATGTGCTGGGTTTGGGTGCGGTGATTAGATGCTTGCTATTTCCGCATAGTGAGATTGTTATTACGGCCTCTACTATTGACCAGGCTAATAAGATGATTGAGCGCAAGATTCGTGATGAGATTATTATGAATCACTCAGAGGTCTTACGACGTTTTTTGGAACTTGGCATGATTCAAGTTAAGAGAGATAATGATGTGGCCGTTGTGCTGTTTCCGTTTAATGGGTCGAGTATTCGAGTATTGCCCATGGTTGAATCCAGTCGTGGTGAGCGTTGCACTTGGTTAATTCTGGAAGAGGCCATGCAACTAAAGAAACACATCATCTCTGCTGTCTTTAACCCCATGCGTCGTCCTCGCCAAATCGACTTTATGCGAACCAATGAGGAGTTCAAGAAACAGAAACGATGGGTCGAACAAGCCAAGACTACATATATTACCTCTAACCGGTTTAAGTCAGACTGGGCTTATAGGGATTTTACCAACTGTGTTACTGGGTATTATATGAGCCGCAGGGTGTCATATAAGGTCTTTGCCTTTGATATTTTTAATGTTATTGAAGAAGGGCTGAAAACAGAGGAATATTTGCTTGAGGCTCTAAAGAACGACCCTGAGATAATCATTCGCCAAGAGCTATATAATGAGGCCATTGGCGAAGCCGAAGATGCGTTCTTTTCTTATAAGTCTTTTAAGAATAACCAAGTTATTGAACACGCTTTTAATCCGCCCACAGAGATTGATTTGTATGTGGGTAAAGATATGCACAATCCGTCCAAAGAGAGTAACGAGATACGGTTGGTAATCAGCGACTACGCCTTTGCTAATACTACGTCCCGAGAAAAGAACGACAATACGATTATCATGTTGATGTCGTTGCATTGGAAAGGCAATCGGTTTGAGCGCCATGTGGATTATGTGGAGGGTCATGAGGCCAGTGACAGTTTGGGTTCTGCGGATAGGGCCAGAGAGTTGTTTTGGGATTATGATGCTGATTATTTTATACCGGATACCAGGTCGGGGGGAGAGACGTTATATAACAAAACTACCATGCAGTGGGAGCCTGACAAGGCCATTGGTAATAGGCGAACAAATGGTTTGACAATTAGCACAGAAAAAGACCTACAGGTATTGCCTGATAATAAACTCCAGGACCTTGTAGAGCGTACCGTTGACAAGAACGCCATAGCCTGTATGATACCTATTATTGGCACAGGCGACCTCAACGCTACTATGTGGATGGAGTTAAGGCGACAGCTGGATAGTAACAATATCAAGTTCCTGATAAATACTCAAGATAAGCAGACCCAGATAGAAGATGATGGGTCGTATTTTGATATGACCAGTGAAGAATTTGCGGAGGCCATGGCACCCCATGGGCAAATTGATATGCTGATTACTGAGGCTGTTAATTTGAGTGCCGAGTTTAAGGATGGTAGAGTCCGCCTCAAGGAACCGAGAAGCGGGACCAAAGACCGCGCTGTTGTGCTGTCTTATGGTAATTATATAGCAAGTAAGATAGAAAACAAGTATAATCAAAACATGGCCGAAGATGACATTGATTATGAGAATATTCAACTTGTTTGGTAAGGTGATATAATGAAACAATACAAACAAAATAATGTAAACATCATTGAGTGCGACCCAAGTGAATTTAGGATTGCGCTCAAGTCTAAGCGCAAGAAAAACCTAACTGAAAAGACCTATACTAACGCTAACTTTTTCGCCAATTATAATGAAGGCAAAGTAAAATTCACACTCCCTGTTGGCCACCTTGTGTGTGATTTTGAAAGCGACCTCGCCCCTGTTAAGAAATATTGTACTGAACGAGGTAAGTTTCAGGGGAATAAATATTGTTTCGACTCTGGTAGTTGGAGCTATATGAATCAGTTTTATGGTAAAGCTGTAACTACGTTTGTGATTCAGAACGATGTTCCCAAGGTATTGGATTTGGTGCATACCGATTTCAGTTATGATTATGCCGTGACTGGTGTCCCCGTGATTAGAAATGGCAAAGATGTTAAGTTTAAGACTTATGTCGTTAATCAAGGCTGGGATGGGTCTACATTGTATGCTACTAAGCATATTTTTGTGGGGCTGAAGGCTGGCAGTAACAAGATTTATGTGATGGGTTGGAAGTCCAGTACGGGCAACCTGATTTATAGTGGCGAGGCTTACAAGAAATTCTCTGCTATGGGGTTTAGTGAGTTGGTCAAGTTAGATGGTGGGGGGTCTTATATGATGAAGTATAAGGGCACTACCATTGATTCTACATCGGAGAATCGTATGGATAATGCCTTTATTATCATTGAGGAGAAGAAGGTCGAAAGTGGAGATACCAAGACTGATACCGCTACCAATCCCTTTCCCAAGCCTGAGCGTGTATTGGTTAGATATAATACTGGCAATGACGTTAAATGGGTGCAGACTCAGCTAAAGAAGGCCGGATATGATGTGGCTGTAGACGGGTCTTTTGGCCCTGCTTCTGAGAGGGCTTATCAGGACTTTTGTAATAAGCAATTAGAAAAACTGTGATTTAACTTAATGAATAGAAAGGAGGTGCAAGATGCCGACAGAAAAATTAACACAGTCTCAGTTACAAGATGTTATCAATTTTGCTGAGACGATTTATACGGCTGAACGATATGGTCAAGGAGCTTATTCACCTTGGATGAGCAATCAGCTGATGAACAACTTAAACAATTCGCCACGGCCTTTCACCATGAAGGAATTGCGGAGTGCGCTCAAGGCTTATAAGGAAAGTGCGAGTACGTTACAAGACTATACGGAGTTTATGAAGCATTGGGATATTATCTTTGCTCGTACTCTTGAGTCTTATGCAAATGTGCTGTCCTTTGATTTACAGGTTGTATGCTCTAATGCGTTTACTGATGAGGAGTATCAATCTGAAGATTATAAGAAAGATAAGCAAAGAGTCTATCAATTCTTGAACGGCTTTGATTATAAAGCTGAGTTCAGGCGTGTTGTTCAACAGTGTATGACCACTGAAGTTGGATACTATTGGTTCAGAAAGACCAAGTGGGGCAACAAAGGCATGAAATGCACCTTACAGCTGATGCCTCAAGACAGGTGTATGCTGACAGGGTATTGGGAAAAAGGGTTGTTGTTTGACGTGGATATGACTTATTTCCTGAATCCAGGTGTCGATATTGATGGATTTGACCCGGCTTTTAAGAAGTATTATAATCGAGTGTTTGGAGAAACGGACGGTATCGTCAATTATCGACCATCCAATGTCTTAAATGCTCGAACTGGCACTTATGCCATGTGGACACAAACAAGTCCTACTGATGGTGCGTGGGCTTTCAAACGCGACCTAAGCAATTTCAACGAGACCCCATTCCTTGCGCCTTACATGCTCTCTACTCTGCGCAACAATGAGATTGAGGAACTGCAATACAACAAAGACCTTATCTCCGCTTTTGCTATTCTTGCTGGTGAATTGCGCCTGTTTGATAATGCCAAGTCTGGTACTAAGGCTGACCAGTTTGCTATCAACCCTACTACCTTGGGCGTGTTTATGGGTAAGGTGAAGGCCGGATTGCCTGACAATGTGAAGGCCGTAGCTATGCCCACTGAGAACACCCGGATGTATCAGTACAATGATAGTAATACTGACATTTATGAAAGTCAGCTTAAATCCTCTGCTGGTCAGGGTGGCGGTATCAGCCGTGTTATCTATAGCTCTGACCGTATGAGCAACGCTGAGATTCAGTATGCTGTGGAACAACAGTATAATATCATGAAGCCCATGTACAGTCAATTCCAAAATTTCTTGAATTTCTATGTCAATAAATTGACTAAGAAATACAAGTTCAAGTTTATCTTTGATGGGTGTGCCTATGAGTTTGACCGGGCCAATCGATTTGATAGGCTGTTGAAGATGGCTGATAAGGGTATTGTGTTGAACAGCTCTGCTTATGCAAGTGTTATTGGCATGGAACCACAGGACTTTGAGCAAAGTTTGAGTGAAGGCCATGCTGGTGAGATGCTTGATAAGTTAAGTATGCTGTTAAACGCCAATACGACTAAAGATGGTGGTGTTGGTGGCCGTCCCAGAGAAGGTTCGACTACATTGACGGATTCCGGCGAGGCAAGCCGAGAAAGTCTTGAATAAGGTGAAATTATGTTAGTAACACAAAATACAATCAATGCTGTTACAGAACTTATTGGTGAGTGCTTCAGGATGAATCGTCACTTGGACAGGCTCGTGTCGGTCTTGGGCGTTAAGTTTGCATATAATCAGACCGCTGATTTAGTGCATCATGGTATTGCCCATTTCTATCCGGCCCTGTCTGACAAAATCGGTGAGTTGACATTGGAGCGCTACAACATCCCTGTCTTTTATGCGGCAACCCCTGAAGGTGGCCAAGACTATGCTTCTGTAACTGAGCTTATCAAAGACCTTGAAAAGGTCAACATTGAGTTCCAGTCTATGATGATGGGCTGTGCCAAAATCGCCTTTGAAAACAATGATATTCATGTCTATGCTGATTTGTTGGATTTGCTGGAAGATGTGAATATGATTGTCGAGCAAGTAATACTCATGGCAGACAAGATTGATATTTATGGCGATAATCCGGCCTATGATGCTCATATCAAAGACACTTTCTGGATTCTTGGAGAAGATAAATAATGGTTATTAGAGATACACCAGATGATTTAAGCAAATATTTCATGGCCGATGAAGATTTGGCGTTTGCTATTCATCAGGCCGGAATCAAGCCCTCTTATATTGATAATGGGGCCGTTTATTTTAAGAAGTCGAATAGACTTGATAAGGTGTTAAAAAGACTTGGCATTGTCGAGTCTTGATATAATCTTAATAAAGAAGTGAGGTGAGATGTTGGAAAAACTTGTAAATTTTGCCGTAGATTCGATTCAGCAGATTCAGTTTGATGATTATAGTGAAAAGGAATTTGCAATCGCCAAGGTGGGGTTTTTGAGCACAAGGCCAAATAGCCATGGGCTTGAGATTTCTGAAGATGTGTTGAGAGAGTGTGCGGGCAGTGTATTGGGCAAGTGGATGGTAGCCAAGATGAATATTTTGGGCACTGATGCCACGAGCCATACCCCCACAGAGCAAATCATGGGCATTTTCCCCAAAGACCAAGAAGTCGAGTTTGTAGAAGATGATGATGGGTATTTGAGGGCTTATGCTACGGCTGTTATCTCCAAGCTGTACGCCAAGGATTATTGTAAGATGTTCGAGGGCGAGAACGAGCGCCCTGTTAGCGTGGAGATGTCTATGCGTACCGAGAATGACAATGATATGAATGACGTTGTGTTGTCTTTTAATATTGTGGGGGTGACCACTCTTGGTCAGGCTACTTGTCCCAGTTGCCCTGAATCTGATGTAACCTTTGTTCGATTCTCTCAAGAAGATGCGGATGCGTATTTTAGTAAGATGAATGAACATAATCTCACCCCTTTGAAAAAATTTGCCAAGGAGCGTATTGGAAATATGGCTAAGACTTATAAAATTGACAAGTCCAAAGAGGCCCTGTCTGATAAGGCGTGGGGTGATGTGGACAAGGCGGCCATGAGAGACAAGATTATGGAGGCTGATAATAAGGCTAGTCTTGTTAAGTCTGTATATATGCTTGTCGAAGATGGCTGGGAGGATGCACCTTCCGAACACCTTAAGTATCCAGTAATGGAGCTGAAGGGTGATACATTCGTCTACAACCGTGATGGTCTTGCAAGTGCTCTTGGTTATGCCAAGAAAGAGGGCGAGACTTCCGTTGTAAATAAAGTTGAAAAAATTTATAAGAAACTTGGTTTAGATACCAATGACGGGAAGGAGGGTGAGAGTAAAATGGCCGAAGTTGAATTTAGTGCAGTTGATATTGGCGACCTGTGGGGTAGACTATGGCATGAAATGGATGATTCTCGTCATTGGGAATATGGCATTTCTGGCATTTATGAAGAGGACAATCAAAAGTTTGCTATTCTGCGGGACAGAGACCAAAAGCTGTATCGTCTGAATTTCAGCCTGACCGAAGAGGGCCTGACTCTTGCTGATGAAGTTGTCGAGGTAAAACAAGACTTTATCGAGACTGATGAAATCAAGAAGTTCGCTGAACCTGAGAACGTTGAGCAGTATCAACGGTTTGCTGAACCCGAGAAAGACCCTGAAGATGGAGAAGAGGCCGAAATGTCTGCTGATGAGATGAAGGCTGAAATCGTCCGTCTACAGGGCGAAATCGAGAATCGTGATAATATTATCATGGAGCGTGATAAGACAATCAAGGATTCTGAGGCCGAGCTATGCGACCTGAGGGCTTTTAAGCAAGCCTGTATGGAGGCCGAGCGCGGCTCTAAGGTCGATGCTATCATGTCTGAGGTGGCTAAGTTTATGGACAAGGCTCAGGCTGAAGAGTATCGAAATGAAGGTTTGACCTGTGAGTTTGCTGAACTGGATGGTTGGGCAAATAAGGTCAAGGCTGTTGTGTTTGAAAAGGTGACTAAGGCACCTGTCAAGGATGATGGGTTCACTCGCATGAGTGCTCCTATCGAAGTAAAAAAGACTGGCTCTGTTTGGGAGCGTCTGTAAATTAAAAAATAAATTGTGAAGGAGATTATATATTATGGCTAATAATCACGGTTATGTGTCCCTAATGCGGGGCGCGGCCACTGATGTGGACTCTTACAATCGCGTCGGTATTTATTCCACTGGCGACCTGGACAATGGTGTGTTCGTAACTCTGGGCGCTATTGAAAAGGATGCTGACAATGTTATCAGCGCTTTCAACTATGCTGTCACTCCCGCTTCTGCTGATACCACTGGCTCTGTGTGGCTGGTCAATACTCCCGAGGTCGGCACTGACATCGAGATGCAGATGATGAGCGACCCCCGTTATTTCTATAACAAGGCTGGCCGTCCCATGTCTCTGAAGTATCTGGCTCCCAAGGTCGATATTATCGAGGCCGATGCTAACTGCTTTGCCAGCGGTGCTCTGCCCACTACTGAAGGTTATGTGACCATTGGTGCTAACGGCAAGCTGGTTGCCGCCGCCACCGCTGCTACTGGCGGCAAGCCCTATTTCTCTGTTGTTGGCTTTAACGAAGTCGCTGTTGGCATGGGCGTTATGAAAACCGTCGTGCTACAGTGCGAGGCTAACTGAGCCGAGTAAAATATAGAAAAGGAGAATTGAGTAATATGCTAAATCAGGAAATTGTTACTTTTGCCGCTGGCAACACTGATTTCTATGTTGCCTTCCAGGACTATTATTTCAATAAGGCTGTTCGTACCTCTGAGAATCATGATAAGCTTCAGAACGCTTTCTTCGCTGAGATTGAGGCTAAGTCTGGTGTGAAGCGTGAGGGTCTGACTGTTGAGGCTTGGATGTCTCATCCTTCTACGAAATGGGCCAGTTTCGCGGTACTCGATGCCGTAATCAATGCTATCCTGCCCCAGATTCTAACTGATACCATCGGCCTGGTCGCTGACCTGCGCTATGTTGGTATTGGCGATATTGTTAAGTTTAAGGTCATGCCCAACCAGTTCTTCACTGTTTCTAAGGGTAACTATCGCCCTGCTTGTTAAGTGATTAGCAAGTATTCCATGTTAATTGCTTTGAATCCCTAAAGCTATCTTCACTACAACGTAAGGATGAAATAAGCCTAAGCGTGAAAGTTACGAAAGTAGAAAAAAGTAAGATAGATAGATATAAGGTTAAATCCTAAGTATCTGTGCAATGGGTATTTAGCATCCACATCCTGAATAGGGATAGGTTCAACGATTATCTCCTAATGGGAGAGTAGGCCGTAAGCTAATGACGGTCGAAAAATATGGCTCTTATATATTCATAACTTGACAAATACAATTAAATATGATATAATTATTTAGTAAAGGAGGGATGGGATGTTAGTTCCAAACCAATTTATTGAAACAACGTGGCGACCTGCGAATAAACAACATTAT
>ERZ1026898.933-NODE-933-length-15585-cov-12.298261_pt1 | contig 15585 bp, 13 predicted proteins | sample MGYA00380178_ERZ1026898 | MGnify/ENA primary metagenome ERZ1026898 (study PRJEB33269, sample SAMEA4719814) | human gut metagenome | biome: human-associated habitat; feature: organic feature; material: feces | place: Cameroon | collected 2013-10 ... | reverse complement strand
GGTTCGATGAGATCGGTATATTCCTGGAATATCTGATGTATCTGATGGGATATTTTAGCGTAATAATCATGCCGGCAGGGCACGATGATGAGATTAGGGCAGCGCTGCTTGGCTTGAGCGATGGATTGCGCCGAGTGAACGCCATACTTCCTTGCCTCATAGCTGGCTGTAGAAACCACACCACGTGGTCCGTCGAAGCCAACCGCTACCGGTTTGCCCCGAAGTTCCGGATTGTCTCTTTGCTCTACAGCCGCAAAGAAAGCATCCATGTCGATATGTATGATCTTGCGTTCTTCCATCGTCTTGTTGTAATTCGACTTATCTCAATCTGATGCAAAGATACTGTTTTATTCTTTTTTGAAACAAATCTTTTAGAAAATTTTGCTTATTAGATGCTTCAGGTGCTTCTTTTGCTGATAAAAAACGTTCATTGGCTATTAATTTTGTTGCAATGAACGGAAAGTTATATCAGATGAAAGGATATTTTAAGTATGTGTTTAGACCTTTATATAATTTTGCATCAGAAATCAAAACAATAACGCTAACAATTAAAACATTAAGGTTATGAATACCTATTCTATGAGAAAGTCAGCAGCCATGGTGCTTGCGCTTTCATTACTTCATGTCTCTTCAGTTTTAGCACAAGACGACAATACCAACTCTAAGGAGGAAGGTAATCGTAATGTGATGTTGAATGCAGCCAGTGCGAATGGTCCTCGTGAGATTCAGATTGGTCTTCCATCAGCCGATGTCAATGTGTTGGAAAATGGTTTGCCTGTTACTTATGCAACCAATCCTCATTCTGTAAATACGATTTGGCGTGGTGATGCAAGTTTGAGCCATCAGGGTTTGCTCAAGATTGCCGAGACGGCCATCACTACTGGTAATATTGGTTATGCCGTAAACTCTTTCACCCAGAAGGGGCAGAAAGGTTTCAATGGAACTTTGAATTATAAGAGCAATCACTTCGGATTGCAGGAATTCTCTTTGAATATGAATGGTGATTTGGGAAGCGACTGGTACTACAGCTTTAATATGTATCAGGATTTCGACCCAGGTACCTTCAAGATTAAGTCTACTCCTTATCAGGACCGTACTCAGATTTACAAGGCTCTCCTCACCAAGAAGTATAACGGCAACCGTGGTGAATTCACAGCCATGTATAAGTATGCCAATAGCCACAACGTGTATAACTACGCAACCCAGAGTGCTCCATTCATTTATGTAGGCGATGGAAGCGTGAAGGAGTATGGCGACTTCAAGCTCGGTACCACCTCTTATCTTCCTATTGATAATGAGATGACTTATCGCAATATGCGTACCGGCAAACTGGAGCAGACCTCTCTCTACGATGCCTGTCTGAACAAGGCAAGCGAGGTAACCCTGATGAACAACTACCGTTTTGACAACGGTTTGAACTGGAAGGCTACCTTGAAGTACGATCATTCCCGTGGTGCGATGGTTTACCAGACTCCAATGTCTATCATCGATTTGAAGAGCGAGGCTAACAAGGGCGTATATAATTATATGTATCGTGACATCGACGGACAGACTAAGGCTTACGATGGTCAGTATATTCAGACCCGTATGTCTTGTCTCAATGCCGGTAAGATTGATGAGGCTCTTTTCACCACCGAGCTCAGCAAGAAATTCAGTACTTCCACCTTCCGTCTTGGCGTGAATGAGTGGTTCTACCATATCGATTATTGCTCAAATACAACCATGTATGATCAGAGCGTACCTGCAGATGGCAGTTATGCCTTGCGAGTTTGGGATGCCAACCAGCGCAATGACTATTTCTACGATTTCAACAAGAACGCCTCTGAGTATTACAAGGGAAGCGAAAACAAGCTGGCTCTCTACTTTACCCACGATTGGGACATCACTAAGCAGTTGAATCTCTACTATGGTGCCCGTCTGGAGTGGCAGAAGCTGAAGGGTGAAAACGCAGCAGTGAAGAATGCTAAGGGTGATTTCGTAGGTCGCTTTGCCGATTACTATCTCGGTGCTCAGGCATCAGATGGAACCAAGATTGCTCCGGCAGACTTGAGTTACAACTGGATCAACTACGATTTCTCAGTAGCAGCAACTTATAAGTTGACCGATAACTTCGGCTTCACTGGCGATTTCACTTACATCGTTCAGCATCCTAAGTTCGAGGCTTTTGCCCCAGCAACATTGCCAAACGTAGATAAGATTTCTGTGCCACTCGGTCGTGCAGGTATCTATTACAACAACTCATGGTTAAGTCTGACTTCGTTGTTCTCTTACATCTCAAAGACCAACAACAACTCAACATTGAACTTGCAGCATGGCAGTGAGATCAAGGCAGCTCCTTTGGCTTACGATATCCAGACATGGGGTTGGACAACCGATGCTGTGGCTCATCCATTCAAGGGATTCGATTTCCACTTCCTCTTCACTTATCAGAAGCCAACTTACAAGAAGTATGAAACCAGCATCACCTTCAGCGATGGCTATGTTGGCAACATCAATGCCACAGGCAATATCGTAGCAGAGATTCCTCAGATTCTCATCGAGTTGGACCCAAGCTACATGATTACCAAGGACATCAAGCTCTGGACCAGTTTCCGTTACTTCAGCAAGACCTACGCCAACATCAATGAGGCCTACTATTTCAATGGTCACTGGGAGACCTTCGGAGGTTTGAACTGGCAGGCAACCAAGCGCTTGGCTCTCGGTTGTACCGTAGTCAACTTCCTCAACCAGACAGGTGCCAAGGGTAGTATCGCAGGTGCCGAGCTGATTACCAAGGATGAGGCTAAGGACATTAAGAATCAGATTATGACGGGCAGTTATCTCCGTCCATTCACCGTAGAATTCACCGCTTCGCTGAAGTTCTAACATTAAGGGGGGATAAGAATAAGCCAGCTTTGCATATATAAATTAAGGTATATGCAATGCTGGCTTTTTCTGTCATTTTTATTTAGAAAATGATTACTAAATAACTACGCTTGGTTTGGAAATGCATCAGAATTCCTTGATTTTTGGTTTGGAAATGGTTGAAAATCCTTGATTTTTGGTTTGGAAATGAAAATAAAGTTGTATCTTTGCACTTGATTTTAAACGAATTAGATATGTTTACAAGAACAGCAATCAATTATCTGCGTCAATGGGCGAATAAAGAAGAGCGCAAGCCTTTGGTTTTGCGAGGTGCTAGACAAGTAGGTAAGACAACTTTGATTAAGTTGTTTGCCAACGAGTTTGACACCTATATTTATTTGAATTTGGAGGAAAAGGAAAATGCAGAACTCTTCGCTGATGACTATTCTTTTGAAGACTTGTTGGCTGGTATCTTCTTCAAGGCGAATGTGCCTCAAGATTCCAGTAAGCGAATTTTGATTTTTATCGATGAGATACAAAACGAGCCAAAGGCAGTGCAGGCTTTGCGATATTTTTATGAAAAGCGGCCAGACATTTATGTGATAGCGGCAGGCTCTTTGTTGGAGAGCTTGATGGGGCGCCATATATCTTTCCCAGTGGGTAGGGTAGAGTATATGGCTTTGCATCCTTGCACCTTTGTAGAGTTCCTTCGTGCCATAGGTCAAGAGGCGACGGCAGAGGGTATAGAGAAATTGTCTTTGCCCAATTCCTTGCATTCCAATGTCATGGATTTGTTTAAGAAGTATATGATTGTGGGTGGATTGCCTGAGGCTGTGGCAAACTATGCCAAATACCGAGACATAGTCAAGCTGAATGGTGTATTCAATTCTTTGCTTTCTGGTTATCGGGACGATGTGGAGAAATATGCCAGCAAGTCTAAGGAGCAGGATGCCATCCGATATATCTTGAATTATGGCTGGGCTGCTGCTGGTCATCGTATTCAGTTTGCAAAATTCACTGGTTCTACTTTCAAGTCAGCTGAGGCTGGCAATGCGTTCAGAACTTTGGAGAAAACGCTGTTGTTGGAGTTGGTTTATCCACAGATGTCTGCCTCCTTCCCTATATTGCCTGACTTGAAGAAAAGCCCAAAGTTATTGTGGATAGATACTGGTCTAGTGAATTATGTGGCTGGAATGCAAGAGGAATTATTGTTTAGCAAGGATGCCGATGAGTTATGGAACGGCGATATTGCTGAGCATATTATTGGGCAGGAGTTGTTGGCTTCATCTTTTACTTTTGGAGAGAAGCGTATGTTTTGGGTGCGTGATGCCAAGAACTCCCAGGCAGAGGTTGACTTCTTGATCCGTTATAAGTCACACCTTCTCCCGATAGAAGTAAAGACCGGTGATAATGCCAAGCTTCGTTCTCTGCATCTTTTCATGGATGAATCGAAGGAAAAGATAGCTTTGCGCCTTTGGAATGGTCCGATGAATTCGGATACCGTCACTACTCGGAACGGCAAGGTCTTCACCTTATATAATATACCACTCTATTATGCAGGAAGCTTGCAGGTGTTCTTGGATAGAAAATGTGCCCATAGTTGACTTTGCAAAAAAGACAGTCTGCTTGTCTTTCCATGATAAGCAGATTGTCTTTTTTGCTGGAATCACATTTCTAAAGATTTATATAGAGAGGTATTTTCTTTATTTTGTTACCAATATGTCGTAATTGTTATAGGTGGAAATCTTTTCTGTACCATCTTCATGTTTTAGTATGGCTTGGCATTTGAAGCGATGGATTCCCACAGATTCATTCAGCAGCTTGTACTTGAATATGTATGGGAAAGTGGATGTTTGTCCTACAAGTTTGTCATCTAGATAATACTTTATTTCATAGGTTTCTTTCTTCCCACTTCCAACGTAACTTTTTGATGCTAATTGAATTGTTTGACCATTCTTGTATTCCTTGATGTCATACATTAATTCTGTATTAGCGATTTCGTCCTCTTCGCCTAGTATTTTGAAACTGCTAAAAGACAAACTGTATGTCGCGTTTGAATTTCCTCTTGTATAGTTCACAGTAGCCCTTAGGTCATGTTTGGAGCCAGCTTCCTCGGTCACTTGATGCTTCCAATCGTATGGGAATGTTGAAGTTTCATAGGACTTTCCATCCCAAGTATAAGTAACTTTGTTTATATGGATAGTATTGCTTGGTGGGGCATAAGGAACAATGTGGAGAACGTCTCCTTTGGTCACATAGTTGTAATCTAAGTACAAAAAACCGTTTACACTTGAAGAACTTACAAAAATTTGTTTTTCTTGCTCGATAGTTACATCATTACATTCTTCGCCCCCAATAGTGAATTGGGCACTAACATGGTACATGCTAGATGGCAATTGATTGACTTTTGTTTCAAAATTCATCTCGCTACCACTTCCTGTACCAATGCTTTTGCCACTGATGAAATATTTTACATTTTTCAACTGAAGTCCCCAAAAAGCTAAATCAGTTCTAATTATGGGTGAAAATTTCATGTAGGCATATCCATCACTGCCATTCAAAATGGTGGCATCTATGTCACAAGTATATTTAGGGACATATTGAGATATGTCTCCTTTCAATTTGTAATCTTCTTCACTTGTCTCTTCATTGCAGCTAGTCATTCCTATAGTGAGGAAAAGCATTAATAGGAATGAAGGGAATACCTTATTTATATACCAATTATATTTTCTTTTCATGTTCGTTTAATATTAATATAAAGAATATTGTAAACCTAAACTAAAGTTGAAACCGTTGCATTTCTTGTATTTGAAAACATAGTCATAACCTGCACCAACCACTAATGACCATTCATCTGACATTGGTATAAAACCTTTGATGGAAGGGCGCAGCATAAACTTGATGCGAGTGGCTTGAGTGTCTGTAGAAGAGCTTCCTCCGTATTGTATCGTTGAACCTCCATCATTCTCAGTAATGTTGGTATTTCTTGTGTTTGTGGTTTCCGTACCTTCCATGTATAAAATACCTGCACCACAACCAATGGCAACATATTTTAGATTTAAAGCTGGCGTTGCGGTGAAAAACATCTTTGGCTTCAATGAAGTGGTTATGGCTTTATAATTCATGATGTTTGTCATCTCAACCTTTGTACTAGTTGTTGCGTCCATCTTGTTGGCTAATCCCCAATCAACGGCAATCAAAAAACATGGTACGGCATAGTTGAAAGAGGCACCGATGTTGAAGTGCTGCCCATAGTTATATGTCAGTCCGACGGTTTCGTCATCAAAATCAATGTCGCTCAAATCAACATGAACCTTGTGAGTCTTTTCGTCAATCTCGTATGGCGCAATCTTGGTTATTTTCCCCTTTCGAACATAGAACAGGTCTTTGATATTATATTTCAAAGGTCCACTAGCATACACATTACATGAAACATAGTCTATGTCTTCTGCGTCCTTTATGTTTTTAGCTCCATAGACTTGGATTTTTCTTTTGTCAACTTTTTGGTAGTTGTCCATTTGAATTTTAAGTCCATGTTCCATCTCTACATCTATACAATTTAGATAAGAGTCTAAGGTGAAGTTCTTTTCAACTGGTGGTAAATTGCGACGCTTTATCAAATCCTTGGTAATATTGTCTAATATGCGACATTTTTTGCTTGCATTACAAATGTCCTCTATATTTCCTCGGTATGCAATATTGCCAGTGGCAATCCACATTCGTAGGTTGTCGCCAAAAGAGGCAACTACGGAACGAGAGTCTAAGGTATTTGCTGCATTGCACAACAGTACCTGTAGGAAAAATATAAAAACTAATACTTTTTTCATCTTGTTTTTGATATTTAATTGTACTTCAACTTTTAATTTTCTTCCATTTTTTATAATCTTTTTTATTAATGCTGAAGAATTTTGTTATCTTCCCATTGCGTACAATGAAGATTTCTTTCATGGAAAGGTTTAGGGAACCTCTTATTGCTACATTGCAAGCTACAAATTCTACTTCATGCGTAGATTTCGGCTTTGCTAGTTCTGCTGCATTTTTTACAGATTCAAAATTGCTGTATGTAAAGTTAATGTTTGGTAGCTGCCAAGCTATTGCATTTAAGTAGGTATCCATTGTGAGATTATATGTCGCTAATTCGATGTCTTTCTTTTTGAAAACTCTTTGAGCAATTAATTTTGAAAAATTATCATTTATGCGACAACCCCTTATATCACAGATTTCCTCAATTTTTTTACGATATGAAATGTCGACAGTCATTGTCCACATCTGCATGTTCTCAGCGAAGTCTTGGACAACCTCTTTTCCTGTTTGTCCATAGCAGATGTTACAAACAAAAAAGAGTGCAATTGTTAGAATTAGGATGAATCTTTTCATTTTACTTCGAGGTTTAAGTCTTTACTATATGCTATGTATTTCTTTTGTTTGTAATCATAGATTCCAACTCGTATCTGGAATTCCTTGCCACTAACAGCGACAACATCACTGAGTTTCATCAAAATGACCTTGTTGGAGAATGAACCATGAATGTAATGGGAACCAAAATCAACACTTTTCATCTCTTTGTTCGAGACAAAGGCGACAATCTTGCCTCCTTGCTCATTCATGTGATGAGTGTCAAAACTAGCCATTGTAGCAATGTATGTTCCGTCTTTCAAGTTCATGATGTTGGCAGTTACTCTTTTGAATGATGCTTCACCCAAATCGCCAGTTGGCTGTTGTGAAGGAGTTGGGGCAGGGGTAGGAGTAGTTACCGCAGATGCTTCTAGCAGATGTTGGGGCTGCTGAGGCCCCGCAGAACTTTCTGTTGTGCTATTGTATGCAGCTTTTGCGGCATCTGCCATGACAGCTTCCCAAGTAGGAGAACTCTCGGAAGCGTTGGATGTGGCGTCATAGATGGCGTTCCTTAGACAAATAGCATAGACGTTTCCAGGATTGCTTCCTCCTGTGCAGCTATAAGAGTATTGACCTCTCTTGCTTGCGGAACATTTGATGTAAAGGTTACCAGAGAAGCCCGTGAACAAAGTCTTTAGTTTTGATTTGTCCATCATGGAGTATCGGCGATTTTTGCCAACTTTTGCTCCCTCTGAATCCATATTACAGCAACCAGCAATGCAAATTGTTAGCTTGGCATTTTTACACTTAGCTTTCAGTTGGTTGTAAAGTGTTGTCTCCCAATATTGTTTATCTAGGAACGCCATGTGAGGCCATTCGTCATCATCCCAATTACAGCCATGGCCGTCATAATAGAAAATAACGATGTCTCCATTTGCAACATTTAGGTTGTTTATATCTTGGACAGCCATGGTAGAGGTGAACTCTGCACCACTATGTTGGCGGAGGTTATGCTTGTAACCAAGTGCTGTTGCTACTTCTCTACAGAAGCTAGCCATGTTGTTATATTCGGCAGTTCTATCTAGCTCTCTACCTTTTTCCTCTTTGTTTGCAAAAATCAATGTGTGCATAGTTTGTGCGCAAATGGAGGTTACAGAACAAAGAAAGAACAACCCCATAATTATAAACTTATTCATTTTTGTTTCTTTTATCTTGTTATACCTGCGATTCTTCTCAAATATCGGTCTTGTGAATAGGTGTCCAATACTATTTGTTGGATAGAAGCTCGTATTAACTCCCCATTGTAAACATATGTTTTGTCTTTATGGTTGATGTGGCATACGTCGCAATAGAAAGAATAAGCAAATGTGACAACCTTCTTTCTCCTTTTGTACATAATCATGGCTATGTCTGGCAAAAAGGTGCAGTCCTTTTGAAAGTTTTCTTTTACGAAGGATTTTTTGTAAAGAAGTGTTTGCTTGAATGCTTCTGATGCTTCCGCATTCAGTCTAGTTTGTTTCAAAATTTCACCATAATCTCCTAACTTTAGTGTTGTAGTATCTTTTGAAAAAGGGTCTAGAAGCAAGCAGGAAACAGAGTCGCATTGTTCGATGTCGGAAACTAGCTCTTTTTCCAAAATCACATATTGTGTTCTGTCTGCTTGTCTTTCTTGAAAGTTTTTGGCGGATAAGTTCTCTGAATTTGTTTTACTGGTTACCTCAGATGGCTTTGACGGAATGTTTTTGGTAGGAGTTGGTGGCAAGACTGTACCTTGGACTCTTCGTAGGAAAGTGTCTTTTTGTTTGTCGCTTATAGCTTTGAAAGAAGAAATCAACCAACCCGTGTTTGACTTTTCACGTTCAAAGTATTGGATATGAAATATGTAACCTGGTACTTGTGTAAAAACAAATTCCAAGTTTTCTACATGGTCTATTCGGAGCTTCTTGCTATGCACTAAATACGCAAATGCTGAAGTCGGATCATATCCAAATCCCTTTCTCATAAACTTGCTCACATTTTGGGGTTGTTCTGTTGTCATGTGACTCAAAGACATAAAATTTGTCTCATGATCATCTGGAGATAGGAGACTTCCCTTTTCCTTGTTGTCAGCCTTAATACTAAACATGCTTCCTTCTGCTCGATTTATTACCCATTTGTAGCTATTGCCTTTATGTTTTTCTACAGTGAGATATAAATTGAACTTTTTAGGTTGCCCATTTAATGAACCCGCGCAGTGTGCAACTGCTGCCCATGTTGAATCTTCGTAATGGAGCTGGATGTTTTCTTTTATGATTACGTCAGCCATTAGCGAAGCTTTTTTGAACAAGCTATCCTTTTGAGAGGAAAACATGCCAAGATTATAAAGCATCATGAGATTTCTTTTGCGGCTATCTTTTGCCGACTTAGGCAAATCAGGATGCATTTCAGTACCATTAAACCTGTTGAAGAATTCGTCAACAAGTCCAATTCTTGCTTTTTGGACATATTTATCCAAAGAACTTAGTCCACCAAGTATTTGCGAATAGGCTTTGTTCGTAAACACTAAGGCGAAACTAAGGAATATTATTATTGTAAGCTTTCTGTTCATATTTATAACTTCTCTGTGGAGATACATTGTGTGTCTCCGAGTAATACCATCATTTCTGGGTCTTCTTCATCTTCGACATATTCAAATGTCACGTAGCACTTGATACGCTTGACAACCTTGTCTTTGTAAACAAAACGGTCATTTCGTCCCTCGAAGATTTGTACATATTGACAAGTACACTCATAGACATTGTCTTCTTCTGTCTTTTTCAAATTACTGATTTTCATTTCTGCAACTTCTGAAGATGTTATTTTTACCGATGTGTATTGGAGTTTTGTCAAGTTGTCGAAGTAATCACGAATCAACGGTTTACTAACAGTTCTTCTTCGTGTGGATGAAACTTCCATAATAACACCTTTGCATGGATATCCATCGCGGTTGTAATCATAACCTTTTCCAATGAAGAGGTTAAGTGCTTTGTTTTTATAATATCTACGATAGTTGAGATTTTTCTCTTTGCTTGCCATGAATGATACGTAATCGTTCATTTGGGCAACTCTTTCTGCGGCTCTTTGTTTTGCCAGTTCTTCTTGTGCATAGGTTTGCGCACAAACATTACTTGCCATGAATAAGGAGGCAAGTAGTATAAATATCAATTTCTTCATTTTTTATCTCCTTGTTTTATATGTTTCTTTTACCTTTAGCAGTGTAATCTTGTTGTTGGAATCTTGGTTCCCATCAACAACTTGTACTTTTAACAATAAACGGCTAGTGGCTAATCTGCCAAGAAATACATCTGCCAACTCCTTGTCGTAAACGGCAGAACCATCTTGGCAAAGTATCTTGATGATAGCTCTATTTGCAAATAGCCGATTCATCTGTTGTTCCATCTTGATTCGTACACCTTCCTCAATGGAAGAGTTGGCTAACTCTGTTAGTTTGTTGGTCAACTCATTCCAATCCGTTTGAGTTGTGGTTGTCTTGGCTTTAGTTGGAAGCTCTGGTGGTGTTGGAGTAGGTGTAGTGCCTACAGGAACAGATGGTATTTGGGTATCTGCTAGATGAGCTTCAAAGAAAGGTGTTTGTTCTTTGTCAGACGATGCTTCGACAAGATCTCCTACAGTGTTCAAGAAACTTTCCCAAGTCATTTTCTCAGTCCAAGAGTTTAACTTGTTCTTGAAAATGTCACAAATAGCTGCAGAATAGTAGTCCATTGGACCAAATATGGTTTCAGCTCCGATGGAAGATTGGGTAGGTAATGCTGATGTAGCAATGACGTTACCTTTTACTCCTAAGAATAGTTCTTGTATTCGTGAAAGTTTGTTGTCATTAATTCTTGCGGTACCATAGTTGGCAGAAAATGTTGGTCCAGTTTTTACTACCATGGTGTTGTCGAGTGAGTTGCAAGCCATTCCGATGGTTACGGTAAGTCTTGCACCTTTTGCTTTTAACGTATTGTTTATCCATTCCAATGGTATGCACTTTTTGCCATCCTCTTGTGCTAAGTATAGTTGGGGATATGGATGTTGCTCGATATACTCAGAACCCGTGTTGGGTCTTCCGCCATGCCCTATATAATAGAACACAATGATGTCTTCTGGACTTACTCTTAGTAATTCTACGGCAGACTTGCAGTTGGCTGGCGATACATTTTCGCCAACAAAATCTTGTATGTCAGATTCGTATCCTTTTTCTGCAAGAGCGGCATTGACATCGTTTATGAAGTTGTTGTATAAGACTTCATGTCCATTGACATCAAGCTTTCCAACTCTTCGGTCTGTTGTATCGACAAATGTAATCCAATGGATAGTTTGTGCTGTTGTGCCTAATATGACAAATAGCAAGCATGTAATAAAGACTAGCTTTTTCATTTTTTGTTGGTGAGATTAACGTTTAACATTTCTAGGGTTTTATCATTAGGGAATACAAGACGTACTAGTCGAATGAACTGTGCTCGATTTTCTTTCATGTCGAACGTGCAAATCGGGCGCATGTTTGTGTCAAGAAGTCGCCATTTGGCCAGTCCAAAATCTAACTCGTAATAGATACGTTGTTTTTTCTTAACTTCAAAACTGAAACTAACCCAAGGACGGAAAATTCCATATACAGTGGTATTTGTCTTGAAGTTTGCAGGGTCTAGGAATAGGTACTTGGCTACAGATGTGAGTTCCTTTGGCAACTCACAAATCGAGTCGTTGCGTAAAGAGTCTGTTGGGCTTTTGGCGACTAATTGACAAGTTACCTTTTTCGTATTGATAACAATTTCTGCTATACTGTCCTTCAGAACATTGCCGTAACCTAAATGCTTTTCCGTTTGAAAGACACTGTGTGATTTGCTTCTTGACTTTGCATGGCAATTGATGCAAGTCATGAAAACAAGCAGAACCACCCCTATGTGTAGGGTTGTGTGGCATAACTTCATTGTTAAGTTTTTCATGCTCATAATCAAAAAAGAATACAGATGGTCTCCAAACCTGCGGAAAAGTTATGAATAGGTTTTGCGACAAAACAAAAAGAGCGTGGAGAACCTACCTGTTGTTCATCCCACTCTAAGAGGCTCTAGCACTGCCCAATCTTGTAAGAATGAACAACGTCAGAGCCCACGCCGATATGATATACCTATCCCTCACCGATATAGAGCCAATTATGGCTAACCACATCCAGTAAGAGACGTGAATATACACATCCCGAGGACATCTACCGTTGCTTTCCTCTGACAAGATTTGGAAATTTGCTAGATTTCTTAGAGTCAAAGATAAAGCGTCTGATAAACGCCTTCCCATTATGTCGTGATTCCTTTTCGTCCCATACCCGCCATCATGGTACTCATTGCAAAGAATTTGTTCCATTTTGACACGGCGTGAACTCAGTCTTTAGAAAAAGACATAGAATCGGATGCAAAGGTAGAAAATATTTTTAATAATGCAAGCAAAAGTGTAATAAAGAAAGTTAAAACACTCTTTTCGATGTTGATTGTGTGTTTATGTAAATAGTCGCTAAAGACCATTTGGATGTGTGGAGTTTTCTTTCGGCTTCCCCCTTGTATTGCTTCGCTACAAGTCCGTAAGAATGTTATACCAAAGTTATACCAAACATATATCAAAGCTATACCAAAGATATGTTTGCTTCGGATTTGGCTTGAGATATTATAAAATATAGGTGTGTGATTAGGTTAGAAACTTTTATATAGAAAAGATGTACTACTTTGTTGGATAATGAAGCTATATTGAGTATTTGTTCTAATCTATCACTGCTAAATATTTCTCAACTTATGCTCTCTCATAGACTAAAACTTTATCACGTTCTGCCCTTTCTTTGGCGTATGGTCGCAAAGAACCAAATATCCATGCCTTCACGACAGGTTTGCCTGCCATGAAGTCATGTATCACTTGTATTGTTTGTTGTCTGTCCATATATACCTCCTTTGTTGAAAGGTTTTCATTCTTTTTGCAAAGGTAAAGCTTTTACATCAAACTACCAAGTGTTTCTTTGTTTTTAACGCTTTTGAAATGATTAGATGGGACTGTTGTCGATAGGGGTGGTCTGTAAAGAGAGTTTTGCCAAATAGACCGCACACCGCACGGATATACTGTTATGCATTGAACTGTAGTGATTTGCGTAGTGCTGTCGTGTGGCGCCACCACACGGAGAGCGCACGAAACAGCACTTGTAAAAGAAAAGACGGAAAGCGTGCTGTCTTGTGCGGTGTCGTGCGGTCTGATATGAATACCGCACAAGCAAAAAGTTGTTGTAATACAGATGGTTACGTGCACTCTTGTGCGGTGTGCTGTCTAAAACGATACCTGGATGCTGAGCAAAGAGGGATGTCTCTCGTAGATACAATTCTGAACAAGGGAGATACGTTTCAGAACAAGGGAGATACGATCGTCGCTAGGGCTTTTCCTATCGCTGTCTGCCTAGGACAGTTTGCCTGTCTCCATGAGATAGTCTTTCTGTCCAAGGCAGACAGTCTAATCAACTCAGTCAATCCTTTCACGTAGTCTAACTACATCATAAGAAATTCGCCAAGATGCACATGCTTGATACCATCCACACTACTTCCGCTAGTCCATTCGTCTAGGCTAACCACATATTTTGGATAATTGTTGCGGATGGCTTGCAGATTGCCAAATTCTCTTTCTTTAGTCTTTTCGTCGGCAAGAAGATAAGAGGATTGAATGTATATTACTTCGTCGCCTTTGCGCCCTACGAAATCTATTTCTTTTCCACCTGCTTGCTGTCCCGTGAAAACCTCGTAATGTTGCTGGGAAAGATGTTGGAATATGGCATTCTCCATCAGTTTGTGAATGTCTTTTTGCATAGAGAAGCCGAAATGACAATTGCGCAAGCCTAAGTCTTCAAAATAATATTTGTCGCCAATCTCAAAGGTACGAAGACCATTCACATCAATGCGTCTAACCTTGTTGATGAGGTAGGCATTCTGTAAGGCTTTCAGGTAGTTGATAACTTGAAGGGCTGAGATGTTGACATGTTGTGATTTGAGATAACGGCTGATGTTATTGGCTGAGAATAAGTTGCCTACATTGTCAGCGGTGTATATAGCCAATGTTTCGAGGAAATCTACATTTCTGATTCCTTCACGTTTTACCACATCTTTAAGTATGATTGTGGAATACACATTTCGTAGATATTCAAATACGATTTCTCGATCTAAAGGTAAGTTGCTCAAATATGGCAATCCACCAAAGGTGAGATAATTGCGCAGACTTTGTGTGGATGCATCTACCTTGTGAAATTCCAAGAACTCTTTATAGGTTAAACTATAAATGTGGAATTCTATGTATCTGCCAGATAGGTAGGTGGATAATTCACTGGAAAGCATCGTGGCGTTGCTCCCTGTGATGAATATGTCGCAAGCATCTTGGGCCTGCAAGCTTCGTAATGTATTTTCAAAACCCTGTATGTCTTGTACTTCATCTATAAAGAGGTAGTTGGCAACTCCTTCTTTCAGTTGTTCCGACACATATTTTGATAAGTCTTCATGAGTGCGGATGAAAGAAAATTCTTCTAGCTCTTTGTTGATGCAGATTGTGTTGCTGTCGGGGTGAGTTTGCTTGATATGTTCTTGTATCTGTCGAAGAATACAACTCTTGCCCACTCGTCGTTGACCAGTGAGCACCTTGATGATGTTCTTATTGATGAAAGGAGCGATGCGCTCTGTATAATTCGGACGGTTGATAAGTTGTATCATAAGGTTTGTTTTTATTAGTTATACTTAAAACTCTCTGCAAAGATAGCAAATTTATTAATCATACCAAATAAAATCACTGACAAAAGCTCTTTTATTAGTTATGATTAACAAAAACAAATCCGAAAAGAATCGTTCATGCACTACTAAAGATGTTACATGAACGATTTTTTATATCCGATGAAACGGGAGTGATACGTTGTTTCCTTCTTTTTCACTACCTTTGCACCAGAAATCAAAACAAGAAACGCTAACAATTTAAAAAACGTAACAATCATGAAATCCTATTCTATGGTTACTAAGGCTGCCTGCCTCATGATGATGGCTGCAGCATCTACTTCTGCCATGGCGCAGAAGATGAATATCGAACACAAGGGTGATACTACAATCATCAAGGTGGAGAATCCGACCAAGTACCTCCTCTTGCCTATTCAGGAAGAGAAGGATGAGGCTCAGGTGTTGCTCGACACCGGAAGCAAAGATGATACTTGGATGGACGTTCGCCTGGCCCAGAATGGTTCAGATTACTTCGTGCCATTTGCCTTGGGCACGGGTAAGATAGCTACTGTCAAGATTCTTGGTCTGAAGAAGGATGCTTTGGCTCTTAATCTGATGAAGCTCAGCGATACATTCGATACAACCAATACCGATTACTATCGTCCATCTTATC
>ERZ1026898.931-NODE-931-length-15587-cov-4.472637_pt1 | contig 15587 bp, 8 predicted proteins | sample MGYA00380178_ERZ1026898 | MGnify/ENA primary metagenome ERZ1026898 (study PRJEB33269, sample SAMEA4719814) | human gut metagenome | biome: human-associated habitat; feature: organic feature; material: feces | place: Cameroon | collected 2013-10 ... | reverse complement strand
ATTTGGCCGGTGGAAATAATCCCTGTGGAGCAAAAGAGCAGGATAGAGATGAATCTGGCCGGTGGAAATAATCCCTGTGGAACAAAAGAGCAGGATAGAGATGAATCTGACCGGGGCAAAGTAATCCCTGTGGAACAGAAAAGCAAGATAGAGATGCTGATCAATTCCAATTTGTGGATGAACTGCAGCATGGGAAGAAAATATCGCTGTACCATGAGCGGGAAGTTATGAGGAAAAAGAGTTGAAGAAAGAGCGGAAAGTCGTCGCAGGGAGCAGGAAGACGATATCAGAAAATGCAAAAGCCGGCGGATACATGCGGACGGAGCTTGAGAAGCTGATGGACGCTGAGAATGTGCGGAGGAAGGAAGAAGCAGGAGACCGGCAGGTGCCTGGGCAGCATATACCGGAGTATCAGTTCTTTCATCTGGATGAAATTGTTGCGAAGCTGGACATTTCCGCAAAAAAGATTTCGGAAGCACGCAAGCTGATTGATCAGAAGGAAATCCGGCTGCAGCGAGTGGTGGTAGATGCGCTGGGATCGCAGAACTTGTTGAATCTGGTATCCTCATTGGATCCAAAGAGGAGAAAGCACATTCAGGCATCAACGATCGTCGGGATTCTGTGGCTTTCCGGTAAAAGCGACAGCTATTATGGAAATCGGAATTTTTCGGTAGAGATGGTCTTTGGTCAGAGAGAGCTGCTCTGGAGCTTGTGCCGGAGCTGGGGTTGTGATACCGACTGGAATTATCGAAGGCCGAAGTCTGCAATGGATCTGTGTGTTCACGAGGTGGCCGGCGTCCTGCTTTTTCGTGAATACCTGGAAAAACACAATGATTTTGATGCGACAACGGTCAAAGCGAAGAATCTGATTCGGACATTGAGCGATCTTTCGGGGGAAACGCTGACCTCCGGGAGAAATCTGGAACAGAAGGCACTTGTCCTGGAGCCATGGCTTGAGATACAGGACGACGATCTGCTTCATTGTACCTTTCGCGTGGGAAACAGCAAATTGTATAAGGTGAAGGATATACCTGATTTTTGTCGGCTCATGGAGAACGGCGGGATCATGGTGGTTTCACCGAAAACCAGCATCGATTTGTCGAAGCGGTTTCTTACCGGAGAATCTGCGGTCTGGTATGACTTCCTTTCCAAAGAGGTCCGGGATGAGGACTATCGGAGAAATCGGATTCTGATCACACAGAGCCCGTATGAGCGTTATCTTGATGCGAAAATCCGTGATGTGATGGAGCTTGATGGGGAGAGACTGGATCGTTTCCTTGAGATTGCTGTGGGGAAAACGATGCCATTGACCTTCCGCACGTATTTACGAGGTGATAAGATCGTTTGCACGATTCGGGACAAAGCACTTCTCCCCAGACTGACCATTCGTCCGAATGTGGATTCTGCAAGCAACGTGATGGAAGGTGTTGTGGTAGAGGGAAAACTGCCTTCTGTCTTCTATGGGTTCCACTCAGCCTGCTGGATGGAGGAAGGATATCTCAACAGGATCGGGGAAAAGGATGTGCAGGCGCTGACTCCCGTGATGGAAAACGCCGGCAATGACAATAAGATATCCTTCAGCATCGGAAGAATGCATCTTGCGGATTTCTACCACAAGGCTCTTCCACAGCTGCGCAAAATTGCCGAGATCACGGAGACCGAGAGCGGAATCGTGGAGGAATATCTTCCTCCGGAGCCGGATTTTACGATCTATCTTGACATTGACAACGATGCCTTTTTGTGCCGCGCAGAAGTCGCGTACGGAATGGAAATTTTCTCACTCAGCGATGTCCTGAAAACCGCGGGGGATGCAAGCGATCCTTCTTTGCCGGGTACGAACGGAAAAAAAGAAAGCAGAGCAACGACATACCAGCCGTACCGCGACAGGCAGAGGGAAGAAGAGATCGTCTCAAGGCTTGCCGGATATTTTCCCGATTATGATGAGTCGCTGGAGGTTTTTTATGTCAATCGCGATTCCGATGAAGCGTATGATCTTCTGGATCATGGCCTGGATGAACTGACACAGCTGCCGCTCTGCCAGGTGCGAATGACAGACCGGTTCCGCCGGCTTGGCCTTCGCAGAAGCGTGAAGTTTGACGTCGGAGTCTCGCTGGAGAGCAATCTTCTGGACCTGTCGGTTACGGCCAGAGAGCTGTCGGAGGATGAGGTGCTGCAGGTACTGTACCAGTACCAGAAGAAGCGCCGCTTTGTTGTTCTGAAAAACGGCGATTTCCTGAAGCTGAAGGACAACGAGTCGCTGGATCAGCTGGTTCGGATGATGGAGGATCTTCACCTTTCCATCAAAGAGCTCACCAAAGGGAAGATGCATCTTCCGGCATACCGGGCGCTCTACCTGGACAAGATGCTGGAAGGGCAGGAGGGCTTTTATGCCGATCGTGACCGGCATTTCAAAGAGCTGATCAAGAGCTTTAAGACCGTTTCGGATTCTGACTACGAGGTGCCGGAGCACCTGAAAAAAATACTGCGGCCCTATCAGAAGGAAGGGTACCGATGGCTTCGGACGCTCGACCATTACGGCTTTGGAGGAATTCTTGCCGATGAGATGGGGCTTGGCAAAACACTGCAGACACTTGCCATGCTGGAGGCTGTGAAAAAGGAAGAGGGCGGTCTGACAGCACTTGTCGTCTGCCCGGCTTCTCTTGTTTACAACTGGCTGGAGGAGGCTCACCGCTTTGCTCCCTCTCTGAATGCAGTGGCCGTAACCGGAACGGCGGCAGCGCGTGCCGGAATCCTCCATGGATTGAAGCAGGAGGGCGACAAAGCAGATCTTCGAAAAGCAGATCTTCAAAAAACAGATCTTCTGAAAGCAGATCTTCTGATTACTTCGTACGATCTCCTGAAAAGAGACATCGCAGAATATGATGAAGTGACCTTCCGCTTTGAAATCATCGATGAAGCGCAGTACATCAAGACGCATACCACTGCTGCGGCCAAGTCGGTCAAGCTGATCCGTGCAGTGTCGAAATTCGCTCTGACCGGAACTCCGATTGAGAACCGCCTGTCAGAGCTGTGGTCTATTTTTGACTATCTGATGCCTGGATTTCTGTTTGCATACGACAGCTTCCGCACGCAGATGGAAGTCCCGATTGTGAAAAACGGGGACGAAGAGGTCCTGGAGCGGCTCCACAAAATGATTGCGCCGTTCATCCTCCGGAGAATCAAGAGAGATGTCCTTCGGGATCTTCCGGACAAGCTTGAGGAAATCCGCTACGCCGGGATGGAGAGCAAGCAGCAGAAGCTCTATGATGCGCAGGTCATCCGTATGCGCAATGATCTGAAAAAGCAGAGTGAAACAGACTTTAAGAGAAGCAAAATCGAGATTCTCTCCGAGCTTATGAAAATCCGGCAGATTTGCTGTGATCCGTTGCTTTGCTATACCAATTATGACGGAGAATCTGCCAAAACAGAGCTGTGCATGGAGCTGCTTCGCAGTCTGATGGATGGCGGGCACCGGACTCTTGTTTTCTCACAGTTTACGTCAATGCTGGAAATATTGGAGAAGCGTCTGACGGAAGAGAAAATTCCGTATTATGTCATCACGGGAAGCACAGAGAAGGAAGAGCGCATAAAGCGTGTCAAGGCATTCAATGAAGGAAATGTTCCTGTTTTTCTGATTTCATTGAAAGCGGGCGGAACAGGACTGAACCTCGTGGGGGCGGACAGCGTCATTCATTTTGACCCCTGGTGGAACACGGCAGCGGAGAACCAGGCGAGCGATCGTGCACACCGGATCGGACAGACAAAAGTCGTTACGGTTTATAAGCTTGTTGCGAAGGGCACCATTGAAGAAAAAATCCTTGCTCTCCAGCAGCAGAAGGCAAAGCTTGCGCAGGATGTGCTCAGCGGAGAAGGTGTCGGAAGCGCAGTCCTTTCCAGAGAGGATCTGATGGAGATTCTCGGCGGGGAGAGCTGACTTGCGGCGGAGAGATGATTCTGGCGGGAGAGTTGACTTTCGGCGGAGAGATGATTCTCGGCGGAGAAAGCCTCCTGGCGCGTAAATGTCATGCTAAGAAAGGCGCAAACAGAAAAATAGCGCAACCAAATAAACAGAAAATATCGTATGATAGGACGAAAGGCAATCGAAATTATGATTTCAGAAAGGAGCCATTCGCCTATGAAAGTAAGACGCGTGAGTTTGGAGCAGCTTCTGAAACAACTGGAAAACAGCAGAATGTCATCGGATCTTGGCAAGGATATTCTGTCCACCTATGACATTCTGAAGGGTTATCCATTTGATCGGAACGAAGCTGCGAGCCGGATCATCCTGAACAACGCGAAACACCCCGGCGTTCTGGCGTCCCTTTCAACAGGATCGCGGCAGCATCCGGTTCTCTCGGATTCTGGCACGATTCCCGCAAATGAAATTCGAAGTCGGCTCAACCTGCAGTTTCAGGAGCTCTGCCGGGAAGCGGCAAGTGTTCTTGGCTATGCACTGGAGGAAGCATGAAGCCGAAGCTTCGTGTCGCAGCAATCTGCACTGCTGACCGGATTCCATCACGATCGTCTGCGATGCCGGTTGACATCGCAAGCGGTTGAAACAACAAAAATATCCATGCATAGGCATTTTATGAGGTAAAATGTTGATGTATGGATTTTTTGTACTATAGCAATATCTCGATGAGACAAAATTCGAGAAGACGGATTTGCCGAATATGTCAGCCAGATGCTTTTCATTGGCGGAATGCATCCTGATTGGCAGGAAATGTTTTGCGGGGATGATTTTGGGCGGAGAAATGCATCCTGATCTGCAGAAAATGTCTTGGAGGGATGATTTCCAACAGGAAAATGCATCCTGATTGGCAGGAAATGTTTTGCAGGGATGATTTGGAACAGAGAAATGCATCCTGATTCGCAGGAATAGCACTCCTCTGAATAAGTCAAAATACCGGCAGGCATTCCGAATTTATGAAAGAAATTGCGACACCGCTCTGATGGAGTATTGCATTGCTGCGGGCGTGACAAGGACCTGCGAGATTCTGGAAGATATCTGCAGGAAGCTGAATGTCCCTAAAGCTGAATGTCCCTGAAGTTAAATGTTACTGAAGTGGAGGCACTATACGAAAACAGGTGAGAAAAAGTTCTACATGGCTGCTGCAAATGTAGCGGCCTGCCTCGGAGTGATCATTCTTCATACAAATTTTGTTTTCTGGACAAAGCCGGGAGGCAGACTCTGGATCACCTCCTGCTTTCTGGAAACCTTCTTTTACTGGCCGGTTCCGGTGTTCTTCATGCTGTCCGGAGCCAATCTCCTGGATTACCGGGAGCGGTATTCCACAGCTGAATTTCTGAAAAAGAGAGTATCGCGTACTCTGATCCCGTTTCTGTTCTGGAGCCTCGCAGCAGAGCTGTATCTGTCGGCTCTTTATGACCGAGTCATAGACTGGAGCTTTCCAAGGGTTCTGGACGATATCCTGAACTCACGAACCTTTTCAGTCTACTGGTTCTTTCTTCCGCTGTTTGGCGCCTACTTGTCGATGCCGGTTTTGAGCAGAGTGGAGCACAAGGTGCGCACATATCTGTATGCAATTCTCTGTGGGATGTTTTTCGTCTGTATTCTGCCGCTTGTCTGTCAGCTTCTTGGCGTTCAGATGAATCAGGAGCTGATTCCTCCGATCGCGGGAGGATATCTGATTTATATCATGCTCGGGTATGTCCTGGATCGCGTGGATCTGCAGAGGAAGGTGCGATGTGTCTTCTATTTGCTCGGGATCATCGGGTGGCTGATGCAGTTTATCGGGACGATTCTTGCTTCCGAGGGGGAGATCGGAGTCAATGTTACCTTTAAGGGATATACAAATTTCCCGGCCTTTCTGCAGGCAGCGTCTGTTTTTATATTTCTGAAATACGCGGACTACGAGAAGCTTTTCGGAAGCAGGATGAAGACTGTGCGGAAACGTGTGCTGTTCCTGTCATCGCTTACGTATGGGATCTATCTGATTCACTATTTTTTCGTGGTCGGTCTGCCTCGCCTTTGGGATATTCAGACGACAAAGCTTAGCTGGAGGCTGGGAGGGGCAGTTGGTATTTTCTTTCTGAGCGCAGGAATTATCTGGCTGCTGAAGAAGATTCCGCTTGTGAGAAGGCTGGTACCGTAAACGCAGACGTTCTCCGGTGGATTCTCCTGCAGAATGTTGACATCATGGAAGTGAACCTGATGTCGAAGGGAAAAGCATGTTGAGATATTGTAAAATGAATCGCAGACAGAGGTACATCCTGATTTATACAATCCTGTACCTGATTCTGGCAGGACTCCTGGTCTTTTTCTTCAAGCTGCAGAACCGTTCGCTGGTCTACCATGCGGATGCATGGAGACAGCATCTCCGTGCACTTGCCTATTACGGAAAGTGGCTTCGGGGGAATCTGTGGCATCTTCTTCATGACCATTCCCTGACGACGCAGGCCTGGTCCTTCGGCCTTGGATACGGCTCGGATGTTCTGACAACGCTCCACTATTATTGCATCGGAGAGCCGTTGACGGCATTGACGGTATTCGTTCCGGAGAGGTTTACCAAGTATTACTTCGAATTTCTGATCCTGCTGCGGCCGTATCTCGCAGGGCTTTCGTTTTCTGCGTATGCGGAATATATGATCGGAAGAAAGCAGATCCATGGAGCCGGGAGCTGCACGACTACAAGTTCCGGTTCGTTCCCGATTTTATGCGGCTCCCTTTGTTATGTTTTCAGCGGAACGGTGCTGTATCTTGGAATGCTGCATCCGTTCTTCGTGACTCCGATGATCTACCTGCCGCTTCTCCTCCTGGGCGTTGAGAAGGTACTGCGGGAGAGGAAGCCGCGTATTTTTCTTGTAACCGTCTGGCTCGCGGCCCTGTCCAATTTCTATTTCTTCTACATGCTCGCATTGATGACTGCGGTCTATGCACTGGTGCGGGTAATCGCGAGGACGCGCAGAGAACAGGCGATCCGGAATGCAGGCGCTGGCACCGCAGAAGATGGGAAAACGCATCGCAGGAACTGCGCAAGCTGGATTCCGGAGGCGATCCGCAGGCTCTTGCAGCTTCTTAGCTATGCCGCTGTGGGAACGATGGCAGCAGGCGCGGTGCTGATTCCGATTCTGGTGCAGTTTCAAAGCGATCCGAGAAATGCCACATCGTATGGCTTGCCGCTTTTCTATGAGAAGGAGTATTATTCGGAGCTTCTGAAAAATGCGGTGACCTTCATCAACCATCCGCTGTATGACACGGAGCTCTGCCTGTCGGTTGTCTGCATCGCGGCGGTGATCACACTGTTTTTCCTGCGGGGACACGGGCAGCTGAAGCTAGCAGTCATCGGCGCGGCTGTGATGCTGTGCCTGCCTGCTGCCGGCTATGTGATGAATGGCGGAGCGTATGTGATCAACCGGTGGACGTTTGCCGTGGAATTCCTGTTTGCTTTTGTCCTTACGGTTGTCTGGAGCGATGAGCAGGTCCGTTTCCGGGGGAAAAATATTGGCCGGGGCCTCGCATTTTCGCTTGTCCTTGTGACGATTGCGCTGAATATTGTAATCGGTTACGTCCGCATCCCTGCAGGAGAAAACGGCGGCTCCGGTCAGAACGGCTTCCCGTCGGAATTTGCGGATGAGCAGACGGCAGAAGAGTACATGACTGCCGCCAACCGGAATGAGTCGGCTGCGGTGACGCAGTATGCAGAAGAGACGGAAGCGTCGGCATTCTATCGTTATACCGGCCGGGATCTTACCTACAATGCGGGGACGCAGACACAGAGCTCCTCGACGCAGTTCTGCTGGAGCCTTGCAAATGGCTCCGTGGCCGATTTTTTCAAGGCGCTTGGCGTCAATGAGGAGCAGAATTTCAGTTATACCGGTTTGGACGACCGGACCGCGCTGGAGGCGCTTGCCGGGGTAAAATATTACACCATTGCCTACGACAATGATTACGAGAAGCAGTTTGTTCCGTACGGCTTTGCAGACTGCGGAACCGTGGAAGCCTGGAATCCCGCAGAGAGCCTTCAGGAAAAATCGGGGGCTGTGTACGGCGATGACAGCTGGGAGCCGGTGGTACCGACCTACCACATTTATCAGAATACGTTTGCACTGCCGATCGGCTATACCTATACCGGATTTGTATCAAGAAGCGCGTTTGATGCGATGGACCTGACCGAGCGTCAGGAGGCTCTGCTTCAGGGCGTTGTTCTTGAAGATGAAGACGAAGAGAAAATGAAGGTCGGAAATGAGGAACGTCAGGAAACCGGGATTGAAGAAGGCCTGCAAGCCAGAGTAAGCGGTCTGGAGCAGGTGCAGCCGGAATTCTCGGAGGAAAAGCGTGCGTACACCGTAGAAACCGGAGAAGGCGTTTCGTATGTAGCAGAAGCCGGCGACGGAGTCTCGAATGCTTTGGAAGGCCCTGCGGCGCCTGCTGCAGACAATGGGAAGGAAGCCTCTGCCCCGTGCTTTCGCGTGACGAAGGAAGGCGCGAAGGCAACGCTTCGCTTTGAGGCAGCAGAAGAGGCGGAAACCTATCTGGTGCTGCGTGATCTTGACGCCGGACCACTTGAAGGGGAAGGCGGGGAATCGGATTCTGCCGGTAATCTCAGCAATCTGGAAAGTGAGTATCCGATCAGTGTAAAGGCGCTTCGCGAGGGCACGCCTCTGACGGATAAAAGACTGAATTTCAAAACAGAGATAAATCAGTACTATAGTGGACTGAAGGACTTTGCCATGAACATGGGATATCGGGACAAGGGGGCTGACACATTTGAAATTGTATTCCAGAAGCCGGGGATCTATTCCATGTCAGAGCTTGCCGTTGTTGTACAGCCGGCAGAGGAGATGATGCAGCATGCAGCGAATCTGCTTGCCTGCACAATGGTGGACGTCAACCTTCACCGGAATCCGGTGTCTTTTGCAAGCAGCGAGATCACAGGAACGGTGAATGCGGAGCAGGACCGGTATCTGGTGTTCTCCATCCCGTACAGCAAGGGGTGGACGGCGTATGATAATGGAAAAAAGGTCGAGTTGCAGAAAGCAAATCTGATGTATCTTGGCATGCCGATTGAGGCAGGGAGCCACGAAATCCGGCTGGTATATCGCACGCCCGGCGGAACGGTGGGCGTTCTTGTGTCGCTTGCCGGAGTGATTTTGATGATTTTTCTGTGCAGAAGGAGTCCACGGAGGACAGAGAGCAAGAAATTGTAACCCAGACTGAAATGCAGTCATGATTAAGCAGCCTGGGCAAAAGCATAAATTCAATCGAAAAATCTGGAGAAACGTATTTATGAACCACATGAACAACAGCAGGACTAAGCGGCGCAGTCTGTCCTGCCGGATCAAAGAGCATTGGAGTCCTTTGATCCTTTTTGTAAACCTTGCAGCCTACATTGGCTTCGCATTGATTGACGGGCCGGTCTGGTGCCGGGATTCGAACAGCTACGCCACGATGGACTACACGAGAGAGCCAATCTATCCCACCTTCCTGTGGCTTATGCGCAAGCTTTTCGGTGAAAATGTGATGGTGCACGGTTGGGATCTTACGGACCGTCTCGGGGGAAAAGCACCTGCGATGGAGCCTCTCTATCTGATGGCGGTTATTGTAGTCCAGTCGATTCTTGCGGCTGTTACGGTATGGCTTCTTTCGAAGCTCTGCTATGAAATCAGCGAAAAGCTTCGTTTTGCTGCTGCGGCGAATCTTGTGATGTGGGGCGTTGATTTTCTGAATCGCTTTGGTGCAAAACGGGGATCAACCTACACGCAGAGTATTATGACAGAAGGCTTCGGTGTTTCCTTTTATATCCTGTTCCTCCTGAGCCTTTTTCAGTATATGAGGAAGCGCCGCAGAATGGAGCTCGGAAACGAAACATCCTGGAAGAGATATCTCCGGTTTTCTGTTCTGATGATGGTTTTATGTGCATCCCAGCACAAGCAGCTGACCATTACCCTGATCATTTTTGCAGCTGCCGCGATTTCTGCAGATTTGCGGCTCCTGATCCGGTACCGCAGCTTCGTGAAAACCGGAAATCAGGCCGCAAATCAGGGCGGGCAGCAATGCTGCGGTAAAACAGGAACACGAAAAGAGGCGCTGAACTGGCTTTCCCGGGATGCTGCGGCACTTCTTTGTGCAGGAGTTCTGATTTTTCTGATCGGACACGTTTACAACCTGACGTTCCACGGTGTGTGGTCCTTCCATACAGGAAGTGCGGATAAGATTGACAGTACACTGCTCTACACAGTTACCGAGGAGGATGCGGAGCTGTTTGCATCGAATGAAAAAGCTGCACTTGATGACGCGGATAATCTGCGTGAGCTCTTCCTCAGCATTGAAGAAGAGCTTGCAGGGCAGCAGCTTCGATATGTGGATGCACCGTCTGGCTCCTGGGTGGAGCTCTGCTCACACTATGCGGACAGCTATGACATCATCGGCTTTGAGGTCCTGGATCCTCTTGTGGACAGCTTTGTGCGAACGAATCAGCCGGATCTGATCCCGGGGAGCATGGAATTTGCGATTGCGACGGATCAGGTTTGTCAGAGTCTGGAGCATGTGCTGATCCGGCAGAACCCCGGACGTCTTCTGTATCTCTGGATCAACAATGTACGCAAGGGCTTTGTCAATACCGTTCTGCGTGTCAGCACGGTGCTCAACTGGGCATCTCTGGTCCTGTGGATTTCCTACCTGGCGGCTTTATTTCTTCTGATCCGGAGGGGAAAACATAAGTCCGGTGATTCATGCCGGGCGGCAGAAAAGAATTCCTGCAATGCGGCAGAAGAGAAGCGGTGTGTTGATACGATTCTGCTTGCGTCACTGGTTCTTCTCGGAACACTGGTCAATTGTATGGTGGTGGGAGCTGTTATTTTCCCGCAGACCAGATATATGATTTACAACATGGGATTGTTTTATACAGCGCTGATTCTGATGATGGGCGAGCTTGGAAGAGGACATTTGAAGGCGTTGAAATCGTATTGAATGTGCCGGAGGAGGCTGAAGAACCTTTATGAATCTTGAAGCCTATGACGTTGAGTCCCTGCGACAGATTGTACGTGATCTTCAAAACGAAAATGAGGCGCTCAGAGCACAATTGCATCGGCAGAACATTCCTGCGGCGGAAAGCATGGCCTTTCGTTCTAGCAGAAAGGAAGATCTGTACGATCCGGATCAAGGAGCAAGAATCGAGCATACGACCATTACCAGAGAGATGTTAAGTCTTTTTTACAAATGGTTTCATGGACGACCGGATGTATATGCCAGGAGAGGAAAGAAGGGTGGATATTATCCGCAGTGTGCGAACAGGTGGAGTGAGAAGTGTCCGTTTCAAAATGGCAGCAGCCGGTATTGTCTGAAAAACCAATGCCCTGTCAGGGAATGGATTCCGTTGACAGGAAAAGTGATACTGAGCCATTTGCTTGGAAAGAGTAAGTTCGGAGATGATGCAATCGGAGTGCATCCGCTGTTTGATGATGACACCTGTCATTTCCTTGTTTTTGATTTTGATCATCATAAGGATAAAGCGGAGCTAGCCACCGGTGCAAATGAGGGAGAACGATGGAAAGATGAAGTAGATGCGCTTCGGCTGATGTGCAGGAACAATCATATTGACTGCCTGGTGGAACGATCCCGGTCAGGAAGAGGAGCACATGTTTGGATCTTCTTTGCAGGAAAGGTAAAAGCTTCTGTTTCCAGGGCTTTTGGATATGGCTTACTGGAAAGAGGCGCAAAATCGATCAATCTGATTTCTTTTGATTATTATGACCGGATGTATCCGTCTCAGGATTGTTCTGACAGCATAGGCAATCTTATCGCACTTCCTTTGCAAGGGCTGGCTTTAAAAGATGGAAACAGTGCTTTTGTTGATGAGAACTGGAATGTCTGTCCGGATCAATGGGCACAATTCACGCAAAGGCGAAGATATACAGAACCGGAATTGATTGCGATGCTGGCTCAATGGCAGGCAGAAGAAGGTCCAATGTCTGCTTCCGGCAGATACGCTGTGGTGAATCTTGGGCAAAATCGCCTGCGGCCCTGGGAGAACCGAAGCTGTTTCAGGAAAGAAGATATCACAGGACCTTTGCACATCGTACTTGCAGACGGTATCTATGTTGATGCTCTGAATCTAAAGCCGGGAATTCAGAACCAGATCCGTTCTCTGGCGTCATTTACAAACCCAGTATTTCAAGAGAATAAAGCAATGGGGCATTCCAACCATGCAACGGCCAGAATTCAGTATCTTGGTCAGGATACGGATGGATATATCCGAATTCCACGGGGCTTGCTGGAACAATTAGAAAACAAATGCAGGGAAGCAGGAATTGCTGTTGATTTACAGAATAAAAGAAGCTGTGGAAGACCTGTTCGTGTTTCGTTTCGACAAGAGCTCTATCTGTAGCAGGATCTTGCGGCACAAAGACTTCTGCAGTTCGATGATGGAATTCTGAGTGCTGCTACAGCCTTCGGGAAAACCGCTGTTTGCAGCTACCTGATTGCCAGCAGAAAAGTCAGTACTTTGGTCCTTCTCAGAAGCAAGGCTTTGATGAATCAATGGATCGAGGAATTCGAAAAATTCCTTGAGATAGATGAACAGCCGCCGGAATATACGACACCGAAGGGGCGAGTAAAAAGACGTTCGAGCGTTATTGGAACACTGATGGCCGGGGATAATAAGCTGACAGGAATTCTCGATCTTGCAATGGTGGATTCATTATGCCGGCTGGAAAATCTTCCGGATTTGCTCAAAGCATATGGGATGGTCATTATGGACGAATGCCATCATGGAGCTTCTGCAGGTGCGCAGAAGGTATTGATGGCGGTGTCCAGTAAATTTGTATATGGCGTTTCCGCAACGCCTGCCCGAGGCGACCATCTGGAGCGCATCAATAATATGCTGCTGGGACCAACCCGCATGACATATACAGCCAGAGAAAGAGCGGAAGCCCAGGGAATTGATCATCTGATTCATCCACGTTTTACAAGAGTTGCTGACAGCCTTGGTCCAGATGCCGGTATTCAGGAATCTTATTCGCTGCTGCAGAACAGTGCCGTACGAAATACACAGATTATTACAGATATCAAAAGATGTCTTTCGCTCCACAGGACGATAGCAGTGCTAACGCGCTTCAAAAGTCATGCCAAGGTTCTTTCGGAGCAGCTGTCCGGGGCAGCAGATCATGTGCTTCTATTGTACGGGGACAACACCGATCAGGAAAACGCCGAAATTGAGAGAAAGCTGCCGCAGATTCCGGATAACGAGACGGTTGTTCTTGTTGCTACGGGTCAGAAAATCGGGGAAGGCTTTAACTTTCCGAGACTTGATACACTGATACTCGCGATGCCAATTTCCAGACCCGGAGTGGTTGAGCAGTATGTCGGGAGATTGAACAGAGATTATCCGGGAAAAAGAAATGCTGTCGTCTATGATTATGTTGATTCGCATATTCGCGTCTTTGATCACATGTATCAGAAACGACTGCGTACCTATAAGAAGATCGGATATCGTATCGCTTCCGGTACGGATTCTCTCCAAAAGGATTCTGATTATCATGTGAACGCGATCTATGATTCCGGCAATTACATGGATGTTTTTGAAAGAGATTTACTTGAGGCCAAGGAAAGTGTTGTGATAGGGAGCCCGCAGCTGGATCAGGGCAAAGTCGATCGCTTCGTCAGGATTGTCACTCCGAAAATTGAAGATGGTGTAAAAGTCTGCGTGATCATCCAGAATTCGGCCATTATGACATATGACAATGAAGATCATCTGCTGTACATGGCAGATGAAATGAAGCAGGCGGGTGTAGATGTCGTGATGACAGAGGAATATGGAAATCACTACGCGGTGATCGATGATCAGCTTGTCTGGCACGGAGGAATGAATCTTCTTGGAAAAGAGGACGCCTGGGATAATCTGATGCGTACAAAGGATCCGGATGCCGCTCAGGAACTGCTCCTTATGGCGCAGAAAGCAAGAGAAGCATCTTTTCTGTAAACTCCGATTCTTTCATGGAGGCTCTGGAAAATCGACACATCAACATTCTGGAAAATAAAAATGTTGATATATGGATTTAAAAGTTCACATTCACAGGAATGCAAAATCAATCGTAAAAGCAATCGCAAATAAATACGATTGCTTTTACGTGCATTTTTGCATATATTATAGGAAATAGGTGCGGAAAGGATAAGATGAGGATGCGTGAAACGAAAATACTGGAGTTCAAGGAAACGATTACAAATACTTTTTTAAAAACAGTCAGTGCCTTTTCGAATTATGATGGTGGAAGCATTCTTTTTGGAGTAGATGATGATGGAAATGTGAAAGGATTGCAGGATGTAAAGCAGGCATGTCTGGATATTGAAAACAAAATCAATGACAGTATTTCGCCTCAACCGAACTATACACTTGAAATACAGAATAATGATCAGACGATAAAACTCATTGTAACCAGTGGGGTTCAGAAACCGTATTTGTATAAATCAAAAGCATACAAACGTAACGATACAGCGACGATAGAGGTAGATACTCTGGAATTTTCAAGGCTTGTATTGGATGGGAAGAACATCAGATTCGAAGAATTACCTTGTAAGGATCAGAAATTATCCTTCGATACTTTACAGCGAAAGCTGAAAGAGAGTATTCAGCTTGAAACCTTTAATCAGGATACATTGAGAACACTGAATCTGTACGACAATGTAAATGGCTTTAATAATGCAGCGGGAATTCTGGCGGACAAAAATCATTTTCCTGGAATTGACATTGTTAAGTTCGGAGAAAATATCAGCATTATTCAAAAGAGAACAACTTTTGAAAATATATCCGTTTTGGATGAATATGAAAAGGCGCTTGCTGTATTCAAAGATTATTACCAATATGAAATAATACAGGGTGCTGACAGAAAGAAAATAGAGAAGATACCGGAAGCAGCCTTTCGGGAAGCAATTGCGAACGCGCTGATTCACAGGATATGGGATGTGAATTCGCACATCAGAGTTTCCATGTTTGACGATAGAATAGAAGTTGCATCTCCCGGAGGATTGCCGTCCGGAATAACAGCAGAAGAGTATTTGTCGGGCAAACTGTCTGTATTAAGAAACAGAAATCTGGCTAATGTGTTTTACAGATTGGGATTTGTCGAGATATTCGGAACAGGAATTACAAGAATAAAACAATTGTATGCAGAAGGTTTGATGAAACCGGATTTTGAAGTGTCAGAGAATGCTATTAAAATTGTGCTTCCTCTGTTTGAAAAGAATGCTAACTTAACCGAAGACGAAAAAGTGATCTATAAGCTCTTAAGCAAGACGATGCTGAAACCAATAAGCGAAATTTCGCCATATATACCTTTTGGAAAATCAAAAGCAACAAAACTGTTGCAGGAAATGGGACAAAAAGGTGTTATTGCGATTGAAGGCAAAGGCAGGGGAACGAAATATAAAATCAAGTGATTTGGAGACAGGAGAGTATCCCCTTATAAGACGGGCGCTTTCCGCAAGACGCTGAATATGGATATGCTGCGCACTTATTTTGAAAAGAGTGACAAGGATACCTCCGTCTACTTCCGGGATAAGAAGATCTGGGCCTGCGGCCATCCGGGATATTTTCGCAAAGGAGACCCGGCGGCACAAAGAGCTGCTG
>ERZ1026898.927-NODE-927-length-15594-cov-17.268035_pt1 | contig 15594 bp, 15 predicted proteins | sample MGYA00380178_ERZ1026898 | MGnify/ENA primary metagenome ERZ1026898 (study PRJEB33269, sample SAMEA4719814) | human gut metagenome | biome: human-associated habitat; feature: organic feature; material: feces | place: Cameroon | collected 2013-10 ... | reverse complement strand
TGCTCTGGCGGCTCTTGCCCACGGCCACGCTCTGGAACAGCTCGCCGATCTGGTAAAAGATGATAACGGCGCAGCCCTCCACGTAGTCGCCCAGTGCAAAAGCACCCACGGTGGCCACAGCCATCAAAAAGCACTCGTCAAAGGGCTGGCGGTTCTTGATGCCAAGCAGTGCCTTGCGCAGCACGTCCCAGCCCACCACCAGATACGGGATGCAGTACAGCGCCAGCTCCACCGGCGTGGGGAACTGGGGCAGCAGCTTGAGGATGAGCACCAGAACCAGCGCAATGAGGATGCGCTTGAGGTTCTTTTTTTGCTTCTTGTTCATACAAAAACTCTCCTTTTTGCGGGATGCTGGGCCGCATACGCTGCGGCAGACGGGGGATTTCAACAATTTTTCCCCATAAAAATGGATATTCCACGGTTTTACCCGTGTTTTCCACGCAGTTTTTCAGCCGAAAAAGCACTTTTCCACGTGTGTTTTGCTGCTTTTCCGCAAACGGTGTTGAAAACTGGGTGGAAACTGTTGAAAACCGTGAAATTTTTCAACACAAAAATGCGCCCTATAAAAAACTCCCCCGAAGGGGAGCGGGGCATTTTGAAGGGAGAAAATGCACTTAAATATCAAAGATCTCGCAGTCGTCCTCCACCTTCTTGCAGGCGGCCAGAACGTTCACCATGGTGTCGTGGGGGTCTGCACCTTCCGCAAACTCCACCTTCATTTTCTGGGTCATAAAGCTGACGGTCGCACTTGCCACGCCTGCCACGGTGTTGGCGGCATCCTCCATCTTCTGGGCGCAGTTTGCGCAGTCCACTTCGATCTTGTAGCTCTTCTTCATAAGTAATACCAGCCTTTCGTTATTCTTCGATATGGTCCATCCCCATGGAGAGGATGCTGCGCACATGGTCGTCGTCCAGTGCGTAGTAAACGGTTTTGCCCTCGCGCCGGAACCGCACGAGCTTGGAATCCTTGAGCACCCGCAGCTGGTGGCTCACCGCCGACTGGCTCAGCTGCACGGCGTTTGCAATGTCCTGCACGCACAGCTCGTTGTCGTGCAGCGCGTACAGAATTTTGATGCGGGTGGAGTCGCCGAACACCCGGAACAGGTCGGCCAGCTCGTACAGCACCTCGTCGTCCGGCATATCCAAGGCCTCCGGCTGGGCTGTGGGCAGTGCATCTTTTGCTTCCACCATGTTGGCACCTCGCTTTGCGTTGGATTTATATGAACGTTTGTTCATGTGTTCATGGTAGCACGCAGAATGCCCCTTGTCAAGGCTTTTTTTAAAGATTTTCGGCATCTGCTCTGGATTGATGAAATCTGCCTTAAAACGCAGAAAATTTGCGTTTTTGAATCGCAAAAAGGGTGCAGATTAGAGGGCGGCAAAAACAAAAAAGAGCATTGGGCAAAAAAGTGCCGCCCGGCGTGTGCAAAAGCCGGGCGGCAGTGTTTTTCAGGTTCAGGTTTCGTTTTGCGGCTGTTCGTTCAGCAGCTTTTCCAGATCGTACCATGCCTTGATGGCCTGCGGGCGGAACACATAGCGGTACGGTTTGAAGGTGACTTCCTCATTGCCGTCCTTGTCGGTCTTGTGGTAGTCCTTCATCAGGCCCTGCTCCACACACCAGCGGGCCGCAGCCTGCGCATCATCGTCGTCCTCGTCAATGTCGGGGTACAGCGCGGTGCTTTCCGGCTGCGGGCAGTCGGAAAGCTTCCACAGAGCAAGGGCAAGCTGGATGCGGTTTTGCGGGATGAAGCCGTAGAGGTGGTGCAGCCACGCATGGGTGCCCACAAGATAGGTGGCGGTGCCGATCACGGCACCCGCGATCACAGCGCCTGCGCCGCTGCCGCCATCGGAAGGCATGTCCGAGGTATCCGGCTGTCCGGCATCCTTCAGGGTAAATGTGACCACCACATTGCTGGCGGGCATGGTAAAGGTGCCATCTTTTACGGTGACAGGCTTGCCGCCCGCATCGGCCACGACCCACTCGCCAAAGGCTTTGCTGCCGTCAGCAGGCAGAGCGGAGGCGTTGAATGCAATGGACACAGCCGCGCCCTCGGCGGCGGACTTGACCTGATTACCGCCCACGGTAACGGTCACGGCGTCTGCCGCAATGCCCTCGGGCGGGTCTACAGTAAGGGTGTACTGCGGGATGATGTCAATGGCCTTGACCACCGGTGTGACCTTTACCGCGTGGCCGCGCATGGCAAAGGTGCTGCCGTTAATGTCCTGGCCGTCTACCTGCCAGTTTACAAAGTCGTAAGCGCCGGTGTAGGTCAGGACGACGTCCTTGTTCTCAATAGCATAATCAGAGGAGGCCGTGCCGTCGGTCACGGCAACATGGTATGCCTTGATGGTGCTGATCTCCACATCATTGCCGGGCATGACAAAGGTAGTGTTGCGGTCGCCCTTGTTGCCATCAAAGCTCACGCCTTGGGACTTGGAATCCCAGCCTGCGAAATGCACGTCCTCGGTGTCCGGGTCGGCCTCAATGGTCACCGTTTCGCCCTTTTTGGCTTCGGTCACGGTGGTGCCGCCCACGCTGGCTGTGCCGCCGTTTACCGTAATGGCCGAGGGTTTGCGGTAGCTGGCCACAAGAGCCATATCTTGGGTCAGTGCGTTCACCACATCCACGGGGGTGCCGTTGTGGTCAGGGGTGTAGCGCGCGCCGGAGGCATCTTTGTACCAGCCGTCGATCTTGCTGCCGGTGGTGCCGTAGGTCTGCCCCATGGCTGCGGCGTCCAACAGGGTGGTGTTGGCCATCGAAGAGCCGAGGTAAATGTCTGCACCCTGTGTGGCGGCAGTGTTGTTGCAGACCGCGCCGCTGGTAAAGGTGAGTATTTGATCATTGTAGATGCCGCCGCCGTTGCCAGCGGAACAGTCTGTGATCGAGCCGCCGGTCATGTTCATCGAGCCGCCGTCAGTAAAGGCACTGTCGCTGTTAATATAGATACCGCCGCCGCTGCTTGCGGAACATTTTGTGATCGAGCCGTCGGTCATCTTCATGCTGCCGCTGTAGACATACACGCCGCCACCTTTAATGTCAATGTCGCTGCCCGAGGTACCGCCGGTGCCCCCACACCCGGTAATGCTGCCGCCGGTCATGTTCATGCTGCCGCAGTTATTGATATACACGCCGCCGCCCGCTAGCCCACGGGCATCGCCGGTGACCTCACAGCCGGTAATGCTGCCGTTTTTCATCTCCAAAATGCCGCTGTCGCTAGTGATATACACGCCGCCGCCGCGGGTTGCCTTGCAGCCGGAGATCGTGCCGCCGTTCAGCGTCGTAGTCGCGTTGGAAATATTAACGCCGCCACCGGAGCGGGCGGAACAATGTGTGATCGAGCCGCCGGTCATCTCAAACGTGCCATTAGCGAACACGCCGCCGCCCCAATTACTGGCGGTGCAGCTCTCAATGCTGCCGCCGCCCATGGTCAGGGAGCCGGAAGAATCAATGTAAATGCCGCCGCCCGACCTGTAACTTCCGACTGCCTTGCAGCCGGAGATGGTGCCGCCGTTCAGAACAACTGCGCCCGCAGCATAGATGCCGCCGCCGTCGCTAGCGGAACAGTCTTTGATCGTGCCGCCGTTCATGGTCATCGTGCTGCCGCTGCCAACATAAACACCGCCGCCGCTGCCGCTGCCGGCAGAGTTCGTAAAGTTCTGGATGCAGCTGTTTGCCTCCATCTTCAGGGTGCCGCCGCTCTCCACGGTGACACCGGGGGCGTGTCTGGTCTGGCTTTGGCCGTCAAGGCAGACGTTGGACAGCGCAAGCTCTGCTCCGGAGACCTTCAGGGTGCCATTGTCTGAAAAGTTGATGGTGTGTGCATTGCCTATGATCTTGACGGTGTGACCCGCTTTAAAAGTGACCTCATCGGTCACATGAATGCTGTTTGAGAGAAAGATATCGTGCAGGGTGTCAGAGCTGGTGTCATTGTTGATCGCGTCAACTTCCCTCTTGAAATCTTCGTCATTGGATACCTGATGCTCTTTGCTCAGAAGGTCATTCTGCTCGTCCACCGTCTGCGGTGCCGCAGGGTTGGAAAGCATACCCCCCCCCCGTACCAGCAAAAGCCGAAACAGGGCAGACGCTCAGTGCCATGCTGAGCGCCAGAAGCATACTGAGGATGCGTTTTGTCATGGCGGATTCCCCTTTCAATATTATATTCCGTGCATTTTCCGTGCGTTTCGCAAAGGCGAAAAAACACAATACCATTATGTAAAAAATATCATTTTTAAAGCCCAAAAGCAAGCAACCCTGCGTGAAATGCCCTTAAATCGGCGTGAAGTGACCGTTTTGCCCCAAAACAAAGCGCACCCTGCGCCCGAAAACACCGAAAATGGGCAAAAATAGGGTGCGTTTTGCCGCAAAATGTGGTATCTTATAAAAGTATTCATCAAAACTGCGCCGTGCGGCGCACAAGGAGGGAAATGTATATGATACTGGAAACCGGGCTCCGCGGCACGCAGAGCGTGGCCGTTACGGCGGCCAACACTGCAAAGACCATGGGCAGCGGCACGCTGGACGTGTTTGCCACCCCGGCCCTTGTGGCTTTGGCCGAAAAGACCTGCTGGATGAGCGTGGCCGAAGCACTGGGCGAGGGCAATGGCTCCGTGGGCACCAAGCTGGAGCTGGAGCACACCGCCCCCACCCCTGTGGGCATGACCGTTACCTGCGAGAGCGAGCTGGTGGCCGTAGAGGGCCGCAAGCTCACCTTCAAGGTGTCTCTGCACGACGAGAAAGGCCCTGTGGGCGGCGGCACCCACGAGCGCTTTGTGGTGAACGACGCAAAGTTCGCCGCCAAGGCAGAGGCGAAGAAGGGGTAAAAGGCAAACGGGCTTGCCCTCTCAGTCACCTTCGGTGCCAGCTCTCCCAAGGGGAGAGCCCTTGGCAAAACCGGGAACTTTACCGTACTGCCAAAGGCTCCCACTTTGGGGAATCTGTCGAGCGTATGCGAGACTGAGAGGGCGAGGACGCTGACCGAAGAAAACTATTCTTCATCCACTTGCTCTGTTTGCTCCAATCGTATTGGCGGCAAGTCCGCCTCCAGCAGCTGCTCTTCGGCACGCTGCTGTGCGTCCTGCAAAAGCTGTGCCGCCTGCACACTGGCGCGGAACAGCTCCAAATACATCGCTTTATAATCCGGCGCGGCGCACACCCCCCTGCATTGCTGTGGGGATAGTTTTTCCCGCACAAAGAGGGGTATGCATGGCCGGAAGTTTGAAAAATGAGGAATCCATTATGAAAAACAAGAACCTTTCGTGGTTTGCGGCCCTGCTGGTGTTTGCCCTGCTGCTGTGGTGCACAGCGGCAACACCCGGCAAGATCGCAGACGCTTCCACCTACACCTGCGCGGTGTACAGCACCATCTTTTCGCTGCTGCCGCCGGTGATCGCCATCGTGCTGGCGCTGAACACCAAGGAAGTGTACACTTCCCTGCTGGTGGGCATCGCATCCGGCGCGCTGCTGTATGCCAACGGCAACTTGGAGCTTGCCATCAACACCCTGTTCTTCAACGAGGACGGCGGCATGATCGCCAAGCTCTCGGACAGCAGCAATGTGGGCATTCTGGTCTTTCTGGTGATGCTGGGCATTCTGGTGGCCCTGATGAACAAGGCCGGCGGCTCGGCTGCCTTTGGCCGCTGGGCCTCCACCCACATCCACTCCCGGGCTGGTGCGCAGTTTGCCACCCTGCTGCTGGGCGTGATGATCTTTGTGGATGACTACTTCAACTGCCTGACCGTGGGCTCTGTCATGCGCCCCGTCACCGACCGGCAGAAGGTGTCCCGCGCAAAGCTGGCCTACCTGATCGATGCCACCGCAGCCCCGGTGTGCATCATTGCGCCGGTGTCCAGCTGGGCGGCTGCGGTCACTTCCAGCGTGCCCGAAGGCTCCGGCATCAACGGCTTTACCATGTTCCTGCGCACCATTCCCTATAACTACTACGCCCTGCTCACCATTGTGATGAGCCTGTTCCTCATCTTCACCGGCACGGACTTCGGCTCCATGAAGCTCAACGAGGACAACGCGAAAAACGGCGACCTGTTCACCACTGCCGACCGTCCCTACGGCGACGATGTGGACGACGGCACCGATACCCGCGGCCATGTGGCGGACCTGATCGCCCCGGTGCTGGTGCTGATCGCGGCCTGCATCTTTGGCATGATCTACACCGGCGGCTTCTTTGAGGGTGTGGACTTCGTTACCGCCTTTGCGGACTGCAACGCCTCTGCCGGCCTTGTGCTGGGCAGCAGCATTGCATTGCTGTTCACCTTCATCTTCTACCGCGTGCGCAATGTAATGACCTTCCAAGATTTTGCTGCCTGCATCCCGGAGGGCTTCAAAGCCATGGTCAGCCCCATGCTGATCCTTTCCCTTGCATGGACCCTTTCCGGCATGACCGGCCTGCTGGGCGCAAAGTACTATGTGGCCAACCTGCTCAACGGTTCTGCCGCAGCATTGCAGTACATGCTGCCGGTGATCATCTTCTTGGTGGCAGTGTTCCTTGCCTTTGCCACCGGCACTTCCTGGGGCACCTTCTCCATCCTGATCCCCATCGTGTGCCATGCCTTCCCGGATGGTGAGATGCTGGTCATTTCCATTGCGGCCTGCCTGTCCGGCGCCGTCTGCGGCGACCACTGCTCCCCCATCTCGGATACCACCATCATGGCGTCCGCCGGTGCCCATTGCAGCCATGTGAACCATGTTTCCACCCAGCTGCCCTACGCCATTACGGCGGCCGCCTGCGCGGCAGTGTGCTATGTGATCACCGGCGTGGCGCAGGCTTTTCTGGGTGCCAACGGCAGCCTGTTCACCTCGCTGATCCTGCTGGCCGTTGCCATTGTGGTGGAGCTGGCTGTGCTGAGCGTGATCCGCGTGCGCACGAACAAAAAAGCGGCAGAATAAATTTGCGCAAAAATTCCGCTGTTTCGCTTTGCGCCGCAGGCAAAAACGTGGTATACTTAAAGAAAATGAACTACCGGAGGCGCACGACCCATGCTGGAACAAGCATTTCAGGATGTATACACCAAATTCAAGCTGCACTTTTACCAGAACGTTTTTCAGCGCTTTGCCACCCGCGAAGCTACGCTGACCACGGTGGAATCCTTCTGCATGGAGGGCATCATGGCCATGGGCGAGCCCACCATTGCCGAGTTTTCGCGCTTGATGCAGATCTCCACCCCCAATGCAGCGTATAAGATCGGCAGTCTGGTAAAAAAAGGCTATGTGGAAAAGATCCAGTCCACCACCGACCGGCGCGAGTATCACCTGCGCCCCACGCAAAAGTATATCGATTACTACAACATCAGCTATTCCTACCTGCACACCGTGGTGGAACGCGCAAGAGAGCGCTTTTCCCCGGAGGACTGCGCAAAGCTGGAAGAGATGCTCACCATCGTGAGCGAGGAGCTGATGCCGGAACTGGACCTGCCAAAGAAGGATGCAGAATAAGCAAAAAACCTCCCGGTCAGCGACCGGGAGGTTTTTTGTGTATCGTTACTTCTGCTCTTTATCCACCACCTGGATCTTGCCCTTCTTCCACAGCACATAGGAAGTCAGGATGCCGATGGGCAGCATCACGATGATAAAGATGCCCACAAGGCCGCCCAGCACGGAGCCATAGCCTGCAAGACGTGCCGCGAGGGAGAGCACCGTCATGATCACCAGCACCGGCAGCACGCCCTTGATGCCGCCCTTGACCACCTTGCTGCCGCTGGCAGAGCTGGCAAACAGACCCAGCGCCATGGAGCCGAACAATGCCGGCAGCAGGTAGCCGGAGGCCGTTTTGACGGCGGGCAGCTCGAACACCGGGCTGATGAAGGAGGCAAACACCGCCGCCAGCGTCAGGATGGCGACCGTCATGAGGGAGGAGACCGCCACGGCCACCGAAGCAATGGCTTCGCCCTCCGGGGTGTTGGGCTGCTTTTTGGTCAGGTTCATGGCGTTTGCCGCCACCGGCAGCTTTAAGTTCATGATGTTGCCGGTGATGAAGGCCAGATACGCCGAGCAGCCCAGAATGGGCGTGTAGCTGAGCGCTTCGGAGAAGCCCACCGGGATATAGATCAGAAGGATGGAGAAGGTGTTCACGTTGAACACCTCGCCCAGAGAGGGGATGCTGTCGTAAGCGGCCAGCACCACAAAGGGCAGCGCCACCATGTAAATGAGGGCGATCAGGGTGCCCACACGGCCCCAGCGGTGCGCCCAGCTCTGGAAGGAGTCCATTCTGGTCTCGGTCTTTGCTTTGCTCATGTCCGTGCCCTCCTTAACCGAAAATACGCACCCATGCCAGCGACGAGACAAGCCCGCCCAGCATGGAGAATGCCATCACGAAGTTATTGAGCCATGCAAGGCCCGGGCGCTTTGCCAGCACGCCCACACCCACCGCGATCACAAGGCCGGTGATCATCACCGCCGCCTGCACGTTGTCGGTGAACAGCAGGATGGGGATGTACACCGAGAACATCACCAGCATAAACACGCCGGACAGCACGTTTTTCCAAGTGCTTCCGCCGTTTTCGGCGGCGGAGCGGTCCACGCTTTTGCACAGCTTTTTGCCAAAGGGCAACAGAATGAGGAAGCCGCTCAGCATGCCCACGCTCATCAGGATCATCACTACGCCAAACTGCCGTCCGGTGGCGCTTTCCAGCATTTCAGCGGAGGATGCATAGCCCAGCACCTGCGCAATGGAGCTGGAGATCATGGTCTCGTAGGAAAGTGACCCAATGACCGAGAGCCGCCACCATGCCCACACGCTGCCCAGCACCGCAATGAGCACGAACAGGCCAACCACGATGGAAAGACTGGGCACGATGGAAAACACAAGGCTGGATTTGATCACATTGCCCAGCTCTTTGCGGGTGATGCCCAGCTCAAGGCAGTGGTCGTAGGCTTTTTTTAAGTACACCAGCGAGAACGCCGCAATGTACACAAGACCGCCAATGACCAGCGCCAGCAAAAGCGGGCTCTGGATGATGTCCTTCATGGTTGCCATAAAATGTCCTCCCACTAAATACAGAATGAACGAAAAAAAGCGGGTGCTTTCTGCCCGCCGTCCTTGCGATACGGACAGGATACCGGAAAATGCGGCGTCTGTCAAATGAGTATGACTAAAGCGCGGACGGCATTTTGGGGATATTTCCGGCGGGAGAAGCCGCAAAGAACCTTTACCGCATTAAAATAATAAAGTACTGACCGCTGGTCACTTTGCATTCGCTAAAAATTGCATAAAATTTAAAGAAAAAATCTGTCGTTCTGCCAAAAACAATGGCGCACCGGCCCTTGCAAACGCCGCGAAACCTGTTATAATACATACATCTACATATCGTAAAAATGGGTTGGTTCGCGGCATGGCGGCTGTGAGCAGGACCCTGTACTTTTTGAGGGAAAGACCAATGGAATATGCAACCGGACAACAACTCACAAGGCAGCAAAGCCCCGTCTGGCGGGCGCTGCGCGCTGCTGCGCCCCAGACCATCCCGGTGCTGGCGGGCTATTTTGTGCTGGGCCTTGGCTACGGCATCTATGTGCAGTCGCTGGGCCTGCCGGTGTGGATGCCCATGCTCATGGGCACCGTGGTGTACGGCGGCTCGCTGGAATTTGTGCTGGCAAGCCTGCTGCTGGGTGCGTTCTCGCCGCTTTCGGCCTTTCTGATGGCACTGATGATCCAAGCACGGCACCTGTTTTACGGCCTTGCCATGCTGGAACGCTACAAGGGCTATGGCCTGCGCAGCTTTTATATGATCTTTGCCATGAGCGATGAGACCTTTTCCATCACCTGCTCGGCCGAGCCGCCGGCAGGGGTGGATAGGGGCTGGTTCATGTTCTTTATCACATTGCTGGACCAGTTCTACTGGGTAGCCAGCGCAGGCCTTGGCGCGGCGGTGGGGTCGGTGCTGCCCTTCAGCACCGAGGGCGTGGATTTTGTGATGACCGCCATGTTCACGGTGATCTTCCTCAACCAGTGGGAGAAGAGCCGCCAGCACTACAGCGCCCTCATCGGCCTTGCGGCGCCGCTGGTGTGCCTTGTGATCTTTGGTTCCGGCAGCTTTCTGCTGCCCTCCATGGGCTGCATCCTTGTGCTGCTGCTGGCCCTGCGCAAGCCCATTGAAAAGGCCGAGGGCACCGCGCCGGAAACGGATCAGGATCATGAGGAGGTGGGCGCATGACCGCACTTCAGATGGGCCTGACCATTGCGGTGTGCACTGCCGCCACCATGCTCACCCGCTTTCTGCCGTTCGTGGTGTTCTCTTCCAAAGACCAGCAGCCGCCGGAAGTGGTGCGGTATCTGGGCCGGGTGCTGCCCGCCGCCATCTTTGGCATGCTGATCGTCTACTGCCTGAAAAGCGTCACCCCCTTTGCGGGCAGCCACGGCATCCCGGAGGCCATTGCCCTGCTGGTGACGGTGGGTCTGCACAAGTGGAAGCACGAGACCCTGCTCAGTGTGGCCGGCGGCACGCTGTGCTATGCGCTGCTGGTGCAGCTGGTGTTTTAAAAAAGAAAGAACTCCCCCAGTCTGCTTCGCAGCCAGCCCCCTCACCGAGGGAGCCGGCACGGCGTGAGCCGTGACGGAGGGAGTTTTTTTGTGTTTCGCGTTTACTTTCTGCCGTAAAGGATGCCCACACCGGAGATCATCCACGGGGTGCGCACATAGCCGGGCACGAAGTCCAGCTTTTGCTCAAGATCGCCGATAAAGTGCACCTCGCGGATGCCAGCGGCTTTCAGCTCCGCCACAAAGGCGTCCATGTCGCCGTACAGGGCCTTCTGGGAGAACAGATCCTGAAAAGCGAATGCGCCGCCCTTTTTCACCACGCGCAGCGCTTCCCGCACCACGTCGCGCTTATCCTTGGCGGTGCGCACCTCATGGAATACAAAGTTGGAAACAGCGGCGTCAAAGCTCTCGTCCGGGTAGGAAAGATGGGCTGCATCGCCCTTTTCAAAGGTGATGCGCGGGGCCACGCCCTCGGCCTTGGCGTTGTGCTCACACTGCTCTTTGGCGTAGTTCCACTCGACACCCCAATAGTCCATGCCGGTGAGCTTTGCTTCCGGGAAGGTCTTTGCACAGCGGATGGTCAGTGCGCCCGCGCCGCAGCCGATGTCCAGCAATCTGCCTTTGCCGTCCCAATCCAGATGCTGGATAAGGTGTTCGTGTACTTTGGCCATCATGTTGCCCTTGCCAAAGGCAAATTCCTCGTGGCAGCGGTACATGTAAGCACCGTAGGCCAGCAGGATGATGCCCGGCACGGCCAGCACCACCGCCGGCACGGTTTTGTGCAGGCCAAAGCCGCAGGCGAGGCCGGCCGCCAGCAGCACCGCGCCGCCGCCGAACAGCGGCGGGAACATCTTTTCCGGGACCCAGTTGCCATAGTTGGTTTGTGCGTTCATAATGATACCTCCCTGCCCAGTGGATATCACAATGTTAGCATAAACAAACCTGGCTGTCAATACCGCTCAGTGGTAGAAGGTATCAAAGTTCACCTGACGGTAGAAGCGCTGCTGCAACTGGTCAAAGCTGTCGCAGTTCTGGGCCAGCAGCCACATGCTCTTGGTCACAACGGCCTCAATGGTCATATCGTGGGCCTCCAAGAAGCGGAAGCGGTTCTTCACCCGCTTGCCCACCTCGTACACGCCCACGTCGCTGCCCTCATAGGTGACCTGCGTGGTCATGATAAGCACCTTGTGGGTCTGGTCGTAGTCGCCAAGGCCCTCGGCAAAGGCATCCATCAGCCGCTGCGGGATGCCGCCCACGCCAAAGCTTTCCACAATGACGCAGTCGTACAGGCGGAAAATTTCGGGGATGAGCTCCGGGCTCATACCGGGCGTCAGCTTGAGCAGGAATACCTTGGGGTCCAGCACGCGGCTGAACTCCACCGGGCCGGTGGGCCACGGCGACGGGATATACCGCACCAGCCGGTCGCCCTGCACCAGCGCCAGCTCCGGGAAGTTGACCGAGGCAAAGGCGTCGTAGCTGATGGTCTTGTTCTTTTTGGCGCGGGTGCCGGCGATCACGTGCCCGCCAAACACCACCATCACACCGCGGCTGCCCTGATCCAGTGCACAGATCACGCTGTCGCGCAGGTTCTTCTTGGCGTCGGTGATCTCGTTGGAGATGGGCTGCTGTGCGCCCGTGAGGATGATGGGCTTATCCGCGTTCTGGATGAGGTACGACAGTGCCGCTGCCGAGTAGGCCAGCGTGTCGGTGCCGTGGCAGATGATAAAGCCATCGTACAGGGCGTAGTTCTCCTGCACGGCCTTGGCCATCATAAGCCAGTGCTCTTGGCCAAGGTCGGTGCTGTCGATGCTGCACAGGGCCAGCGTTTCCGGGGCGCACAGGTCGTTCAGCTCCGGCAGGTGGGCCAGCAGCTCCTCGCTGGTGAGCACGGGCTTTAAGCCCTGCTGGGTGCGCACGCTGGCAATGGTGCCGCCGGTGGTGATAAAAAGAATACGTTGTTTGGTCATAAAAGAAGTCTCCGTGGCAGAAAGATCCGATAACTGAACCAGTATAACATACTCTTTTCCGCTTGAAAAGTGGCCAGCTGCCGCAAAACCGCATTTTTTGCGACCCGGTCACAGAAGTTTGGGCAGATTTGGTGTATACTAAAGGAAATGATAAAAGGAGAATACTATGCCCAATATCGTGATCATCGGTTCCGGCCCGGCGGGAGTATCCGCCGCGCTGTATGCCGTCCGCGCCGGAGTGGACACCACCATCCTGACCAAAGGCCCCGGCACGCTGGACCGTGCCGAAAAAATTGAAAACTACTACGGCTTTGCCCAGCCCGTCTCCGGCGCGGAGCTGGAGCGCCGCAGCATCGAAAACGCAAAGCGTCTGGGTGTGAACGTTGTCACGGCCGAAGCCGTGGGCCTGACCTATACGGATAAACTCACGGTAGAAACAGTGGGTGCGGATTACCCGGCGGACGCTGTTATTCTGGCTACGGGCGCTTCCCGGGCGGTGCCGCGCATCCCGGGCCTTGCCGGGCTGGAGGGCCACGGCGTGAGCTTTTGCGCCGCCTGCGACGCCTTTTTCTACCGTGGAAAAGACGTGGCAGTGCTGGGCAGCGGTGAGTACGCCCTGCACGAGGTGCAGGCCCTGCTGCCGGTGGTGCGCAGCATCACCCTGCTGACCAACGGCGCCCCGCTTGCAGCGCAGTTCCCGCCGGAAGTAAGGGTATACCCGCAGAAGGTGGACGCCATTCTTGGCGAAAAGGTGGTCACGGGGGTGCAGCTTGCCGGCAGCGAACCGCTTGCCGTGAGCGGCGTGTTCGTGGCGCTGGGCGTGGCGGGCAGCACCGCGCTGGCCCGGAAGATCGGCGCGGAGGTGGAAGGCAGCCGCATCATAGTGGATAAAACCATGCAGACCACCGTGCCCGGCCTGTATGCGGCGGGCGACTGCACCGGCGGGCTTTTGCAGGTGGCAAAGGCCGTGTATGAGGGCGCGCTGGCGGGCACCGAAGCCGCCAAGGCCCTGCGGAAAGGATGAATGGAATGACGGAAAAAGCGACCGACCACCGTGGCTGTCTTGCCAAAGGCTTTCCCTTCTGGAATGACCTGACGCCGGAGGAGCAGGACATGCTCTGCCGCTACACCCGTCCGGTGCACTACACCAAAGGTGCCCGGGTGCATAGTCCGCTGGAAAGCTGCGTGGGCATCCTGCTGCTGCGCGCGGGCCAGCTGCGGGCCTACCTGCTCTCGGAGGACGGGCGGGACGTGACCCTTTACCGCCTGTTTGGCGGCGAGGTGTGCATCCTGTCGGCCTCCTGCGTGATGGACTCGGTGAATGTGGACCTGTACATCGACGCCGAAGAGGACACCGAAGCCTACTGCATCAGCGCGGGCGTGTTCCGCAAACTGATGCAGCAGAATGTGTATGTGCGCTGCTATGCGTATCAGTTGACGGCGGAGCGCTTTTCGGATACCATGTGGACCATGCAGCAGGTGCTTTTTATGAGCGCGGACCGGCGGCTTGCCATCTTTCTTTCCGACGAGCTGGCCAAGACCGGCGGTAGCGAGGTGCGCATGACCCACGACCAGATGGCAAAGTACATGGGTTCCGCCCGCGAGGTGGTGAGCCGGATGCTCAAATACTTTGCGCAGGAGGGCTGGGTGCGCCTGTTCCGCGGCGGTGTGGAGGTGCTGGATAAAAAGAAAATTCAGCAGCTGGCAAGAGGACAATAATAAAAAAGACGATGTGCACAGCACATCGTCTTTTTTATTACATATCAGCCTTTGCAGCCCTGCTCTTCCCAATCGCCAAAGTCACTGGCTTCGGCAATTTTGGTGGGGTCGAACTTGCCGTTTTCATCCTTGGGGGCTGCGGCGGGGCCGGCCTCCACAGGGTTCGGGTTTGGCGCTTCCGGGTCGTGCGCCGGCTTCTCGCTGCCCTCTGCGGGTTCTGCCGGGGCAGCGGCTTCTTCGGCGGGCTGGGCAGCAGGTTCGGCAGGTGCTTCCGGGGCTTCGGCTTCGGCTTTTGCCCCTGCGTTTGCCTCGTCTGCCGCCTTTGCCTCGCCCTCGGCGTAGGCTTCGGCGGTCTTTGCGGCCTCCTTGGGGTCCAGCTCGGCGTCCTCGGGGAATTCCACTTCCTCTACATGGAGCGGGTCTTTCTGGTTCAGGATCTTGTCCAGTGCCACGATGGCAGCACCGGTAACAGCCACCGCAGCGGCCGTGCCAAGGATACGGAACAATGTTTTCATGCCGGAACCTCCTTAAGAATTCGGTTTGGGTTTAAGAGAATGTTACCACATCGTTCAGCGGTTTTTCGGCGGGTTCCACCGAGAGGGCGGTCAGCACCGGGCCTTTGCCGCGGTAGATGTTGTGGAACTTGTAGCCCACCTTTGCGGTCACGCGCACCCATGCGCGCTGCTCCAGTGCCTTGTAGCCGTCGTAGCTGCACGGGAAGCCCACGAACTGGATGTCCTGCACGCAGCAGGTCATGGCAAAGCGGCCGGGCACGAAGCTGTTTTTGCCGGCACGGTTGGTCTGACATACCTGTGCAAGGAATTTGACCGTTTTGCCGGTGTACTTCTGGGGCTCGTCCTGACAGTCCATATACCAGATGCCAAAGTCGTCGTCCTGAATGTCGATCACGTCCGCGTTCACATCAAAGGGCAGCGGGTCCGGGATATCATCGTAGGCCACACTGCCATCCTTGAACTCATAGGCGATGTCGCACTTGCGGGACGCCTGACGCACCAGCTTGTGCAGCTCCTGCCGGGCGGCGTCGTTGTTCACGGCCTCGGCGCGGTTGAACACGATCAGCTCGCTGCGGGCGATCTTGTCCAGCAGCAGGCTGCGCATGGAGTTGTCGCGGGCGTAGGTGAGGGCAGTGGTGCCGTCGGCAGTGGCGATGCACTGGTACACGATCCAGCTTTCCGGCAGAGCCTCGGCAAGGTCTTGCAGCAGCCACATGCCGTTGTACTCGATCACCACACGGCCTGCGCCGGATTCCCGTTCCAGCTTTGCAAGGTTCTGGGGGTTCAGCTCGGCCTTGTCCTCGATCACCTTGACGGTCACGCCGGGGAAGGCGAACTTTTTAGGATCATACTCTTCTTCGCCCTCCTCGCAGATCAGCAGCAGGGTCTTGTCGCCGGAGTCGAAGTTGG
>ERZ1026898.926-NODE-926-length-15622-cov-18.864264_pt1 | contig 15622 bp, 15 predicted proteins | sample MGYA00380178_ERZ1026898 | MGnify/ENA primary metagenome ERZ1026898 (study PRJEB33269, sample SAMEA4719814) | human gut metagenome | biome: human-associated habitat; feature: organic feature; material: feces | place: Cameroon | collected 2013-10 ... | reverse complement strand
CCCAGCGGCAGCGAGCTGCGCATCAGCATTTCCGGCGGTGTGGCATGGTACCCGGACGATGGCACCGATATGGACACCCTCAAAAAGTACGCCGACTTTGCCCTGTATCAGGTCAAGCGCACCAACAAGGGCCACTTGGAAGAGTTCAGCATGGAGGTGTACAAGCGGGAAGCACAGGCCGCACAGCTGCGGCGCGACTTCCAGCAATTGCTCACCGAAGAGCGGGTGTACTATGTGTTCCAGCCCATCTTCTCGGCCCGCACCGGGCAGGTGATGGCCTACGAGGCCCTGATGCGCTCCGATATGGAGTCGCTGCGCTCGCCCGCCACCATCATGAAGCTGGCGCAGGAGCAGGGCGCGCTGTATGAGATCGAGCGGCTGACCTTCTTCAAGTCTCTGGAGACCTTCGACCACCTGCGCATCGAGGGCCTTGTGCGCAGCGATGCGCTGCTGTTCATCAACTCCATTGCAAGCATCAGCCTGCCCAGAGAGGACAGCGAGTACATGGACGCCCGCTGGCACGCGCTGCGCCGCCAGATGGTGATCGAGATCACTGAGGAAGAAGAGATGAACCGCGAAGCGCTGGAGGCCAAGCGCCATGCACCGGGCTTCTCCGGCATGTTTGCGCTGGACGATTACGGCAGCGGCTACTCCAACGAGGGCAACCTGCTGGAGCTTTCGCCCCGGTTCATCAAGGTGGATATCGCCATCATCCGCGATATCGATACGGACCCGGACAAGCAGCAGATCGTGCGCAACATCGTGGCCTATGCCCACCCGCGCAGCATGCAGATCATTGCCGAGGGCGTGGAGAACGCCGCCGAGATGCGCAAGGTGATCGAGCTGGGCGCGGACGCCTTGCAGGGCTTCTTCCTTGCAAAGCCCGCCGCCATCCCGGCGCATATCACCCCCGCCGCACGGCAGGTGATCGCCGCGTGCCACTCCGCTTCCGACAGCGGCTGAAACCAACCATAAAAAGTCCCGCAGAAATGCGGGACTTTTTTGGTATCTTCCGCAAGGCGACAGCAGCAAGATGCCGTTTGCCGCTGCGGCCCCTGCGGTGAAAAATGTGTTTGGAGCGGCCCGCAGGCCGCGACAAACACGAATCAATAAAAATAGTGTTCCGCTGAATATGCCCAGAGCGCAGCGGAGGGCATTTTAAATGGTGGCCGCTGCCCGAAAGCAAAGAATTTATCCTCCCCCACTGGCGCATTGCCGCCCGCTGCGGTATACTGGTGGTGCGAAAAATAACAGCACGGGAGGTGCTTTTTTGTATGGTACAGGTAGACCTCATCACCGGCTTTCTGGGCGCAGGCAAAACCACCTTTCTGCGCCGGTATGTCCGGTATCTTATGGCACAGGGCCACAACATCTGCATTCTGGAAAACGACTTTGGCGCCGTGAACGTGGACGCCATGCTGGTACAGGACCTGCTGGGCCCGCACTGCGACCTTGAGACCATCAGCGGCGGGTGCGACTGCGACACCCACCAGCGCCGGATGCGCACCAAGCTCATCGCCATGGCCATGCGCGGGTTCGACCGCGTGGTGGTGGAGCCCAGCGGCATTTTTGACGTGGACGAGTTTTTTGACGTGCTGCGGGACGACCCGCTGGACCGCTGGTACCGGCTGGGCAGCGTGATCGCCATTGTGGACGCCATGCTGCCGGAACAGCTCTCGCCGCAGGCGGAGTACGTGCTGGCCTCCGAGGCGGCCAATGCGGGCCGGGTGCTGGTAAGCCGCACTCAGCAGGCCGGGCAGGCGCAGACGGCTGCCGCCGTGGCCCACCTTGCCCGCGCGCTGGAAGGCTGCAAGTGCTCCCGCCGCTTTGCACCGGAGGAGATCCTCACCAAGGACTGGGCCGGCCTGACCGATGCGGACCTTGCCGCCATCGCCGCCTGCGGCCACAAGCAGGCCAGCTGTGAGAAGCTGCATTTTGACGAGCACGAAGCCTTCGGCTCCCTGTGCTTTCTGGAAAAGCACCTCACGCTGGACGGGCTGCAACAGGCAGCGGACCGCCTGTTTGCGGATGCCGCCTGCGGCCATGTGCTGCGGGTAAAGGGCTTTGCGCCGGACCCGCAGGGCAAAACCGGCTGGCTGGAGCTCAACGCCACCGCCGCAGGCAGAACGCTGGCGCCCATCCCGCAGGGGCAGGACGTGCTGATCGTGATCGGCGAAGGGCTGGACAAAGCTGCCATAGAGGCCCGGCTGACCCAATAAGTTTTCCACAAACAAAACCGCATCTGGTGCAAAAAAGGAGAAGGACCATGGAAAAGACCTGGCAGACCCCCTCGGTACGGCACATCACCGGCATGGTGACAGGCGTTGTGATCATTGCCCTTGGCATTGCGCTGTTCAAGCAGGCGCATCTTGGCAACGACTCCATCAGCGCGCTGAACATGCGGCTGGCAGAGCTGCTGGGCATTTCGCTGGGCGTGGAGAACATCTGCATCAACGTGCTGTTTTTCATCATCCAGTTCTGGTCTGGCCGCAAGTACATCGGCCTTGGCACCTTTGTCAACGGCCTTGGCATCGGTTTCATCGTCACTGCGTTCTACGACCCCATCGCGGCCTTGTTTGGCCCGGCAGAGGCGGCGGGCCTGCCGGTGCAGCTGCTGTGGATGGCTGTGGCTGTGCCGGTAACGGCGCTGGGCGTCTCGCTGTACCAGACGGCCGACCTCGGCATTGCGCCGTATGATTACCTTTCCCTCGGCCTGCGGGACCACACGCCCTTCCCGTATTTCGGGTGCCGCGTGTTCACCGATGCACTGTGCGCACTGCTGTGCTGGCTGCTGGGCGGCCTTGTGGGCGTGGGCACCCTTGTGTGCGCCTTCTGCCTTGGGCCTTTCATCCAGTTCTTCGACGGGCACTTCTCCCGCAAGGTGCTGAAATATCAGCCGGTGAAGGGATAAGTTTTTAAGATTGCAAACAAAGCCAGCCCCGCGGAACTTGTCGGGGCTGGCTTGTTTGCGTTTGGAATGCTTCCTGTGCAGAACGTGGTCGTGTGGGGCACGTTTTATGCCTTTTGCAAAAAGCATCGCCGCCGGGTTTGTTCTCTTTTGGTTGCAAAAGAGAACCAGAAAACAACCAGCGATTTCAACGCGCTGGATCCATGAAAAAGGGGCTGCACGCCCCTTTTAGACCCCAAAGCAGTTGGGCTCCATACAAAAAATCCAAGTCACTCCGCTAAAGGATTTTTTGTGTTACGCCGATTTAGAGTCGCTTGCGCGACGTGCCGTACGGGTTGACCGTGTGTTTTTACCTGTTGACGCGGATGCTCCCGCAGGGAGCCAGCGACAGCAAATGCCGTGAATCTGAACGACCCTTCCCGTGAAAAAGCAGATCCGAAAAGCCCGCAGGCTTTTCGGATCTGCAAATTTAAAAATAATTTTTCCTCTGAATATGCCCAGAGCGAAGCGAAGGGCATTTAAAATCAGAACTTGAACAGCGGGGTGCCTGCCAGCACATCGCCTTCGGCCAGCATCTTCAGCTCGCCCAAGTCGTCGCCGTTGGTCACGATGATGGCGGTTGCGGTGGGATGGCCTGCGGCGCGGATGGCGTCCAGATCGATCTTCAGCAGCGGGGTGCCGGCCTTGACCTTGTCGCCCTCTTTCACCAGTGCCTTGAAGCCCTTGCCCTGCATCTCCACGGTGTCCATGCCAACATGGATCAGGATCTCAATGCCGTCCTCGCTGGTCAGGCCCACGGCGTGCAGGGTGGAAGCCACCTGATTCACGGTGCCGTCAAACGGGGCGTACACGGTCTTGCCGGTGGGCTCAATGCCGCAGCCGGGGCCAAGGATGCCCTGTGCAAAGGTCTCGTCGGGGATGTCGGCCTGTGCCAGCACCTTGCCGCGGATGGGGGTCAGAACCGTCTTGCTCTGACCAAAAAATTTAGCGGTCTCTTCTTCTTCGGCCTTACCGCCGAACAGCTTGTCAAAAAAGCCCATGGTAAAATACCTTCCTTCCAATCACTTTACAGGAAGCGGTGGCGCAGTGCAGCCGTCCGTCTCCGAACCCAATGTGGTACACCCAAAAGATACCATATCGTGAAGAAAATTGCAATCGATATCCTGCATAAAATCGGCAGAAAATCTTCGGCAGGGTCACATCAGGGCGATCAGCTGCTCGATCTCCTCCATGCGGGTGGCCCAGCTGGTGGCAATGCGCATCACGGTGTGGGTGTCGTCGTACTTCTCCCAGAAGCCGAACTTCGCCTTACCTTCCAGCGCTTCCAGCTGGCTGTTTGCCAGAATGGGGAACACCTGATTGGTGGGCGACTGCATATAAAAACGGTAGCCCTTGGCGGCAAGGCCCTCTTTGAGGCGGTCGGCGGTGTCGATGGCGTTGCGGCTGATGCGGGTGTACAGCTCATCGGTGAACAGCACGTCGAACTGCAAGCCCAGCAGACGGCCCTTGGCAAGCAGCGCGCCCTGCTGCTTGACCATGGTCATAAAGTGGGCCGGTGCACCGTGGGGGAACACCACGGCCTCGCCGCACAGTGCGCCCACCTTGGTGCCGCCGATGTAGAACACATCGGTCAGGCGGGCGATGTCGGGCAGGGTGACGTCGGTACCCTTGGCCATCAGGCCGTAGCCAAGGCGTGCGCCGTCCATGAACAGAGGCATCTTGTATTCCTGACACACGGCGTGCAGCTCTTCCAGCTCTGCTTTGGTGTACAGGGTGCCGTACTCGGAAGGGTGGGAGATGTACACCATGCCGGGGAACACCATGTGGTCGTGGTTGGCGTCGGCGTAGAAGGTGGCGCACCAGCTGCGCACATCGGCGGCGCTCACCTTGCCCTCGTGGGCGGGCAGCGGGATGACCTTGTGGCCGGTGTACTCGATGGCACCGGCTTCGTGGGCGGCAACGTGGCCGGTGGCGGCGGCCAGCACGCCCTGCCAGCGTTGCAGCATGGACGCAATGACGATGGCGTTGGCCTGCGTGCCGCCGGAAATAAAGGTGACGTCCGCATCCGGGCAGCCGCAGGCGGCGCAGATCTTGGCTTTGGCGCTGGCGCAGTAGGGGTCGGTGCCGTAGCCGGGCACCTTTTCAAAGTTGGTCTCGGCCAGCTTTTGCAGGATCGCGGGGTGTGCACCCTCGCAGTAGTCGTTTTCAAAATAAAGCATCTGATATTCTCCTGACCCAGTGAGATAAAACGCGGATAAGGCTATTCTACTACGGGGGAGGGGGCGTGTCAAACACCAAAGCAGGGCCCGCCCCTGAAGGAACAGGCCCTGCTTTGATTTATGATGAAGTATGGGGATGGCTTAGCAGTCGCCGGCATAGTAGCTGACGATATTAAAATAATCGCGCGGCGCATGGATACGCACGGCCACCGGCAGGCGAGTGCCATTTTTTGGTTTACGGCTGCACAGGCTGGCTGCTGCAGTATCATCCGGGAAACGGTGCACAGTGCCGTCGGCGGTGGTCAGCTCCACCGGTGCGGAGCAGGCGTTCAAAATTCTGGAAAATGCACGCAGATTCATGATTCGCAAATTCAGGGTCATAATGGCACCTCCTCTGGATGCGGGAACGATGGAACGGCTGAAGAGGTGCTGGCCTTTGCAAGGTGCTCCTCTTTACGGCTCCATTGTAGCATCCAAAGCGGCGGCACCGCTATCGGATTCGTGCCGTTCAGTATCAAGATCTTGCCATTTTTTTCGGTAGGCCGTGGGTGAACAGCCAAAATGCTGTCGGAATTGCGCCCCGAAGTAGCTGCTGCTGCCAAGGCCGCACTGCTGGGCAATGTCGGTGACGGCAAGCTTGGTCTGCACCAGCAGCCGCCCCGCCATCTGCAGCCGGATGTTCCGCAGATAGTCCGAGGGCGTGGTGTGCAGGCAGGTGCCAAAGCAGCGGTAGCACTCCCGCTCGCTGCAGAAGGCTGCGGCAGCAATGTCGGCCACCGAGAGCTTTTCGGCTGCATGGGCCGTCATGAACAGGATCATCTGCTTCACCTTATTGCTGGCAGAGCTACGTTCCGGTGCGGCGGGCTCCAACGGCGGCAGCTGCTGCAAAAAAGCCAGCCACAGCTCGCTCAGCATGGCCTGCAGCCGCAGCTCGTAGCCAAAAGCGGTCTCGTCCAGTGCAAAGCTCTGGCACAGCAGGGCCAGAGCTGCCGCCTGCTGGGGCACCTCCAGCGAAAGGGGCAGCAGTTCCAGACCGGGCTGTTCCACCAGTGGCGCAAGGTAACGCTGCTGCACGGTGCCGCCCGGAATGCCTGCCAGCAGTTCCGGCTCAAACAGGTGCAGCCGCAGGGTGGTGCCGTTTTCCAGCGATTGGGTGCGGTGCAGCACGTTGCTGTTCACCATGCCGCCACTGCCGGCCCGGAACAGCCGCTGTCCGCCGGGCGTATGGTAGATGATGGCACCCTGATCCACATAAAACAGCTCCATGCTTTTGTGCCAGTGCCAGATGCAACCCCCGGCGGGGCCGTCCGGCAGCAGCACATGGCTGCAAATGTGCGGGAACTGCGGTGAAAATCCGGGCAGGCGCTCCTGCTGGCTGCCGGGGTAGAGGTCGATCTCTGAAGACGAAATCAGGCGCAAGGCGGGCATCTCCTTTCTGGAATTGTTTGGTTTTAGTATAGCGGGAAAAAAACGCTGCTGCAAGGGCAATGCTCCGGCAAAGGATTTTTACTGTATCTTTAGTACAGCTATGGTATAATCCAAAAGAGAAAACATATTGTTTGGGAAAGGGGAATGTGAATGAAAAAACAGACGCTTGTGCGGGATGCCGTCGTAATGCTGCTGGCTCTGTTCGCCGCCTATGCCATGGTGATGCTTACACAGGCCGTTATGGGCCGCATTGAGGGCGTTGCCATGCTGATTTTTATGCTAGCGGTGTTTATCACGTCTATTTATACCGAGGGTTATGTCTGGGGCGTGGCGGCGTCCCTGATCAGCGTGCTGGCCGTGAACTTTGCCTTCCTCTCGCCGTATTTCGCGTTCAACTTTACCCTGTCGGAAAACCTGTTCTCCGGCCTTGTGATGCTGGTGGTGTCCATCATGACCAGCACCCTGACCACCCGCATCAAAAAGCAGGAGCAGCTGCGCATGGAGAGCGAAAAGGAAAAAATGCGCGCGAACCTTTTGCGCGCGGTTTCCCACGACCTGCGCACCCCGCTCACGTCCATCTACGGCGCCTGCTCTACCGTGATCGAGAATTACGACTCGCTGGAGAAAGCCCAGACCATCAAACTGCTGAGCGAAGCGTGCAGCGATGCCCAATGGCTGAACCGCATGGTGGAGAACCTGCTTTCCGTCACCCGCATCGACAGCGAGAAGGTGACGGTGCAAAAGACCCCCACCGTGCTGGACGAACTGCTGGACGCGGTGGTGGTCAAGTTCCGCAAGCGGTATCCGGACATCCCGGTGCAGCTGGAAACGCCGGACGCCTTTATCGTGATCCCCATGGACTCCATGCTCATCCAGCAGGTGCTCATGAACCTGCTGGAAAACGCCGCCCTCCACGCCGAGGGCATGACCAAGCTTACGTTAAAGGTGTTTACGGTGGGCAGCCGCGCGGTGTTTGAGGTGACGGACGACGGCTGCGGCATCCCCAAGGACCGGCTCAAAAAGCTGTTCTCCGGCACCGGCGGGCCGGACCCGGATGCCCCGGCGGACAGCCGCAAGCACGGCATGGGCATCGGCCTTTCGGTGTGCGCGGCCATCATCAAGGCCCACGGCGGCGAGATCAGGGCCGAGAGCCGTGCAGGCGCGGGCACCACCATCCGCTTCTGGCTGGAGACCGAAGAAATTGAACTGGAGGATGCAGAAGATGAGCAATAACAAATTCAAGGTGCTGATCGTGGAGGACGAAGCGAACATTTGCAGCTTTATTGAGACGCTGCTCACCACCAACGACTATCAGGCGCTGGTGGCCCACACCTGTACCATGGGCCTGACCCTGTTCGCCTCCCACAACCCGGACCTTGTCATTCTGGATCTGGGCCTGCCGGACCGGGACGGACTGGAGTTCATCCGCACCGTGCGGCAGAAATACATGACCCCCATCGTGGTGCTCTCGGCCCGCACGGACGAGATGGATAAGATCGAGGCGCTGGACCTTGGCGCCAACGATTACATCACAAAACCCTTTGGCACCGGCGAGCTGCTGGCCCGCGTGCGTGCCGCGCTGCGCCTGAGCCGTTACAGCGCCGTGCGCGGCGGTGCCCCGGCGGGCGAGTTCCGCGCGCAGGGCATGCGCATCAACTACGACCGCCGCAAGGTGTTCGTGGACGAGCAGGAGATCAAGCTGACCCAGACCGAATACAACATCGTGGCGTTCCTGTCGCAGCACGCGGGCCGCGTTATGACCTACGCGGCCATCGTCAAGGCCATCTGGGGCGATACCGACATCGGCAGCACCAAAAAGCTGCAAGTAAACATGGCCAACATCCGCAAAAAGCTGGGCAGCCGCCCGGGCAGCAACGCCTACATCCTCAACGAGCTGGGCGTGGGCTACCGCATGATCGACGAGGACGCCCGCACCGGGGAGATCACAGAATGATACTTGCGCTGATCCTGTTTGCCGTTACCTATGTGCTGATGCTTTGGCTGCAACCGTACCGCCCGTGGGTGGCGCTGGGCAGTGCAGCGGTGTTTATCCTGCTGGGCGAGGCAGGGGTCTTTGCGTTTTCGCTGCCCGCCGCGCTGCAAGCCGTGGATTACAACGTGCTGCTGATGATGGCGGGCACCATGGGCACCGTGGCGCTGTTCATCGAGAGTAAAATGCCTGCCCGTCTGGCCGAGATGCTCATTGTCCGGGTGCCGGATGTGCGCTGGGCCGTGTGTATGCTGGCACTGTTTGCCGGGTTCATCAGCGCTTTTGTGGACAATGTGGCCACCGTGCTGATGGTGGCACCGGTGGGTCTTGCCATTGCCCGCAAGCTGCACATCTCGCCGGTGCCGGTGCTCATTGCCATTGCAGTGGCCTCCAACCTGCAAGGTGCGGCCACGCTGGTGGGCGATACCACCAGCATCCTGTTGGGCAGCTTTGCGGATATGAACTTCTTCGATTTCTTCTGGATGCGGGGCCGTCCGGGCATCTTCTGGGGCGTGGAGCTGGGCGCACTGGCGTCGCTGGCGGTGCTGCTGTGGTTGTTCCGCCGCGAGACCCAGCCCATCACCGCGCAGGTGGAGACCGAGGTGGAGGACGATGTGCCCACGGCCCTGATGCTGCTCACCGTGGGCCTGCTGATCGCGGCATCCTTTCTGCCGGAGCCCGCTGCAGGGCCCTTACACACGTTGTACGAGCTGCGCAGCGGCCTTGTGTGCATGGGGCTGTGCCTGTTTGGCACGGCACGGGCCTGTGTGCGGGCAAGGTCCGCAAAGCCGCTGGCACACATTGCAGCCGAGCTGGATTGCGACACCCTGCTGCTTTTGTTCGGATTGTTTATCGTGATCGCAGGCATCCACGCGGCGGGCGTCATTGACGCGGCAGCGGCGCTCTTCCACGCCGTGGCAGGCGAGAGCCCGTTCCGGCTGTTCACTTTGCTGGTGGTGGTGTCGGTGGTGCTGTCGGCTTTCATCGATAATATCCCGTATGTGGCCGCCATGCTGCCGGTGGTGCAAAGCATCGCCGCACTGATGAACGACGGCGTGGGCATGGAGCCGTATGTGTTCTACTTCGGCCTGCTCACCGGCGCTACGCTGGGCGGCAACCTGACCCCCATCGGTGCTTCGGCCAACATTGCGGCCATCGGCATCCTGCGCAGAAACGGCGAGACCGTTACCACCCGGGACTTTCTGCGCATCGGCGTGCCCTTTACGCTGGCGGCGGTGCTGGCGGGCTACGCCTACCTGTGGCTGGTGTGGGGCCGCGCAGGCTGACTGGATGTGCCCGGCGGCACGGATGCAGATAAATGGGACGAAGGCCCCAAAAATGAAAAGACGGACAAATTCACACCCGCCTCGCCGCCGGAAAACCAGCCTGCGGCGGACTTTTGCACGAAAGTATGACGTTTTATAAAAATACAAAAGTTTTTTGTCCAAAATGCTTGACAATTCCGGCATATCTGGTATAATAACTATCGTTCCGAGCGTCACAGCTCACGAACACAACCGAATATGCGGATATGGCGGAATTGGCAGACGCGTTAGATTCAGGTTCTAATCGGGGCAACTCGGTGGAGGTTCAAGTCCTCTTATCCGCACCAAGAAAACTCAGTACAATGTACTGAGTTTTCTTTTTTTGTGCGGATAAGAGGACTTGAACAGGGCGGCGGCGCGCAGCGCCGCAAGCAAAGCCACAGCGCGGCTTTGCTTAGCCCGTGGTTCCCAACCTGTAGGAATGTCTACCGGGAGGACTACCACTAAAATAGAAAATCCGAACCTTTTCTCGATAGGAGAAGGGTTCGGATTTTTTGTATTCTTTGGAAAACAGAACGAATCCCTTGCTTCCATCGAAAAACGTCCTAGACCTTATCATAAGAAAGCACGACAGACCACTGTGAGAGTGCCGTAAGGCAGAAGGGACACAAACATGAAGTACGATGAAAGAGCCTGCAAATTTAACATGGATACCGGGTGTGTGGAACTGCTGCTCCGGGATGGGAGGAAAATCTCTATCGACTGCACTGGGGTCGAGGATGCACTGGATGTGACTATGGCACAGCAGACGGAACTGGACTACCTCATCTACAATGACCCACTGGGCTATGCGGACTTGATTCTGAACGGTGACCCGGAGGAATATTTGAAGAATGTGGCCGGGAGCCATGGGTTAGAAGATTGATTTTCCCATAAAATCGTATTGAAAAAGCACCGCCTATCTGCGTAATGAAACGCAGGTGGGCGGTGCTTTGCTCTATTGGCTTAGGACTTGCCTCGGATACGGCTTACGCAAGGCTTTCAATGACCTTGGCACATTTTACAATGCCGATGACCCCGCTATCCAGCGCAATATGATAGTTGGCGGCATCGCCCCATTTCATATCGGTGTAGAAGCGGTAGTAAGCGGCGCGGCGTTTGTCCTTCTCCTTCAGTCGGGCTTCGGGAGATTTCTCTCGCTCCCCGTAGACCCGCACGATGCGGTCTGCCCGGAACTTCATGTCCGCGTGGACAAAGACCTTCAGGCAGTCGGTGCGGTCCTGTAAGATGAAGTCGGCACAGCGTCCCACGATGACGCAGGGGTCCTTTTCCGCCAGCTCCCGGATGATCCGGTATTGCAGCTTCCAGAGCAGGTCCTCGTTGGTGGGGCCAAAGCTGCGGTCCGTGAGGGCAGAGGCAAGAAAGCCGCCGGGGGTATACTCTCCGGCCTCCTTGACGTAGTTTTCGTCAAAGCCGCTTTCGGCAGCCAGCTTCTGGATCAGTTCGGCATCGTAGCACTGGATGCCCAGATGTTCAGCCACCAGCTTGCCGATGGTTCTGCCGCCGCTCCCAAATTCCCGGCTGATGGTGATGATACGTTTTTCCATTTACTTGTCCTCCTTCAAAGAAATCGAATCATTATCAGAAAGTTCCCGATAAGTCTGCCGGATAAAGAAAATTGCAATAATAAACGTCAGCAGGTCTGCGGCGGGGAACGACCACAGAAGACCGTCCAGCCCGAAGAAAATCGGCAGAATAATAGGGAGCGACACACCAAAAATAATTTCGCGTGTCATGGAAACGACGGTAGAAGCAAAGGCTTTGCCCAAAGCCTGCAAGTAGATGAAGGTGCCCTTGTTCAAAGTAGCCAGCGGCATCAGACACAGATAAATGCGGAAGCATTTTACCGTAAAGTCTGCATAGTATGCACTCTCGTTCGCAGCACCAAACAGCATAGCAATTTGCAGAGGGAATACTTCCACAATAACCAGTGCAACGGCACCGACAACAAACTCTGCCAATAGCAGATGGGAAAACAGATCTTTCGCACGATCCTTTTTCTTGGCACCAATATTATATCCAGCAATGGGAATACATCCGGCTGCCATACCGATCGCAATAGAAATCGCAATTTGGAAGAACTTCATAACAATACCAAGAACAGCAAGCGGAATCTGAGCATATTCCGGCTGACCAAAAATCGGGTCCAGTGCGCCATACTTCATGCACATATTCTGAACAGCCGCCATCGAGATGACCAGCGAGATCTGTGCCAGAAAGCTGGTAAGCCCCAGAGAGAGAAACTTGGGGATCAGCTTTCCGTCCAGCCGGAAACTGCTCTTTTTCAGGGTGATAACTTTCATGTGACACAGATACCAGATGGAGAGCACTGCCGTAAGCACCTGACCGATGACCGTGGCAATCGCTGCGCCCCTCATGCCCCAGCGAAGGCCATAAATAAAAATCGGGTCAAGGATCACATTGGTAATTGCACCGGAAACGGTTGCGATCATCGCAAATTTAGGGCTTCCATCACTGCGGATCACAGGGTTCATGGCTTGACCGAACATATAGAACGGAACACCCAGTGTGATATAGAAGAAGTATTCCTTTGCGAACGCATGGGTCTCTTCGTTGACCGTTCCGCCGAACAGGGCGAGGATCGGTTCACTAAAAATCAGATAGATAGCAGTCAGTATGAGACTGAACACAACGCAGAAAACAACAGCATTGCCAACAGACTTATGTGCATCCTCGCTGGCATTGCGCCCCAGTGCAATGCTCACAAAGGCACAGCAGCCATCGCCAATAAATACGGCGATTCCAAGCGCCACCACCGTAAGCGGGAACACGACCGTGTTGGCGGCGTTGCCGTAAGAGCCCAGATAGCTGGCGTTTGCAATGAAAATCTGGTCAACGATGTTATACAACGCGCCTACCAGCAGCGAAATAATGCACGGGATCGCGTATTTCTGCATCAGCTTGCCGATGCGCTCCGTGCCGAGAAACTGGTTGGAACTTTCCATGGGATTCACCTTACCTTTCCATTTTAGGGCAAAATAAAAAAACGAGTAGCACTCATGCAACCGGTCTTACGCATGAGTGCTACTCGTTGTACGAAATCATTATACGGATTCTCGCCCCGATTTGCAAAGGCAGTTTTGCACAAGAATCATGCTGGGCATTCTGCGCAGATTGCACGAGGCAAACTTTGTGGAAAACCGCCTTTGAAGCCGTTCGCAGGTTTGTGGTAAAATAAAAAGGAAGAAAAACACGCTGGAAAGTCTGTTTTGCGCAGGCGGTTCCGGTCAGACGAAAGAGGAGCAATATGGCGCAGTATCAAAAAGGAACGCTCGTAGTTTACGGAAATCTTGGAATCCATGAAATCGAACGTGTCGGGCCGCAGAGTTTTTGCGAAGAACCGGCGAAGGATTACTACACCCTTCGTCCTTATTTTTCGGATTCCCACGACCGCAGTTACATCCCGACCGCAAAGGAGGAGGTTCTCCGTCCGGTCTGCTCGGCGGAACAAATCACGGTGGATTTTGAGAAGATAAAGTCCGATGAACTTCCGGCTCCAACTTCCAGCAATCAGGCTGTTTTGGCCGAGCATTATCAGGCGATGCTCCACACCAACGACTTCTACGAGTATCTGAAACTGTTCAAGGAACTGTACCAAAAGCAGACCGCACAGCGCAGCCGGGGCCGCAAGGTCAACACGATGGACGTTCACTTCTATCAGATGGTAGAGCGTGTTCTGCGGGAAGAACTTGCCGTTGCGTTCTCGGAACCGTTGGAGGATGCCGAAAAGCGGCTGATTGCTGCCGTTTCATAAGCAGTACAATTCTGCTCCCGTGGGTGACTATCTGAACTAAGCAAAGCACTTGCAATTTTGCGGCGTTCCGGGTATAATACATTCCGAACCAAATAAAAAAGCCGGCTTACAAAGCGTGAAATCCTGAGGAATTGCTACTCCTCAACGATTTCGCGCTTTTTTGTTTGCCAAAAAAGGAGGAACTATGAACCCGAAAAACAAACTGGCGGAAATGCCCATCCGCCCCCTGCTCTACACCATGGCGGTGCCGCTGATGCTGTCGCTGCTCATCCAGTCGCTGTACAACATCGTGGACAGCATTTTTGTGGCGCGCCTGTCGGAAACAGCCCTGACCGCCGCTTCCCTTGTGTATGCCATCCAGTTTTTGATGATCGCCATCGGCGTGGGCACTGCCGTTGGTCTGAACGCCCTGCTCTCCCGCAAGCTGGGGCAGAAAAAGCCGGAGGAAGCCTGCCGTGCCGCCACCACCGGCCTGTTTCTGATGCTGGGTACTTCGCTGGTGTTCACGCTGATGGGGCTGCTGTTCTCAAACCAGATTTCTGCCGCCCTGACCAATGACCCCGAATTGCAGCAGCTGTGCCGGGAATATCTCTCGGTGAACCTTGTGTTCTGCTGGGGCATCTTTTTGCAGACCTACGGGCAGCGGCTCTTGCAGGCCGTGGGTGACACGGTGCTGTCCATGATCTCCCTCATCATCGGCGCAGTGGCCAATATTATTCTCGACCCTATCATGATTTTTGGCTTGCTGGGCTGCCCGGCCATGGGCATCCGGGGCGCGGCCATTGCCACCGTCATCGGGCAGCTCATCGGTGCGGTGGCGGCGCTGTGGTTCAACCGGGTCAAGAATCCGGTCATTCACGTCCGGCTGAAAGACTATCGCTTTCTGTGGCAGGATGTGGCTGATATCTACCGAGTGGGTCTGCCCACCATCGTGATGCAGGCCATCGGCAGTGTGATGACCTTTGCAGTCAACGGCATTTTGCTGGGGGTTTCCTCCACGGCGGTGGCGTTCTTCGGTATCTACTACAAGCTGCAAAACTTCCTGATGATGCCGGTGAACGGCTTGGGACAGGCGGCTATTCCGGTGGTGGGCTTCAACTACGGCAGCGGTCAGTCCGACCGGGTGAAGCAGGCTTGGTTGGTGCTGCTGCCCACCGGCGTGGCGTTTGCACTGTGCGGCACGGCGGTGTTCCTGCTGTTCCCGGCGCAGCTGTTGGGGCTGTTCTCCGCCAGTGACGAGATGCTGGCCTTCGGCGTGCCTGCCCTGCGCATCATCTCGGTGACCTTCCTGTTTGCGGTCCTCACGATCTTGTGCGGCTACTTTGCCTCCGGCCTTGGTAACGGCGTGGTCAACATGATCGGCGGTGCCCTGCGACAGCTGGTGGTATTGGTGCCCTGCCTGTGGCTGCTTATCCGCACTATGGGCATCGACAAGGCGTGGTTTGCGTTCTGGGTGTCGGAAGTAGTGGCCTGCGTTTACAGCCTGTGGGCAACAAAAAAAGAACTGCGAAACAAGGTAAAATAAGGCAAAACAAAAAAACAGGGGGCGCCCACGCGGACGCACCCTGCCAAAATCCACATACGATAGCGATATGTACAGCAGGGAGTTCCCCACCGGAGGGAACTTCCTGTTTTTCGTTGTTTGCATGATGAGCCTGTTCTGCCTGCCATAGGCAAGCTCGCGTTTGCGCAGCGCAGCGGAGCAATGAAAGCCCCAGTGGGGCTTTTAAGCGACCGAACGGTCTTGCGTTAGCAAGATGGAGGGGCCTCGCCCCGACAAGTGACCTTTGGCCTTCCTCGCTGTTCCAGCAGGCAAGGATAGCCGGGTAAAATGCCCGTGCCAGTCGGTCGATGACTTCATCGGGGTAAGGGGAAGTGTTTGTGGACTTTTTCTTTTTGTTCAAACGCACGCTCCTTTGACTGTCCCACCGTGGCAAAGTCGGGCGAGAAAATCAAAGTTCCAATTTTTATCAGGCG
>ERZ1026898.924-NODE-924-length-15634-cov-10.230952_pt1 | contig 15634 bp, 16 predicted proteins | sample MGYA00380178_ERZ1026898 | MGnify/ENA primary metagenome ERZ1026898 (study PRJEB33269, sample SAMEA4719814) | human gut metagenome | biome: human-associated habitat; feature: organic feature; material: feces | place: Cameroon | collected 2013-10 ... | reverse complement strand
CTCCCATTATAACAAAAATAAGCATAGTCTCCGAGGCTTCCTATACGCTTCGGATGCTATGCTTATTTTGTACCAAATAGATTCACTTTTTTCTACCACACCCAGCATCAATTCCTTGATGTCATCGGGCCGAATATTCTTGATCCGTTTACCCGCCATATAGGGTTTGATGTTGCGGTCAATACAGCTCTGATAATCCGTGCGGCCACCAAAGGTCAGATTTGCTCCGTGGAGATCCATCCACCGCTGGGCATAATCGTTGAAAAGGGGATTGTCCCTTATCTCCGTTCCCCGCTTCTGTAATTCATGAAATTCGGCAAGTTTGGCTGTCAGTTCATCCGGTGTCTTGCCATAGACGGCAACGTATTTTCCGTTAGCATCCTTTACACGCTTGCGGTACAGATTTAGTCTTTCTACGTATTCATATTTTGGTTTCTTTGGTCTTGCCATGAGGAAGCCCTCCATTCATAAGTTTCTAATTACTCTTACGAATGGAGGGGGTTAAGAACAACAACTTCTGTCTGTCATTTATGCTCTTGAAATCTTTTCTGCCACAGCACAGCAGAAGGCTGAGAAGTTTGCACAACTGCTCAACCGCGGAGAAAACAAGAACAGAACTCCTGCGCGGCGATTTGTGCCGAGGTATACGTGGATGACACGCCGGAGGAAAAGCATAGATACAGGATATCCTCGCCATTTTTCAGCACAGGCTCAAAAAAGCTGATATAGGTGCGGGATTGATCTGGGACCCAAAATAGAATTTGTCTCCACTTTCTCCGGACTATATCCCCCAATTCCTGTTCCCAAAGGAAAACCCAGTGAACACACAAAAACAGGGCGACCGGGATCATATCCTGTCGCCCTGCTTTTATGTTTTTGACTGTTGTTCCAGATCGCTGTAGTTCTGTCTGTCCTTTCATTTCTTTTGTATTACTGGTATCTGCGCAGAAAACAGACAAATTCCCTAAAAATGCAAGTCTTTAATAAAATCAATGAGCGCCTCGGTCCCATCGGGCAGGACGTTATTCTTTTTCCAAACAATTCCAATGTCAACCGAAAGTTCTGGCTTAAGTGGTATTCCTATTAAATCCGGTTTATTTCTTGAAAAATTTTCGATAAGAAAAGCGCCAATTTGATTCTCAATAATCAGTTTTGTAATAAGCTGCAACTGATTGAGCATTAAATAATTGGTCGGTGCGATGCCAGATTCATGAAAACGTTTTAAAACCATTGTCCCCGTTTGATAAAATTCGTTTTGCATGATAATGAATGGAGTATCTACCAGTTGCTCCAAATCTATATAAGCACATTTAGCCATCGGATGCTGGGAATGAACCGTATAAACAACAGACGTCTTAGACAATGGTATGACATTATAATTTTCACTAATTGAATCACTCAATAACATTAGAGCCAGATCGACTTCGTCCCGAGCAAGAAGTTGCAAGGCCCGTATTGATCCGGATTCACGGACATTCAAGCTTATAGACGTATTTTGTTTAGAAAAATCCTCCAGCAATTTAGGCAAGTAAAATATATTGGGAACCGGTGACGCGCACAGGGTAATGGCGGACTTCATGCTTTTTTGATGACACGATGAAACAAGCGAATCAACAGCATTGAGAATTCCTTCAGTCTGATACAGTACATTTTCCCCTGCCTTGGTTAAATATAATCGCTTGTTATACCTGGTAAATAATTGGATGCCTAATTCTTTTTCTAATGATTGTATGGAGTTTGAAATTGCTGGTTGCGAAACGAACAATTCCCGCGCGGCATTAGCGATGCTCCCTTGTTTGCATACTTCACAAAAGTATCGGAGCTGTTGAAAATTCAAATTTACACACCTCTCAATCAGTTACAACCGGGATGAGCAAAACTCCGTTTACCCATTTCTAAACTATAATATCTTTTTTGTAAAATCAAGAGCCTACGACACGTTTCGTTCCACGTCAATAGCTTACATAATCTCAATTAATTATGCAACTCTTATTTTCAAACAAGGTTTAATCAGTTCATTTATTGATTTTTAAGGAAACACCGCGCAAAGATAGCGCGATACAATTCGCAATGGTCGCAAAACAGGCCCATGGATAAACAAATCAGCCCGTCGTACCTGTGGGATAACTTGGCAACTCCATGTTATCGCCTATCGCTCTGCTGTTTAGTATCCCATTGCGCGGTGTTGCCTTAATAATCAGATCTTAATAACTTTTGATTATAACTTGCTAAATAATCGGTATTTTACAAATGAAACAAGATGCGGTAGTGTAATAGTAGCTTCTTTGGTTGTGACAACAGATACAAATGAAGCAAAAGTGTTTTGTCGTCAACACACTTAAAAAGTGCACAAAGGCAGAGATAAATCGATTTAAATCAGCAAGAAATGGAGGTAGAAAATGAGTGAATTAAGAATCACGGATATTAAAACTTACATTGTCCCGCCTTCCTTTGACGACGATCCCCAAAAATGGGGCGACAGCAAGACGTTTTTGTTTGTCAAACTGGAAACGAATAAGGGCATCGACGGTTGGGGCGAATGCTATGTTTTGCGTGACCGGGAGCGCTGCACCGAGTTGTACATTAAGGAGATGAAGCGCCACCTGGTAGATTTTGATCCCTCCCGAATCAAGCATTTCCAAAACTGGGCCTACAACTCCTTCGCCGAGAGCCGCCCGGGCATCGATCTTTTCTGTGCCATTAGCGGCGTCGAAATCGCCATGTGGGACATCATGGGCAAATACTATAATACTCCTGTCTATAACCTGTTGGGCGGTCCGGTCCATAACAAGCTGAGACTGTATGCAAACCTGGCTTCCAATGGGTACAAGAGTCCGGAAGAAGTAGCAAAATACGCCCGTGAAATGGTCGCCATGGGCTTTACCGCGGTTAAGATGTATCCCTTCGATTTTGGCGAGAGCGATGATGAAGTGTACGAGCGCATTGTGAAGGTGCGGGAAGCCATCGGAGACAACGTGGATCTGATGATCGACCTCTGGAGGAAGACACAGCCGGGTCAGGCCGTCAACATGGCGAAACGTATCGAGCCCCTAAAGATCACCTGGTTTGAGGAACCTATCCCTTCGGATAACATGGAAGTTTTGGCCGATATCCGTCATAGAATTTCTCAGCCGGTCGTAGCTGGCGAATGCATTTGGGGGAAGCGCGCCTATAACACTCTGTTCCGGGCAGGTGCTGTTGATATTATCAACGCAGACATCAGTGTCGCGGGAGGCATTCTGGAGTTGAAAGAAATTGCCTCCATGGCCGAGGCGAATTACATCAAGATCGGCCCGCACAACAGCAACAGCACCACGGTTTCTACTTCCGCTGCAGTCCATGCGGCATGCACCATGCCGAATTTTGAAATTTTGGAAATTTTCCCCACCTATTTGGAAATGGGCGACAAGATGTGCAAAAATCAGCTGCGCATGAAAGATGGCTATTATTATCTGCCTGAAGGGCCCGGTTTGGGTGTGGACATGAATGAAGATTTTCTCGCCTCTGTGGAATACAAGGCAAGGCCCATACCCATCATGACCCGCGAAGGTTGACAACGGGTTAGGCATTGTGTGAAAAATAAGAGTTGCCACCCTTATTGTAGCTGGAACAAGAGATGGAAAAAAGTCCGGCCGGCTGCCGGACTTACAGCCAAACTTATTATAATAGAAAGGAAGAGAGATGGATGATCGATATTATTACCAATCCCGTTATGATTTCTGTTGTCGTCATGGTTACGCTCTGTCTTTTAAAATGTAATGTTTATTTTGCCGTTGTAATTTCTGGTCTCTGTTGTGCTGTTCTTGGCGGGCTGTCTATTGTTGACGGTATTGTGTTATTTTATCAGGGCATGGATGGAAACATCAAATCCATGTTTACCCGGCTCTGCCTGGGAATGGTAGCAATTACACTGACCAGGACCGGTGTGGGTGAAGTTCTTGCTCCGCGGATTACAAAAGTAATTGGCAAAAATGTCTGGATTCTGATTATTGGTCTTGGCATTCTTGGTACCATGGCAGAAACGGTTATTCTGCTCGCCAGCGTCTTTGTTACGATTGTCGTGCCTCCCCTGCTGCCTATCTTCAACAAGTATAATGTGGACCGAAGAAAAGCTGCTATCATCGTTATGTGTGGATTGCAGATGGGATATATGTGCGTCCCTTCCGGTTACGGAATCGTATTCCAGGAGACAGTTCAAACCGAAATGATTAACAATGGTTACGACATCCCTCTGAACTTTATCTGGAAAGCTAATATCCCCGCCGCAATTGCGCTTTTAGTTTCTATCGCTGTCGCGTTGTTTATCTTTAGAAAGCCCCGCACTTACGTTCCCGTTGAAGGTGTCACTGCAATGAGCGAGCTCACTCCTCAAGACGGGGAACTGCCTAAAATGGAATGGAAGCACATCGGCGCACTCATTAGTGCGTGCGTGTCTGTAATTGTCCAGCTGGTTACTGGCTCTATTCAATTCGGTGCATTGTGCGCTGTCATTTCTATCGTTGTTCTCAGAGTTGTGCAGTGGAAAGACTTTGATGAGTATTTTACTGCCGGCCTCCTTAAGATGGCGTATGTTACTTTTATCATTATGGCCGGCTGCGGTTTCGCAAATGTAAGCAGAAATGTCGGCCGAATCGATTCTCTGGTAAACGCTGTTGCAAGTCTGCTGGGTAATAGCAAGCCGGTTGCAGCACTTGCTATGTTGCTCTTGGGACTGGTCGTTACAATCGGAATCGGTTCTGCGTTTGGTACTGTTCCCATTGTCGCAGCAGTTCTGGTTCCCTTGGGCGCTCGCATGGGATTCTCTCCGGCCGCTATCATTTTGCTGATTTCCATTGCTGCTGCACTGGGCGATGCAGGTTCTCCCGCATCTGATCAGACCCTGATGTGTACCGCAGCGTTTAACATGGATGGCCAGCACGATCATATTTGGGACAGTTGTGTCCCCTCCTTCCTGATTGTAACTGGCTCTTACCTCATAGTGGGTACAATCGCCGCGTGCATCATTTAAATCCGTGACATATAAGTTTATTGCTCAGCTTTGTTGATCGTCAAGATTTTTCTGGGCTCTGCATGTAGTGCCATGTACGATTCGACCGTTCATGGCACTGCATGAGGTTCTGTTGAATTTCTTGAATCTCTGAAATTTGCCGTCAGATTTGACGGTTCCTGCAAAAATGCAAAGCGGATTTAGATAAATGCTTCAGCCAAAACAGCGAAAATGTATATGGAAGTGATTGAAGCTGTATCACTTGTGTCTGCGGGATACTTGCAACAAAGAAAATAGATAAATGGAGGTTATATTAATAAAAGAGAGGCTGCAAGGAGCCTACTGGATCCAAGAGACGTGAAAGGGAAAACGTGAGTGCTCTGTCCGCGCCGAGACGTCACACTACCCTGGGCCGTATCGTTCCAAGTAGATCAGAAGGAGGCTGTATATGACTTACACACAAAAAATTGCTGCATTTTGCCATGATGTATCTGTTCATGGAATCCCGGAAAGGGTGGAGGAAAAGGCCAAGGCGTGTATTGCCGATGCCTTTCATGCGCTTCTGCTTGCCCTCCCCTCGGAAACATCTATTCTATTAAGCCAATACCTCAGTCAATCGGCCGGAGTGGGACAAAGCAGCATGGCCGGTCGGGGTTTGGCTGATCCGGAGTCTGCCGCGCTCTACAACGCCAGTCTCGCCGCCGTACATGAAATAGACGATGTCCATTATGACACATCGCTCCACCCCGGCGCGGTCATTGTTCCGGCGGCACTCAGCGCGTGTGAATCCGTCAACGCCTCTCCAAAGCGGTTGATGGCCGCTGTTGCGGTGGGCTATGAGGTTGCGGTCAGGCTGAGCGTCGCGGCAGGGTACAGGCACTATCACTTCTTCCATTCCGCCACCACCTGCGGCACGGTCGGCGCCGCGGCCGCGGCCAGTGTTGCGCTGAATTTGCCCGCACACCAGATACAGAACGCACTGGGGTTGGCGGTCACAAGTGCCAGCGGTCTCTGGGAGGGGATCACCGACCAGGCTGTCATGGTCAAGCACCTGCACCTGGGTCAGGCGGCGGAGCGCGGTATCCGCAGCGCCCGGCTGGCTGCGTTGGGCTGGCCGGCCGCCCCTCAAGCATTGGAAGGCCCGAGAGGCTTTCTTGCCGCACTGGCTCAACCAGGAGAGCACGCACCGGGCGAGGCGCCCAGCCCGGCTGAATTAGAGCGGATTTTGACCGACGGACTTGGAAAAACTTGGGCTATTGAGCGCAATATTTTTAAGCGCGTTCCTTTCTGCCTGGGGGTAAGCGAGCCCTTGGAGGGACTGCGTGAGCTTCTGCGGCAACATCCGGGCAGGAAACAGGAGATTGCGGAAATTATTGTGGAATCTTCGCACTCTGTGGCCTGGTTGGTGGGAAACTCCCACCCTCAGGACGAATGTCAAGCCCGCTTTAGTGCTCCGTATGCGCTGTCTTTGCTGTTGGCCGGCCTAAACCCGGAAACGGTCCCCCTCCCTATCCAGTGGCTGACGCATCCGGATGTAGAGAAATGGTTGCCAAAAATCAAAATGGTGGGCCGGTCTGATATTGGAAGCCGCAAGGCATTGGTCACTGTTGTGTTCCAAAACGGAGAACGGTTCACCGCCGATCAGCCATTGAGAAACATGACAAACCAGGAGGCATTCGCTCGTCTTGGCGGGGTAGCCCGTGATTACATGGGCGCCACTGGGGAACGCTTGGCAGAGATCGTATCCGCCTTAGACCAACAGCAGAACTTGCTGGAACTGGGCACCATCCTACGTAGCGGCGCATAGAAGCACCGTCCTGACCCGCTCTCTGTTGCTCGGCCACGCCAGATCATTGATTACGCTGAACAAATACGGCCACGCACTGGATGATCACAAGCGCATCAGCATTGGGAAGCTGGGCGACCCATATGGAGGAAAGAGAAAAACGACTTCACGATCACCGGCCAACAGGAATATGAGCCGCTGATAAAGGAACGCGCTGAATACTATAGTCAGGCCCAGAAGATCCTCAGCGACGAACTGCCGGTGATCTGGATCGAAGAGGTTGGTCTGGTAGGCGCATATAACAACCGTTTCCATAATGTCCACGGTTGGAGCTCCTACTCCTACTATGTTTTCTGGGATATCTGGTCTGACGAAGGTACCCCGCTGAATGCCGAAACGGAACAGCCCGACGGCAGCCAGCAGACGGCCGCTCCTAACACACAGGCAGATTCCGGTTCCTCTTCCAGTCTGATTGTCGGCGTAGTTGCAGTGGTTGCCGTTGCAGGTGTACTGATTTTCGTGAAAAAGCGCAAGAGCGCAAATGACGACGATGATGAGGAATAAGACAAAGCGAGCGAATTAATTAGGAAAAACAAGAAATGCGGGTTTAAGTAGCCCATCATCACCAGAAGGAATAGCTTCTGTGGGCGATGGCTTCGCCCACAGGAGCTGCTTATTATCAAGAAACAGTGATATGTAAACAAGGAGGACTTTTTATGTCAGATGTTGTGAGAGTTGTAGGCGGCAGACTTGCCAGCTCTGTGGATCCGGTTTTGGAAAAGCGACTGTATCCTGGCCCGATTGAAAACCTTCAGCAGAGCTATTTTGCGTTTCATGCGTTTGATAAAGCACATACAGTTTCCCTGGCAGAAGCGAATCTGATTCCGCAGGATGCAGCAAAAGCGATCCTCTCTGGCTTACGCCAGATGGAAAAGGAAGGCATTCGTGAAGCCCGTGACCGCATGGGAGGAGGCCGTCATTCCGGGGAGGCCTATCTGACGGAACTGATTGGTGCAGATAAAGCTGGCTGGATTAATCTGGGCCGCAGCTCTGGTGACCTGGACGCATCTGCCTGGCGAATCGTGTTCCGTTCTAAGGTGCCGGTTTTGATGGAAACCCTTTGCGGACTCCGTGAAGCAATGACAGATACGGCCAAGCAGCACCTGAACACGGTTATGCCCGGTCACACCTGCCTCCAGCATGCGCAGACTACTACTCTGGCACATACGCTGATGGCATGGGAAGCTTCGTTTGCCCGCGACACCCAGCGTTTTAATGCTGTATATCAGGCTACCAGTGATAGTCCGGCCGGCTCTGCGATTATGACTGGTTCTACATTCCCTCTGCGCCGGGAACGCACAGCAGAGCTGCTGGGCTTTGATTGGGTGGCCGGGAACACTCGGGACGCCGTACTTAACCTCGACATTATTCTGCAGGCGCACACTGTTGCGGCAATCTGCACTTCAGATCTTATGCGGGTGGCACAGGATCTCTTCCTTTGGGCAACCTCGGAATTTGGCTATGTGGATCTGCCGGATTCCTATTGTTCTACCAGCAGTATTATGCCTCAGAAGAAGAATCCTTGGGGACTGGCTTGGATCCGTGGTGAAGGATCTTTGGCACTGGGCCATCTTAGCGGCGTGTTCACCATGCTGAAGGCAGAATCCGATCAGCTGGAATCTACTATGCTGTCTGCCTGGGAGCTGTGGAAGAATCTGGATCTACTCAATGACATGGCGCTGCTGCTGACCGGCGTGATTCGCAAGTCTGTCTTCCGCGAAGAACGGCTGTATGAACTGGCCAGTGAGCATTTCTGTCAGGCTACTGATCTGGCCGCTGCACTGGTCACGGAAGCCGGCCTTCCCTGGCGTGAAGCGCACCAGTTTACTGCTCGTGTGGTGCGTGCGGCAATGGATGCGGGGATTAAGCCCCGCCAGGTTACACTGGAATTCATCAATGAAATCCGCGCCCAGGATGGACAGGCACCGTTGGTTATTGCTGAAGACGTACTGATTAAAGCACTGGATCCCCGCCAGTCGATTTATGCACGTGACGCGGTTCAGGGTTCGCCCTCTCCCAGACAGGTCTCTGTCCAGATTGAAAATGCTGCGGTCACCATTGCGGAAGACCGGGCTTGTGCAGAGAAAATCAGAGCGAGAGCAAAACAGGCCTCCGATTGTCTGGAACAGGCGATTGACCGCATACTGGAGGGATAAGGGAAACATGAAAAAGTTGAACGGTCTTTTATCGTTCGCGCTGCGCTGATTGCTTCTGGCGATCCCCACTCTGCTAATCGTCATCTCCGCGGTGTTTCTCCTGGTGCATCTTGCACCAGGAGATGCAACCACCTTCCTGGCCGGTGATGGTGCGATCGGTGACGAGTATCTGGCGGCTATCCGCGCGGAATATGGATTGGACGATCCCTTCCACATTCAATATATCAAATATATCACCAAAGTCATTACCGGCGATCTGGGCACCTCTTTCCGTTACAGCGCTCCCGTTACCGAACTGATTCTGGAGCGTCTGCCGGCAACGCTGGTGTTGATGCTGGGCGCGATTATTCTGTTTGAAGGTGGTGAAACCGGTGAGGGAAGTTACATGTTCCCGGATCAGCCAGGCAGTAGCAACGTTGGCTATAGAGTGTAATTTATACTTACCAGATGATGTAACACAGCTGATTCGGAAGAGCCTGGAGAGTGAGGACGACGAGCTGTCCCGCTCCATACTTGAGGATATCTTGCAGAATCACCGGATAGCTGCACAGCAAGGTATGGCTTTGTGTCAGGATACCGGTGTCGCGGTCGTGTTCCTTGAAGTCGGACAAGAAGTCCACATTTCCGGCGGTTTTCTCTACGATGCCGTAAATGCCGGTGTTGCCCGGGGATATACCGAAGGATATCTGCGCAAATCCATGGTGCGTCATCCTTGGCAGCGGGTAAACAGTGGTGATAATACACCGGCTATTATCCATGTGGATATCGTGCCGGGGGATCAGCTGAAAATCACCATGATGCCAAAAGGCGGTGGGGCAGAAAACTATGCCGGACTTGCCATGCTAACTCCTGCCCAGGGACTGGAAGGCGCAAAACAATTTGCAGTGGATTGTGTCAAAAAAGCCGGCCCAAATGCCTGCCCGCCTGTGGTGGTGGGTGTTGGTATTGGTGGTAATTTTGAGTCAGCCCCTATGTTGGCCAAGCGAGCGCTGTGCAGACCCTTGGGTCAGCCCAACGCATCGAAGGAAGTTGCACAAGTGGAAGCCGACCTTCTCCGGGAAATCAATCAGCTGGGAATTGGCCCCCAGGGACTGGGAGGGAAAACTACTGCACTGTCGGTAGCGGTAGAAATCGCCCCTTGCCACATTGCCTCATTCCCTGTTGCAGTTAATTTAAACTGCCATGTGGCAAGATGCAAAAGCATCGTGCTTTAATGGGAGGATTGCTGTATGTCGGTAAAGCGAATTCAAACTCCGCTGGATGACGCCACTATAGTGTCATTGAAAAGCGGAGAGCGCGTACTAATTTCTGGTATAATCTACACGGCAAGAGATGCTGCTCACAAGCGGATGATCGAATTGATTGAGCGAAACGAACCTTTGCCTATTCCGCTGCAGGGGCAGGTGATTTATTATGCCGGTCCGGCACCTGCGCCTCCCGGCTGCGTGATTGGTTCTATCGGCCCTACCACAGCTGGTCGAATGGATAGTTTTACTCCCGAACTGCTCGCCAAAGGGCTGAAGGGTATGATTGGAAAAGGCAAGCGCACACCTCAAGTACGCCAGGCCTGTCAACAGGAAAAGGCCGTGTATTTTGCTGCGGTCGGCGGTGCCGCAGCTCTGATGGCGCAGTCCGTGATAAACTGCGAGTTACTGGCCTGGGAAGAACTTGGGCCGGAGGCAATTTACGCCTTGACCGTCAGAGATCTGCCTGTCATCGTAGTTAACGACTGCGATGGAAACGATTTGTATGAACAGCGCAGTCTACCCACCGGACGAAGTAGGTAAGCACACCTCGTACAATGAGCTGAATACAGGAGGAATTTCAATGGATTACGCAAAAGAGAGCCTGCGCATGCATTATCGGTGGAAGGGGAAAATTGAAGTGGTGGCTGCCGTTCCAACGGATACCAAGGATGCGCTGTCACTTGCATATACTCCCGGCGTAGCGCAGCCCTGTTTAGAGATTCAAAAAGACATTAATAAAAGCTACGAACTGACCCGTCGTTGGAACACCGTAGCAGTTGTCACCGATGGTACCGCTGTCCTGGGATTAGGCGATATTGGTCCCGAAGCCGGAATGCCTGTTATGGAAGGCAAATGTGTGTTGTTTAAGGCGTTCGGAGATGTGGATGCTATTCCACTATGCATCCGCAGCAAGAGCGTAGAGGACATTGTAAATACTGTAGCCCTATTGGCGGGTTCTTTCGGCGGTGTGAATCTGGAGGATATCGCTGCCCCTCGCTGCTTTGAAATTGAACAGAAGCTAAAAGAGCGATGTGACATTCCCATCTTTCATGATGACCAGCATGGCACGGCGGTCATTACTCTGGCCGGTCTGACCAATGCTTTGAAAGTCGTAGATAAGAAAATCGACGAAATTAAGCTGGTCATCAATGGCGCCGGTGCAGCGGCCATTGCCATAGCCAAGCTTCTGTTGTCTGCCGGCGCAAAAAATCTGACCCTTTGTGACAGAAAAGGCGCTATCTATGCAGGGCGTTCCGAAGGCATGAACCCTATCAAAGAAGAAATCGCTAAGGTCACCAATCCCAATAAGCAGACTGGTACTTTGGCCGACATTCTGGTTGGCGCTGATGTATTCATCGGTGTTTCTGCTCCCGGTTCGGTTACCACAGAGATGGTCAAAACCATGAATCGAGACGCCATCGTCTTTGCCTGCGCCAACCCCACTCCGGAAATTTTCCCCGAAGAAGCTAAAGCGGGCGGTGCCAGAATCGTTTCCACGGGTCGCAGTGACTACCCCAACCAGATCAACAATGTTCTGGCTTTCCCTGGTATCTTCCGCGGGGCTCTGGATGCTCGTGCCAGCGATATCAACGACACAATGAAAATTGCTGCTGCCAGAGCTTTGGCTGATTTGATTTCCGCAGAAGAGCTAAATGAAGACTATATTATTCCCGTTGCGTTTGATCCTCGGGTCAAAGATGCCGTGGCTGCCGCTGTCAAACAGGCTGCTTATGATTCTGGTGTAGCAAGGATGAAATAAGTAAATGACAGATGTGGCACATAGAGAAGTATCATACACTTGCTTACGACGTAGCTCTATGTGCCATTTTTTCTGAAAGAGAGACTATATGCCGAAAAGTACCGCTTATATTAAGGAGAGTATAGAGGTAGACCAGCTTGCCGAGAGGGCTTCCTAAACCTGGAAGGAAATCTCTTCCTGTTGATCAAGCACGAGGAAAAGTTGAATAATTCTACAATTTCTTTCTCTTCTCCTAGCCCACCAGCCTTCGGGACTTTTATCCTGGGGCTGGTGGGCGTTTTCGGTTGTTACATTTAAACCCTCTCAGATAAACGGGAGCAACGGGTAGTGTCAAGAGTTGGATCTGTTGACAAAGTGGCGTATAAACCCTCTCTATGGTACAATAACTACAGGGAGGGATGCGGCATGATGGGATGCCAAAGCAGGCAAATGTCAAGTGTTTTCTCACGGTTGAATTAATTTAACCATCGCTTCTTGCTTGCATATTCTGCGCTGCTGAAAACAATAAAAAGCACTCGAGGCTGGTTATCTTAACCAGCCTCGAATGTTTCTCATTTCCTGTATTTCTCTTTCAAACTCTGGTGTCCCTGTTGGTCACGGCGGCGCAGCTCCTCTGCCGAAAAGATCTTCCACTGGGGACCTTCATCGTTCAGGTTCAGATGCGCGTAAGATTCCGGATAATACCGCTCCGGGTCAAAAGTAAAGTCCTTTGCAACAAGCCGCTGCCACATACTTGGCCCATCGGGCAGGTCGATCTTGTCCACCTCGTAGCTCGTCAGCTCATGGGTGGTGTCGATCTTTCGCAGGAACCCCTCTGCGGTCAATTTCCCCTGAACATATTCCTCCCGTGCCAGCCGAGCGTTCTCGCTCCACTGGTCGTACTGCTCGTAGTCCATGGGTATCAGGTTGGAACGCTCAGAAGGTGCCGCGTCCTGCCAGCGGAGCAGGCGGGAATACATTCTGTCCCGCAGCTTTTTACAAATCAGGAGTGACTCATCCTCCGAAGTCTTATCCAGTCTTGCCAGATTCGCGCCACGCTGTTTGCAGCTCTGCCCATCGGTCACCCGGTCACAGTACCGGGTGGCCTTTTTCGTTTTTGGGATGAAATAGCCCCAGCAGTAGTCACATCGGCAGACCCGCTGGTTGTCCTGTTCGAAGTAGAACGCCAGCACCAGCATCCGCAGTTCCATCAGACTGCGAAGCCGGAACGACCGTGGTTTTTCCAACCGCGGCAACTTTGCCGGATCGCAGATCCGCGCGATGTCGGCGTAAGTCGCCCGTAGCTTTTCATACTGCTCCGCCGGTGTCATTCCTGCTGTGCTGTCAAATGCGACCTCCATGATATTCCGAAGGTAGTTCTGTACACGGAGGGGTTCTTCCATCACCCGCAGGATCTCCTGTCCAGCAACCAGCAGAAACATCGCCGTGCCGTCATCCTCTGCCTGCAAAGTCCGGTGCAGAATGTCCGTCACAACAAATCCGCTCACAGGATCGATCTCACACAAATCTGGTGTCAGCAAAATCGCCTCCGCAGCAAAGTCCTCTAAGTCGCTCACAGGAATATCGATCCGCTCCTCAAACAGAGGATGCTCGTTCCGCAGCCACCGCACCGCCTTGCGGTAGTCCATATAGTCCAGTTCAGAAAAGGCGATCAAGGTCTCTGCGGGAGTCAGTGCAGGCATCTGTGTGATTGACCTGTCATCACAAAGCAGGATGGAATAACGTCCATCGCCCACCTCCATCAAGTACAATTCCGAAGCCATGCCGATACCTCCTCAAAGATCACTTCCTGATGTAAGCCGCCTTGAAATTATTCTAACATAAAGGTGAACACAGCGAAAGTGAAAAGTTTCATGACACCTCGACAACTGAATACCCGCAGCCGGAGTGCATACACCGTGAGGGAAGCAGCGCCAAGATCCGCAAAGGGGAGCGTGCCGACACGGGACAACGCCGCAGAAAGTCTGGGGCAGGAAGGTGTACGGTGTGCGGCCAATCAAAATCAAAACAAAAAAGAAAGGAAAATCAAAAATGAAATCATCTGTCTACAAAAGCTACGATGACCTGCCGCTGTTCCTCAACTCAAATCTTGTTGCAAAAACACTCGGAATCGCACCATCCAGCGCGTACGAGCTGATGCACGAAAAGAATTTTCCAACACTGCGCATCGGCAGCCGCATGGGGGTTCCGAAAGAAAAGTTCATCCAGTGGGTAGAGGAGCACACGAAGGGCGGTGAGCGCGCATGAGAAAAACAAAGCCTCCCGTTGGCTGGGAACACGTGAAAAACTGCTTCCCGGTTCCGAACATCCTGCTGGACATGGATCTGCCTGCCAGTGCGGTAGCGGTGTACCTCTATCTGCTGCGCAGCGCGGACAGGAAGACAGATCAGTGTCATCCGAGCGAGGCGACCATCGCCAAGAGACTACACCTTTCCCGTAACACCGTTGCCAAGTATGTGCGTCTGCTGGAGGAGCGCGGGCTCATCATCACGGAGCATACTAAAATCATCACAAAGAACGGCATCAAAAAAAATGGCAGCCTGCTCTACACGATAATTCCCTTACAGGAAGTCATGGAACAGCACTACGAACATCAGTTCAATGCATTAGAGCGTACAACAGAGCGGCGGAAGGTGCAGGCAAAGCTGGCAGAGCAGCTCGGTGCATAAAAGCGAAGTGTGCTTTTCTCTGCACTCTGTAATCACGGCTGACTAAAACCGCGAAACCCATCGGTGCGGTGAGAGAAACAGCAATGGGATCACGCAGCCCGGCGGGGCCGCGACGCCTCGTGACAGCGACGCGCATCATGCGCATCGCTGCCCCGCAGGCTCTCAGCGTCCTTCGTGAGCACACCTGACCAAGGCCCAAAAGCGGCAAAGTTTGCCGTTCTGACACCCGGCCGCGCAAGGTTTCCAAACCGTGCAAAACGCGCCGAGGGTAATGATAGCGCCCCCATCCGAAACGCCCCTGTTTCGCCCTGTGAGCCGCTGTGTGCGCGGTTGGGGGGACGGGTGGCGTGTGTACCCGCCGCAGCCCTTTGAAACGAGCGTTGCGGCGTTTGTGGGCGATGTGTGAAAAGGCCCGGTGAATACCGCTCCGGCGATGGGGAACTGAGCCTTTGGGGATGCGTGTTCCCCTCCCGGCCATGCCCTGTTTCGGAGGTTTTCGCCCCTTATTTACCCGTTCGATAAAAGCACAAGATAAAGGGCCGCAGTCGCAAGCGCCCGCAGCCCGCCCACAAAGCCCCGCAGTGCGGGGCTTTTCAGAGAAACGCCAACCACCGTCAGTTTGGCGGTTTTACAGAACAATCGCAGTCGGTCATTCGGCAAAGTCCCGTGTTTGCAGGGCTTTGCGGCGATTTTGACCGACGACACAGAAAGGAAAGAGAAAATATGGATGATAACAAGAAAAGTACCACGATCTGGCTGCGCCCCAGCGTGATCAGCCGCATGGACGGTTGGCTGGAAGCAGACAACTGTCAAAGCCGCAGTGAATTTGTGGATAAGGCCCTGCGGTTCTACATGGGCTATCTCGGCACCGAGGACAACACGACCTACATCTCTCGAGCCATCCTCACAGCCATCCAGGGTACGCTGGACGACAACAACAATCGGCTCTGCCGCATTCTTTTCAAGTGCG
>ERZ1026898.916-NODE-916-length-15769-cov-8.708667_pt1 | contig 15769 bp, 10 predicted proteins | sample MGYA00380178_ERZ1026898 | MGnify/ENA primary metagenome ERZ1026898 (study PRJEB33269, sample SAMEA4719814) | human gut metagenome | biome: human-associated habitat; feature: organic feature; material: feces | place: Cameroon | collected 2013-10 ... | reverse complement strand
GCGCCCTGATTGGAGAAGCACTCGACCTTGCGCGCGGCAATCGAGCCGTCCTTATGGAGCCACGTGATGATATGGAAGCGGATCGAGTGGCGCACACGGTTACTGACGAATGTCTCTTCACGCGAGCAGTCGATGCGCACGCATTTTCCGTGCACCTGCGTAGAGCACCACGCGCACAGCGGCTCATAGAGCGCATCCTGCTTGTTGCCAAAGCCTCCGCCGATGTAGGGCTTGATGACGCGGATATCCGCCCACGGACGCCCGAGCGCCTGACCGACGATGCGGCGGATGATGTGCGGGATCTGCGTGGAGGACACGACGACGATGCGGCCATTTTCCTCGTAAGCGTAGCAGCCGTGGTTTTCAATGTGGCTGTGCTGCACGGTGGGGGTGTTGTACCAGCCCTCGACCTTGATGAGGCCGGGCTCTTTGATCGCCTGCTGATAATTGCCCTTGCGGATATCGGTGTGCTTCAGGATATTCCCCGGGAAATTTTCGTGGATGCAGGGCGCGTCGGGCTCCATGGCCTTCTGCACGTCGAGCACAAACGGGAGTTCCTCATATTCGACCTTCAACGCGCGCACGCCCTGCATGGCCGAGACCTCATCCTCCGCAATGACGACCGCGACGTCGTCGCCGTAGTAGCGCACATGGCGGTTCAAAAGATTGCGGTCGGCCACGTCCTGATGCCCCGGGTCCATCGACCAGGGATGGCCCGCCGTCGGGAAGCAGTGCTCCGGCACGTCGAAGCAGGTCAGCACCTTCATAACGCCGGGGATGGCCTCCGCCGCGGACTTGTCGACTGATTTGACAAATCCGTGCGCGATGGTGGAATGTTTGATGCGCGCATAGAGCGCACCGGCCGGCATCCGATCCTCATAGTATTTCGTGCGTCCGGTGACCTTGTCGAACGCATCGACGCGGATCTCGCTTTTTCCTACCTTGCTCATCTGTCTACCTCCTGTTCCGAGCAGCCACTTTGTCGGTTTTGCTCGAAATCTGCAACTCCTTTGCTATTATTTTAGCACATTTCGCACAGCGTGTACAGTGCTGCATGCGTGATATAATACAAATGATCGCGGATGTACCATTTTGTCCGCTTTTTTCTGCCGATTGGTGAAAAAGAAACGAATGACTGGTGATTTTAGATGGATAACACGTTGAAAATAGGATGCGTGGTCATGGCGGCGGGCAATGCCGCGCGCTTTGGCGAGAACAAGCTCGCCGCGACGGTAAACGGAAAGCCTCTTATCGAGCATGCGCTCGATGCGATCCCGCGGGAGAGCTTTTCCCGCGTGCTGGTCGTGACGCAGCACGAAAACGTGGAAGCGGCCGCCAAAAAGTTTGGCTTTGAAACGCTGCGGAATGAGCATCCCGAGCGCGGCCAGAGCGAGACGATCCGCCTCGGCACGGCGGCGCTGTCAGACTGTGACGCGCTCTGCTTCATGGTGGCCGACCAGCCGATGCTCAAGCGCAAGACCGTCGCGCAGGAACTTAAGTTCTTCCGCGCGCACAGCGAAAACATCGTCGGATTGGGCCACAACGGCGTGCGGGGCAACCCCTGCCTCTTCCCTGCCCGCTTCTTTCCTGAGCTTTTATCGCTTGAGGGCGATGTCGGCGGCAGCGCGGTCATCAAGAGGCATTTAGATGATCTGCTGCTCTTTGAAGCGCCGGAGACGGAGCTGCGCGACGTTGACACGAAGGAAGCGCTCGAAGCGCTTAAGAAACGCTGATCTCGCCGCGGAGATCCTCCTCCATCGCCTGCTTGATCTTCTCCTTGTCGTAGCCGCAGGAGAAGAGATAGTAGAGCTTGGCGACGGCGGCCTCGGTCGTCATGTCGAGTCCGCTGACCGCGCCCGCCTTTTTGAGCGCGCTGGACGTTTCGTAGGTGCCGAGCGACACCGCGCCCTGCGGACACTGCGAGCAGACCGTGAGCACCGTGCCGTTCTGAAACGCCTTGCGGATGATGGGCAGCAGCGCGTTCCCGTCGCCGGGGATATTGCCCGCGCCGAAGGTCTCGATGACGATGCCGCGGAGCTTTTCGGTCATAATGGCCTCGAACAGCGAAAACTGAATGCCCGGAAATACCTTGATGACGCCGATGGGGATGTTGTCAAGCGTCTGGAGCTTGAGCCCGCCTTCCTGCCGCGGCAGGAGGGCGGCTTCGTTATATTTGATGGAAATGCCCGCCTCGGCAAGGCTGGAGTAGTTGGGCGAAACGAAAGCGATGAGTCCGTCGGCGGAGTATTTTGTCGCGCGGTTGCCGCGCAGCAGCTTTCCGCCGAAGTACAGGCACACCTCGCGCACGATGCCTTCCCCCGCAATCAGCAGCGCGGTGATGAGGTTGTCGCGCCCGTCGCTGCGAATTTCGCACAGCGGGATCTGCGAGCCCGTGAGCACCACGGGTTTATCAAGCCCGCCGAGCATGAACGACAGCGCCGAGGCCGTGTAGGCCATCGTGTCCGTGCCGTGCAGGACGACGAAGCCGTCGTAATCGTCGTAGTTTCGCGCGATCACGTCTGCGATGCAGTTCCACTCGCGCACGGTCATGTTGGATGAATCCAGCAGCGGCGAGAGTTCATAGAATTCCCACTCCGGCATCTCCGGTGCGCGGAGGTCTGGAATGGCATCGAGCGCGGCGCGGAAGTAGCCCGCGCGCGGCGCGTAGCCGTTTTCCGTGCGCGTCATACCGATGGTGCCGCCGGTATAGATGATGAGAACTCGTTTCATAGCTCTCTCCTGATTGTATTACTTTTTGTACGGCGTATGGTCGAGCGGTAGGCTGCGGCGGCGCTCGCCGTCGTAGCGGTAATACGCCTGCGCGATGGCCGGCGCCGTGGGGATGGACGTGATCTCACCGATGCCGATGGCGCCGTTGGCGAGGTTTAATCCCGGCTTGTCGATGACGATCGCCTTGATCTCGGGGATCTGATGCGAGCGGAACAGGCCGAGCGTGCCGTATTTTGCCGTGGGCTTGCCGTGGTCGAGCGGGTACTGCTCTGTCAAGGCGTAGCCCATGCTCATCACGACGCCGCCCTCGATCTGCCCTTCGCAGGACAGCGGGTTGATGGCCTTGCCGACATCGTGCGCGGCGACCATCTTTTTAATTTTGCCCGTCTCCTTGTCGAGAATGCACATCTGCGTCGCGTAGCCGTAGGCGACGTGGCTGACGGGATTCGGCACGTCCGCGCCGAGCGGGTTCGTCTTGGCGTAGTATTCGCCGTAGAACTCCTGCCCTTTCAAGTCGCTCAGTGAGCGGTATTCCATCGCGTCGCGCAGCAGCAGGCATGCGCGGCGGCAGGCCTCACCGGTGACAAGCGTCTGGCGCGAGCCGGAGGTATCGCCGCTGTCAGGCGTTATGAACGTGCTGTTGCCGTCGTAGACGACCTGATCGCGCGTGAGCTTTGCGTTTGTCACGACGAACTGCACCAGCACCGTGCCGAGACCCTGACCGATGCAGGACGCGCCCGCGCGGATGTGGACCTTGCCATCATCGCCGATGACGAGCTTGCAGCGCCCATAGTCGGGAAGACCGACGCCGACGCCCGCGTTTTTCATCGCGCAGGCAAGGCCGACCGGCTCGCCGTTTTTGACCGCTTCGTCATAGTAGGGCTTGATGGCCTCGAGCGTTTCGACAAGGCCCGTTTCGGGGCCGACGATCTGGCCGTTCGGCAGCACCTCGCCCGGGCGGATGGCGTTGCGGTAGCGAATTTCCCACGGGGAGATGCCGACAAGGTCGGCCATCTCGTTGAGTAGCGTTTCAGTCGCAAAGCAGGTCTGCGTCACGCCGAAGCCGCGGAACGCGCCCGCGGGCGGATTGTTCGTATAGTAGGCGTGGCCCTCGATCTCAAAATTCTCGTAGTGATACGGGCCCGCGGCGTGCGTGCACGCGCGCTCAAGCACGGGGCCGCCGAGTGAGGCAAAGCCGCCCGTGTCGGACACGACGCTCGCCTTTACGCCCTGAATGATACCGTTTTCGTCGCAGCCCATCGTGAAGTCCATCCACATCGGATGGCGCTTGGGATGGACGAGCAGCGATTCCTGCCGTGTGAGCTTCACCTTGACCGGCACGCGCGCGATGTATGCGATGAGCGCCGCGTGGTGCTGCACGGACATGTCCTCTTTCCCGCCGAAGCCGCCGCCGACAAGCATATTTTCGACCTGACAGTGCGCGAAGTCGACGCCAAGCATCGCCGAGCACTCGTGCTGGGTGGTGTGCGCGCTCTGGTCGGTCGTCAGCAGCTTCACGCCGCCGTTTTCAAGTGGGAGCGCCACGCAGCACTCGGGTTCCAAAAAGGCGTGCTCCGTCCACGGAGTCTCAAACTTCTCGTGTAAGACGTATTTGGAATGTTTGATGGCCTCGTCTGCGTTGCCGCGCACAACGTGGCGGTGCGCCTGCAAATTGCCGCGGTTGCCCATGATGACCTCGGGCGCACCGGGGGCGGACGCCTCCTCAGGCCCGTAGACCGCGGGAAGCTCTTCGTAAACGACACGCACGAGCTTTTTCGCCTTTTCAAGCGTTTCCTGATCGCGCGCGCAGACGAGCGCGACTGCGTCGCCAAGGTACTGCGTGATCTCCCCTTCGCCGATCAGAGTCGGCTGGTCCTTCTGGATGTGGCCGACGTTTTGCTGACCCGGAATATCCTTTGCCGTCAGCACGCATACGACGCCAGGAAGCTCTTCCGCTTCTTTCGTGCGGATATAGAGCACGCGGGCGCGCGGGTACTGGCTGCGCACCGCGCCGCCATAGCACATGCCGTCAACATAGATGTCATCGGGGTACTTGCCATAGCCCTGTACCTTTTCGGCGACGTCGATACGGTGCACGCGCGAGCCGACCTGAAAGTCTTCCTTCTTTTCGGGAATTTTCCCCTCGCGTAAAATCTTCGCCGCAAGCAGGATGCCGTCGATGATCTTGACATAGCCCGTGCAGCGGCAGATATTGTTGCGGATGGCAAAGGCCGCCTCTTCGCGTGTCGGGTCGGGGTTCTGGTCGATGAGCCCCTTGGCCGAGATGACCATGCCCGGGATGCAGAAGCCGCACTGCACGGCTCCGGCCTCGCCGAAGGCGTAGGTAAAGGCCTCTTTTTCAAAGGCGGAAAGGCCCTCGACCGTGACGATATGTTTCCCCTCCAGCTTGTCTGTCTGAGGGATGCAGGCTTTCGTCGGCTTGCCGTCGATGAGGACATGGCACGTGCCGCACGCGCCCTCACTGCACCCGTCCTTGACGCTGGTCAGATGCAGCTCGTCGCGAAGATAGCGGATGAGTTTTTGATTTTTCTCCACCGTGACCGGTGTACCGTTGACAACGAATGCAGCCATTTCAGATCTCCTGTTCACGAGAAAATCACAAATATCACAATTATTTTGGTTGCCTAACTAATTTTATTGTAGCACAGGCACAACAAAGACGCAACACAAATTCTGAATTCCGATATTCTATTTTCGGAATCACGCTTTTTACCTCAAATCCTTGACAAATTTTGAACATTGGACTAAGATATCGCCATACCTGCAAGGGGCGCTGGCGCAAGCCGGCTGTGATGCGGCGTATCGCCGTCGCTGTCCCTCGGACCTGATCCGGGTAATGCCGGCGTAGGAATGCAAAGAGTATCTTGCCTGAACTTTGCACCGTGACGTCGACGCCGCGGTGCTTTTTTGCGCCGCGGCGCGGTCAGGGATCATATTTTTAGGAGGAATCCCTTATGAGCAACACGTCCACCCATTCCACCACCCGCCGCCTGACCGAAGGCGGCATCTGCATCGCGCTCGCCCTTGTGCTGAGCTATCTCAAAATTCCCATCGGTCTGTCGTTTGGCGGCTTCGGCGGCTCGATCACCCTTGTGATGGTCCCGCTCATCCTCTTCGCCGTGCGCTATGGCGCGCCCTGGGGCATCCTCGCGGGCGTCGCGTTCGGCACGCTCAAGTATTTCTTCGCCGAGGGCTTCGCCGTGAGCTGGGTGTCCATCATCTTCGACTATTCCGTCGCCTACGGCGCGGTCGGCCTTGCGGGCCTTTTCCGCGTGAAGGGCAACGACTATTCCAAGCTCCCGCTCGCCGCGTTTGTCGGCTGCCTCGGCCGCTTTGTCATCCACTTCATCTCGGGCGTGACGGTCTACGCGCAGTATATGCCCGAGGAATTCATGGGCATGACCATGACGTCTCCCGTGTTCTACTCCGTGCTGTACAACGGCACGTATATGCTGCCGAACACGATCCTCGCGATCATCATCTGCGCGTTGCTGATGAAGCCCGCAGCGAAGCTGCCGAGCGCAGAGTAAAAAATAATATGGCAGCGCGACAGAGCTGCATTTGTTCCCTGCGCCGCGCAGAGGTGCGATAATAAGGGAGGGGTATCTCTTTTTGAAAAAGAGATACCCCTCCCTTACACCCTCCCAGAGAAAATTTTCATTGCAAGCGAGCAGCTCGAAGAGGTGCGATGCTTGCCGATTGCACTTCCCTGCGCGCGGCGAAGCCGCGTTAGCATTGCTATACGATTTGGCCTACTTCTATCATCCGCTGCCGCTCTGCTCATCTTGTTTTGGTACAGCCTAATCATCTGACAATGCATATCGTCTTGGTAGTGCGTACTGCGGCGAGCGCCAGCAAAGCCGCCTCGGCAGGCAATAGCAAATCTGTACAAGTCCAAAGTAGGCGGAAATTGCGTAAGGCTACCGAATCGCAGGCAAAGCGACAGCGAAGATAGAAGCAAACCAAGTCGTTTAGATACAACACCCGGCAGGCACCTGATTCCGCAGGCCGCGCAGCTCTTCAAGTGCCAATCTGCCAATGCAAAGCCTTTCTCTTGGGGTTCCAAAGGGGCCATTCTCTTTTGCGAAAGAGAATGACCCCTTTGTCCCGTTCCCCTGCGCCGCGCAGGGGAAAAACCGCTCCCCGCGCAGCGGGAATGTTGTATTTACTTCTTGCGCTCCACCAATTTCTGGTATTGTTCCGAGATCTTTTTTCGAATATTTTCGATCTCGCGGCTTCCCTCCTCCTGCGTGTCGAGGACGAAGTTCTTCGTGCCGAGTTTGAAAAACAGCATGAACGCCTCAGTCACCATGCGGCGGGTCTCGCGGTCGAGGTTTTTATAGGTCTTGAGCATCGCTGCGGCGCTTTTGAGCTTTTCCTCGGTGAGCTCGCTGAGCGTTTTTGCGCCCGAGGCGGTGAAGACGCTGTACAGCGCGTCGGCCAGCGCTTCGCGCTGCTGGGTGTTGAGCGAATCGGCCCAGGACGAGAGCGTTTCATCGACGAGCTTTCCCTCGCGGGAGAAGTCGTCGAGGTGGACAAACTGCGTACCAAGCACCTGCCAGGAAAACCCGTCATGCTGGTAAAGGCCGTCATAGGTCGAATGCACGACCTGATAGCGCTTTTCATGCTCCATCAGCATGCCGACGACAGACGTCTGCGGCAGGATGGTATGGATGCGGCTTGCGATGCGCTTGTGGCCCGGCGTCTCGCTGATGTCCCAGGCGAAGCCGGGGCCGTCGTTATTATGGACGGCGACGATACGCTCTTGGATCTCGCCGCTGCTCTTAGCCGCGCTGTAAACGGCGAGGTTGCCGCCCTTGGAGTGTCCACCGATGCGGATGGTCTTGTCGCCATACTGCCGCGCGACGCGCGCGACGTATTCGACCGCCTGCTTCTGCGAGGGGATCTCCTCCAAAAAGCCCATGTTGAGGTCTTCCTTCCACCCGACGATCGTATCGTCCGTGCCGCGAAACGAGATATAGATGCTGCCGTTGCCAAGGTCGATCGTCAGCGCCGCAAACTGCTGCTCGATGGAATCGTCAAGCAGCGCTGTGTAGCCGTTAAGCGTCATATTGCGAAAGCGCGGGCTCGTCATCAGCTTGCGCAGCATTTTCGAGATCGTGTCCGGCACGAGGACACCCATGGGGACGTCCTTCCCGCCATGGCGTGCGAAAAATGCCTCCGCCGCCTCGTTCAGCGGCAGGCCGCGCCCGAGCTCGGGCGGCGGCACGATGCCGTCAAAGTCGACAAAGCTCAGCTCTGCCAGAATCAGCGCGTCCACCTCGTTGAACGGCGAAATTTCGAGCGTCAGATCCCCGCGCCAGTCCAGATAATCCATCAGATTTGCCATATCGTTAACCTCCGTCAATGGGTCTCGTTTTCTTTTATCGTATGGCGCGCATAGCCGCTGCGCCACAGCCGCACGGCGCGCGCTTGCAGCGCCTCGGGCTTGTTGGGGAGTTTTTCCGCCGCGACCTCGTCTAAAAGCCGCGCAAGCACCGCGCCGATCTCACGCCCGTGGTAGCCGAGGGCGGCGAGGTCTTCCCCGCTGATCTTGAGCTCGTGGATCGAGCAGCACGCGCCCTCTGAGATCAGCTCGTCGTAGATTTTCTGTGCTTCGTGCCACGGTGCCTGCGCCCGCTCCAATCCCGCGGGCGTTTTGGCGGCGTTGTCCGCCTGCTTGGTGTAAAGCAAATTCTGTACCGTCTCCGCGCCGAGACGCGCCATCTCCTTATGGATGGCCGCCCGCTCGGGGCGGAACATGTTGTCGAAACAGGCGAGCTGCGCGCGTATTCTGTCACGCAGCGCCTTTTCAAAGTGCAGCCGCGCCATGATGTCCTCCGCCATTCGGGCGGAAATGGCCGTGTGGCCGTAAAAATGTCCGATACCTTGCTCGTCAAACGTCCGGCACAGGGGCTTGCCGAGGTCGTGGAAGAGCATCGTCCACCTCAGTTCGCGCTTTGGCGGCACGGCGGCGACAGCGCGCGCCGTGTGACCCCAGACGTCGAAGCAGTGGTGGTAATTGCACTGGTCAAAGCCGACGCAGGGTGAAATCTCCGGAATCGGCACGCCCAGAATGTCGGGAAAGGTCAAAAGCGTCTCCCCCACGTTCTCACCGAGCAGGAGCTTGTTCATCTCCGCATACACGCGCTCGTGCGCGACATGGGCGAGTAGGCCGCGCGCCTCATGCGCGGCGCGGGCGGTCTCCTTCTCCGCCGAAAAACCGAGCACGGAGCAGAAGCGCACGAGCCGTAAAATGCGCAGCGCGTCTTCCTCAAACCGCCGCTTCGGCTCGCCGACGCAACGCAGGACGCCTGCTTTCAGGTCTTCCTGCCCGCCGTAGGGGTCGACGAGCGTGCCGTCCGGCGACAAAGCGATGGCGTTGACCGTGAAGTCGCGGCGGGCAAGGTCCTCTTCAATGCTCGTGCCGAACGTGACGGAATCTGGGTGGCGGTTATCCCTGTACGCGCCGTCGCGGCGCATCGTCGTGAGCTCGATGGGCAGTCCCCCGCTCACAACTGTCACCGTGCCGTGCTGCAAGCCCGTCGGATGCGCGCTTTCGCTGAAAAGGCGCAGCACCTCCTGCGGTGGAGCGTCGGATGTCATGTCGTAGTCGGACGGCGCTTTGCCTCGCAGCATTTCGCGCACGCAGCCGCCAACCAGGTACGGCGAATAACCCGCGCTTTGCAGCGTGGTGATGACCGTTTCGACTTCCTTCGGTAAAAAGAGCATGGAACCCTCACAAAAAATCAAATTTTTAGCATTGCACTCCGTTCGCCGCTATATTATAATAGAAAATCCATAAAAAGTAAATCTCCTGTGCTTCGCACAAGGAAAGGATTTGATACAATGACTAATCAGAAGGATATTTTCTCCTATCTCGTCCCCGGCAAGTGCGCGCATCTGGCCGGTATCGGCGGCGTTTCGATGAGCCCGCTGGCAGAGGTGCTGCACGGCATGGGCCTCAAGGTCCAGGGCAGCGACATGAACGACGGCCCGTCCGTCGAACATCTGCGTTCGCTCGGCATCCCCGTGGCCATCGGCCACGCGGCGGACAACCTCGGCGAGTGCGACTTTGTTATCCGCACCGCCGCCATCCACGACGATAATCCCGAGATCTCCGGCGCGGTGACGCGCGGCATCCCCGTTTTCGAGCGCGCGCAGGCCTGGGGCGCTATTATGAAGGGCTACAAAAACGCCCTCTGCATCTCCGGCACGCACGGCAAGACGACGACCACTTCGATGGCGACGCACATCTTCATGGCCGCGCAGAAGGACCCGACCGTCATGATCGGCGGCACGTTACAGCTGCTTCATTCCGGTTATCGCGTCGGCAAGGGCGATACGATCATTGCCGAGAGCTGCGAATACTGCAACTCGTTTTTGAGCTTCTTCCCCACCGTCGCGGTCATTTTGAACGTGGAGGCCGACCATCTCGATTTCTTCAAGGACTTAGCGGATGTGGAGCACTCGTTCCGCCGCTTTGCAGAGCTCGTTCCCATCGGCGGACACGTCGTCGCCAACATGGACGATGAGGGTGCGCGCGATGCGCTCAGGGGCATTTCCCAGCCGATCTTCTGGTTCAGCTATGACGATCCCGCCGCGCAGTGCCGCGCGGAAAACGTCGTCTGGACGGACGGGCTTCCGAGCTTTGACATCTATATCCGCGGCAGTTACTACGCTCATGTTTCCCTGCGCGTGGGCGGCAAGCACAACGTGATGAACGCACTGGCCGCGGCGAGCGCCGCATATCTTCTCGGCGTCAGCGGCGAGGCCGTCGGTCTCGGCCTTGCGACGTTCACCGGCGCGGGCCGCCGCTTTGAGTACAAGGGAAGCTTCCACGGCGCGGACGTCTACGACGACTACGCCCACCACCCCGGCGAGCTGCACGCGCTGCTCGAAATGGCGAAGACGCTGCCCTACAAGCGCATCATCTGCGCATTCCAGCCGCACACCTACACGCGCACGAAGGCGCTGTTTAACGATTTTGTCAAAGAGCTGCGCGTGCCCGACGTCGTGGTGCTGGCGGAAATTTACGCCGCGCGCGAGCAGAACGATATCGGCATTTCGTCGATGGACCTGAGCCGCGAGATCCCCGGTTCTGTCTATTGCCCTACGCTCGACAAGGTGACCGCCGCGCTCGCGCGCATCGCCTGCCCGGGCGACCTTATTTTGACCGTCGGCGCGGGCGATATATTCAAGGCCGGCGAAAAACTGCTGAAAGAAGAGAAATAAAGCAACATGGAAATCTCCCCGATCTATCACAATTCCCGTCCCGAGGGCGAGCTGCCCGCACAGGAAGCGGCGGCGTTCGACTTTCTGGATTCCCTCGGCATCGACTATGAGCGCGTGACGCACGAGCTGGCCGACACGATGGAAAAGTGCGACGATGTCTCTGCTGTGCTCGGCGTGGACGTGTGCAAGAACCTCTTCCTCTGCAACCGGCAGAAGACGAATTTCTACCTTTTATGTATGCCGCCGCACAAGGCATTTCATACGAAGGATCTGAGCCATCAGATCGGTTCGGCGCGCCTGTCGTTCGCGCCGGAGGAGCAGCTCTGGGAGCTGCTGCACTGCACGCCGGGGTCGGCGACGATCCTTGGCCTGATGAACGACGAAGAGAACCGCGTACAGCTGCTCATCGACAAGGAGACCTATGAGGCGGAGTATTTCTCCTGCCACCCGTGCCTCTGCACCTCGACCATCAAGCTCAAGACGAGCGACGTCAAAAACGTCCTGCTGCCGAAGGTGCACCATGAGCCCATCGTCGTGGAGCTGTAAGGCTGAATGAAGCGAAAAAAGGTTCCGAAGAATTCTCTTCGGAACCTTTTATATGAGCTCTTTTACTGTAAGGCATATCGGCTTGTCAACGTCTGCGTCAGAGCAGGTGCAGACGCCGACGGTGTAGTCGTGGAACGGTTCAAGCGTGAAAATGCGCTCATTCGGGAAGCTCGGCACTTCCCTGTCCCGCAATGCGACGGCGCTGATCCCCGCGCGCTTGCAGCGGCTCTCCCGCTGCACCCAGAGGCGCCAGAAATCGGCGTCATTTGCCGCGTGAAAGCGCGTGCGCATCGCGCCGCTCACAGGGCGAAGACACTCGATATCCGCGCCGATTGGCTTGTTGTGAACAGCCAGCAGCGCAGCGCCGCGCGTGTGGCTCAGGCTGAAATGAATGTCCGGATGCGAAGCAAAGTACGGCTTGCCGTGCTCGCCGTAGGAAAGCTGCGGCAAGTCTTCCCAACCGTAAAGCTCCCGCAGCGCACGGCAGAGCAGCGCGTAGGCGCAGAGGGGTTCCGATGTTTTGATGCGGTCTTGCCGCTCAGGTGGCAGAAAACGCGCGAGCGTGGAGCGTTCCGCTTCTGAGAGCGGTCGATCTAATTTTACCGCATACAACCGGATATTCACGATGTTCCGCCCCCTTTGCGCAGCGATTCCTGCGGAAATTATAGGAGAAATGGCGTGGTCTGTCAAATTTTCTCCGCACATGGGAAAATTTTTTGAAATTTTTCCGTCAAAAAAGAGGAAAGCAACCATTTTCGGCGTATATATACCATAGACAGAAAAATGTTCCGTGCACAGAAGTGAGAAAGGAGGACGCCATGGCCTTTGACCGTCAGTTTTTGGACGAGCTCATCGCCCGCAACGACATTGTCGACGTTGTCAGCAATTATGTCTCGCTCCAGCCGCGCGGCGGGAGTCTGTGGGGCTGCTGCCCCTTTCACAGCGAAAAGACGCCGTCGTTCCATGTGCTGCCGGACAAGCAGCTGTGCTACTGCTTCGGCTGCAAAAAAGGCGGCGGCGTCATCAACTTCATCATGGAGGAGGAAAACCTCTCCTTTCCCGATGCGGTGCGCTTTCTCGCCCGGCGCGCGAACATGCCCGTGCCGGAGGAAGAGCACAGCGACGAGAGCCGGCTGCGTTCGCGTATCCTGTCGCTCAATCGCGACGCGGCGCGCTTTTACTACGATCAGCTCTACTCGCCCAAGGGTGCGCCGGTGCTCGAGTATATGAAAAACCGCAAGATCACGCGGCGCAACGCGACGAACTTCGGCCTCGGTGCATCGGCGGACGAGTGGGACGGCTTGCTCACAGCGATGCGCAAAAAGGGCTATGGCGACGGCGAGCTGCTTGCCTCGGGCCTTGCTATCCGCGGCAAGAACGGCGGGCTGTACGACAAATTCAGAAAGCGCCTCATCTTCCCCATCATCGACGTGCGCGGCGATGTGCTGGGCTTTGGCGGGCGCATCATCAGCAAGGACGATCCGGGCGCGAAGTATATGAACACGCCCGAGACCATCGTTTACAGCAAGCGGCGCGTTTTATACGGGCTGAACCTGGCCAAAAAGAGCAAGCGCAGCAACATTATTTTGGTCGAGGGCAACATCGACGTCGTGATGCTGCATCAGGCGGGCTTCGACAACGCCTGCGCCTCAATGGGCACGGCGCTGACGACGGAGCAGCTGCAATTACTCAGCCGCTACACGAAGGAGATCGTGCTCTGCTACGACAACGACGACGCGGGCAAGGTCGCGACGCAGAAGGCGCTGACGCTTCTCAATAACACCGACTTTCAGGTCAAGGTGCTCGAGCTCCCCAAGCGGCTCGTCGACGGAGAGTACATCAAACAGGACGCGGATGACTTCATCAAGTTCCAGGGTAAGGACGCCTTTGAGCATCTGCTTTCCGGCAGCGAGAGCGGGATGGACTTCCGCATGGCGCAGCTCAAGTCAAAGTTCGACCTCAAAAGCGACGAGGGACGTATCGGCTTTGCCGAAGCGGCAGCAGGATTGCTCTCCACAGTGCCGAACGCGGTTGAGCGCGAAATTTACACCGTGCGCGCGTCCGAGGCCGCGGGCATCACGCCCGACGCGATGAAGCTCGAGGTCGAGCGCGCGCGAAAACGCGCCCGCTACAAGGAAAAGCGCGAGCAGGAGCGGCGGGACCTGAATCCCGCGGCGTCCGCCCAGCCGCGTGAGCGGTCGATCCGCTATACAGACCTTCGCTCGGCGCTTGCCGAAGAAGGCGTGCTGCGGCTTTTGACGCTGGACGATTCCCTCTTTGGTGAGAATCCGCCGATCCGGGAAGAGGACTTCTCCTCTCCCCTCCTGGGCCGGTTCTTCACGGCGCTGCGCGCGCAGCTGCGCGAGAGCGGGCAGGTGAACATCCCAGCGCTGGCGGAATTTTTCACGTCGGAGGAGATCAGCCACTTGATCGGTATCCTGCAAAAGCCGGAGTCGCTCAAAAACGGCACGCAGGCGCTCAGCGACTACTGCAATATCATTTTAGACGAAGCGCACAAGCGCGCGGCCGTCAATGAAGACCCCCTGATGGCCGCGATGGAAAAGAATAAATATAAGGGTAACGGAGGAAAGCAAACATGGAAGAAAAACAGCTGACCAGCAGAGAGCTGGAGGAACAGGCCAACGCGCTGCTCGCCGAGGCGGATTTTGAGGAGATCAAGCTGCCGAAGAAAGCGAAAAAGGCCGCAGCGGCCAAGAAAGCGAACGAGGATACCGCGCAGGCGGAAAAGCCCGCGGAGAAGTATCCCCCGCTGGATGAAAAGCTGGTCGCCTCCCTGCCCGCGGCGGCGCTGCTGCAGGGCAACGAAAAGCTCATGGAGATCTTTGCCAAGGGCAAGGCCAAGGGCAAGCTCAGCTCCAGCGACCTGATGGAGACTATCGACGAGATGAACCTTGAGAGCGAGCAGCTCGACCAGATCTACGACTCGCTCGAAACGCTCGGCATCGACATCGGCACCGCCGAGGCCATCGACAGCAGCATCGACGATGTGGAGCCGCCGATGGAGGAGATCGCCGAGATCGAAGAGGAAGAGCTCGTCGACCCGAACGAGCTGGTCGACAGCTTCTCGACTGACGACCCCGTGCGCATGTACCTCAAGGAGATCGGTAAGGTGTCGCTGCTGTCGGCGGACGAGGAAATTTCGCTCGCGACCGCGATGTCCGCGGGCGTGGAGGCCAAGCAGAAGCTCGAAGAGGCCGAAAAGAACGGCACAGAGCTGAGCGAAGAGGAAAAGAAGGAGCTCAAGGCTGCCGTCAAGAAGGGCGAGCGCTCCAAGCAGCGCTTGGCCGAGGCGAACCTGCGTCTCGTCGTGTCCATCGCTAAGCGCTACGTGGGCCGCGGCATGCTGTTTCTCGACCTCATTCAGGAGGGCAACCTCGGCCTTATCAAGGCCGTCGAAAAGTTCGACTACACCAAGGGCTACAAGTTCTCGACCTACGCGACGTGGTGGATCCGTCAGGCCATCACTCGCGCCATTGCTGACCAGGCGCGCACCATCCGTATCCCCGTTCATATGGTCGAGACCATCAACAAGGTCATCCGTGTGTCCCGTCAGCTTTTGCAGGAGCTCGGCCACGACCCCTCTCCCGAGGAGATCGCCGCCGAGATGGACATGCCCGTCGACAAGGTGCGCGAGATCCTGAAGATCGCGCAGGAGCCCGTCTCCCTCGAAACGCCGATCGGCGAAGAGGAAGACAGCCACCTTGGCGACTTCATCCCCGACGAGGGTGCGAGCGAGCCGAGCGAGGCCGCTTCCTTCACGCTCTTGCAGGAGCAACTCGTCGACGTGCTCTCCACCCTTACGCCGCGCGAGGAAAAGGTCTTGAAGCTCCGCTTCGGCATTGAGGACGGCCGTCCCCGCACGCTCGAAGAGGTCGGCAAGGAGTTCAACGTCACGCGCGAGCGCATCCGCCAGATCGAAGCCAAGGCGCTGCGCAAGCTCCGTCACCCCAGCCGCAGCAAGAAGCTCAAGGACTTCCTGAACTAAGCCAATAACGACAAATAGAGGGCACACCCTTCAGGCGTTTACAGCGTCTGGATGGTGTGCCCTTTTTGCTGCAAAGCGACATGCCGTGCATTGCACATACGACATAGCCAGCGGACAGAATGTAAGCTATTCTGTTCAATAATTAAGCCAAAATTAAACCCACAAAACAGAATTTCATTGAGATGTTTATGCCTGCTTCAACGCACAAATCATAGAATCGATACCTAATAG
>ERZ1026898.915-NODE-915-length-15770-cov-7.955902_pt1 | contig 15770 bp, 13 predicted proteins | sample MGYA00380178_ERZ1026898 | MGnify/ENA primary metagenome ERZ1026898 (study PRJEB33269, sample SAMEA4719814) | human gut metagenome | biome: human-associated habitat; feature: organic feature; material: feces | place: Cameroon | collected 2013-10 ... | reverse complement strand
CTCGCGCACCGCGCCGTAAATGCTCGGGTCGCCCGTGTGCAATCGCACGGTGGTCCTTCCCTCGCGCTCCGCCCGCTCGATGAGGGCGATGACCTCCTCAAGCGTCAGCTTCGCGCTGTCGTGAACCTCACAGTCCGGTTTCGTGAGTGTAAGCAGCTCGGGATTCACGAGCGAGCCCGCGTAAATGACCACGTCCGCCTCACCGAGAAGCCGCGCCCCACGCAGCGTGATGAGGTCCGGCGCGCCGCTTCCGGCGCCCACAAAATGTACCACGTTCAGCCCTCCCTGATCGTTTTGAGTAACTCCTCTGCGTGTTCCGTCTCGCAGAGGAAACCGTATTCTTTCGAAAATAAGATTGCGCCGCTCTGGAGTTCGCCGCTCTTATAGCCGAGCATCGTGCCGATGCGCTGTCCCAGACGCACGAGGAAGGCATCCTTCAGCCCCTCTTCGTCCAGGATGCGCAGCGCGTCGTCGCAGGTGGCGCAGTGCAGAATTTCCTCCGTGCGTTCTGCGCGCAGGCCCAGCGCCGCGCTGTGCGAGGCGATGATCTCCATGCGGCAGTCGCCGAATTTCGAGTGCGTGTTCCACATGCCGCCCGCGAGCTTGACGAACTTACCAATGTGCCCGATGAGCAGCGCGCCGTGAAAACCGAATTCCTTGCAGAATTCCAGGCTGTCGCCGATGAAGTTCGACGTCAGCACCGCCGTCTTCGGGTCAAGCCCGATAAAATCGCGGATGTAGTCTGCGCCGTAGTTGCCGGGCGCAAGGAGGATGTAGTCCGCGCCGTTCTCGCGCCGCTGCCGCAGTTCCACGTGGATGGTGTCAAGCAATGCCTGCTCGCTCATCGGCTCGACGATGCCGGTCGTGCCCAGAATGGAGATGCCGCCCTCGATGCCGAGGCGCGGGTTAAAAGTCTTTTTCGCGAGCGCCTCGCCCTCCGGCGCGGAGATCGTCACGTCAAGGCCGCCGTCGTAGCCGACAAGCGCGCAGACCTCGCGCACGTTCTCTTCGATCATCTGCCGCGGCACGGAGTTGATAGCCGCCGCGCCCACGGGCTGGTCGAGCCCCGGCTTCGTCACGCGGCCGACGCCCTCGCCGCCGTCGATGGTCACGCCGGGCGTGGCCGATTTTCTCACCGCGGCAAAAATGAGCGTACCGCGCGTCACGTCGGGGTCGTCGCCGCTGTCCTTTTGGATCGCACAGCGCGCCTCGTCCGCGGACCGCTGAATGTCCAGCACGTCTAAATTGAGCTCGATGCCTTTCGGCGTTTGCAGGCGGATGGACTCCTTCTTTCTGCCCGTCAGCAGCATCCACGCCGCGGCTTTGGCCGCCGCGGCGGCGCACGAGCCGGTCGTGTAGCCGAGGCGCAGGCGCTTGCCGTCCTTTACGAGATATTCTTCCATGGTGCTACCGCCTGATCTGATAGAGCAGGGCGTTGCAGATGGCCGCGGCCACGTTGCTGCCGCCCTTGCGCCCGCGCGCGACGATGTACGGCGCGCGCGCCTTTTCGATGATGCGCTCCTTGCTCATCTCCACATTCACAAAGCCCACCGGCACGCCGATGATGAGCGCGGGGGCGGCTTTTCCCTCTTCCATCAGCTGCTCTAACGACAGCAGCGCCGTCGGTGCGTTGCCGATGGCGAAGATGCAGGGCTTTTCAAGCGCCGCCGCCTTTTCCATCGAGACGAACGCCCGCGTCACGCCGCGCGATCTCGCCTCCTGCGCGACATCGGGGTCGGACATGAAACAGTGCACCTCGCCGCCGAGGCTCGCGAGGATCGTCTTGTTGATGCCCGCCTTCGCCATCTGCGTATCGGTGACAATGTCGCAGCCGCCTTTGAGCGCGGCGATGCCCTGCTGCACCGCGTGAGGGGAAAACGAAAGCGTATCGGCGTAGTCAAAGTCCGCCGTCGTGTGGATGACGCGCTTGATGACAAGCTCGTTTTCGGGGTCGAGCACGCGGTTTCCCAGCAGCTCCGTGATGATCTCGAAGCTGCGCTGTTCAATTTCCATCGGCTTCATCGGCTCACTCATAGCGGTGTTTCTCCTTTCGGCAGGCTTCAACAAAGCGCACCGCGGCGCTCAGGTTTGCGTAAAAGTGGAAATGCGGATAGCCCGCGTAGAGCGTTTCGCCCGCATACGCGCAGCGCCAGCTTCTTCCGCTCGGCTTTTCCGCGAGGAAGTCCTCGCCCGGATTTTCCGCATCCCAGCGGTGGAACTCGTGCGCGGGGATCTGCTCGCCCGCGGCAAACAGCATCGAATCCCGCTGCGCCGTCAATGTCGCGTAGCCAAAGCGCGTCAGCTTCCCCGCGTCGAAGCAGCTGCCCGATAAAACACCCGCCATCGCATGTCCCGCGATGGACTGCGTCAGGTACATAAAGCCGCCGCACTCGGCGACGCAGGGCAGTCCCCTTTCCACCGCCGCGCGGATAGAAGCGCGTATGGCGGCGTTTGCCTCCAACCGCTCCGCGTAGAGCTCGGGATAGCCGCCGCCGAGGTACAGGCCGTGCAGGTCTTCCGGTAAGCGTTCATCTGACAGCGGACTGAACGGCACAAGCCCCGCCCCTAAGCGGCGCAGGAGTTCCAAGCTGTCTTCATAGTAAAAGCAAAATGCCCTGTCGCGCGCGACGCCGATGCGCACATGCTCGCCTGCCGCCGGAATGTCCGGCGGCGTGAATGTAAGCGGCGGCGCGCTCTTCGCGATTTGCAGCAGCGCGTTCAAATCGATCGTCTCCCGCGCCTTAGCGGCGAGACGCTGCATCTTCTCTTTCAGATCGTCCACCTCTGCCGCGGTGATGAGGCCGAGGTGGCGGCTCTCAAGCGAGCAGTCGGGCATTTGCGGCAGAAAGCCGCAGGCGCGCACGCCGAAGCGTTCTTCGATCGCCCGCGCAAGCGTCGGATAGCTCATCGCCGTGCAGCCGTTCAGAATGACGCCGCGGATGCAGTTTTCCGTCGCAAAGTGCAGAAATCCGTCGAGCACGGCCAGCACTGACAATCCCGCGCCCTTCGCGTTCAGCACGAGCACGACGGGACTTTCCGTCCACTGTGCGACCTCAAAGGTGCTCGCGCGCGAGGAATCAAGGCCGATGCCGTCGTAATAGCCCATCACACCCTCGATGAGCGTCACATCTTTCCCCGCGCCGGCCTGTGCAAGAAGGAAACGTATCGTGTCATCGTCAAAAAAGAAGGGGTCCAAATTGCTGCTCTTCGCGCCGATGATCTCGCGGTGGAACATGGGGTCGATGTAATCGGGACCACACTTCGCCGCGGCGACAGAAACGCCGCCGTCGACAAGCGCCTGCAAGATCGCGCAGGTCACCGTCGTCTTGCCGCACCCGCTGTTCGTCCCGGCAATGAGCAATCTCGGCGCTGCCTTCTGCATGGTCTCCCCTCCTTCTGCAATCTCTATAAAGCGTTTTTACTTGTATGCGCTACGGTACAAATTCCAATGTGCTGAAGCACTCGTCGTACTTCCCGCGCTCCAAGTGATAGAGCTGCGCGATGTAGTCGCTCGTGAAGATCTCCTCCGGCGTGCCGATGCGGTCGATGCGGTCGCCCGCGACGCAGATGACTGTGTCCGAAATGCGCCGCGCCAGATCGAGCTCGTGGAGCGAGAGCAACACGGCGAGGTCGTTTTCGCGCACCATGCGCTTGAGGACAGAGAGCAGTTCCAGTTTGTAGCGGATGTCCAAAAAGCTCGTCGGCTCGTCGAGCACGATAAGCTGCGGCTGCTGGCACAGGGCCCTTGCGAGCAGAATGCGCTGCCGCTGGCCGTCGCTGACGGCGGAAAACGGCGCGTCGGCGAACGCGAGCGCGTCCACCTGAGAAAGTGACTGCTCGACGATCTTCTTGTCCTCGTCCCGCAGGACGCCGAGCCTTCCCGTGTAGGGATAGCGGCCCGAGCTGACCACATCGCGGCAGGTCATGAGCTCCGGTTCGACGCGCGCGGTCATCAAGATCGCCATGCGCCGCGCGACGTCGTTGCGGCTGCGCGAGCGCATCGTCTCGCCATCCAGATACACTGTGCCGGAAAGCTCCGGCAGCTGACCGATGACGGTTTTCAGGATCGTCGACTTGCCCGAGCCGTTCGGCCCGATCAGCGTAACGATCTTTCCCCTCTGCACACAGAGGGGAACATCCTCGATGAGGGGCTTGCCGTGGTAGCCGACGGATAAATTCTTTGTCTCCAAATAGCCGCTCATTCCCGCCCCGCCTTTCTGCGCACCATCATGTAGATGACGACCGGCGCGCCGAACACCGCCGTGACCGAGCTGATGCTGACCGAGGCGGGCGCAAAGGCCGTGCGCGCGATCAGATCGCATGCAAGGCAGAAGATCCCCCCGCCGAGGAAGCACGCCGGGATCATCAGCAGCGGTTCCGCCGTTTTGAACAGTGCCTTCATCAGATGCGGCAGCGCGATGCCGACGAAGGAGACCGGCCCTGCAAAGGCCGTCACGCAGGCGGAAAGCACGCTTGAGAGCAGAATGAGCGCCGTGCGGAACGCCCGGATCGGCACCCCCAGATTGCGCGCGTAAACCTCGCCGAGCTGATAGGCGCGAATGGGCTTGGAGAGGAAAAAGGTCAAAAGGAGCACCGCGCCGCAGACCCACGCCATGGTCTCTACGTCCTCCCACTTCATACCGGAAAATGAACCGTTCGACCAGTTGTGCAGGTTCACGATGTTGGAGTCATCGGCGAACGTGACGAGAAAATCCGTCAGCGCTGAGCAGATGTAGCCGATCATCACGCCGCAGACGACGAGAAGGCTCATCTGATTGACCCGCTGCGAAATGAGCAGGATGAGGCCCATCGAGAGCATCGCGCCGATGAACGCCGCGCCGATGAGCAGCGCCGACGATGATCTGACGCCGCGGCTGAGCAGAAAGATCATCACAAGCGAGACTGCGAGCTTCGCCCCCGACGAGATGCCCAGCACGAACGGCCCCGCGATGGGATTGTGGAAAAATGTTTGCAGAAGATACCCCGACACGGACAGCGCACCGCCTAAAATGAGCGCCGACGCCATGCGCGGCAATCTGATCTGCATGATGATCCGCTGCTGCGTCAGGTCATCCCCGCCGCCGAGCAGAATTTGTCCTATCTGAGACGCGGAGAGCTGCACGCTGCCCGCGAATAAATTCCAGATCAAAAAAACAGCCAAAAGGACGAGCAGCAGCAAAAAGCCGCACCACGTCCGTGTTTTCCGCTTCTGCTCCATGCTCGTCCCTCCTGTCTGTTTCAACTTTCCAGTCAAAAATTATTGCAGCTTTGTCAAAAACCGGAGCGGCGTATCCGCCCCGCTCAAAACGGTGTGGAGATCCACGACGAGGTCGCTCAATTCGAGCGATTCCTGATAAAAGTCCTTCGTCAGGCACCAGACGTTCCCGTTCTGCACGGCCTTAAAGTCGCTAAGCAGCGGTTCGAGCGCTAAAAGCTCGTCGATCGTCGTGAGCCCGCCGTCGATGATGCTGTTGTAGATGAGCACATCCGCGTCGTGCGCGCCGCTGTAAAATGCCTCCATCTGGATGGTGACGGTGGACTGGGCGTTCTCCTCTTCCGTGTTGTCAAAGGAGACGTATTCCCCGCCCGCCATGGCGATGGATTTAGCGACGTAGTCCGTCGACTTTCGCACATTGACCGCGCCGTTGCTCGTCACATAGAAGAATGTGACGGCCTTTCCCGTGGGCGCAGCGCCCAGAATGTCCGAAACGCTGTCCATTTTCTCCTCAAACAGCGCCGCGGCCTCGTTCTCCTTGCCGATGAGCGCACCGTAGAGCTTGACCCACTCCATGCGGCCAAACGGCTCGCTCTCGTAGCTGGACATTTCCACGAGCACGGGGATGCCCAGCGTTTCAAACTGCTCGATGACCTCGGGCGAGTGGTAGATCATCGTGTTTTCAAGCACCAGATTGCAGCCCTGCGACAAGATAAGCTCGTAATCGGGCTCGGAGTATTTGCCCGCGTAAAGCATGTCACCCGCGCTCATGGCCTCCTTCGCCTGCTCGATATACCAGTCCGACTCCTTGCGTCCGCTGAAGCGGATGCTGTCGACCGCATCCAGCTGGGCAAAGCTGTCCATCGCCGCGCTGGCGACCAGATAAATTTCATCGAGCGGCTGCTGCAAGATCGTCACGCCCTCCGGCACGCCACTGGGCACAGCCGCGCCCTCCGCCACGAGCAGGAATTCCTGATCCTGCCCGATGGTGATGCGCTTGTAGTCGTCCTCCGCGAAGGAAACCGAAAACTGCGTGGCATAGTCAAGCGGCATGGTCTTGTCAAACGACAGAGTATCCCACGCGACCGCCGCATTTTCGCCGTTCGAACCGTCCTGCGCTTTGTCCCCGCAGGCGCAGAGCGTCAGCACGGCCAGCAGCGTGAGAAGCGCGCGCGGCAGGCGTCTCATCCGTTCACCTCGGCGCTTGAGGCGTCGAACGTCAGCGTGTAGTCGATCTCGTGCGGCGTGCTCATGGCGGTGGTATCGCCGACCACGGCAAGCGGCGTATCCAGCGCGGCGACGGGGATCTCAAACGTCGAGCCGTTTTCGGTCGAGAGTACGTCGCAGCGCTCGCCGTCCACGAGCATATAGTCATAGTGGCTGCTGCTCCAGACGATGGTGGCGGTCATTTTGCCGTCCGCGACCGTCAGCGTACAGGGCGACTGGATGTTCGCCTTGCCGCTGCCGCCCTCGAGCGTCACGGCGATCGTGTAGGTGCCGTCGGCCAGCGTCTCGGCGGGCGCGGCGGCGTCGTCTTCCTTCAAAACGGCGTTCGTCACGGAGACCTTGTGGTCGTACCACTTGCCCTTCGTGCCGATGATGGCGACGTCGAACTCCTCGTCCAGCGCGGGCACGGGGATATCAAAGCCATTGACCTCCTCGCTCAGGCCGTCGGAATAGGTGACGGTGTCGGTCGTGGGCTGCAAGAGCGCCGCGCCGTCCTTCCGCGCGTCCTCCGCCGTGCCGCAGAAGAGGTTCAGAATGCTCTTGGACGGCAGGCTGATGTGGATCGTCATCTGGCCGTTTTCGACCGTCAGCGTACCCTTGCCCTCGCATGCCTCGTTCACGTGGAACATGCTGCTGTCGGTGTTGAAGTCTGCGGTGTAAACGCCGTCGGCAAGCGCGGGCTCGGTGTTGGTGTCCTGCGGATCGCCGTTCCCGCTCTTCTGCCCGCAGCCGAAAAGCAGCGTGCAGAGCACCAGGGCGGTCAGCATCAGTGTCAGTGTTCTTTTCATTGGGAAATACCTCCATCCGGAAAAGGCTCCGAAGCGGTGCACAATCGCTTCGGAGCCCCTTTTTGATCCTTTTTATGCGTTCAGGGCGTCAATGGCGGCCTGGGTGTGGGCGATGTAGAGCGCCTGCACATCGGCAATCTCGCCGAGGCCCGCGATCTGGCAGTCGACGGTGAAGTCGGCAGCCTCGAACATAGTCTTCCAGGAATCGTCGTCGCTGCCGGCCATGTCGTTGTTGGCGTGATCACCCGCAACGACCATCAGCGGGCGCAGGATGACGTTGGTGTAGCCCGCGGCCTTGACGGCCTCGATGACGGACTCGCAGGAGGTCTCCTCCGGCTCGCCCTCGACCGTGCCGATGAAGACATTCTCATAGCCAAGGTTCTGCATCTGGGCGCTCATCTGGCTGTAGCTGACCTTGGCGACGTGTGCGGTGCCGTGGCCCATGAAGACGAACGCGGCGCCAGCTTCCTTGGCAGCCTCGAGAGAGTCAAAGCCGCTTGCCTCGACCGCAGCGGCGGTGATGGCCTTGGCGACAACTTCCTTGTCGGCGTTGATGACGGTCGCGTCGCTGTCGACCTCGCCGAGCAGGGGCTCCGCGATGGAGACGGACTCGAACTGATCGCGATACTCGTCGATGGTAGCACACATTTCGTCATACTCCGCGCCGTGCATCAGGTGCGTCGGCTGCACGACGAGGTTCTTGACGCCGTTGGCCACAGCGCGGTCGAGCGCCTGGGTCATGTTGTCGATCTTCTCGCCGTCGCGGGCCTGAATGTGGTTGATGATGATCTGAGCCGTGAAGGCGCGGCGGACGGACCAGTCGGGATAGGCCTCCTGCAGGGCGTCCTCGATGCTCTTGATATCGTTGACGCGGCTGTCGTTGTAGGACGTGCCGAAGGAAACGACCAGAAGCTCGTTCTCGCCGATCTCGTCCTGGTTGCGGGGATCGTCCTTGGACGCATCGCCCGTGTCAAGGCCGAAGTACTCAGGGCTCGCTTCCTCACCCTCGACCATGGCCTTCTGCTCGTCGGTCAGCGCGTCCCAGGCAGCCTTGGCGGCCTCGCACTGCGCGTCGGTCTCATCGGTGCGCTCCTGAACATAGATCGCGTCAATGAGCGCGGCGACATTGTCGGCCGCGGCCTTGTCGGCGTCCTCCGTATTCTGCGTGTCGTCGGCAGCGTCGTCCTTCTTGCTGCCGCAGGCGGTCAGCACGCCCAGCAGCATTACGGCTGTGAGCAGGATTGCAAGTGCTTTTTTCATGTTTCTCTTTACCTTCTTCTTCAAAAATCGTTCTGAAAGAAATATAAAAGCGGCCATGGTGACCCACAGCCGCTCTCACGATTCCAACCAGCAACACCGCGCCGCGAAAAAATCGCGCCGCGGGTAAACTCGCAGAAATATCAGCCTGTGTGCAGCGGGCTTGAGATTTCTCGCAGAGGCAGGTCTCCTGACTTCGTTCATCGCGGCGCTGCCCTTCCCAGTTTCCCAGTGGCTACGCAGGCCGTTCCCGTACACAGTGACTGCATCGTTCCGGATTCGCACCGGATTCTCTATTCTCCGCCTCGCGGCGGCACCTCTGCGATACAATTTTACATTTTTTCAGACATAGCAGATTATAGCATTTCCCGTCGAATTGTCAATGAGAAAAGCGCGGCAGCACACGCTGCGTGCGGCAAAAGTCCCGCAGGCCGGGCGAAATGATTTACATCTTGTGCGCGTCATCGGGTGCGATTCGGCGTTGCTTTTTTGCGCAGGAGAGGCAACCGCTTACGCCGCACCTGCCGTCAGGAGAAACCTGCCACTCGTGACCGCATGTACTGCACTTCCACCACACTTTTTATTCGAGCGCGCAGTAACCTCTTGCGGCGGCTTCGCGTTCTTCTCATAATCCCATTCCTTCAGCAGATCAGGGCGCTGCGCCGCGATGCTCCTCAGTCTTTTAGAACGATCTGCACAGTACGGACAATTATGTCCTCTTCTGCTTCGGTTGCTGACAGATGCCTCCCATTCATTGTTTCTTCTCACAGCGCTACCAGCTCCGGATGCGTCACAGATAGCCGCAGGTATTTATGATAATTGCAATACCGGCCCATCTTTTTTCTGGTGGTCTTTCGCGCTTACCTGCCATACAAACTCCCCGTGCTGCCACCAGAATATTTTGTTGGACCGAACTGTTACGTCCTCCGGTACGCGCGGCAGATTTTTAGTTGGGTACCAAATCTGCACAAGCGGAGAATCAGCCAGTCCTTGGTTTCGACATAACAGTCAGGGCATCTGCTTTCACGGGAGCTGGTGTGGGAATAAACGCTCGCCTTCCAGACATGGCTCTCTACACATCGCCAGTATACTTCTCTTTCAGAGCCAAAAACGACATCACGCGGCCTCAAAGGAAAACAAGCTGCTCCAACGGCAGAGGTGTCTTTGCCATCAGCTAAAGATTCCCCCTCGAAAACTCCGCTGTACAGAGTCTTCGAGGGGGAATCTTTGGTGTCAAACAGCATGTCTATCAAAGTACCGCCTTATATGGTCGTTTTGCTTTGCCGCTGATCATCCGGAAACGCAAAGGTCGTCGATCACTTCGACTTCTTTTTTCTCCAGCAACTTCTTTACCCAGCCGCGGTCAGCCTTTCCGGCTTTGGTCGCCGCTACCTTAGCTTCATCCTTTTCGTGATAGACGCGAGCTGCCTCCAGCACCGTCGGCGCATCCTTGATGGGAATGGCGATCACACCGTCGTGGTCGGCAAGAATGATATCGCCGGGATACACGCTGATCTCTCCGCAGGCGATGGGAACGTTGATCTCGCCCGGGCCTTCTTTATAGGGTCCGCCAGGCGTGCTGCCCGTCGCATAAATGGGAAAGTCCCACTGTGAGAGCTCTTCTATATCGCGGATTGGTCCGTCAAGCACGATGCCGGCGATCTTCTTCTCATAACGCAGATAGGTCATCATGACTTCTCCGATCAACGCGCGTTTGTCATCTCCTTCATTGGAAACGACAAGCACGTCGCCCTCCCCCGCCATTTCCATCGCGGCGTGGATCATCAGGTTATCGCCTGCCCGGCATTTGACCGTCAGTGCAGAACCGACCAGCGGCCGCTTAGGCGAGCTGATGAGATGGATGCGCGGGTTCATGGCGCAGGAGCGGCCCATGCAGTCAGCCACATTTGCGGCAGGCAGCTCACGGAAGCTTTCGATCAGCTCCGGTTCAGCCAAGGTCCGTTTGGTATAGATTCTATTTCCGCAGGACATTTTCTTCACTCCCTTCCAAGCTTTTTCAGCGCTTCCGCCATTCTGCGCAGCGCTTCCTGGATATTCTCCATGGAGTTTGCGTAGGAAATGCGCAGATAGCCGTTCATGTAAAATGCTTCGCCGAACACGACGGCGATCTCCGCCTCGTCCAGCAGGTAATTGGCAAGATCCTTTGAGCTGTTGATTTGATAATTTTGATACTGCGTACCAAAGTACGAATCAACCTTGGGGAACAGATAGAACGCGCCGTGCGGCATTTCCAGCTCCACGCCCGGCATCGCTTTCAGTGCACCAAAAGCATAATCGCGGCGGCGTTCATATTCGCGGCGCATGGCCTCCACAGAATCCTGCGGTCCGGTCAGTGCCGCAACGCCCGCGCGCTGCGCAATGCAGTTTGCCGCAGAAGTCGCATGACTCTGGATGGATTTGATGCTGGCGGCAACTTCACCGACGGCGGCAGAATAACCCAAACGCCAGCCGGGGATGGCATAGGCCTTGGAAAAGCCGTTGATGGTCACGCAGCGCTCGCGCACCTCTTCGGAGATCGATGCAATGGAAAAGTGCTTTGCATCTCCGAAGATCAGCTTTTCGTATATTTCGTCCGCAATGATGTAAAAGTCCTTTTCAACGGCCAGCGCCGCGAGCGCGCGCAGCGTCTGCTCGCTGTAAACCGCGCCGGTGGGGTTGTTGGGCGTGCAGATGATGATCGCCTTGGTGTGCGGCGTAACAGCCGCGGCAATGTCATCAACATTGAGGGCAAAGCCCGTCTCCGCCTTGCAGGGAACAAACACGGGCGCAGCACCGGTGAGCTTGACCATCTCGCTGTAGCTGACCCAGCATGGCGTGGGGATAATGACCTCATCGCCCGGATCGCACAGCGCCATCAGGGCGTTCATCACAGCCTGCTTTGCGCCTGTGCTGACACAGATCTCATTGGGAGAGTAAACAAGATGGTTGTCCTTTTCCAGTTTTGTGCAGATCGCCTTGCGCAGTTCAATGATGCCAGGGATCGCCACATACTTGGAAAAGCCTTCTTCAATGGCGGCGACTGCCGCCTCTGCAATATTTTCGGGCGGGCGAAAATCCGGCTCACCGATATTGAGCTTGATAACGTCCTTGCCCTGTGCTTTCAGCTCTGTAACTTTTGCAGACAGCTCACCGGTAACAGATGCGACAATATTTTGTGCCCGCTGAGAAATCATAGAAATCGTCCTTTCCGTTTCAAACATCCAGGGGGTAGGCCGAAGCATAGCGCTGCAAAAGGTCCTTGACCATGGGCAGCACCGCCTTACAGTTGTCCCGCGGATATTTGTGGGTAATATAATAGGTGCTTCTTGGGGATGGGGACGAGGTCATTTGCAGGCGATGCACATGCGGCTGTCTGGAAAGCTGCGCGGCTACGCTCAGCGGTACGACCGTCCAAAGTCCTTCCTCGCAGAAGAGCATTCTTGCCGGAGTCTGCGGATCGACCCAAAGATAGCTTTTGGCAGTGTGGAACCAGTACTCATGCCACTGCCGCAGAGAATATCCGCTCGGAATATAGAGATTCTTGCGCACATCCAGCGAGTCCGGAGTGACCGGTGCGGATGTGTCCACCTCCTTTTCCGAGTAGAGCAGCAGCTCGAACGGTTCCGTCAGCAGCGGCGTTACAATCAGGCTGGGAGAATGAAGTTCCACGGTCACGATGCCTACATCGTACTGCTTGCGTTCCACCATCGAATAGATATCGGGAGACTGCCCGGTGAGAACCGAAAGCTCCAGCTCCGGATCCGTACGCAGAAGCTCCTGATAGATCGGCGGCATCAGCGTATTGTTCAGCGAATCCACGCTGACGATGCGGATGCTCGTGCGGTTGTGCTCCTTCATCCCGATGATCTGGCCGTGCAGATTCATCCACTCCTCCGCCAGCGGGACAAGCTCCTTGCCGCTGGCAGTCAGCTCTATCGAGCGCTGACCTTTGTGGCGCACGATCAGCTCAACACCGATCTCCTCTTCCAGCTGGCAGATCCATTTGCTGATGCTCGACTGCGAGACATACAAGGATTCCGCCGCCTTTGATAGGCTGTTGGTATTGACCACTGCCAAAAATGCTTCAATATAACGATAGTCGATCATATTTCCTCCGGTAAACATTGGTATAACGAAGGATACCCCATGCAGCATGCGCTGCGTTATGTCTGGAGTATACCATCCGCACGCGCGGAACAAAAGAGAATAATTTTAGCATTAAATATTCCTGTACGCGATATTATGACAGATCGTGCAACTTTTCGCAAGAACGTCTTCCGTTATTTTCATGGATTTGTCAAAATATTCTCGTGCGCAATATTTTCGTCCACAAATCGGCGCTTTTCATTGGGCGCTGTGCGTGGTATGGTTCACTTACCCCATGAAAAACCGCGTGTACTGTGTAAAAGTGCAAAAGGAGGAGAACGATCCATCATGTATGACATCATCATCCGCAATGGCCGTGTGATCGACCCGCAGAATAAATTCGACGCCAAAGCGGACGTAGCCATCTACAACGGAAAAATCGTCGGCGTCGGTGATTATCAGAACGCAGAAAGCGACCGCGTTCTTGATGCCGCAGGGCACATTGTTACCCCCGGCCTGATCGACGCCCACGCGCATCTGTGGCCGCTGACCAAAATGGGCATTTCCACAGAATGCACCTGTATCCCCAGTGCCGTCACAACGGCGATCGACGCCGGCAGCGCCGGCTGGGCGACTTACGAGACGAGCCGCGGCTTCATCAACACCTGCAAGGTACGTGTAAAAACGCTGGTCAACGTCAGCCCTATGGGCCTGCCGTGCAACGGATACCTTGAAAATGTTGACCCGGATTATCTCGGCGGCGTATACGAGCGGGAGATCGAGCAGCTGTTTGATCGCTATCGCGGCGAGCTGATCGGTATCAAGCTGCGCGTCAACACCGGCGTCATCAAGGACATGGGTGAAAAGCCTCTGCTGCGGGCGCTGGAGCTGGCAGAGCGCTGCCATACGCGCCTCGTCATCCACTCTTCAGAAACGGCGATCCCGTTCGGGCGACTGTGCGATCTTTTGCGTAAGGATGACATCCTGACGCACATGTACAACAAGCGCAATGACTCGATCCTGCTCGGTCCTGACGGCAAGGTCCGTCCCGAGGCATGGGAGGCGAGAAAGCGCGGCGTTTTGTTCGACGTAGGCCATGCACAGGGGCACTGCGACGTTTCCGTCGCTAAAGCGGCCATCGAGCAGGGTTTCCTGCCCGATATGATCGGCACCGACGCCTGCGAAGAAGGCGCATTTCGTGAGCACCTGATGTTCTCCATGCCGTTTATCCTGTCCAAGATGCTCAGTCTGGGTCTGAGCCTGACGGATGCGATCTCGGCCACGACCGAGAAGCCCGCCAAATGGATCGGCATGGAAGATCAGATCGGATGCTTAAGCGCCGGTTCCTTTGCAGATGTTGCAATTTTTGACCTGAAAGATAAAGACTTTATCTACCGCGACCGCGGCGGAGCATTTTACACCGGCCACCAGCTGCTCAAGCCGGTCGCTACGATCAAGGACGGACAGGTCGTTTACCGCGACCTTGAATTCTAATCAGACATCACAACAGGAGGGAAACATTGTGAAAAAGCTAAGCTTATCCACGCGAGTGTTTATCGGCTTCGGCTTAGGTATTTTGCTCGGCGTTATCTTCGGCGAAAAGGTCCTTGTCATTAAGATCATCGGCGATATCTTCCTCAAGCTCATCAAGATGCTGACGGTTCCCCTGGTATTCTTCTCCATCATCAGCGGCATTACCAACCTCACGGACGTCAATAAACTCAAGCGCGTGGGCGCGAAGATCCTTGGCATGTACGTCGTCACCACACTGCTGGCTGGTTTCATCGGCCTTGGCATTGCACACCTGATCAATCCCGGTGTCGGTTTCCAGATCGATTCCTCCGCAATCGGCTCCTATGAAGCCACCGCAATGAACAGCGTTTCCGACACGCTGCTGGCCATGGTTCCGGATAACATCATCAATGCAATGGCCAACACCAACATGATGGGCATCATCATCTTCTGTGCGATCTTCGGCTGCGCTATGGTCATGCTGGGCACCAAAGTCTCTGTCGTCAAGGATTTCATCGTTTAAACCACGGATATCATGTACAAAATGACCGCCATCATCATGGAGACCTCCCCGTTTGGCGTCTGCGCCCTGATGGCCTGTGCGATTGGCCAGTACGGCACAAAGATCTTTGGGCCCCTTGGCAAGTTCATCCTCTGCGACTATCTCAACTGCGCCGTCATTGTCTTTGTCATGTACTTCCTGATCCTGAAGTTCATGGGCAAGGTCAAGTTCCCGTATTTTATGCGCAAGATCCTGCCTCTGTGGGCCATGACCGCGGCGACCACCAGCTCCTCCGGCTCTCTGCCCGTCACCATGCGCATCACGCGCGATGACTTCAAGGTCGAAGAAGAGCTCTACGGCTTCTCTCTTCCCCTTGGCGCGACCATCAACATGAACGCCGGCGGCGCATACTACTCCGCGGCTGTCGTCTTCGCGGCTCAGATCTACGGCGTGCCCCTGACGCTCACGCAGGAGATCACCATCGTCATTCTCGCGACGCTTATCTCCGTCGGCTCTCCCGGCATCCCGGGCGGCGGTATCGTAATGACCATCATGCTGCTCACCACCATGGGTCTCCCCGTCGACATCATGGGTATGATTGCTGGCATCTATAAAATCATCGACATCGCGCACACCACCATCAACTGCACCGGTGACGTTGTCAGCACTATCGCCGTCGCAAGAAGCGAAGGCATGATCCACGACGAGTACAGCGAGAAGCACACCGCCGCTTAACACTGATTACTTTTTTCCATACGTTCTCTTTAAGACCCGGGATCTGCAAGACCAGATCCAATTGATCCCCCGGCCCAGCCGGGGGATCGATCATTTGTCGCCACACCTTATACTACACCAATCGTATTGTTCTCAGCATTCTATGCAGAAAGTAGTACCGCTTTGAAAATATCTTTTCAGCAAAAAGCCACCTTAAACTTGTCGTTTAAGGTGGCTTTTTTGGTATGCCCGACTGGATTCGAACCAGCGGCCTTCAGAGTCGGAGTTATCAGGCCGTCAAGCCGGAAAGCCTTGCAGTGCAACGGTTTGATTGGTATCGCACAAATTTTCGGCATTTTGAAGAAAAACCTCGGAAGCCTTACAGGGCAAGGCTCCCGAGGTTTTTTGCGGTAGTAGTCAAATAGTAGTCTGCGCGCCTTGCGGGTCACGCGACTCGGTTCATTTGCGC
>ERZ1026898.913-NODE-913-length-15813-cov-9.919723_pt1 | contig 15813 bp, 16 predicted proteins | sample MGYA00380178_ERZ1026898 | MGnify/ENA primary metagenome ERZ1026898 (study PRJEB33269, sample SAMEA4719814) | human gut metagenome | biome: human-associated habitat; feature: organic feature; material: feces | place: Cameroon | collected 2013-10 ... | reverse complement strand
GCACGCACGACAACGCGCCCCTCGCCCTCTGGCGCACGGAGGCGGATAAGGCGGACATCGCGTTCGCGAAGAAGTACCTCGGTCTCAATGACGAGGAGGGCTTCAACGCCGGCATCATCCGCGGCGGCATGAGCTGCCAGAGCAGGTTGTTTGTCGCACAGATGCAGGACTATCTGGGCCTTGGCAAGGGCTGCCGCATGAACACCCCCGGCACGAGCAGCGGCAACTGGCAGTGGCGCATGCTGAGCGGCGAGGCGAGCAAAAAGCTCGCAAAGTCCATCCACGAGACGACCCGCATCTACGGGCGCCTGTAAGGAAAATATGGCACGGCGGTTTTGGGCATACGCCCAAAACCGCCGTGTTTCGTTATATTTCGACAGAATATTACGAATTGTATTTATATTTTGACGGAAAAAGAGAGCTGGGCATTGCCCTGCTCTCACTTTTTTAATTCACAGGAGTAACAGTTTGCTGTAGTCCAGCGCAACGCGGACGGCTGCACCCGCTTGCAGATCACTTTCGTGTCCGACGGCGATGCGTAGCATCGGCGCGCCTTCGGCACTGCCTTCCGGACGCAGGAGGAGGATATTTTCCTCCACGCCGGGGATCATGCGGCAGACGGTGCAGCTCATGCCGCCGCTTTCGCTCAGGGTAACGGCATTGTCCAGAATGCCGAGCGTTGTAAAGGGCTTTTCCGTGACAACAAGCGGCAGCGCCACGTTCCACTCGGGAAGATAGACCTTGCCGTCTTTCGCCTCGGCGGCGAAGAAGTTCTTGCAGCCCGCGAGGCGCGCCGCGCTGACGCTGCCCGGATGGCGGATCATCTCGTCCATCGGCGTGACCTCGCCGGTCCGGCCGTCTTCCATCACGCAGACGCTGCGGCAGTTGCGGTAACACTCGTCGCGGTCGTGGCTGACCCAGAGGATGGGGCCGTTGAACGTCGCGAGCAGGTCGGCAAGCTCGATCTCAAGATTCCACTTTAAGTAGCTGTCCAGCGCGGAGAACGGCTCGTCGAGCAGGATCGCCTCCGGCTCGGAACACAAAATGCGCGCGAGCGCCACGCGCTGCTGCTGGCCGCCGGAGAGCTGCGCGGGATGCTTTTTCTCCAGGCCCTCGAGGCGGAACATGCGGATCTTCTCCACCAGCACGCGGCGCTTTTCCGCCTTGTCGCCGCTGCGGATGCCGCAGAGGATATTCTGCTCAACGCTCATGTTCGGGAACAGCGCGTACTGCTGGAAAAGATACCCGACCCTGCGCTGCTGCGGCGGCAGATTGATCTTCTTCTCGCTGTCAAACAGCACGCGGCCGCCGAGCACGATGCGCCCGCGGTCGGGCGTCACGATGCCCGCGATGCACTTCAGGGTCATGCTCTTGCCGCAGCCCGAGGCACCGAGCAGCGCCATCGTCTCGTCCGGCGCTTCAAACTGTGAGCGCAGATGAAACGCGCCAAGCTTTTTTTCAATATTGACAGACAAACTCATCTTCTCACCCTCCTCGCCTTGCTCGCATCCGTGAGGAAGTCACGCCGCTCGAGCATGTTGACCGCCAGCAGCACGACGGCGGAGATGGCCATATTGACCATGACCCACTTCGTCGCAAGGGCATCGTTGTTCGTCTGCCAGAGCTGATAGACCGTGGTGGAGATCGTCGCGGTCTTGCCGGGCGTGTAGCCCGCGATCATGCTCGTCGCGCCGTATTCGCCGAGCGCGCGTGCAAAGGCCAGCACCGTGCCGGCCAGCACGCCCTGACGGCAGTACGGCATGCGGATCCGCCAGAAAATGTAGGTATTCGACAGGCCCAGCGTCTGCCCCGAATAGGCCAGCGTCTCGTCAAAAGACTCGAACGCGCCGCGCACCGTGCGGTACATCAGCGGGAAGATGACGACCACCGTGGCAAAGATGGCCGACCACCAGGTCATGACCATCTTGACGCCGAACGTTTCGAGCACCCACGCGCCGATGACGCGCTTGGGGCCGAACACGCGCAGCAGCAGATAGCCCACGACCGTCGGCGGCAGCACGAGCGGCAGCGTCAGAAGCACATCGAGCACACCTTTGACCAGGCGCGGAAGCTTTGCGATATAATAGGCGGCAAAAATGCCGGCAAAGAAAATAACGACCGTGGAGATCGCCGCAATGCGCAGCGAGTTCCATAAGGGGTACCAATCCATAGAGCACCTGCCTTTTGCCGCCAGCGGCGGCAGATTTGCAAAGGGGACCATTCTTAGCGTAAGAATGGCCCCCTTTTTATCCCCCAAGAAGCGCAAGGGGCTTTTACACCGTCGCGGCATTACGATTCCCGCGCCTCTTTGGGCGCACTAATCGTGCCGCTTCCTCGAAACCGGCTTGCTTCATCCGCCACTGGCGGCGCTTCGCCGGTTTCCCTTGACCCCAAGGGTGCCGTGGATATCGCACTTTTCAGTAAAGTGTGATACTGCTTTTTCTAAACGACTTGGTCTGCTTCTATCTCCGCTGTCGCTGCTGCCCGTTTTATCGAATCAAATCAGTTCGCGGTATAAAGAAGTCTCAGTCAATTTTAGTTAGCGGGGGAGAAGCCGACGCTCTCGAACACGGACATGGCGTCAGCGGTCTGGAGGTAGTCGAGGAAGGCCTGGGCGGCTTCTTCCTTTTCGCCCTTCAGGACGGCGGCGGGATAGATGACCTGGCCGCACATCTCGGCGGTGGCGCTGTCGACGACCGTGAGGCCGGCGGAGTAAGCGTCGGTGGCGTAGATGATGCCGCAGTCAGCGCTGGCCTCGCTCACCTGAGTGGTAACTTCCTTGACGTTGTTGCCGTAGGTCAGGCAGTCGGTGAGCGCCGCCTCATCAAGGCCATAGTAGGCGAAGATCTTCTGGGTGTACTGGCCGACGGGCACGTCGCTGTTGCCGATGGCGAGCATGACGTCGCCGCTCTTGAGGAGTTCAGCGAGCTGGTCGAAGCTCTCGATGCCCTTGGGGTTGCCCTCGGGAACGGCGAGCGTGACCTTGTTCTCAAGCAGGTCGATGCGGCTGTCGGTCACGATGAGGTCAAGACCGTCGGGGTTCTTGTCCTTGTCGTCAATAAGGCTGCCATCCATGGCGTTCATCTGCTTGGGAGCGGCGGAGATGAACAGGTCGCAGTCAGCGCCCTCGCTGATCTGGGTGAGGAGCTTGCCCGAGGAGTCGAAGTTGTAGGTGATGTTGACGTTGGGCGCGACCTCCTTGTACATCTCGGCGATCTCCGTCAGGGTCTCGGTCATGGAGGCGGCGGCGAAGACGACGAGATCAACGCTCTCTGTGTTCGCATCGCCCTGGGTGTCGTCGGTGTTCGTGTCGTCAGTCTTGCTGCCGCAGGCGGCCAGAGAGAACACGAGCGCAAGCGCAAGGAGCAGAGACAAAAGCTTTTTCATGTTTGGATACTTCCTTTCAAATTTTTTCTTTTTCGCGCGTTCATTGAAAAGCGCGGCGATACAGGAACGCGCAAGAACACGCCGCACGCAATTTATTTTCAATTTCCATCGGGAAACTTGGACAAAATCATTCCGCTATCCTCAAAATAGATAACGCACCCCCAACATTTCGCGCCCGCAGGCGCGAAGCGTTAAAGTTGTCAAACAGCACCGACTCATTCGGTTCAAAAATCTATCAGTCCTGCCCCCCTAACCCCGCGCCCCTGGGGCGCGAAACAGCGTCGCAGACTTTTCCCCGCAAGGGGGATGCGGCATCCGTAAAGCGGCAAAGCCGCTAACGGCTGCCCAAGCCGTCCGCACGGCGGCAAATAATCTTGATCCGTTTTTTGCCGCGGTCACCGTCGCGGCATTACGATTCCCGCGCCCGTTGGGCGTGCCAATCGTGCCGCTTCCTCGAAATTGGCTCGCTTCATCCGCCGCTGGCGGCGCTTCGCCAATTTCCATGCGCGTGGCAAAAAACACCTCTCAGCCTGCAAGTGTGCGAGCGCAAGCGAGTGCGCGCAGCAGGCTGTACCCCCCCTCAAAACGATGGCTCCGCCATCGTTTTGAAGTTTTATTTTCCAAACGGGCAGATCGGATAGTGGCACGGCTTGCACCCAAGGCACAGCCCGCCCTCACCGAGCGCCGCGATATCCGCGCGCGTCACGGGCACGTCCGCCGCGATCTTCGGCAGCATCAGGTCGAAGACCGTCGCGCCCGCGTACATCACGCAGCCGGGCAGGCCCATGACGGGCATACCGTCGTCAAAATAGCCGAGCAGGAACATAGCCCCCGGCAGGACCGGCGCGCCGTAGGCGATGATATTCGCGCCTGCGGCCTTGATGCCGCCCGGCGTGTTGTCGTCGGGGTCGACGCTCATGCCGCCGGTACAGAGGATCATGTCGGGCTTCTTTTCGCGCATCGCAAGCACCGCGTCGCGCACATTCTCCACCCCGTCGCCGGAGTAGACGACCTCGAGCGTTTCGATGCCGTAGGTCTTGAGCTTGTCGATCACGACCGGCGTGAACGTATCCTTGATGAGGCCCTTTTTGACCTCACCGCCGGTGGCGACGATGCAGGCGGTCTTGCGCACATAGGGCTTGAGAGACAGCAGCGGCTTATCGCCCGCGGCCTGCTCGGCCTTTCGGAGCTTTTCTTCCTCGATGATGAGTGGGATGACGCGCATGCCCGCGAGCTTGTCGCCCTCGCGTACAGCCATGCCGCCCTTGCGCGTGGCGATCATCACCTCGTCCTGGCTATTCACGGCGACAAGGCGCGCGGAATCGACCAGAAACACGCCGTCACAGGCGGCCTTGAGCTCGATCTTGCCCTCTTTCACGCCGCTGCGGATCATGTTTTTCTGCCCGCAGAGGGCCAGAAGCCGCTCCGCCGCGTCGTTTTCGTGCACCATGCCGGGCGTCATCTCCCAGACGTAGAGGTGCTCCTTGCCCATGCTGAGCAGCACGGGGATGTCCTCCTCCGTCACGACATGGCCCTTGCGGAAGCGCGCGTCCTTATACTGGTCCTTGATGATCTGCGTCATGTCGTGGCAGAGCACATGGCCCACCGCGTCCTCGGTTTTGATAAGTCTCATTTCTTCAGCACCTCGATCTCGTCTCCGGCCTGAATGCGGCCCTCTTTGATCACAATGGCAAAGATGCCTTCGGTCGGCATCACGCATTTGCCCGTCGTGCGCTTGATCTCGCAGTCGTTGTGGCACTGCTTGCCGATCTGCGTGACCTCAAGCTCCGTCTCGCCCACGCGCAGGCGCGTGCCGACGGGGAGCGTCTTGAGCTCGATGCCTCGGGTGTTGATGTTTTCGGCAAAGATACCCGCATCCAGCTCAAGCGGGCAGATAGCGCGCATCGTGTCCACGCTCTCGTCGGCCAGCAGGCTGATCTGGCGGTGCCAGTCACCCGCGTGTGCGTCGCCCACAATGCCATGGCGGTATTTTACGTCGATATAGGGCACCTCGTGCTTACGCACGCCCTTTTTTTCGCTGATGTTCACAGCGGTCACCTGTGCCATTTCTTCATTCCTCCGCTTCATAAACGCCGCTCTTGCCGCCCTCTTTATAGAGAAGGTGGATGCCGTCGATGCGCATATCGCGCTGCACGGCCTTGCACATATCGTACACCGTGAGCGCGGCGACGCTGACAGCTGTCAGCGCTTCCATTTCAACGCCCGTTTCGCCGTGGCAGCGGACCTCGCTGCGGATGTGCAGGGCGGTTTCTTCGATTTCAAATGAGATGTCCACCTTCGTGAGCAGCAGCGGGTGGCACATCGGGATCAGTTCACTGTTTTTCTTCGCGGCCATGATGCCCGCGACCTGCGCGACCGCCAGCACATCGCCCTTGCCGATGGAGCCCTCTTTGATCTTGTCCATCGTCGCTTTTGCCATGCGGACCGTCGCGGCGGCGCGCGCCACGCGATAGGTCTGCACCTTTTCGCTCACGTCCACCATGCGGGCGCGGCCCTGTTCGTTAAAATGCGTCAGTTCCATTCTCAGCCTCCGATCGCAAACATGCCGCGGTGCGTCTCCGTAACGCCAGTCTCGTCCATGTGGTGGCGCTCCGGCTTCATCAGGATCCCGCGGCGGATGGCCTGCTCCAACTCCTCGCCGGATAAGCCCCGCAGCGTGATCTCTGCGTCCGAATGCAGGCACGGCTTTAATTTCCCGTCCGCCGTGATGCGGATGCGGCTGCACTCTGCGCAGAACGCATGACTCATCGGCGCGATGAGGCCGACGGTCCCCTTTGCATCCGGCAGACGATAGCACGCGGCCACGCCGTCGTGCGAAACGGCCTCCAACTCCGGACAGCGGTTCAGAACCGCCTGCGAGGGAAGATACGTGCCAAAATCCTTTCCGCAGCCCATCGGCATGCGCTCGATGAAGCGCACCTGCCACGGGTGTTCGTGCGTTAAGTCCACAAAATCAGCGATCTCGTCATCGTTGACGCCGCCGAGCAGCACGCAGTTGAGCTTGATCTTTGCAAAGCCCGCGCGCTCCGCCGCGTCGATGCCATCTAGGACGTCCTGCAGCGTACCAAGGCGCGTGATGGCGCGAAAGCGCTCCTCGTTCAGCGTGTCGAGGCTGATGTTGAGGTGCGTGACGCCCGCGTCGCGCAGCGGCCGGGCAACCTCTTTGAGCAGGCTGCCATTCGTCGTGACGCAGAGCTCTTCAACGCCGGGAATTTCTGATAACATGCGGCAGAAGTCCACCACACTGCGGCACACGAGCGGCTCGCCACCGGTGACGCGGATCTTTTTGACGCCGCACCTGACCGCCGCGGCGGCCATGTCGCGCAGCTCTTCCAAAGAACAGATGTCCTCGTGCGTGCACTTTTCAATGCCGCCGTCCGGCATGCAGTAGCGGCAGCGATAATTGCAGCGGTCCGTGATGCTGATGCGCAGGTATGTAATTGATCTTGCAAAGCCGTCCAGCATCTGAAACGCCTCTTTCTTCCATGGTACAGCATGATATTTTAGCAAATATCACGCTCTTACGCAACACAGTCGTCCGATAATATCGAACTGCATTTTTATATTATCGTAATCTTGACTTTTTCCGCAGTATTTTTTAGAATACAAGCAACGATTTTTGACCGGGAGGGCCGATTTATGACTGACGGCAACACCATCCGCTCCGTGGCGAAGGCGATGGAGCTTTTGCAGCTCCTCAGCGACGCGGGCGAGGCGATGACGCTCACCGCCATCAGCGAGCGCGCAGGGCTGCCCAAGAGCACAGTGTTCGGCCTTTTGACCACCATGCGCGACTATGACGTCATCACACAGCACGCAGACGGCAAATACGCCCTCGGCCTGCGCCTTTTTGAATACGGCTGCCGCGCCAGCGCGTTCTGGAACATCTCGTCCCTCGCGCGGCCTTACCTTGAGCATCTGGCAGAAGCGACCGGCGCCTCCGCCATGCTCTCCTCCTATGAAAACGGGCACATCGTCGCCCTCGACCAGGCCGAGGGGCGCGACAGCCTTCGCATCGTCTCCGCGCCGGGGGCGCGGCTGCCGCTGCACTGCACCTCGCAGGGCAAGATCGTCCTCGCCTATATGAGCGAGAGCGAGGCGGCAAATCTGCTCGCCCGTGTGCCGCTCACGCCCTACACCCCGCACACAGAAACGGACGCGGGTGCTTTGCTCGCATCGCTCCCCGCCTGCCGCGAGGCGGGCTTCGCCGTGGAAAACGGTGAGTATAAGATCGGTCTTCGCTCCATCTCCGCGCCGGTGTTCACCGGCGGCGGCGCGCTCAAGTACGTCGTCAGCGTATTGGGGATGTTCCGCTCCGTGCACTCGGACGAGTTCGCGCACGCCGAGCGCGCGGTCGTCGCCGCGGGGCAGATGCTTTCCGCCGCACTGGGCTATCCGGGAAAGTGAGACTTTTTTCCGTGCGGAAAAATCTACGCTTGGCTCTACAATTGTTATAGAGTTTATGATGACTCCATGCTATACTGATAAGGAGTCCTTTCCGATGCAAAACGATCTCACCACCGGCAGCGTCTCTCGCAACGTTGTGTCCTTTTCGCTGCCGTATCTGCTCTCTTACTTTTTGCAGACGCTCTACGGCATGGCCGACCTCTTCATCATCGGCCAGTTTGAGGGCGTCGCCGGCACGACCGCCGTCTCCATCGGCTCGCAGGTGATGCACATGCTCACAGTCATGCTCGTCGGCCTTGCGATGGGCGCGACGGTCAGCATCGCGCAGGCCACCGGCGGCGACAAAAAGCGCACCGCCTCTGCCATCGGCAACACGGTCACGCTCTTCATGCTGCTGTCTCTTGCGCTGACGGCACTGCTGCTCGCGCTGCGCGGGGGTATCGTCTCCATCATGTCCACACCGGAGGAGGCCGTGCAGGGCACGCTCGCCTATCTCACGGCCTGCTTTATCGGTATTCCGTTCATCACGGCGTACAACATCATCGCCTCGATCTTTCGCGGCCTTGGCGACAGCAAGAGTCCCATGTACTTCATCGCCGTGGCCTGCGTCGTCAACATCGCGCTCGACTACTACTTCATGGGCACGCTGCACCTCGGCCCCGCGGGCGCGGCGCTCGGCACCACGCTCTCGCAGGCGGTGAGCGTCCTCGTCTCGCTCGCGGTCATCTTGAAGCGCAGGCTCATCTCCGTCCGCCGCGCGGACTTTCGCCCGCAGCGCGCCGTCATGGGTAAGCTCCTTCAGATCGGCGTGCCCGTCGCTCTGCAGGACGGCTTTATTCAGGTCTCGTTCGTCATCATCACGATCATCGCCAACCGTCGCGGCCTGACGGACGCGGCCGCCGTCGGCATCGTCGAAAAGATCATCGGCTTCCTCTTCCTCATCCCGTCGTCGATGCTCTCGACCGTTTCGGCGCTCGGCGCGCAGAATATCGGCGCGGGCAAGCCCGAGCGCGCGCGTCTCACGCTGCGCTACGCCGCGATGATCGCCTGCTCGTTCGGCATCGCGGTCGTCATCCTCACCCTGTTTATCGCCGAGCCGCTCGTCGGCCTCTTCACGCCTGATGCCGCCGTCGCCGCCGCGGGCGGGCAATATCTGCGCGGCTACATCTGGGACAGCTTCTTTGCCGGCGTGCAGTTCAGCTTCAGCGGCTATTTCTGCGCCTGCGGCAAGTCAGGCATCTCGTTTCTGCACAATTCGCTCTCGATCCTGCTCGTGCGCGTGCCGGGGGCGTACCTTGCGTCCAAATACTTCCCGCAGACGTTGCTGCCCATGGGCCTTGCCAACGCCGCGGGGTCGCTTTTCTCCATCCTCGTCTGCGTAATCGCCTACACCGTCCTCACGCGGCGGGAAAAACGTGCGCAGGAGGCATCATAAATGGCTCTTCCCCAGCTTTTCTCCATCGGCGAAATGGCAAAAATTTTCCATCTCAGCGTGAGCAGCCTGCGCCACTACGAGGCGCTCGGCCTCGTCACGCCGGAATATGTCGATCCGTCGACGAACTACCGCTACTACAGCGTCCGCCAGTTTGAGCCGCTCAACACCATCCGGTATCTGCGCGCGATGGACATGCCACTCACCGAGATCGCCGATTTTCTGCAAAACCGCGACGTGGAGACGATCGAAGAAAAGCTGCGCGCAGAAGGCCGCCGTCGTACAGAAGCAAAAGGAGCTCAAGCACATCGAGCGCAAACTCGACGCGCGCCTTAGCCAGCTCCAAGATGTGCGGCATGCGCTGCTCGGCGAGATCACGCTCATCCATTCGCCCGCGCTTCGCCTTTTCTGGATCGACACGGCGCTGACCGCGCCGGACTACTCCGCGCTCGAGCTCTCCACGAGCCGTCTTGCCGCCGCGCAGGCCGAAGCGCTGGTCTTCCTCGGCAAGGTCGGCTTCAGCGTATCGCAGGAGCACTTGAACGAGGGCAGCTTCGGGCAGTACGACGGCGAATTCCTCGTGCTTGACGAGGCCGACCGCTTTGCGGGCGACGTCATTGATCTGCCCGCTTCGCTCTGCGCACGCGTGCGCTTCCGCGGACACCACGCCGAGTCGCCCGCGCAGTACCGTCGCTTGATGCAGTTCATCCGCGAGGAAGGCTACACCGCCGCCGGATTTTCGCGCGAGATTACAGTCATCGACTACGGCTTCACGACCGACACGGAAAAGTTCGTCACTGAAATCATGATCCCCCTGCAAAAGGTATAAAAAAAGTTCCCGCGTTTCATACGTGGGAACTTTTTTTATACTTTTTACTCAATGCCCGCCGCCGGCGATCATCTTGAGGGCATGGTCAAGCGCGCCGAGCACGGCGCTCAGGTTTTCGCGCGCAGCCTTTTCCGAGCCGGGGAGATTCAGGATGAGGCTGTTTCTTCTCGTGCCGGCCACGGCGCGGGAAAGCATCGCGCGCGGCGTGATCTGCAAGCTGTAATAGATCATCGCCTGCGGGATGGCGGGAATTTCGCGCTCGAGCACGGCGCGCGTCGCCTCGGGCGTCACGTCACGGGGAGATAAGCCCGTGCCGCCGCTCGTGATGACAAGGTCGCAGTGCTTTTCATCCACGCAGGAGATGAGCTCTTCGCTGATCTTCTCCTGTTCGTCCGGCACGATGGACGTGTACACGACCTCGTAGCCAGCCTCCTTCAGCATCGCGGCCACAGCAGGGCCGCTCTTGTCCTCGTACACGCCCGCGGACGCGCGGTCGCTCACGGTGATGACTGCCGCCTGATAGCTCATAGCATTGCCGCCTTTCTCAAAAGTCGATCGTGCCCTCGCGCACGCGCAGATCATAGGGCTCGTAGACCACCTTGCGGTACGCGTCCACGTCGAGCTTCACGCCCGTCCAGTCGGAATGGATCTCGCCGGTCTGCTTGATGAGGATATCATAGAGGATATCGTAGGTCACGCCGTCGTCACCCGTCTCCACGATGGTGGAATAGGGCAGCGTCTTATGGTAGGTCATGTGCAGGCCCTTGTAGTCGAAGTGGTAGCCGTTGCGCATGCGGCAGCCGTCAAGGCCCTTGTAGGTGAAGCGCTTTTTGAGGTCTGCCAAAATCTTGTCTCCCTCCTCCTGATAGAGGTTCTCGGGCGTTGTCTCGGTGTAGTCGTAGCGGAACTGCACGGGGATGTTGTACTTGCGCCAGCGCTCTGCGTAGTCCACAAGCTCGTCGGCGGGATAGTCCATGTACAGCACGCAGTTCACGCGCTTGGGCGTTGCGATACGGGCGACGACCTCGTCGGGCGACTCCTCGACATACTTCGTCAGGTGGCGCGAGATGTTGATGCAGGTGATCTTGTCGCGATTGCGCTCGGTGAAGGCAATCATTTCCTCCGCGCTGCACCCGGGCTGCACGGGGAAGGTCGTGTTGATATAGACCTTGTGGGTCGTGGGGATGGCGTCGAGCATGCGCTGGAGCGCTTTTAAGTTGGCAAACGGCTCGCCGCCGGTGAAAACAAAATCGCAGCGCGGCGTGATCTCGTCCATCACGGCGATGCTCTTGAGGATCGCCTCCACGCTGAAGCCCTCAGCATGGGCGTATTCCTGCTTGTTCACGCAAAACGGGCAGTGGTTCCGGCAATCATAGGGTACAAAGATCGTTACCGTCGCGCCGCCCTCGCGCGTCTTGTAGGGATGAGTCATTGGTTCTTGTCCGTCCTCTGTTAAAATTCTATAATGAAAATAGTTTACTCTGAAATATGCAGGATTGCAAGCGATCTTCTGACAGTTTTCTCATTTTGTCGGACATTGCTTTTCCTCGCGCAGAAGAGCGCGCACATAGTCGAACGCCGCGTCCTCGCCCTGCTCCTTGAGTACGAGCAGCATCTTGCCGATGAGCTCGCCGGTCTCGGGATGGATGAGGATATGGCCGCGCGACTTTTCGTAGTAGTCGTAGGCCGAGGCGTCGGTATATTTGTCGCCCTGATAGACCTTGCAGGCGGCAATGCGGTCGCAGAACATTTCGGCTACATATTTGAGCGGCATTTTGCACCCGCCCATGTAGACCTTGCCGTCCGAACCGATACAGTAGTCGATCCAGTATTCAAAGTGGTGGCGGTTGCGCCCCTTGTGATGGAGCCAGGCGAGGCTCACGCCGTTTTCGCGCCGCTCGGCGTCGTTCGGGCTTCGATAACCCTGATAATACTTAACACCGCGCCAGAATTCCGAGGGGCTGTATTTGCTCAAATCATGCGTCAACCCCTGATAGTACAGGCCGAGGCGAAAACAGTATTGCCGCACCAGATGGCGATGATGCGTGATGGTTTTAAAGTGCTCGATGGCGCGCATACGGACACCTCCCTGCGTATTCCGGCAGGCCGCCCGCCGCGGTTCGCCGCTTTCCCGCGCGCGTATGTTTCTGTTTGAAGTAATACATGCACAGTTATTGAAATTTTATATCAAATCAGCAGAAAATGCAATAAGGTATTTTTGCAAATAAATTGCGCAAAATGAGCACCAAGGGCGGCAAGTCCCCTGCCCTTTTGTCTCCTCCGCGCGGGAATGGAAAATATTCCCGCGCGGAGCGAGCGTGCCGGAAGGCTTTGCAGAATATCTTCTGTCATTTCGTCCATCACAGCAAAAAGGCGCGGCCTGTTGGCCGCGCCCTTTGTCTGCGCTTTGCGAAAGAGCCTTTTTTACAGGTTCTTCTCGTAGCTCTCGATCATCTTTTTGACCATCTGGCCGCCGACAGAGCCAGCCTCGCGGGAGGTCAGATCGCCGTTGTAGCCCTGCTTGAGATTGACTCCCATTTCAGCAGCGGCTTCCATTTTGAACTTGTTCATAGCGGCCTTGGCCTCGGGGATGTTGAGCTTGTTGCTGTTCTTGCTGGACATAATGATTTTCTCCTTTTCCTACAATTGTTTTTGGTTTCACCTGTTTGAAAGAGTTTTGCTGTTTGGGTATCGCAAGGGTAGTTTGACTCATAAAAAATCGGATATGCAGTTTTTCTGCTGGTAAGTTTTATCAGCGCTTCTTCGCGCACGAACGCTGATTTGACAATCGTTTTTCTTTCCTCTATAATTTATAATCAAATGCAACATGACGGAGGTATTTACGTTATGATCTCTTCCGATAACCGCCGCTACGCCTACGGCAAATCTCAGCTCATCGAAGTCATCTGCCAGCTGCGCTTCCCCACGATCCTCTCGATCGACACGCGCGAGCCCGCCGACTTTCAGGAGACCGTGCGCGCGGCATTTCCGCGCTACCAGTGCCAGGTGGAAAAGCTGCCCGGCGTGAACGGCGCGCCCGCGCGGACGGTCAACAACCACACGTTCATTTCCGAGGACGGCGGCTACAAGCTGAGCCTCACGAAGGACTTTATCGCCCTTTCCACCATGCGCTACACGCACTGGGAGGACTTTGCCGCCCGTCTCGACGAGCCGCTCGGCCAGTTTATCAAGATTTACCGTCCCAACTGCTTTGACCGCGTGGGGCTTCGCTTTGTGAACGCCATTTCGCGCGAGCAGCTTGGCCTCACGGGCCGCCGCTGGAACGATCTGCTCCAGCCGCCGTACCTCGGCATTCTCGACGAGGACGACGTGGACGAGGCAAGCGTCGCCAAGTGCTCGGTCGACGTCGAGCGCAAGCTCGATGCGCTCGCGGCGCTCAAGCTGCACGCGGGCCCCGGCTTTGTCCAACGCAACATCCGCAGCGGCAACCAGGTCCAGCAGGTGCAGGAAAAGGAAGTGCGCTTCATCTTCGATCAGGACGTGTACTCCACCAGCAAGGTGAAGGTCGCCGCCGTGGCGGAAACGCTCAACGCCCTGCACGCGCACTCCGACAGCGTCTTTTCCGACGCGATCACCACCGTGCTCCACGACGCGATGGAGCCGGAATATCTGTAAAAGCGATGTGATTTGAACTTTGGCAAAGAAAACACATGAACTGACGCTCTGCGGCGTGCTGTGCGCGCTCGCGGTCGCCTTCCTCTGGCTCAGCGGCGTCATCCCGCTCTCGACCTACGCCTGGCCGATCCTCGCATCGGCTACGCTTTTGCCCGCGCGCGAGGAATGCCGCAAAAGCTACGCATGGAGCTGCTTTGCCGCGGCGGCGGTCTTGGGACTTCTTCTCTGCGCGGATAAGGAAGCGGCGCTTGTGTTCTGCTTTCTCGGCTATTATCCCCTCGTGAAGCCGAATCTTGACGCGATCTCGTCCAAAGCGCTGCGGCTTCTGGCGAAGCTCGGCCTCTGCACCGTGAGTATGGGCGTCATGTACGCGCTCATCATCTTTGTCTTTAAGCTCCCCGCCGTGGTGCAGGAGTTTTCCGAGAGCGCAGCGTGGCTGCTGTGGGCGACGGCGGCGATGGGGCTGCTGCTCTTTTTCGTCTACGATCTGCTCATCGACCGGCTGGCGGTTGTCTATCGCCACCGCCGTGGTAAAAAGGCATAAATTTCGGCACTTTTTGTTATTCATCTTACCAAAATACAGCATGAAAGCGCGGTTTTCCGTTGTGGAAAGCCGCGCTTTGCCGTATACTGAATTTGGGCAATTTTGCTCACTTCCATTCCCTCCCGCCTGCGCTACTCCACCTTTTACGTACCGCCCGCGGGAAATACAAAAGGAGGAACGTTTTCCGCCGAACCGGCGGTGCGGCAGTGTGGAGACCTGCCGTAAAGCGGCGCGCTCAGGCGGCTGCGAGGTCCTGCATCGCGGAGGCGGCAGGGCTGCGGTTCACGATTATGGCAGAGGTCATTCTGAAAAATGTCCGAAAGGTCTACCCCAACACCGAAAGCAAGAAGAAAAAGAAGAAGGACGAGGCCGTCGAAAAGAAGAACAATCTGGAGATCACCGACGAAGGCGTCGTCGCCGTGCAGGACTTCAATATCGACGTGGCCGACAAGGAGTTCATCGTGCTCGTCGGCCCGAGCGGCTGCGGCAAGTCGACCACGCTGCGCATGATCGCCGGTCTCGAGGAGATCAGCGGCGGCGAGCTCTTCATTGACGGCAAGCAGATGAACGACGTCGCGCCCAAGGACCGCGACATCGCGATGGTCTTCCAGAACTATGCGCTTTATCCGCACATGACCGTCTATGAAAACATCGCCTTCCCGCTCAAGCTCAAGAAGATCGCGGAGACGGATGCGGACGGCAAGACGCATCTCAAGAAAATGCCCAACGACGAGATCGACCGCCGCGTGCGCGAGGCGGCCGAAGTCCTCGACATCACTCAGTTCCTCGACCGCAAGCCCAAGGCGCTCTCCGGCGGCCAGCGCCAGCGCGTGGCCATCGGCCGCGCCATCGTCAGAAGCCCCAAGGTGCTGCTGATGGACGAGCCGCTCTCGAACCTCGACGCAAAGCTGCGCAACCAGATGCGCGCGGAGATCATCAAGCTGCGCGAGAAGATCGACACCACGTTCATCTACGTCACGCACGATCAGGTCGAGGCCATGACCCTCGGCGACCGCATCGTCATCATGCGCGACGGCTACATCCAGCAGATCGGCACGCCGCAGGAGGTCTTCAACCATCCGGCGAACCTGTTTGTCGCGGGCTTCATCGGCTCGCCGCAGATGAATTTCTTTGAAAACTGCCAGCTCACAAAGACTGCCGGCGGCTATACGCTCACCGTCATGGGCGAGACCGTCACGCTTACCGCGGAGCAGAGCGCAAAGCTCGCCGCCGCAGGCGTCGAGAGCCGCAGTGTCACCGCGGGCGTGCGCCCCGTGCATATCGCGCTCGGCGAGAGCGGCATCCCTGCCGAGGTCGACGTCAGCGAGCTGATGGGCAGCGAGCTGCATCTGCACCTTGCCGCGAATGGGCAGGATGTTGTGGCAGTCATTCCCACCGCGAATATTGATCCGATGGCGTATGCGCGGCATACGGCGGTGAAGTTTGGGTTTGATGCCAAACTGGTGCATTTGTTTGATGCTGATTCTGAAAAGAATCTCATTTGATTTTTGGAAAATTTCCCTTTTAAGGGAAGAATATTGCAGCCCAAGGGCTGCG
>ERZ1026898.910-NODE-910-length-15839-cov-20.902623_pt1 | contig 15839 bp, 15 predicted proteins | sample MGYA00380178_ERZ1026898 | MGnify/ENA primary metagenome ERZ1026898 (study PRJEB33269, sample SAMEA4719814) | human gut metagenome | biome: human-associated habitat; feature: organic feature; material: feces | place: Cameroon | collected 2013-10 ... | reverse complement strand
AGATATTATTTTATCATATCCTGATATGATAGAAAGAATGACAAACGGAGAAATCTGTTTGTACTGTACATAATTGTTTAACTTTTAAAAAAAAATTATCATGGAAGCTGAAATCATTGACAGGTTCGATGACGAATGGATCATCGCTGCTTATGATGACTTTTGTGTCATTTCACGCTAAGTAGTATTATTCTGGAGTGGATTTAAATCCACTCCAGTTTATGAAAAATATTATGAAAAGACAGAGCACGTTAATAGTTTCATATGCGTGTAACTTGAATTGTATTTATTGTTACGAGCGCTATAAGTCTTCAAATCTTATGGAAATTGCTGTTGCAAAGTCTATATTGGATGCGGAGTTTAAATATATGGAAGAATCAAACAAGTTTGATTCTCTTGAATTCGTCTTTATGGGAGGTGAACCATTGCTAAACTATGACTTAATTGTTAATCTATGCGAGTGGACGTGGGAAAGATATAAAGCAAGGAATTATTCCTTTGTTGTTGTAACAAATGGAACTCTATTGGATGATAAAATGAAGAAGTGGTTTTCATTGAACAAAGGCAGAATTATGATTGATTTATCTGTTGATGGATACTCTGAAATACAGTTTATGAATCGTGGAACTAAATTGCAGGATATTCCGATAAAATGGGTGAATGATAATTGGCCAGAATCAGACTTTAAAATGACAATCTCAAGATCGTCTTTACCATATTTTGCCAAAGGCGTAATTTATTTGCATAGTCATAATTATAAGGTACTTACTACGTTGGCTGTGGGTGAGAAATGGACGAATGAAGATGCTATAATTTATTACAATCAAATCCGTGAATTATCGTCATACTATCTTAGTCAAAAGAATAAGTTTCCACCTTCTTTTTTGTTAAAATCTATTGATGTTTTGTTTGAACAAAAATATGCTAAACGTAAATGCTGTCATTCGGGAGATTCTGTTGTAACTTACGATATTAATGGAGATAAATATCCTTGTACGATTTTTACTCCGTTGGTATTTGGTAGAGATATACGTGAGGAGTTATTAAATTATGATTTTAATGATGATTCGCAATTTTTTGACAGTCGGTGTAGTCGCTGTATAATCTATAATTTGTGTAAAACCTGTTACGGATATAATTTTAAAGAGAGAGGATGCTTGGCAAAACGAGATATGGCGGTATGTAAAATGTACAAGACAGAAATATATGCGATATGCCAATTCCAGAAGGAACTATTAGAAAGGGTTAGTGGGCATAGAAATTTGACTTTTTCTGAAAATGTTAGATTAGAACATATCTTGAAAATTATTGAAAATATTGAGTTGAAAATATAGCCGTGATTCTATTTCCATTGAAAAATTTGGTCAATAATAGGTGACTATATATGTTGATATATCGTATAATTGCTAAAAATACAATGAAATTAATTAAACTACTTCATAAGTCTAATAAACTTAAATTTGATATAACGGATGATCGTAGTTCATCCGCTCAGTACGATTTCGCAGATGAAAGCACAGCCTCGCCTTTTGCCGTTGTATATCAGAGTGAATTGGATTATATTTCTCGTTGTATACTTGACTATCCTGATTTAGAGACGGGAGGCCAACTGTTTGGTTTTTGGACAAATTCGGGAACTCCGGTTGTTGCTTATGCTATAGGTCCTGGAATAGACGCACGACATAATCCTACTTCGTTTTATCAGGATTCCAAATATATGATTTCAGTAGGCAAATATTTAGGAAAACAATTTGGCCTTCAGCATGTTGGTGAATGGCATTCACATCATCAACTAACTTTGTCTCATCCGAGTGATGGTGACGTTCTAAGTATGCAAAGTGGGCTGTTCACACCGGGATTCCCACGTATGTTGTTGTGCATTGGGAATTGTTTTTCTGGTGTAACAGAAATTAATGCATTTAACTTTCACAGAAGTTCTCCGAAAGAATATTATCATGCAAAGTGGGATATTATTGGAATAGAGAGCCCATATCGTCCGTTAATTGATGATAACTTGCGAAATAAACTATTACATCCTCATACAGTGAGAGCTTGTCATGGAGAATTTTATTCTTGCGCAAAATTGAGTGATGACGAACAAATAATTGATAGGAAGATACATTGGCTCACGCAGAAAGAAGAAAATGTGCAGATAATGAAAGAGTTTTTGGAAATTATTCGCCAGATTGTATTAGGAAAAGACGTTAAAATTTTGATAAACGAAAATGGGATTCCATATATTAGCATCGAACCAGGAGGGATGGAGATAATTTTCCCTTATGATTTTCCGAGGATTTCTCCGCAATTTAAGAAAAATGGCATTATTTTAATTCCTGAAATAGAATGGAAAGTCGAACATAAAAATCTTATTCGTGATTTTGAAATCTGGGTTAATAAGTGTTTTTACATAGATGCTAATCAAACTACACTAGTAACTAATACTTCACAAGACTCAGAGACATATCTATTAGAAGATGTTCTAGCTAAAGAAAATTAGATGAAAGAAATATGCTTAAATAATGTTGTAATGGATCAGGAAAGAATAAACAAAGAGAGAATGGTATTGGCTTACTATTTATCCGGAGGCAATCTGTTTGAATTTGTAGGTTTAAATACATCTACACCATACTTGAGAATTGTAGCACAAACTAACAACAATCATATATTTGTGCTACGTATGTACTTGAATAATTATCCGTATGAAAAGCCTTCTGTTTATGTGGAGATGATGTTAAAAGACTGTCATGGGAGAGATATGAATAGTGCGAGTTCTACGAATCATACATTGTCACCACATTCAAATGGCTGGACACAGATTTGCCATTATCATCCAGAGGCTTGGCGTCCAGATTTATCACTTTGGTTGGTATATCTGAAATGTTTATTATGGCTTAATATATATGAGGAGACTCTTCGTACAGGTGAAGATATGGAATACTATCTTAAACATCAAAAAGCATCTGATGTATATTAACATTTTTCATAAATAAATATAAAAAATTATGCCACAAGAACTTAATTTAGACGCATTGGCAAATGAAATGCGTAATCAACAAGGAATGGGACAGTCTGCTCCTAAAACACTGTCATGGAATCCCAAAACAATGAAGTTCGAATCGGCTTCGAAGTTTGAAAATGTTCCTTCTGATCGTACACTGAATCAAGGAGTTACTAATACTGGGTGGTTTAACTATTAATATGGTTCTATTATGGTTACAGAAGCAGACTATGGGCAATATGTTCTGTATGTTGATGGTGATGAATTGAAAAAATTTGTAGCATCGAAGGAACAATGCGTGTTTGGATATGGTTATGAATGGGAGAATGAAAATGTGATTCATCTTCATTTCTATAGACCTATACACGCTTTTGGACGTGAAATTAAAGTGCTGTTTTCCAAGGACAAAAGTCAAAGTAAAGAAGATGACATTTTATTTGTTGACGTGTTGCCAGATGGAACGGCTAAGGTTGGTTGTTATGAAGTAACGATAATTCCGGAGCGTGAGAGCTTATATTCTCGTAGTAGAGGATTACTTGAAGTGGATATCCTTCAAAACAAAAGAGTACTCATAGTTGGACTAGGAAGTGGTGGATCTGCTATAGCTATTGAATTAGCAAAGGCAGGAGTAGGACAATTTGCAATTGTAGATTTTGATCGTGTAGAACTCCATAACTTATCTCGCCATATCTGTACGGTAAATGACTTAGGGAGATTGAAGACGGATGCTGTTTATGATGCTCTTAAAGGAAAGAATCCTTATGTGAGTATTGATAAATTTCCTATCAACATAAATAGAAATATTGATATTTTACGAGACCAGATCCAAAAAGCTGATATCGTGCTATGTTGTACTGATAATAATCAATCACGGTTCTTAATATCTAAGATTTTGAAGGAGGAAGAAAAGATAGGAATTTTCGGACGAGCGGTTACTAGGGCTGAGGGCGGAGATGTCTTTATATATCGTCCAGGTTGTGCTTGCTATTGTTGCCTTGTTGGCAATGATTGGTACGATCAAACTTCAGAGGAGATCACAGATTTGCGTTCAGCACGTCGTTCTGGGCGAATAGCAGCTTATGTGTCGGAGGATGATGCTACTGCTATGGTGCAGGTAGGGTTAGGAGCAGATATTGAACCAATAAATAATATGATTGTAAAGTTGGCACTAGTCGAATTATCTCGTGGAACTCAATCCGGTATTACATCGTTAGAGGATGAATTTAAACAAAATTATTATTTATGGGCAAATCGTAGAGAACGACATTATGCTAATTGGGGGGCATTTGATAATTCAGAAGGACTTCCAACGATTATGCGTTGGTATGGAGTCGATATAGAGAAAGAGGAAAAATGTGCGCTATGTGGGAACAAAATTGAATTGGATTTGGGAAAAGAGTATGAAGATGTTTTGATAAAAATGGGAGGAATGTTGATTAATAAAACAAGTTTAACTTTGAATGAAATAGATGCTATAAATACAGATGGGAATTGATTTCAACATATTCGCAACTGAGACTCTTCGCGCAATAGAAAGATCGGCAGAACTCGCTCGACAATATCACAAACAATTTATAAGTCCATATGAAGTTATGGTCGGTGCTTGTTTACAAAATGGTGAAACCGTATGTCGGGTACTGCACCAAAAAGGTATAGATCTAAATGTGTTTATGCCGAAAATTGCTGAAAGAGTATCTGAAAGTCTTTGTGATTATACAAATTCATCAATTATAGGAATCAATTTTAAGGATGCTGCAAACAATGTATTTGAGAAAGCGATTTCTTATATGAATGCAGAAGGGCAAAATCAAGTGAAAATAGAACATCTCGTAATGTCACTACTTAATGATGCCGAAATTCAAATTATTGCTGAATCAAGCCGTATTCATACGCATAATATCGCTATTCCAAATGCTTATTGCGATAATTCAACATCGATTAAACATCAGCGGAATGTCGACGATGATGATGCCTCTACGGGTGGTAAAGTGAAGGAATACTGCCAGAATATGCTTCGGTTAGCGCAAGAAGGAAAAATTAAGCGTGCGATTGGCCGAGATGATGAAATCCGAAATGTTATATTGACTCTTTCACGGCGTGAAAAAAATAATCCGATTCTTGTAGGGGAAGCAGGAACAGGAAAGACTGCTGTTGTAGAAGAACTAGCATTCAGACTTTTGATGGGTGAGGTGCCTCCAAATCTATATGGTTTAAAGTTATATAGTTTGGATTTTAATTTAGTGAAATCTCAAAGAGATTCAGTTGGCATTATGCAGGTTATCCTTAATGAAGCTACGGCGGATCCTGATTTAGTGCTTTTTATTGATGAGATACATATGCTTATAAGTAATAGTAGTTGCTCTGATAATGATATCGCAAATTTGTTGAAACCAGCAATGGCTCGTGGTGATATTAAAATATTGGGAGCAACCACAAATGATGAATACAAACGAATCGAAAAAGATTCTGCCTTAGAGAGACGATTCCAGAAAATAGTTGTTCGAGAACCCGATGCTGAATTATGCGTTCAAATTTTAGAAAGAACAAAAACTGTATATGAAAACCATCATGGTGTTAATATTCCTAGTGAGCTTTGCAAAGCGGCGGTTGAATTATCAGTGCGTTACATTACAACAAGAAGATTACCGGATAAGGCCTTTGATCTCATAGATGAAGCGTCCGCACAAGTTCGAATAGAGGGAAATGGGAGAAAGATTGTTAATATTAATGATTTGAAGAAAGTTATTACCGAATGGACAGGAATTCCTATAAAGGATTTGGATGATAATGAAGTACAAAGACTTCAAAATATTGAACAAGAGTTGCATTCTTTTGTGATAGGACAGGATAAGGCCATAAATTTGGTTGCAGATGCAATCCGTAGAAGCCGTATGGGATTTAATGACGCCAATCGACCTATTGGATCATTTTTGTTTCTGGGTACAACAGGCACCGGTAAGACGGAATTATGCAAAGCGATAGCTAAATTCTTGTTTGGAGATCCAAGAATGATGTTGAGAATAGATATGAGTGAATACCAAGAGAAGCATAGCGTGTCCCGTCTTATCGGGGCACCTCCTGGTTATATCGGATATGAATCTGGTGGTCAACTTACAGAAGCAATACGTCGCAAACCGTATCAAGTGGTTCTTTTCGATGAGATAGAGAAGGCACACCCCGATGTTTTCAATACATTATTGCCAGTCCTTGATGATGGGCATCTTACGGATGGACAAGGGCATATTGTGAATTTTAAGAATACGTTGATTGTAATGACTTCGAATATGGGACAATCAATAATATTGGATATGCTATGTGGCCGGCAATATAATGATTCTGATATCGAAATGTGTACTGAGATTGTTATGAAACAAGTTAGTGCCTCCTTATCTCCTGAATTCGTAAACCGTATTGATGACATAGTTATGTTTTTGCCTTTGACTAAAGAAGATCTGGCTGATATTGCTGAATTAAATATTAATAAAGAACAAAAAAAATTAAAAGAGAAAGGCATATACATTATATACGAACCAGAAATCATAGATTATGTGGTTTCTCGTGGATACCAACCAGAGTTTGGTGGACGACCTATAAAGAGATCGATTATTGAACATATTATCAATCCTTTAACATCTGCGTTGGTGGACAAAGTTGTAGTTAAAAAATTTCCAATAAGAATAAGTGTAATCAATAATAAAATCTATTTTACAAATGTCACTACCTAAAGGATTCAATCCTGCTACAATGAAGTTTGAAACGCTTAAACCTACGATTAATATCCCGAAAAACGTTTTTGTGAGTCAAAGTTTTGATTATAGCCCAAGTTTATGGCAACGTTTTGATAAACTTATTGGAACAATCGGGAATTGGTTTGCAGATTCTTCAGAAGATATTACCTATGTACTAGGAATAGTATTATTAATTGGTCTGGCCATACCCTTTATTGGGTGGCTGATATCACTTGGATGGATTTGGGGAATAGTTGCTGGATTATTTTTTGGAGGACTTGCTTACTATGCGGCAGTGATTATTGTATGCATATTCGGCTGGATTTGTACAATTATACTCCTTATTATACGATATATCTTTTTTTCGGGCACTACGTTTTTGATGACTTTAGTGGTTGTTGGAATGATTCTATCCTTCGGTTTATATGTCAAATATAATTCTATTGAGTCTTGTCCTGTTGTAGAGAACGTTATTTCATCTACAACGAGATACTATTGTACGGCTAAATCAGTCTTAAATGTGCGGTCCGCACCAAATCAGAGAGCAAGAGTTCTTGGTACCTTGAAATCTAAGCAGGAAGTGGATGTATTTGAAATATCAAATGGTTTTGCGAGAATAAAATATAATGGTACCGATGGTTTTGTGAGTATGAAATATTTAGAGAAGAAAATTGATTAATGAAAAGGACATTCAGAGTGTTTATGTTTTCCGTATTGTTGATGGTATTTTGTTCTTGCGCTCAGAATCCAGCAAGGCAAATTGAAGCCCTGCGGATTTTTGTGTCCGAGGTTGAGGAGGAAAATACTTCTTATGATGCGGAACAATGGGAAATTGTTAATGCCGAGTTTGAGGCAATGGTGTCCAAACTGGAAGAGAGCTCTGAAGATATGACGAAGGAAGAAAAAGATGAGGCGTATGAAGTTATTGGCAAATATTATGGGATATACTTGAAGAAAGGTATCAATAAAGCTGTGAATGAGGTTCAAAAAGCCTTGGAGGGTCTATCTCCTTTGATTGAGGGTTTTCAGAAGGCCTTTGAGGATTAGGTGTAAGTTGTTTTATATTGTATGGCAAAAAAGAAAAATGTTCCGCTGACACTAGGACGGTTCAATTGGGGAGCTTTTGCATTTAGTTGGATATGGGGAATTTTCAATGGCTTGTGGTGGTCTGCAGGGATCCTTGTCTTGATGCTTATGAACTCGTTGGCGACTTGGGCAATGACTATTGCCGTTTGCTTTCTCTTAGGATTTAAAGGCAATGCCATATCGTGGCGAACAAAAAATGGAAGAGAGCCAAAGCTTTTGACAAGACCCAGACCGTCTGGTCCATTGTCGGAATAGTTATTTTGCTTATAGGACTTGTAAATTATGTATGGTGGAAGATCAGTGTATTCTTTTGATGATGCTGAGAAATTACCAAAACAATTAATTGAAAATGAAACGAATAGTTGTGACAATCTTGTCTATTTTGATGCCTTTCTTGTGTGATGCGCAAAAACCTTTTGAGCGGGGTAAAACTCTTTATATGGATGGATGGTATGATGAGGCTTTGCCTCTATTGCAAACATCGGCCAAGGAGGGATATGGTGAAGCGTGTTATTTTCTGGGGAATATGTACTTTTATGGATGGGGTGTCAATGTGGATTACGATATAGCGTTAAGAATGTACAATCGTGCCGCAGAGTATGGATATTCTGATGTCGAGGCTGAACTAGGAATGATGTCTGCATACGGTTTTGGATGTGAGAAGGATTTGGAGAAGGCTGAGAATCTATTGAAGGCTAGTTCGGAAAAAGGGAATCTGAAAGGGATGTATTTTCTGGCTGTTTTTTACAAAAACTATGGGAACCCTCAAGCGAAAAAGGAATCTTTCAAATTATTTAAGTCATTAGTACAAGATAAGATTTTTAGCTATTATCAAGGTTATTATTTCAGACTTTATGCATATTACTATCATCAAGCTCTTATTGCTTTGGCTGAATATTGCGAAGAGGGAATCGCTTGTCCCAAGGACTTGAATCTTGCTATGTATTTTTACAGTATGGCTGGTGAAGCACGTGGAGACAGTTTCCTGGCTTCAAATGGCATTTCTTCGTATAAGGCTACAATGTTGACAGATAGGTATAATACTTATATTATAAGCAATCCTGCTCGGTATAGAGGTGATTTGTGGTCTGCGGTATATAAAGGTTATCACAACCCTTTTGCATATTATTACCTATCTCAGACAAGAAAATGGAATTCAGATGATGATTATATAGATTATCTGTCCCGTGCAGCCAATGGCGGAATTGTGAAAGCGCAGAAAACTCTTTCTGATTATTATAAAGAGGGTAAGTATGTTCCAGTAAACTTGCTCAAATCCAAAGAATGGTATGCAAAGGCGGTAGCTAATGGTTATGATCAGAGGGTAGAAAAGGACACTGTCTACAGGCATTCTTTAGGTTATTATGATAAATATGAACTGTATCATTATGAAGATATGGATTGCATAGTCCTTCGTAACTATATTGATGAAAAAACGGGTTTTGTCACTAAGCCTTCGCGCATTATGGATTTGAAGGGTTACTATTTCGGTTTTAAGTCAACTATGACCGAGATGATGGATTTCATCAAAGAAAAAAAACAGGAAGGGTGGGAACTGCCAAACTATGCTGATCTTAAAGATATATTGGTTAATTTGGATTCTATCAACAAAATGAATGCAAAGATTGGCAAGCCACAGATTACTGAATCTGATAGGTTCTTTTATTCATTTGGTCGTATTGACAGCAAAACATTAAATATGACATATGAACATTATATTATGAAGTTGAGTGATATTAATCATGGATGGGTTGGGGAGAATTATTCTGGCCAAAGCGTGAAAATTTATTTTGTCCGTAATTTATGATGGAGTCTTAATTTGCAATTGTTGCATTAGAGACAATGAATACGTATCCAGATAATTTTGTATCATTTAGTTAAATATATTGTGATTGACAAATAAAAACGGTTCGAAATTTATGAGAAGAAAATCTATTCATCCATTGATGGTTCTGGTGGCGGTCGCTTTAATTGCTGCCGCTTGCGGTGACGGAAAACCGGTAGGTAAGGAGCAGAGGTTGCCTTCTGTTGGACGCGGACTTGGAACTGGTGATTTGGAGATCATTCCTGTGGTTGACAAAGACGATAGTGTGTTGTTTGTGAGCACTGTGGATGGAAATACGTTGCCGGAATTGGGGAAGTGGGATTATGCGTCTCTTTTCTATGATGGCTATTCTGTTGTTGAGGATGACTCGGGAATTTTTTTTATGAACAAAAAAGGAGAATTGCTGAACAAGAATACTCCATACAGCGATGTTACTCCATTCTCGGACGGAGTCGCTTGGGTTGTTGAGGATGGAGGATGCCCAAAGGCGATAGACAAAAAAGGCAATGTGCTGTTTGAGATGAAGGACGCACATACTGTCTATCCGTTCTATGGTGGCTACGCTTTGTTCATTCAGGATCTCCCGGTTTATTGTGAAGAAACTGTATATGGTGTGGTTGATAAGAAGGGGAATCAAAAGTTTATCAATGAGAGCATAACGGATGGGCTGTTTCCAGTCATCGTAGATAATCGGGCGTTGTTGGCAACGTTTGATACTTTTGGATGGGAATTGTTTGAATGCCAAAAAGACACTGTTCACAGTACAATGGGGTGGGGATATGACTATGATTCTGGTGATGAAATCCCCGTATGTTTTGACCAATATGTTGATGAAAAGTATCAGATACTAAATAACTATATTCAAGTACTTAAGGATCGCCGTATGCCGATATGCATCAAAGGCAAGTGGGGTGTCACATATTTGTCGGGAAACTTTGATGATAAGGATAAGAAATTGATAGATTGCGAATATAATCGGATAATATTGGATGGAAAGAATTATCTCGTAAAATATGGACGTAAGTTTGGATGGCTGGACGAGAAAGGTGATTATCTGATCAACCCACGATTTTTGGATGCAATGCCGTTTGGCGAGAGCCCATTGGCTGCCGTTAAGGATGATGTTTCTGAGAAGTGGGGCTTTGTTGACAAGGATGGGAATTGGATTATAACTCCAAAATTCAGAGCTGTTCTTCCTTTTGAGATGCGGAATGTCGCACCGGCGTGCGATGCTGAACGGAGATTGTGGGGATTGATTGACAATTCTGGAGAATGGATTGTTCCTCCACAGTTTGAGAAAATCTATGAGATGGGTATTCCGGATAGGTTTATGGTAGAGGATGCTGCGGAAATGGTTGGTGTTATTGACCTACAGGGTAAATATATCGTGCAGCCGAGATATGATGATTTTGAGACCCCGTCAATATTGGAGAATAATTATTATGGTTATATAGATGAGGAGTTCTCTTATGTGAGGAGCCGGTATGTTGATGTAGATGAAATAGCCTCTGGTTTGAGGACTTATCTTGATACATTGAAGAGCGCGGGACTTTCGGATTTGATTGATAATTATTATTGTGAAAACCTTAGAGCAAATACATCGGGAGTGGTGAAACTTGATGAAATAAGGTTGACTAAAGAAGCGTCTGTTGCCTTGTCTATTGAAATTGATGAAGACTTTTGGCGGAAAGAGTCTGATGGATGGTTTGGCTATAATTATGTTTTGGACAAAAATATAGTGATAAACGAATATTCGCTTACTGTTACCCTGTCTGACATTGCCAAGGGTAGAGCTTTCGATGTAATGAAAAAGATCCGTTCTTTGGCGAACTCATCAAGTGATGATGTCTTGACACTGGATGGACGAAAGATAACGGTGGCGAAAATATCTCCTGATGAGATTCTTTTGTCTATTAATGTGGTGCAATAGTTATAAATAAGTTCTAAGGAGAATGAATGAAATGAAGACGATTAGAGCAATCATTGCTCGGATTTTGCTCCCTATCGGTGTGGTTATGGTGGCTATTTCATCGTGTGACATTAAGAAAATAGCAAGATCATCGTATGATAAAGGCTATTATACTGACGATTTGAAGATAATACCTCTATACAATGGTAAAGGTTTTGTCTTTGTCGATATTGAGACAGGCGATGAACTCTCCAACCTTGGCGTTTGGGAGAACGCCTCATTATTCTATGGAGGATATTCGGTTGTTTCCGATAGTCTGGATAATAGGTTCTTTATTGATAAGAAAGGCCATATATTAAACCGTGATGCACCATATATCAGGGCTACTCCATTTTTCGATGGATTGGCTTGGGTTATGGGTAAGGACAGTTGCGCTAAAACCATTGATTCAAATGGAAAGACTGTCTTTGAGATGAGAGATGTATATATAGTGTCCGCATTCCATAATGGCTTTTCAGTTGTTATTAATGACATAAAAGGATCGATAAGGATTGTTGATAAAAAAGGGAACATTCTGGAACTGGAACCAGAATGTAAGGCAGTCACCCCTATTGTCATCAACAATAAAATCATCGTTTCGACAACCGAGCACAATTATAATGTTTTTGAATATTCAAAGGGAAGATTTTTAAAGCGTACCTTTTTGGATGATGGGCTTTCCTCTTTTAGTCTTAAGGATAATATTGGAGAATATTCATATATGTCGCAGAATCTTTTCCAAGCGATATGTGAGGATAAGATCCCTTTGTCGAATATTGACGATGAGTGGGGCATATTCAGTTTGGATGATGGAAAACCATTGATTGATTATGAATATGATGGGATTGTTCTGGATGGAGATAACTATTTGGTGAAGAAAGGAAATAAATATGGATGGATAGATGCCGAGGGTAATTATTTGATTAATCCACGTTTTGGCAACGCTAATATTTTCGGAGAGGATCTTTGGGCCGCTGCTCAGGATGACTATACTGAAAAGTGGGGATTCATTGACAAGAAAGGCAATTGGGCTGTTAAGCCTGAATTTGAAGAGGTTCTTCCTTTCAGACGACGTGAGGTCGCGCCGGCACGTGATGTGGAAAGGAGGCAATGGGGGCTTATTGACAAGTCTGGCAACTGGATCGCCTTCCCGCAGTTCTTGATGATACTTGATTTCGGCTATCCCGACAGATTTGTTGTCCTTGATGAATCGCGTGCTTGGGGTGTCATAAATACTGAAGGGAAATACGTAGTTCGTCCAAGGTATCCGGCTATGATGAAGTTCCTGTTTGAGAATCTCAGTGGTACCTTGAATGGAAATATATTCGCATTTTTGGCGAAAGACTGAGTTTGTTGCTTTTCGAAATCTCCCTGTTGTATGGTTGTACAATGGGGAGATGTTGTGTTACCTGACGGGCGCACTTTGAGGTGATATTGCGCCGTAAGGGTGAAAATGTGCTATGACAGAAGTGAGGCTTCGGAGAGTGTTTATATGCGAGCCTGTAAGATCAAGGCTGTGAAGGCAAGAAACATACAGCTGCTGGAACAGGGCGGTGTAAAGAAGATTTCCGCACAGGTGATCTTGAAAATTGATGATGTCTCCGATGTCGGCAGGATCATCTCCCACGTGGAGAATGGAATCAAGGAACTGATTGATGTTAAGTTGATTCACTATATTGATAAGGGTTGGGTCGTTGAAGAGGATAATGAATAAAGATTAATGTATGGTGAGAAGGTTGTTTATAGCATTCGGTATTTTGGTATCCTGCATATGTTCGGCTCAGAATGCAAGCAGTCGCTGAACAATTATATACGAGTTGGCGATACCCATATGTTGTGAATATGGCGGCACACAAAACCGCCTTGAGTACGATGTGATGCCAGCGGATATGCCACCTATGGTTTCCGGAGGCATAGTCGGCATACGACCGTGCCTCATAATGGTGTAGAAGCGTGATCGTATGCCGCCATTTCGCAAAATGACACTCTATCATCCTTAGAAAGGCAACCTTGTTCAGGTTGGTTGCCGAACGGATAATGCTGCCGATGTTATTGACGAGGGTTCCCGTGCAACGTTGGTTTGCGGCCCATATCAGACATATACTGCATCCAGAGACCTACGCCATAATATTCTCGATTGGAGGGATGGAGTATACTTGCCGATGAATGGGACCACCTCAAAGTCGCCTGGCCTCCTTCATTACCTTTGGGGCGAGGGAAAAGACGGCGATCATATTCGGAAAGGCCATCAGGGCGAAGGCAAGATCCATTAGGCTGACGGCGACATCAAGAGTGATGACACTTGCGAGGACAATTGTCGCGACATAGAAGTAGCGGTACTTCTGGGCATTTCTTGTGCCCCAGAGGTAAGATGTGCACATCGTTCCATAGTAGGAATATGAGAACATCGTCGAGAAGGCGAAGATGATCACTACGAATTCGAGCAGATAGCGTCCGGCGAACGGAATCAGGGTGTCGTATGTGTTCAGCGCGATGGACAGTCCCTTTACGCTGTCCGTGCTGTAGAGGCCGGCCATAATCATCGGAATGGCGGACAGGGTGCAGACAAGGCCTGAGTCTATCGCCGGTCCAAGCATAGCCACGAGTCCCTCCCTCACAGGCTCGGCGTTCATCGATGCTCCGTGCATCATTCCGGCGGTTCCGACACCGGCCTCGTTGACGAACATCGCCCTCCTCGCTCCGGTCAGAGCCACAGCGGTGAAAGCTCCGAAACCGGCCTTCCAGCAGAAGGCACCTTTGAAGATGGATTCAAACACGGCGGGCAGACGGTCGTGATAGACAATCATAATGCCCAGCACCATCAGGAAATAGAATCCAACCATAAATGGTACGATCTTCGATGAAACCTGCGAGATCCGCTTTAAGCCACCAAAAATGACGAGGCTCACTATGCCGCCGATCACAAGACCGATCACCAGAAACACCCATCTTGACTCGGGCACTCCAAGCGGTTCAAGAATCACTGAATATAAAGACTCGGAGAGTTGGTTCGCCTGCATCACAGGAAGACCGCTGAACAAAGCGCAGAACGCGAACATCACAGCCAACGGCTTCATCTTCCTGCCTATTCCTTCGGTCAGTACGAACATCGGTCCTCCTTGGGCTACTCCCTTGTCATCCTTCCCTTTATACATTACGGCGAGGGTGCCCTCAAAAAATTTCGTGGCCATTCCAAGCAAAGCGCTGACCCACATCCAGAAGATGGCTCCGGGCCCACCGACACAGAGTGCTATCGCGACCCCGGCGATGTTTCCCATCCCGACTGTGCTGCTGATGGTGTTCATCAGAGCCTGAAAGGAACTGACCTGTCCCTCGCCCTTCTTCTTCATTTTCAGAGAGCTGACCGCCATTCCCAACTTCCTCAGCGGCAATGCTCTTGAATATATGAACAGGAATATTCCTCCTCCTATCAGAAGTGTAAACAACGGCCATCCGCAGACGAAGTCCGTGAATTTGATAATATACTCTTTAATCAGGTACAACATTTTCTACATTGTTCTATGTCAGTTCCATATTCCCTTTGCAGGAGGCTTGCCTGAGCGGGGGCTTATTTGATCCGGTACGGCTGGTCGTCGTAGAGGCTGTAGCGTTTGGCTTTACGGATCCATTTCTGCTCTTCCAGCTTGACGTGCTCGCGGAGTTCCTGGAACGGAATATCGCCGCTTAGGTAACTGAGCATCGCTTCGTCGGAGATCTTGGCCTCGAAGCCTTCGAGCAGCTCGAACTGCGGGTATCTTTCGAGGAAGTAACGCATCAGCTGGAGGGTGTGGAGCAGGGAATGATATTCAGTGCCGGGCTGGAGCATTATCTGGTAGCCGTAGCAACGTTGGCCTTCGTAGCGTCCTGTGGACGGGGTGAAGGTGCAGGGGCGCATCAGGACTCCGGCGGGGGCGGGGAGGACTTCCAGGCGGTTGTGTCGGATGAAGGGGGCTCCGAGATATTCATAAGGCCTGGCTGTTCCGATGGCGGGGGTGATGGTGGTGTTGTTCCAGAGGCCGCCGCCGCTGTACATCTCGCAGGTGAACATTCCTGGAATATCCGAGGCCGGGGCTATCGTCCACGGGAGCAGCTGACGGGTGGAGTCGCTGGCCAGGGCAGAGATGACGTGCAGGGCGAATGTGGCTCCTATCTCGTTGTACCACAGGTCGCAGAGCTCGCCGAGGGTGAGTCCGTGCCTATGGGCGATTTTCGGAGTGTGCGGCTCGACCGTGCCGGAGGGCATCGAGCCTTCGA
>ERZ1026898.908-NODE-908-length-15850-cov-9.553086_pt1 | contig 15850 bp, 9 predicted proteins | sample MGYA00380178_ERZ1026898 | MGnify/ENA primary metagenome ERZ1026898 (study PRJEB33269, sample SAMEA4719814) | human gut metagenome | biome: human-associated habitat; feature: organic feature; material: feces | place: Cameroon | collected 2013-10 ... | reverse complement strand
ATTCCAAGGAGGAGCAGCAGACCCAGAGGCAGGCCTGGCAGCTTGTCCAGAGGGGGCATTCCGTCGCCAACGGCCTGCCGGTCATCACCGTGAACCGTGTCGGACACGAGGATGATCCTTCCGGGAACACCATCGGACTGGATTTCTGGGGATATTCCTTCGCCACGGGGCCGCAGGGGGAGATCCTTGCGCAGTTCGGCACCGATGAGGAGGGCGTGAAGGTTGTGGACATCGACCTGGAGCGCACTGAATATGTCCGCAGAGGCTGGCCGTTCCTTCGTGACCGCCGCATAGACGCCTACGATCCGATACTTCTTCGCTACGGCAAGTAGCCATTGCCTTTTTAAGGATTACTTAGGCAGGAATTGCCGGAAATGTTGCCTGAGAGTGTCGCGCGACACCCTCAGGGTCGCGGTATGGTTCGTAATAGACCAAGGTTTTCTCCAAAATACCAAGAAATAGGGATGCGGCCGGGTTGTTTCTGAATATTAATTTACATATATTTGCCGACCTACGAAGTTGAGAGGCCTTTTACATTTTTCTGCAAGTCTATGAAAGGGGTGATCAACGAATTTTTATTCATCTTATTCAATGTTTATGGAATCAGGTAAATTGACGAAGAAAGCCGGCTGTCGGCTTAGGACTCTGGTTCTTTCCTTGTGCGCCGCAGTGGCTGTCACAGGGTTCGCGGATTCGGCACTGGCCCAGAACAATCAGGGCAAGAGCGCTTCCGGAACCTCGGGCAACCCACGGATCACCGTCAAGGGACGGATTACGGACGACCACGATGAGCCGCTCCCGGGAGCCAATGTGCTCGTCAAGGGCACATCTGTCGGAACCTCCGCCGATGCGGACGGTAATTATTCACTCACTTTTCAGAGAAGCCCCGGCAAGTCGGACATCCTGATATATTCATTCATCGGAACAGAGTCCAAGGAGTTTAATGTCAGCACCTCGACGAGACTTAACGTGCAGTTGAAGACCTCCAGCCTCGATGCTGTGGTGGTCAATGGATTCTACACCCAGACGAAGGAAACCTTCACAGGCGCGGCCACTACGATAAGCGGCGACCAGTTGGTGGCTGTGTCATCGACCAACCTGATGCAGAGTCTTGCCTCCCTTACCCCGGGCATGGTGCTGGTGGAGAACAACAGCGCGGGATCCAACCCGAACGCTGTGCCGTCCATCCTTATCCGTGGATCCAACACCTTGATTTCCAATGAGAGCGAGGAGGGTGTGAACAACCCTCTCATCGTGCTGGACGGTGTGGAGATCAGCATCCAGGAACTCTACGACCTTGACATGTTCGACATCGAGAGAATCGATGTGCTGAAGGATGCATCCGCCACCATCCTCTATGGTGAGAAGGGAGCCAACGGTGTCATCGTCGTCGAGAGAAAACGCTCGGAGGAAGGAAAGCTCAGGCTCAGCTACAACTTCGTGCCGAGGTTCAGCGTGCCGGATCTCAGCTCCTTCAACCTTTGTAGTCCCGCTGAAAAACTTGAGATAGAAAGGCTTGCGGGCAAGTATGACACGGCTGACGGCTCCATGGACGAGGCCTACGACTACAAGCTTCAGCTTATCCGCAAGGGTGTCAATCCGGACTGGCTCCACGCTCCGCTGCGCGTGCCGTTCAGTCACACCCATTCCCTGGCGCTCAGCTCCAGGGGCGAGAAGCTGGAGTTCCGGGCTAACGCCAACTTCGGAGACACTTACGGAGTCATGAAGGGCGACAACAGAAGGAATCTGGGTCTTAACTTCAGCATCAACTATCATTTGCGCAACAAACTGACGCTTTCGTACAAGAACAGTTTCTCCCTGAACAAGAGTGTTGATTCTCCGTACGGAAGCTACACCCAGTACTCCAGGATGAATCCGTACAACCCGATGACGGACGAGGACGGCAACTACATCAAGAGCTACTATTTCAATCCGCTCAGCACTTCGTCCTACAAGACGGCCAACCCTCTGTACGACGCCACGCTCTCAAGTTTCGGCAAGAGCCAGAACCAGTCGTGGACCAACTCGCTTTCAGGTAGATGGAACATCACTAAGGAACTCTATGTCACCGGTCAGGCCAACCTGAACCTGACTTGGAACCGTTCGGACAAATACGACTCTCCGGATATGGCGAAATACGAGAACAGCAAGCTGGCTGACAAGGGACGCTACAGCCTCGCGACCGGTAACGGCCTGAGTACTGACGGCAAGCTTGTTGTCAACTATGGTAAGTCTTTGGACACCAAGGGTTCGATGTTCAGGGTCAGCGCCGGTGGCAACATCCAGTACAGCCGCCGGCAGAATGCCTCTTTCCTTGCGAAGGGATTCATCAAGGACGAGCTGTCCGACCTGTCCTTCGCGCTGACCTACCCTTCCGGACATCCGACCGGATCCGACAGGGTAGCCACCTCGGTGGGTTTCTTCGTTAACGCCAACTTCAGCCTTTGGAACAGGTATTTCGTGGACGGATCCTACAGGACTTCCGGCTCCTCGAAGTTCGGCTCCAACAACAGTTTCGCCCCGTTCTGGGCGCTGGGAGCGGGCTGGCACCTCCACAACGAGAGGTTCATCAAGGAAAACCTTCCTTGGGTCAACACCTTGACATTCAGGTACTCTCTTGGCTACACGGGAAGCGTCTCGTTTGACTACTACCAGGCCAAGACCGTCTACCAGTACGACTCCAAGTACCAGTATGTCTCCGGTATCGGAGCGTTGCCGAAGCAGATGGGCAACCCTGACCTGAAATGGCAGAGGACCCTGAACAACAACTTCGGCCTGACGGCGGCCTTCCTTGACAGCCGTTTCAACCTTTCGTTCGATTTCTATTCCAACACGACCTACGACATGCTGATGTCCGTCAATCTGCCGCCTTCTGTCGGCACGACATCAATGAACGTGAACTTCGGCCAGCTCAACAACAAAGGTCTCGACCTTTCGCTTTCCGCCCAGATCATCCGCAACAAGGACTGGTTCTGGAGCATGACGCTGACCGGCGGCCATGTCATGGACCAGATCCGCAAGATCTCCCAGGGTCTCAAGAATGACATCGACAACCCTTACGATTCCTCCAAGCCGAAGATCCTCTTCGTGGAGGGCGGCTCCCAGTACGACATTTACGCGATGCGCTCTGCTGGAATCGATCCGGCGACAGGAAAAGAGATATTCATAAAGAAAAATGGTGAATATACTTTCAACTACGATGAAAAAGAGAGAGTCGCTGTCGGAAACACTAATCCTATCCTTCAAGGTTCGTTGATGAACACGTTGAGGTACAAGGGATTCTCTATCAGTGTCGCCACTTCCTACACATTCGGGTCTGACTATTTTAACTCAACTCTTAAGAACAAGGTCGAGAACATAGACCTCAATTACAATGTTGATCGTAGAGTCTTCACCGACAGGTGGAAAGAGCCCGGCGACCACACCCGTTTCCTTGGAATCGGCACATCCAGCAGTTCTTCCCAGTACTCCGAAAGATTCGTTGAGAAGCGTAACGAACTGTACATCTCAAGCATTCAGGTGATGTACGACTTCGCTCCGAAGGCGATCACGAGGCTCGGTCTCCGCAAACTTGCGATAGGCTTCGGACTGTCTGACATAGCGCACATCTCCACCGTCAAGTTCGAGAGGGGAACCGATTATCCTTACTGCCGCGGAATCAACCTGATTTTCCGCCCGACATTCTAATAAGGAGGACAGACAATGAAAAGCAAATCAATATTCATGACAATCATAGCCGCCGCGGCGATCCTTGCCGGCGGGTGTTCCAAATTCCTTGACGTGCATCCTAAGGGTGAGAAGATCAACATGTTCGAGACGGCGGAGGAATATGAGGACGCACTCTACGGCGTCTATAACGAGTTGACCGGCAGCAACCTGTACGGGCAGAACTTCTATCTGCTTCCGGAGGTGCTTAGCCAGAACTTCACGACGACTGACTATAAATATTCAGAACTCGCGGAAGGTGAGATGACCACCCAGGGAGCCTCGGCGACGAAGAGGGAGATCTGGAAATCCGCCTATGCCGCCATCAACCACATCAACAACATCATCGAGCATGCCGAGGACGACATCGACACCTACAGGCATTCCGGCCTTTACCTCGGTGAGGCGCTGGCGTTGAGGGCGTTGACGCATTTCGAGCTTCTCAAGCTCTTCGGCCCTCCTTATTGGGCGGAGGATGCCGTGAAGAAGCAGGTCCTTCCTTACGTCACCAACTATTCCTTTGACATCAAGGATTTTGACTCGTATGACAAGGTCTACGATGCGATCCTTTCGGATCTCGGAAGGGCTGAGAAATATCTCGCCGAGGACGAGACACTCGTTCCTGCTGAACGAAACAAGACTGCCAACTCCTTCACGGACGCGAGAATAGCGCACATGAACCTGTATGCGGTGCAGGCTTTGACCGCAAAGGTCTACTGGAGCAGGAACGACCTTGACAATGCTGAGAAATATGCCGAGAAGGTCATCTCCAGCGGAAAGTTCTCTTTCCGTCCGGTCAGTGCCTTCGTGCAGCCGGACAACGGAACCCTTGACCTTCACGAGACGATCTTCGGACTCTTTGTCAATGATGAGACAGCGATGATGAAGAAACTCTCCCTGGCCGAGACGGTCGGCGCTTCAGCCTTGAAGCTGGCCACCGACTATGCCGTCCTCTATGAGAAGAATGCGGGCGCCAGCACCGACTACAGGCTTTCAGCATGGTTCGACCCGGCCATCCCGGCCTGCCGCAAGATGGTCAACAGCATATTCATCGCCGGCAACAACACCTACAACGGGAAGTCCATACTCGGCTACGATGTCATCCGTCTCCCGGAGCTGTACTACATCATCGCTGAGGCGAACATCACGAAGGATCCCGCCAAGGCCAAGGAATATTTTGACAAGGTCCTGAAATCCAGAGGCCGTGAGACTCTTGAGGAGTCCGGTGAGGCGCTTACCAAGGATCTCCTTTTCGAAGAGAGGAAACGCGAGTTCTACTGTGAGGGATTCACCTGGTTCGATATGAAGATGGAGCGGAAGGACATCCTGACGGTCTCAGGCAAAGTGCTGCCCGGGGATGCCGCCGCCACCTACATGCTGACTGTCCCTGATGACGAATGGGAATCCAGAAAGGATATTGAGATTTAAACTAAAAATGGAACAAAGATGAAAAGATTGATATATTCATTGATCGCCTTCCTTCCGTTCCTTGCCTCGTGCGACGGGACTTGGGTGATGTATGACACCGGCCAGAAGGACCACATCTATTTCCAGGACAGGATCCAGACCATCATGAAGTCTTTCGCGCTGCTGTCCACGGATGAGATTGATGTCGCCGCCAATGTCTATGTGATGGGCAACGTGTCCGATGTGGACAGGCCGTTCAAGGTGGAGAGCGTGGACACTCCCGCCGGCACGGTGCTGACTTTCGGAGGTGTGGAGTACCCTGTGATCTCCGCCAGGGAAGGTGTCGACTTTGAGGTGGAGGACTGTGTGATCCCTGCCGGAGAGGTTTCCACGACCATCAATGTGAGACTCAAGCGTCAGCCTGAGATGAAAGGCGGAAGCTATGTGAGGGTGCACCTGAGACTTGTGCCGTACGGGAACTTCGAGCCGCTTCCGGCGGACACGATCAACACCACGGTCATGTCTCCGGAGTTCCAGCTCTATGTCAACGACGGCGATCCGGCCTGCCCGACATGGTGGAGGCCTGCCTCCAGCAAGCCGGCCGGCTGGGACTACGACCTTGGCAACTTCTATCCTTCCAAGTTCCGCAAGCTCCTGGAGTTCTACCATAAGACCGCCGAGACGAACCCTACCTTCTATGAGTATTGTGTCGCGCATTATGGCGAGAATCTTGACGCCGAGCCGAACGCCGACAACTTCAAGATGACAAGGTTCTGGCGCCAGACTTACATGGCGGCCTGGGCCTCCGAGGTCTTCTGTCCTCTCTTCGAGTACTATGAGCAGTACTACAAGGATCATCCGGACGACCCTAACTTCGAGCCGATGGGAACGGAGAGTGTGAACATCAACGCGCTGATTGGCTGGGGGGATCCGAGAAGCGGCAGATACGGTTTTCTTAACTAAATTATAGACAGAGCATTATGAGAAATCTAAAATACTGCGTACTCTCGCTTGCCATCCTGCTCTTCGTGCTTCCGTCATGCTGGAAGATCGATGAGGGAGGCTCGTTGGAGTTGGAACCGATCGAAGTCGTCGCGGCTTCGGACACGATCAACGCCAATCTTGGAGTCGAGCTGAAATACGAAGGCCTCACTGTGAAAAGCGGCCTTGATGTGAAATTCGAGTGGACCTATGGACAGCCGGCCGACGGAAAGACGATAGCCGACCACCTCTTCAAGCCGGGAACGGTCGAGAAGTTCTCCACTTCGCCGACCATCGACTACACCTTCTCCAAGATCGGTACTTTCCTGTTGCGCCTGCGTCTTGACAACGGGGAGAGTGTGTCTTACAAGTACTTCACGCTGAATGTCAATTCCGGCTATGACGAGGGTGTCGCCATCCTGAGCAACGACAAGGCCGGCAACGGCAGCCTGACCTTCGTCAAGACCCTGACATCGGAGGAGAGCGCCGCCGGGGAGCGCGAGGTGTTCCCGGACGTGTTCTCTTCCATCAATCCCGGGCAGACGCTCAAGAACGGCGTGGCCCTGTTCATGTCCAACGCGACTGTCAAGAAGGTTGACTATTCAGGCATCCTCATCGCGACGAACGATGAGCGAAGCACCATGTGGCACATGGAGGCAAAGACATTCCAGCTTTTCCAGAAAGCCGGAATGGCCGGAGCTGGGTCTTCGTTCAAGGCCTTCGGCGGCGAGATCGCCAACACATCCGGCTTCGCGGCCTTCCTTTTGGGCAACAACTCCCACATCTACCGCTACGACATGCTTCTTGGAAACTACACCGACATGACCGACATCAAGCCGATGACAAGGGTCTTCGGAGGACTGTCCAGAACTATGCCGACAACCGAATCCGTCCGCACCACGATCTACTACACGGACGACACCCTGTGCATCAGGAGAAGCGCCTCCGCGGGCGTGTTCTACTACTCGCAGAAGGGTTATTCTGTCGTGAATATGGCCACGATGAGGACTTCCAAGAATAACGGACTCTATATCCTTTTCAGAAACAACGCCAATCCGGAGAACTATCTGATTCGCTGCACGGACGGAGTCGGTGGAACGGGAACATTCAAGAAATGGGGGGCGTCGGTGGATTTCACCACGTCGGACCTCAAGATGGACGAGAACAGCAAGTTCGTGAACACCAAGCACTCGGCTGATGTCTACTACACCTTCGGGAACGCCATCTACAGATGGTCCCTGATCAGCGCCCCGGCCACCAAACCGACGATCACGCTTCCTGCCGGAGAGCAGATCCGTGACATCGCCACCAATTTCAAGGGACGTGGCAAAGGCAATAACGGAGAGGAGCTTCTGTACGTCGTTACCTATAATCCGGACAGGTCGGGTGACAAGAAGGGCAGCCTTTACGTCTACTCGTTCGCGGACGATTCCCTTGTGAGATCTTTCGAGGGGATCTGCGATGATCCGGTCTCCGTGCTTTACAAGTACAGGGTTAATTGATAATAAATCATAACTAAAAAAAATACTATGACAAAAAGGAGTATTATCCTGACTTTGATCGCCGCCGCGCTGTTGGTTCCATCCACAGACGCGGCAGCGTCCGTGTTTAAGAAAAAGAAGAAAAAGGCTCAGACGGAGGCTACTGCGGCTCAGAAACCGGCTCCTAAGAAGAAGCAGACCCCTTACGAGAAGCTGATGAAGGAGGTCGCCGATTCGGCCTGCGGCGGCACATTCAACCTCTACCGCACGTCCAAGGACAAGATCTATATGGGCTTTCCAAGGAATATGATGGGACGCAGGATGCTCGTGGGAAGCACCATCACCGCCACAAGCAATCCGGCCTATCTGAACGTCGGGTATAAGTACGTGAAGCCGACATATTTCCAGATTGACCTCAAGGACAGCCTTGTGGTGCTGACTGTTCCGGGCACGAACGCCACGAGTTCCGATCCCGGGATGCAGGCCGCCATCGAGCGCAACTATATTCCTAAGGTCTTGAGAAGGATCGCCGTGCAGGCAACGAGCAAGGACAGCTCGGAGGTTATCTTCGAGGTGACTCCGCTTATCAATTCGGTTGCGCCTAAGGGAAAGGACTTCTCCCTCACTAAGGCGGCTGACGAGAAATCCACCTGGTTCAGCGATCTCAAGGCATTCAGTGACAACGCTTCCGTGAAGGTGCATTCCAATGTGGACTTCACGAAGACCTTCCTGATGCTGAAAGGCAAAGTGGGATCCGGCTCGATGGCCTACACGGTTTCGTTTATGCTGCTTCCGGAGAACCCGATGCCGGCCCGTGTGCAGGATTCGAGGATCGGAGTGTTCCCTGTCGGCCCGGGAGAGGGAAGTGTCAAGTACAATCTCACCTCCGCCGAGGATGGCTTCAAGGGCTATGTGCTGGCCTCCCGCTGGAGACTTGAGCTCTCCGACACGACCGCTTGGCGCAAAGGCCAGAAGGTAACGGTCAAGAATCCGATTGTCTGGTACGTGGACAACTCTTTCCCGGAGGCTTGGAAGGCTCCGATCAAGGTGGGCGTCCTCGCCTGGAACGACGCTTTCGAGGCCATCGGACTGAAGGACGTGATGCAGGTTCGTGACTTCCCGACCGCCGAGGAGGATCCTCAGTTCGATCCGGACAACCTGAAATATTCCTGCATAAGGTATGTCCCTGACGCGACGATGAACGCTATGGGACCGTCTTGGGTGGATCCGGTGACCGGTGAGATTCTGAACGCTTCCGTGCTTGTGTATAACGATGTCATCAAGCTCATCAACAACTGGCGCTTCGTGCAGACGGCGCAGGTGGACGAGAAGGTCCGTGCCGTGAAGATGCCGCAGGACATCATCGATGAGTCACTTGTCTATGTGATCTCTCACGAAATAGGTCACACTCTGGGACTTATGCACAATATGGGAGCATCTTCGGCCTATCCGACCGACTCTTTGAGGAACGCCGCTTTCACCGCGAAGTATGGCACGACTCCGTCGATTATGGACTATGCCCGCTTCAACTATGTGGCGCAGCCTGGGGACAAAGGCGTCAAGCTTGTGCCGCCATCTTTGGGCGTTTATGATGAATATGCCATCAAGTGGCTGTACACCCCTGTGGTCGGAGCGAAGGACATCTGGGAGGAATATTCCGTCGCGGAGAAGATCATCGACGAGAAGGCCGGCGATCCGCTGTACCGTTACGGGGCGCAGCAGGTTTCCGGGAACGCCGGCTATGGTGTCTATGATCCGAGCGTGAGGACTGAGGATCTCGGGGATGATCCGATCAAGTCCAGCGACTACGGTATCAAGAACCTCAAGTACATCCTTCCTAAGATGAACGGGTGGGTCGGTGCCGAGGACAGCGATTTCACTCACAGGAATGATCTCTACCTTCAGCTGACGAACCAGTACTACCGTTACATCAACAATGTGATGGCGCAGGTCGGAGGAATATACCTGAACAACGTCAAGGAGGGCTCGACGGTCAAGCCATCTGTGCCGGTTTCCAGAAAGGTTCAGAAGGCTTCCTTGAAATGGGTGGTAGGACAGCTCCGCGCTTCCTCGTGGATCAACGACGCTGACGTTACCTCAAACCTGCCGTTGTCGGCTCCGCAGTCCAACAAGATCTGCGCACAGGTGGCGAAGGCTCTGGCCTCGACTGTTCCGGCGAATGTTATGTTGGCCTCTGTGGTTCCTGGCGCGGGCAAGCCTTATACCGTCAAGGAATATTACGATGACCTTTACAATGAGTTGTTCGCCTCTTCGATCGCCGGCCGCAGGCTGACATCCGAGGAAAAGACTCTCCAAAGGGAGGTTCTGACCGCTTCGGCTAAGGATGTCAAGTCGATGCTTGCCAAGTCGTTGGCGGAGGAGCCAGACAGTGATGAATATGTCGCCGAGCCGATGTGGTGCGGATGCGATGACATCAACCTTGGCGAGGGCAAAGGCCCTTACCAGAAAAGCGTAAGCGTCCTTACGATCGATGAGAGTGACGGATGCAGGATCGTGTTCCTGAACAAGGTCAAGGCATTGGCCTCTTCCCGTAGGTCTTCCGCTCCGTCCGAGGACAGGGCTCACTATGAGTACCTTCTCGCCCGTGTCAACGCCGCCCTCCAGAACCAGAAGTAACCTCTCCGGTCGCTGAGCCTGTCGAAGCGAAGGACAGAGACATTCATTGTTTAGGAAAGCTCGGTGGGCATGGTTCGACAGGCTCACCAACCGACGGGTTCAATGACCGGAAAGCACAAACATATTCATTAGATGAAGATAAAACAATTCATTGCGGCCGCGGCCGCGTTGATCCTCTCGGCCTGCTCCACCCTGAAGGATGGAGAGTACAATCTGTCGGTTGTCGCCACTGGTGACGGCCACGGCTACTGGTTTGCCAAACCGATAGAAGACGGAGGGTGGGCCAGAGGCTCGCTGATGGCGCAAAGCGCGTTCGTGAACGGAATCCGCGAGTCGAAAGGTGCGGACAATGTCATACTTGTCGATGCCGGAGACAATTTCTTCGGCAGCGGCGCCCCGTTCTATTACAACTATGTGGACACAACCTCCTCGCATCTCTATCCGAGACTGGCTTCCTATATGAAATACGACGCCGTTGTCGCCGGCCATTCCGATTTCGAGTCCGGCCACCGTGTCTATGACCGTGTCGCCAAGGAGATGAAGAAGGAAGGCATCCCGCTTCTGGCCGGCAACGCCCTGTCCGACAGGAACGGCAAGCCATATTTCCCGGCATATTCAATAATTAAGAAAGGAGGAGTCAAGGTCGCGGTTCTGGGGTACACCAACGCCGCTAACGCCTCGCTGATGGACGGAAGCTGCGTCTCCGGCCTCCGTTTCGAGTCGCTTCTGCCTCTGGTTCAGGAGGATGTGGATAAGGTGCGCTCCAAGGAAAAGCCGCATATCGTGATAGTCGTGGCTCACACCGCGATGGGAAAGGGCGACGGCCTGAAACTTGAGAAACAGGGACTTGACCTGTTCAAGAGCCTTAGAGGAGTGGATGTTGTCGTCACCGGTCACGACCACGCCAACAAGGTGATGAGCGCCGACAGCATCGTGGTCTTGGATTGCGGCAGGACCGGCCAGAACGCCGGTGTCACTGACATCAAGCTCGTAGTGAAAGGAGGAAAGGTCGTCAGCCGCACCTTGGATGCCAGGATGGCCTCCATCAAGAACGAGGAATATGACACCGCTATGGAAGAGGCTTTCCAGTCTGATTACGAAAATGTTCACGGTTTTATGACGAGCGTTGTCGGCGAGATCAAGAAGGACTTGGTTTCCAGAGAGTTCTACTACAAGCAGTGCGACTATATGAACTTCCTGCACGACCTCGCTATGAGCGCCTACCCGGTTGACATTTCCCTTTCGGCGACCCTTCTGATTGACGGGAAAGTCCCTGCAGGAGAGGTCCGTTATCAGGACATCCGCAAGGTCTATCCTTACGAGAACAAACTGGTCGTGCTGAGACTGACCGGCGCTGAGATTCTGAAATATCTTGAGGCCAGTTATGATGCGTGGATCAACACTGTGACTGAACCTTACGAGAATGCTCACGTGTTGAAAATCAAACAGTCCAAGGATTACTCCACTGGCAAGATGGCCTGGAAGCTCGCCAAGAGTCCGGCCAATTTCGATTCCGCCGCCGGGATCAACTACACTGTCGATGTGACTAAGCCTTACGGCTCCCGTGTCGTGATCACCGATATGGCAGACGGAAGCAAGTTCGAACTTGATAAGGAATATACCGTCGCGATAACCACCTACAGGTCAGTAGGTTCTGGAGGACTGCTTAAGGCCGCCGGGCTGGAGGACATGAAGTCTGTCGAAGACCGGATTGTCTACCGAGGCCCGGAGTTCAGAACGATTCTCTACCGGTACTTCAAGAAGAACGGAAGCATTGATCCTGCTGTCGTTGGTGATCCAAAGGTCGTCGGCTCCTGGAAGTTCGTCCCGGAGTTCGCTCCCGCAGCCATCAAGGCAGACGTGGAATTGCTTTACGGAAAATAATGAATATATTCGCGTTGATGAAAAAGATAGTCCTGAATAACGTTGTCCTTGCGGTGGCCGTTCTGCTCGCCGCAGGGACATATTCATTCGCCCAGACTCCCGCGACTCCGGAGCAAAGGGCTGCCGCCGAGGCCGAGTTCGGAGTGAAGAACGTTGTGTGCAAGTATGACACCAAGGCCGAGATGATGGCTGACCTGAACAGAACAGGCGGGGAATATTTCATGTACAGTTTTGACGATGTGAGATTGACTCCGGCTCCCAAAGGGTACAAGCCTGTTTATATCAGTCATATAGGCCGTCATGGCGCAAGGTATGCGATCAGCGATCAGATTTATGAGAATCTCCGCAAGGTTTTCACTGACGCTCATTCGGCTGGAAAGCTGACAGAGGCAGGTGAAAGCCTTATGGCTCGTTATGAGGCTTTCTATCCGTCAGTGGCCCATCGCGGCGGAGAACTGACACATAAGGGTCAGGATCAGCTTCGTGGCATCGCTGATGTGATGTATAAGTCTTTCCCGGAGGTGTTCAAGGGCAAGACCAACGCCGAGGTTCTGTGTACGGTCACCCCGCGCGTGATTGTCAGTATGACTTCGTTCATGGATGAGCTCAAAGGGTTGGACAAAGACCTGACTTTCACGCTTGAGTGCAGTAAGTCGATCATGCCTCGGATCCACCCGACGGGTTCGATGAATCCGTACAGGGTCAAGACCAAGGTTCCTGCCGCGGCCAGAGCGCAGGCTGACAGTCTCCGTGCCGCAAGGGTCGATGTCAAGGGTTTCTGTTCCAAGTATTTCAACGACACTGACTATCTTGAGGAAGAATATGGCCTTTGGAAATTCGAGTTGGATCTGAGGAGTGTCATTCTGGATTTCCAGTGTCTTGACGAAGTCCCTGCCGATAGGTTTGAGGACGTGTTAACTCCAGAGGAACTCTTCGCGATCTGGGAGGTATGGAATTTCAACGGCTATCTGAGCATGGGACGCTCTCCGATGACAGACAACAAAGGATGCCTCAGCACCGCCGCCATACTCCGTGACATGATCGAGTGCGCGGACCGTGACCTCGCTTCCGGTGACATCAACTTGAGTCTCAGGTTTTCGCATGACATAGCCATATTGCCTTTGCTCTCGTACATGAAACTTGACAACTTCGGCGCTGTGCTGACCGATCCTTCCGATGTGAAAAACTGGTGGAGGAGCGATTTGATTCCGATGGCCTCCAATCTTCAGCTCATCTTCTACCGCAGCAAGCGTGCCCCGGAGATCCTCGTCAAAGTCCTTTATAACGGCCACGAAGCCTCCCTCCCGGTCCCGCAAGTGACCCCTTCCTTCTATTCCTGGACCGCATTCAAGGACTATTACAGGAATCAAAACAACTTCTAAGAAGTTTTCGTATATTTCCTCTAAAAAACTGTTTCTTTCTTATGTGACAGGCGTAAAAATCGCAGATTTTTATGTAAGTTTGCAAATATGGATTCTGCCATTAACGGCATGTCCATTTAGCATGAAGGCTTATAATTTGGGATTCATTTCCGATGAGGACATCTACGGACACGTGCAGGACACCGTCCGTCTTTATCGGCGTAGCATAAACCTGAGTGAGTTCAACGAGAACATAGCCGATCCTATCAAATTGACTTTTGATGCCAAGGTCTACCGAAAGTCAATGGAGCAGGTCATATCGGAAGAATGCTTCCGTCAGATAGACAAGTCCAACACAAACCGTATAGGCTATTTCCATCAGCAGCTTTTCAACTATGCCGGGAATGGCTGGATTGTTCCAAAGGCTGGCTTCGATGTGGAAAACCATGCGAGGCATATCTTCGTGGAGATGAAGAACAAACACAACACCATGAATTCCGCCTCTTCCCAAAAGACCTACATGAAGATGCAGAATAAATTGCTGGAGGATGATCAGGCGGTTTGCTATCTTGTTGAGGTCATTTCCATGAAATCAAAGGATGAGCCGTGGAAGGTGTCCATTGACGGTCGCCCGTTTCTTCATAATAGGATCCGCAGGATGTCGATGGATAAATTCTACGAATTGGTCTTCGATGACAGGACAGCATTCTTCAGGCTTTGTAATGCGCTGCCAGACATCATCGGGGATGTCGTTGCCGACAATAGTGAACTGGCTTTGCGGAACACGGTCTATGAGGAACTGATGAGTTTCAATCCGGACGTGTTGAAGAGTCTTTATCTGCTTGCGTTCTCTACTTACGAGGGTTTCGATTCACTCTGCCAATATCCGGGATAGACATGAATTATTCAGACGCAAGAATATCCCCGAATAATTTCGCCGACGTTATGGGAGTGTCCCGCTCGACAGTACGTTCCTGGGTGGATTCCGGGAAGTATGTCCTGGAGGATGGCGGTGATGGTAGGGATCCGTTTTTCCGGATGGATGATCTGAGAGGCGTTCCGGAAATATCCCAGATGCTGTCCGGAAAATGGGAGGAGGAGTTGCAGACCAAGCCATCAAGGCCATACACTTCCGTTGAACTTTTCGCTGGGGCTGGAGGCTTGGCCTTGGGTATGGAGATGGCTGGTTTTCAACATGTGCTTCTGAATGAGTTTGACCATGAAGCCTGTGAGACTCTAAGAGTCAACAGACCCGGCTGGAATGTGGTGGAAGAGGACATCCATACTGTGGATTTCACCGGCCTGAAAGGCAAGGTGGATTTTTTGTCAGGCGGATTCCCTTGCCAGGCGTTCTCGTATGCCGGGAAACGCCGTGGCTTTGAGGAAACGCGAGGCACCCTTTTCTTCGAACTTGCGAGGGCCGTAAAGGAGATTCAGCCCAAAGTGTTTCTGTGTGAGAATGTCAAAGGACTGAGGGAGCATGACAATGGCCGCACATTGGAGACGATAACCAACGTCATAGAGGAGTTAGGATATTCATTGATCCCGCCTCGTGTCCTGAAAGCGGTGATGTTCAAGGTGCCGCAGAAGAGGGAAAGGCTGTTTCTTGTCGCCGTGAGGAATGATTTTGCAGACAAGGTGTCATTTGATTGGCCGGCTCCTTATCGCCGCGTCATGACTTTGCGTGATGCTTTCTTCGCGGGAGATCTTTATCCGGTGGATGTTCCTGAAAGTGAGGGACAGCAGTATCCGGAGAAGAAGAAGAATGTTATGGACTTGGTACCGATGGGCGGAGATTGGCGCGACTTGCCGGAGGAAGTGGCCAAGGAATATATGAAAGGCAGCTATAATCTCGGAGGTGGCAAGACAGGAATGGCCAGAAGGCTGTCACTGGACGAGCCAAGTCTCACGCTCACATGCGCGCCCGCGCAGAAGCAGACGGAACGTTGCCATCCTACTCAGACTCGTCCTTTGACTGTCCGTGAATATGCCAGAATCCAGACTTTTCCTGATGACTGGAATTTTTCCGGGAATATGTCATCTAAGTACAAGCAGATAGGGAACGCCGTTCCTGTGAACCTCGCCTATGCCATGGGACGAGCCGTCATCCGTCTTATGAACCAGATAGATAATCTTTAAATTCCTGTCAGCAACAGGAATCATGGACTGGGGGTGGAATGGAATGCGCGCGCAGCGCGAAGCGACGCAAGAAGGTTCAAAAGGCTGACTTGCTCAGCCTTTTGAGCTCGTAGTCGGCTTTGATCTTGTCGATTATGGCACAGACCACCTTGTAGGTCTTGCTGTCCTTGGTGTAGTTTGCGGGGACGGTGAAGTTGACGCGGCCTTGGTGCTGGAGGGTCTTGGCGAAGGCTTTCTTCTTCGGACTGCTCTCGT